>JADMIO011331799.1_pt1 | contig 79821 bp, 74 predicted proteins | sample 8958161 | NCBI WGS metagenome assembly JADMIO01 (sample SAMN16585339, study PRJNA669376) | soil metagenome | isolation source: Crop rotation soil | place: USA: Cullars Rotation, Alabama | collected 2011 | reverse complement strand
CACATCTGCTCTCGGTCCCGGTGTCCAGAACACCCACTTACGGGTAACGATCAGCTGACTCAGGAGGGGACATGCTTGCACTAAGAATCCCTCACTCCGCTGCCAGTTCGATCCCTTCCTTCTCGAACGCTTCCTTAATCCTCCGGCGCCACTCGTATTCGACGCTTCCTTGTCTTGTTGGCTTCGCCTTGACGGCCACGCGAACCTTCGTTCCGATCCCCACCAGCTTCTCCACTCCCATAACAGCCGGCTTATCCATCAGATCTGCCTGCAGGTCCTCCGCAAGACGATCCCCGACTTTTGTCAGCACCGCGAAAACTTTACCCAGCTCTTCCTTATGTGCCACCGAAACATCCACCACTGCTCGTCGCCAATCGCGAGACAGCACACTCACCGTCTGGATGTTTCCGTTGGGAATAACGTGAATCTCGCCTGCTGCACTTCGCAGGACAGTGACGCGCAGAGTCATCTCCTCCACAAGACCTTCGAGACCGGCGATACGCACCGAGTCCCCGACGCCATATTGATCCTCGAGAAGCACAAAGAAACCGGCCAGCACGTCTTTCACCAGACTCTGAGCGCCAAAGCCGATTGCCAAACTGGCAATCCCGGCAGTCGTGAGAATTCCTGAAGAGTACCCGAGTTCACTCCCAATGGAGAGCACGGTGACCAGGCCAAGCGTTGCCCTACCTACGCTTCGCACGATATGCCGCAAGGTGTCGGCCCGCCGCTCTACGCGTGTATTACTGGCGAGTTCAGCGCTGGGAACTATCGATATCAGACGTCTTAAAGCAGAGTCGATGAGACGCAGCGTTACCAGCCCGATGACGAGGAGAGAAAAGATACGAAGCAGAGGCTCGAGGTACTTGGGATTGTAGACCAGCCCCAACGATTCCACCAACTCCCGCATAAACCGGCCTAGTGTATCATGGCGCAATGATGCGAAAGCGCCGCGAAGACACGTCACACGTCATCTCGATCATCCTTGCGGGAGGCGCCGGCAAGCGGCTCTTTCCGCTCACCAAGGACCGGTCCAAACCGGCGGTTCCACTCGGAGGCAAGTATCGGCTGATCGATATACCGATCAGCAATTCGATCAACTCCGGATTGAATCGCATGTTCGTGCTGACGCAATACAACTCCGCATCGCTCAACCGTCACGTCACGCTCGGTTATCGCTTCGATCGGTTCAGTCACGGCTTTATCGAAGTGCTGGCGGCCGAGCAGACCATGCACAATCCCGACTGGTTTCAGGGGACAGCCGACGCGGTGCGCCAACATCTGCACCGCTTCACGGAACGCGACGACGACTACCAGTTGATCCTTGCAGGCGATCAGCTCTACCGCATGAACTACCAGAAGCTGCTTGAAAGCCACTGGCGCCGCAACGCAGACGTGAGTGTTTGCGTGATTCCCAGAAGCGAGGAACAGGCGTCTTCACTCGGCCTGATGAAGCTGGACAACAACGGGCGCATCATTCAATTCAGCGAAAAACCGACCGGCGACGCCCTTCGCGCGATGCGGACAGACACGGCGCGGCTTGGCCTGGGACCGCGTCAGGCCACAGAACGGCCTTATGTCGCGTCGATGGGTATCTACCTTTTTCGGCGGGATGTGCTCGTGAGCCTGCTGGAAGATCCGTCCGCAAACGACTTCGGTCACCAAGTGTTGCCGCTCGCGATCGAGCGCTACAACTGCTATGGACATCTATTCGACGGCTACTGGGAAGATCTCGGCACCGTCGACTCCTTCTACAGGGCGAACATCGATCTGACCAGCAGTGCGCCCCACTTCGATTTTTACGACATGGAGCACCCCATCTATACGCATGCGCGATTCCTGCCGCCGTCACGCATTGAGAAGTGCGATATCAAGGAATCCATTATTGCTGAAGGATCCGAGTTGCAAGGCGCCAGTACGACGGGCTCCATTGTGGGCATCCGCAGCGTGATTGGCGAAAACGTCGTTCTGGATCACACGCTCGTGATGGGCGCGGACTACTACGAAGACGACGAAGACCGCGCCTACAACTGGCAGATGGGCATCCCGAATGTCGGCATCGGAAAGGGATCGGTGCTGCGAAAAGCGATCGTGGACAAGAATGCGCATATCGGTAACAACGTGAAGATTCTGAATGAGAAGGGCCTGCAGGAATTCGACGGCAACGGGTACTACATCCGGGACGGCATCGTCATTGTGCCGAAACACGGAGTTATTCTGGACGATACGGTGATCTGATCGTCGTGAAAATTTTTCGGCGAGGGTGTCCCCTCCTCGGTGAGGAGGGGTGGCTGCGACATCAAATCGTTAGAAGGAGCCTTAAGGAGCGCTATCGCGCGAAATTTTCTTGAGGCACATCCACCCCTCCTCGCACGAACCTGTTGCATTGCCTGGAACTAACGGACTATAACCTGCTACGGATCACCACACGAAAGCGGGGGACTTCGATGGCACGGCATTTACGCGTTTGGGCGATCGGCGGACTAATGGCGCTCTGCGTCGCTGGTCTCTCTCTGGGCACCGCTCCCCAACCGCAAGCTGCAGCCCGCGAGGCAATCAACCAATACTGCGCCAGCTGCCACAACTCCACACTAAAAACCGCAGGAATCGCCCTCGACGCCGAAAACCTCGACAAAATCGGCTCAAACCCCGAAATGTGGGAGAAGGTGGTGCGCAAGCTTCGCGGTCGGATGATGCCGCCGGCGGGCCGCCCGCGGCCGGATGAAAGCACGTACAACAACGTCGTCGCATATCTGGAAAAGACGCTCGACGCCGCGGCTGCCTCCAACCCGAATCCGGGGCGAACGGAAACCTTCCGGCGCCTGAACCGCAGCGAATACCAGAACGCGATTCGCGACCTGCTGGCGCTCGACGTCAACGTCTCGTCGATGCTGCCGAAAGACGATGCCAGTTACGGTTTCGACAATGTCGGTGTCGGAGGTCTTTCCACCACGCTTCTCGAGCGCTACCTTGCGGCGGCTCAGAAAATCAGCCGGCTGGCCGTGGGCCTGCCCGCACGCTCCACCGGCGTGAACGTGGTGACGCTTCCCGTCGATCTCACACAGGAAGACCACCTCGAGGGTTTGCCGCTCGGCACTCGTGGCGGCGGCCTCGTTCGTTATGATTTCCCTCTCGATGGCCAATACGAGTTTCAAGTCCGCTTGATGCGAAACCGCAACGAGAATGTCGAGGGACTTTCAGAACCGCACCAGATGGAGATCTCTCTCGACGGCGCCCAGTTAGGAGTATTCACGATCGTCCCGAATCGAAATGCCTCCGGCGGCTATTACGCGGACGAAGCCGTCGATCGGGATTTGAAGGTGCGGATTCCTGTCCGTTCCGGCCCGCACGCGATCAGCGCCACGTTCATCAAAAAGACGTCGGCGCTTCAGGAATCTGAGCGGCAGCCGTACGACGCGCATTTCAACATGGATCGTCATCCCAGAATCCAGCCGGCCGTGTATTCGATCTCCATCGGCGGTCCGTTCGATGCGACTGGCGCCGGCGACCTGCCGAGCCGTAAGCGACTCTTCGTCTGCAATCCGGCAGCCGGGGCGAGTGTCGCCGTCGAAGAGCGCTGCGCCCGCACCATCCTGTCCACGCTCGCGCGACGCGCTTACCGCCGGCCTGTAACGGATGAAGATCTTCGCGTTCCGCTGAAGTTTTATAAAGATGCCCGCGCCGAAGGAAGCTTCGATCAAGGGATCGAAATGGCGCTGCGCGCCGTGCTTACGAGTCCGGAGTTTCTGTTCCGTGTAGAGCGAGATCCGGCGAATGCCCGGCCCGGCCAGTCTTATCGGATCAGCGACCTCGAACTGGCCTCGCGGCTTTCGTTTTTCCTGTGGAGCAGCATCCCCGACGACGACCTGCTCAACCTGGCCGTCGCCGGTAAGCTTCATGAACCCGTAGTGCAGGAGCAGCAGGTCCGCCGCATGATCGCGGATCCACGCTCGAAATCTCTCACCACGGATTTTGCCGGGCAATGGCTGTACCTGCGCAACCTCGCGGCTGCGGTTCCCGATGCTCGTCTTTTCCCGGATTTCGACGACAACCTGCGCCAGGCCATGCAACGCGAGACCGAATTGTTTTTCGAAAACGTTGTAAAAGAAGACCGCAGCGTCATCGATCTGCTCGGCGCCGACTACACCTTCCTCAATGAGCGGCTCGCGAAGCATTACGGCATTCCCAATGTCTACGGCAGCAACTTCCGCAAAGTCGCATTGGGACCAGAAAGCATGCGGGGCGGCTTGCTGGGACAGGCGAGCATCCTCACCGTAACGTCTTACGCGAATCGCACGTCGCCGGTGCTGCGTGGGAAATGGGTGCTGGAAAACATTCTCGGAACACCACCGCCGCCACCTCCGGGCAATGTACCGCCGCTTGCCGAAAACCCGGCCGTCGGTCATGCCCTGACGATGCGCGAGCGCATGGTGCAACATCGCTCCAACCCCGCGTGTTCCGGCTGCCATCAACTCATGGATCCGATCGGCCTGTCCGTGGAAAACTTCGATGCTGTAGGGCGATGGCGCACCCGCGGCGAAGGCGATGAAAAAATCGACGCAGCGGGAGGGCTTCCCAGTGGCGTCACTTTCGAAGGCGCTTCAGGCTTGAAAAAAGCCCTGCTTGCTCATCCCGATGCATTCGCAAGCACGGTCACGGAAAAGCTTCTGACTTTTGCCATCGGGCGCGGAATCGACTATTTCGATGGGCCCGCTGTGCGCGCTATCACTCGCGACGCCCGCAATTCGGACTACCGCTTTTCTTCTCTCGTCATGGGCGTCGTCAAAAGCGCGCCATTCCAGATGAGGAGGTCCCAATGATCATCAAGAAAATAGCTTTGCCTCGGCGTACGTTCCTGCGCGGAATGGGCGTGACGCTCGCGCTGCCTTTGCTGGATTCCATGGTGCCCGCGTTGACAGCGGCAGCGAATCCAACAAAGCGTCTCGGGTTCGTTTACATTCCGATGGGGATGAATCCGGCAGAGTGGACTCCTCAGGCGGAAGGCAAACTGAGCTCGCTGTCCCCTTCTCTTTCGGCGCTGGAGCCATTCCTCAATCAAATCACCGTGCTCACGAACACCGAGCTCAAGGACATGGCATATCCCACCGGCAATCACGCGGCGGCGAATGCGATCTTCCTGAGCGCCGTCCGTCCCAAGCGCACCGAAGGAAGTGATTACGAACTCGCGACGACGGTGGACCAAATCGCGGCGAAACAGCTTGGCAAGGAAACCGCGATTCCCTCGCTCGAACTCGGCACGGACCTCATCGCCCAAACAGGCAACTGCGATAACGGTCTGGCGTGTGCGTACCAGAACAACCTGGCATGGTCGTCTCCCACAACGCCTCTTCCGACGGAAGCGGATCCGCGCGTCGTCTTCGAACGCATGTTCGGCGATGGCGGCACGGCGCAGGATCGGAGATCAGAGTTGCGCAAGAATCGCAGCATCCTCGACTGGGTGACGCAGGACATGGCGCGCATTCAGAAACAAGTTGGCGCAGCGGATCGCACGCGTGTGAACGAATACGTCGAGACGATTCGTGAAGTCGAACGCCGCATCCAGAAGGCGGAGCAGCAAACTTCCGAGGCAGGCCTCCCCGATCTTGCGCGCCCCGCCAGCGTGCCGGATAACTGGGAAGAGCACGTGAAACTGATGTACGACCTTCAGGTGCTGGCGTTCCAGGCGGACGTCACCCGGGTGATCACGTTTCAGATGGCACGCGAAGCGAGCACGCGCACGTATCCTCAGATCGGAATCAACGAAGCGCATCACCCGATATCGCATCACGCAAACCTTCCAGACAGGCTCCTGAAGCTCGCGAAGATTAATGCTTACCATGTGTCGCTGTTCGCATACCTCGTCGGGAAACTGAAGGCGACTCCCGATGGGGACGGCACGCTGTTGGATCACACGACGTATCTCCTGGGCAGCGGTATGGGAAATCCCAATGTCCACGACCACACCAATCTGCCCGCGGTTCTGGCGGGTGGACGAAATGGCGGACGGCACCTCAAGTGGGCCGAACCGATACCCTTGGCAAACGTTCATCTGTCGCTGTTGGAGAAGATCGGCGTCCATCAAACAAAGTTCGGCGATAGCACGGGCATGATTGAGGCACTGCTGTGAACCTGCGTTCGTGCGTGGGGGTGCTGTTGGTTACCGGCGTCGCCCTATCCGCAGCAGACCTTCGCCTGATCGACGCCGTCAAAAGCCGGAATGCCACCGTCGTTCAAACCCTGCTCCAACAGAAAGTAGACGCAAACGCCACCGAACCCGACGGCACCACCGCACTTCACTGGGCCGTCCGCAACGACGACGCAGTCACGGTCGCCGCCTTGCTTCGCGCAGGCGCAACGGCGAAAACCGCCAATCGCTACGGCGCCACGCCGCTGTCCCTGGCGGCAACAAATGGGAACGCCACAATTCTTGAAACCCTCCTGAAAGCCGGCGCAGACCCGAACGCCGCCCTTCCCGACGGCGAAACCGCGCTCATGACAGCGTCCCGCACCGGCCGGCTCGATGCCGTGAAAGTGCTCCTCGCCCATGGCGCGGATCCCAACGCGAAAGAACCGACCAAGGGACAGACAGCCCTCATGTGGGCCGCGGCGGAGGGAAATTCCGAAGCAATCCGCGCGCTCGTCGACAAAGGCGCGGATATTCAAACCCGGTCAAACGGAGGGTGGACTGCCCTGCTCTTCGCCGTCCGTGAAGGAAGAATCCCGGCGGTCAAAACGCTGCTAGCTGCCGGCGCAACCGTTAACGAATCGCTCGCCCGTCGCGGCGACACCGCAAACACTCCGAACGCCTTCATGCTTGCGGCGGCAAACGCTCACTACGAACTTGCCTCGCTGCTCCTCGATGCCGGCGCGGATCCCAACGCCGCTCCACAGGGATGGACCGCGCTGCACCAGATCACCTGGGTTCGGAAGGTGGGTGTCGGGGACAACGGTCCGGCGCCCCAGGGTTCCGGCAATATGGGCAGCCTCGAGTTCGTGCGAAAGCTGGTTGCCAAAGGTGCCAACCTCAACGCGCGCGTGACGAAGAAACCCAACATGGGCACGACAAACCTCAACGCAATCGGGGCAACGCCGTTCCTGCTCGCCGCTCGAACCAAAGACGTCGAGCTTATGAAGCTGCTCGCGGACCTCGGCGCCGACCCGCTCCTGACCAACGAGGACGGCACGACGCCCTTGATGGTCGCGGCAGGAATCGGCACGAGTTCACCTCTGGAAGATCCGGGAAGCGAACCTGAGGTTTTCGAGGCCGTGAAGCTTGCGCTGAAACTGGGCGGCGACGTTAACGCCGTAGACAAAAAGGGCGAAACGGCGATGCATGGAGCGGCTTACAAGCACGTTCCGTCGGTGGTGACGCTCCTCGCAGAAAATGGCGCGAAGGTTGAGGTTTGGAATCGGCAGAACGAGAGAGGTTGGACGCCGCTGAAAATTGTGGAAGGGATTCCGGTCGGGATGAACATCGCGGGCGATGCGCCGACGAGAGCGGTGGTGCGGAAGTTGATGGGCTTGCCGGCGGAAAAATAACGAAAAACTTCAGGCGAGCATGTCCCCTCCTCTGCGAGGAAGGGTGGCTGTGCGGTCAAGAAAAAGAAGCGTTAGCCACCTCAAGCCCGCACAGACGGGGTGGTGCGAACTTCCAAAAAATCTTCTTGAGGAACTACGCACCACCCCGTCTGCTCCGTCTAACGATTTGATGTCGCAGCCACCCCTCCTCGCAGAGGAGGGGACACGCATGCTTCAGCGCTTTGGCCGATGGAAAGACTCGCTACGCCTTCCGCGGATCCGTCTCGTGGCAGGTCGTGCACTGCACCGGGCCCTTCAACTTCGCCTTGGCTTTGAATTCGTCGCTATTCAACCGGCCAACCCACTTCGTCATGAGATCCACCATGAACTCGTGGTCCTGCTCCAGCGCATCCACCTGCGGGAAACGCTGCTTCGGCATTCGCGAGAAGTCGAACTTGTCCCCATGACAGTCGGTACACCAGACTTTGCCGTTCTCGGGATCCTTCAACGGCGACTGCCATTTCGGGTTGGGATGTTTGTTCTTCGGAACGCTGTAGAGCGCTTCGACAAACTGGTGCATGAAGAACACCTTGACAAACGGCGGCACCTTCCCTTTCATACCGGGAATCTCATCGCCCCCGACCGGCACCGCCGCTCCGGCCAAAGGTTTCGCCTCAGGATCGACCTTTATCGGCGGCGCGTCCTTGAAATCTTCGTTGCCGCTGACGCGCGTAACATTCTGATCGCACCCCGTCAGCAACCCCGTCAGGGCCAGTATTAAAACAAACTCAACACCCCGGCGCATGGCTCAGTTTCATCTCCTGGAATTGTTTTCGTTGCACCTTCACCGCGAGTTCGAGCACGGCTTCGACGGCGCGGCGGGCCTTCGCCTGATCCTCCGCGGAGGTCGCGTAGCGCAACAAAGCCCGATGACCGATATCCACATGCCAGCCTTCGTCAGGCTGAATCTGCGTCCGGTAGAGTTCTGCGGTTGCCGTCGCACCGGAGCGCTCACAAAACTCGATAAACTGTTCGTTCTTCTTAAGAGCCAAAGCCTCGCGAGTGAAGTGCGCTCCCGCTACCCGCTCAACCGTGGACCCGAACCCTTGAAGCAGAGTGAACATCGGGCCATAGCCCTCTGCCGTCGGATTGAAGCCCGTCAAATCGACGCCCATTTCCTGAAGATGCTTTTCAATCAAGTGGTAGTGCCTTGCTTCATCACCAGCCTGCCGCGCGAAAGCGAGCTTGACGTCCACTTCCGGAGTGGAAGGTATCCAGACAGCCGCAAGCTCAGCCGCTTCCATTTCACTCTTCAACGCGACCTTGAGGCGCCGAACCACCTCGGAACGCTCGGCAGGCCCGCCCTCCTCGTCCTTCAGCAGGTCCAGACTGGCGAGCTTTTCCGCCACATATCGCTGCAGTTCCTCAACGAATTCCTTCGCACTACTCATTACTGCGCTATACCTCGAATCGTTGATTATAGCTTGTGCTATCCTGCCCGGCATGGCGATTTCCCGAAGACAGTTCTTCCGTGGAATGGTCGGACAGGGCGAGGCCCGGCAGCGCGACGAAGACCGAAGAGTCAGCGAGCTCGACGCCTACGTCCGCACGAATCTCCTGCCCTATGATTTCGCCCTGACTGCCGACCAGACCGGCGAGGTCCTCGCCGCCGTGCGCGCCGTAATTGATCCGGATGCGGAGGATCTTTTCACTTACGATCGGCGCCAGCAGATGAATCAAATCGTGGAGGAAACGGTTCGACCCTGGCGTGAAGAACACTGGAAGGCCGAGGAAATGCGCCGGGACGCCGCGATCATGGTGCAGAATTTCCTTTCCGTGGAAACCACTCCGGAAGAACGATCGAAACTCTGCCTGCGTTTCGAGATCCCATATCCCACGGCACTGGAGGAAGAGATAGCGCGGCAGATCCAGTCGTGGCTCGCGGGTCTGCCTAATGCCCGTGTAGCCGCCTGCGACTCCTCGGCGCTCCGCGACCTGGTGTTTTCAGAAATCAAGTCCTGGTGCTAGACTCGGCAGTTCACTGTCATGGATGCAACGGAACTGAGTAAGTACCGCACAATTCTGGAAAAGAAGCGCGACGAACTTCTGGCTGCCACCCCCGCACGCACCCCAACAACGGAACCCGGCTCCAAGAGCGGCGACTGGATTGACCAGTCCAGCCAGGAGAGCGACCTTCACGTCCACCTCGCCATGAAGCAGACAGACACCAAGCTGCTGCGCGCGATTCAAGAAGCCATCCACCGGCTCGACCAGGGCACCTACGGCATCTGCACGGATTGCGAAGAGGAAATCGCACTCGCACGCCTGGACGCCGTCCCCTGGACCCGCGTTTGCATCGAATGCAAGCAGCGCCAGAAGCCGTAACCCCCCCAGCCCCCGAATTCGCTCCCAATTTAAGGCGCAACGGTATAATGAGCCCGCAATTGCACCGAGCGTGGAGGACAAATGGCCGAAATTGATGCGTTCTTTAACTTCATGGTCGAGCAGGGGGCGTCGGATCTTCACCTGGCGTCCGGCTCTCAACCGATCGTGCGCATCCGCGGCGAAATGGAACGCCTCAACCAGCCTGCGCTGGAGAGCGACCGCCTCAAGAAGATGCTCTACGAGATCGCCCCTGAATACAAAGTCAAGGTCTTCGAAGAGACGGGCGACGTGGACTTCGGTTACGAGATCCCCGGCGTCGCGCGGTTCCGCGCCAATTTTTTCAACCAGAAGTACGGCGTGTCTGCGGTCTTTCGTCAGATTCCTTCGACGGTCCTGACGGCGGAGCAACTGGGCTTGCCGCCGATCATGAAGAAATTCGCGGAGCTCCATAAGGGGCTGGTGCTTGTCACAGGCCCGACAGGAAGCGGTAAATCGACGACCCTGGCCGCCATCGTCGATTACGCCAACAAGACCCGCAAGGATCACATCATTACGGTAGAAGACCCCATCGAATTCGTTCACAAAAGCCAGGGCTGCCTCGTGCAACACCGGGAAGTGGGCTTGCATACCAAGACGTTCAGCGCGGCATTGAAAGGCGCTCTTCGTGAAGACCCCGATATCATTCTGGTCGGCGAAATGCGCGATCTGGAAACCATCGAACTGGCACTGACCGCCGCAGCCACCGGGCACCTTGTCTTCGGAACACTGCACACGCCAAGCGCGGCCAAGACGATCGACCGCGTGATCGACGTCTTCCCTGCCGGACAACAGAACCAGATTCGCAATACGCTCTCCGAAGGTCTCAAGGGCGTTGTCGCCCAGAACCTGTTCAAGCGCATCGACGTCAAGGGGCGCGTCGCGGCACTCGAGATCCTGGTCGTGACTCCCGCGATCGCGAACCTGATTCGTGAAGCAAAAACCTTTCAGATTCCCGGCATGCTGCAGGTCGGCAAAAAGTACGGCATGCAGACTCTGGACGACGCGATCATGGATCTTCTGAACAAGAAGATGATCAGCCCGGAAGATGCCTATTCACGCTGTATCGACAAGGCGAAGTTCCGGCCGTTGTTGAAGAATCCTCCGGAGGAATGGCAATGACAAAAGCCGAACTGGATTACATTCTCGGGACGATGCTGGATTCGAACAGGAATGTGTCGGATCTCAACATCACCGCCGACAAGCCCCTTCAGGTGGAATCGTCGGGCGAGCTGGTTCCGGTTGCCATCGAGCCGCCAGTAGACAAGCTCACGCCGTTTCAGACCGAGATCATGTCTCTGGAGATCATGAATCGCAGCCGCCGTCTGACAGACGACCTGATCAAGAACGGGTCCTGCGATTGTTCCTATTCCCTGGGACAAAAGGCGCGCTTCCGCGTCAACATCTTCACCCAACGCGGCCATTACACGATCATCCTTCGAAAGCTATCGACCGATATTCCGAGCCTCGCCCAGATGAATATGCCGGCGGTCTTCGGCACGATCGCCAAAGAGAAAACCGGCCTCGTGCTGGTAACCGGCGCAACCGGATCCGGTAAGTCCACAACGCTGGCGGCGTTGCTCAACGATCTAAACGAGACGAAATCCATTCACATCGTCACGCTCGAAGATCCTGTCGAATTCGTGCACCCGCAAAAGCGAGCGACTTTCAATCAGCGCGAAATGGGCAACGACTTTCTGAACTTTGCCGCTGGCTTGCGCGCTGCGCTGCGCCAGGCGCCGAAAGTCGTACTCGTCGGAGAAATGCGCGATCGCGAGACGGTTGAAATCGGCATGTCGGCCGCGGAAACCGGCCACCTTGTGATGAGCACACTGCATACGATCAACGCCGGCCAGACCATCAACCGCATCGTCGGCATGTTCGATCAAACAGAGGAAAAGCAGATTCGCATCCGGCTTGCCGAAACGGTCCGCTGGATTGTGTCTCAGCGCTTGCTGCCAAAGGTTGGCGGAGGCCGCGTTGCTGCGCTGGAAATCATGGGCAACAACCTGCGGGTGAAGGATTGCATCGAGCACGGTGAATCCGAAGGCAAAACGTTCTATGAAATCATCGAAGCCGCCGCAACATTCGGATGGAAAACCTTCGACATGGCGATCATGGAACTCTACGAACAGGGCCAGGTTACTGAGGAGACCGCCATTCTCTACTGCACCAACAAGGGCGTCATGACGCGCGGCATCGACAGAATCAAGAAGACCCGAGGCGAACAGACCAGCAACCTCGCCGGGCTTTCCTTCGACAAAGACTACGGGAAAAAATAATGAGCACCTCAGATCCCAACAAACTCGATTTCTTCGAACTGGGCGACAAGACTTCGCTGGTGTGCGCGGATCCCGCTACGACCGAAGTGGTGCGAGCAACTCTTCGCGAACTGGGCTACAAGTCGCACACCGCGGAAAGCGGCGAGATGGCGATCGAACGGATTCGGTACACGCCTTACGATGTGATCGTCATTCACGAGAATTTTGCAGGAAGCTCGCTGCGATCCAACGTGGTGCTCAGCTACCTGACGCCGCTTCCAATGTCTCAGCGGCGGTACTCTTTTATTTGTATTACCGGACCGTCGTTTAAGACGCTGGATGCGATGCAAGCTTTCGCCCAAAGCGTTCACCTGGTTGTGAACACTCTGGATTTGCCGAACCTGGCAGCGATTTTGAAAAAGAGCCTCGCCGAGTTCGACATGCTCTATAAGGTCTATAAGGACGTGGTGGCCGCCCAGTCTGAAAGGTGAGCGTGTCCCCTCCTCTGCGAGCGGGGGTGGCTGCGACATCAAGTCGTTAGAACGAGCAGACGGGGTGGTGCGAACTTCCAAGAATTCTGGAACATCGCACCACCCCGTCTGTGCGGGCTCAAGGTGGCTATCGCAGCTTTATCTCGACCGCACAGCCACCCCTCCTCGCAGAGGAGGGGACACGCGCATTACAACGGTTACCGGATCCCCGGAATCCTTCGCCACAGCCGCACGGCCTTCAATATCGCGGCGGCCGCTTTGTTGCTGCGAATACGACCCAGCATGTTGTCGTATCCCCCGCCGGACTCGAAACTCCGAACAATGCTCCGCGCCTGCGTGTATCGCAGAATCCCCTGCTCGGCATGCCGCCGGCCGATTCCGCTCAACTTCACGCCACCCATGGGAAGATCGAACGCGTTATAGATCAGCAGCGTCGAATTGATGGCCACCGACCCGGCTTCGAGCTGGTGGGCGATTCCCATCGCGGGAGCCGAGCCACCCGCCCACACCGATGCATGAAGCCCATATTGAGAATCGTTCGCCAGCGCAATCGCTTCGTCGCGACTGCCGACGCGATGCAAGGACACAACCGGACCGAAAGTTTCTTCAGTCGCAATCGGCGCGCGTTGGTCCACGTGCGTGAGGATCGTGGGCTCGACAAACGTCGTGCCGAGATCGGATCGGCGGTTGGCCCCGGCGAGTACGGTCGCTCCGGCACGGACGGCGGCGTCAATGCTGTCCTGTACTTTCGCAGCATGCGCGGCGTGAATCATGCTGCCAACGTCCATGTCGAACGCTCGAGACCATCCCACCTTGAGCGCCTTTGTGCGATCTGCGACGAGCGCGGAGAAGCGATCGAACACCGGCGCTTCTACATAAACGCGCTCGATTGAAATGCAAGTCTGGCCCGCGTTGGAAAAGGCGCCGGCGAGAAGGCCCTCGGCGGCTTCCTGAAGCGGAGCGTCCTTGAGAACGATCATCGGATTCTTGCCGCCAAGTTCGAGTGAAAACGGAATCAGTCGCTTCGCAGCCGCAACCGCGACTTTGCGGCCGGTCGCAGTGCTGCCCGTAAAGCCCATGTAGTCGATATGGCGAAGAAGTTCTGTCGCCGCCTCCGCGCCCCCCTGGACAATGCCAAGAAGCTCGGGTTCGAGTCCGCTCTTTTCCAGCAGCGTCTTTCCGAGGACAGCGGTCAGCGGCGTGATTTCTGAAGGTTTGAGCATCACCGCATTGCCGGCCAGTAGCGCCGGAAGCGCATCGCCGATGCTCAGGAGGAACGGATAGTTCCACGGGACAATCAATCCAACTACACCATGCGGCCGGTGATCGAGAGTGGAGTGCGTCAGCAGGGGAATCGCCCCGCGTTTACGCTGCGAGGCCAGAAAGCCCTCGCCGTGCGCCAGGTAATAACGGGCCGTCCCGGCGACGGTCACCAGTTCCGCAAGCGCATCCCGGCGCGACTTCCCCGTCTCGGACTGGATCGCGTCGAGCACTTCGTCCGAACGGTCGAGGATCAGATCGTGAAATCGACCGAGGATCCCGGCACGTTCCGAAAACCGCAGGGCCCCCCATGCTTTCTGAGACTTACGAGCGCCGGCCACCAGGTCGGGGATGTGCTCCAACGGAGTACGCTCGACCGAACCCACCCGTTCCCCGGTAGCCGGATTCCGAATTTCCAGCATGGACATCGGAGAAGGATAGCATTCGCGTCACCTTGCTATAATCCCCGGGCGATGAATAACGAGGCCTTGCGTAAAGAGATCTACGAAGAGCTGCATTCTCAGTACGAGTCGAAACTCAAGGACGCCAAGAAGCAAAAGGCTCAACTCGAGGAGGAGCTGGAATCCTCGTCCGCAAAATGGCGCAGCGAGCGGCGTCGCCTCAATGCCGAGATCGACCGTCTGGAGAGCGCGCTCGCCGACAGCCGCGATATCCGGCGAAAAGCCGGTGACGGCAAGGCATCCCGTACGGAGACCCAGGACATCGCAAAAATCCAGGCGGCCGCCGAGGAGAAGTTAAAGAAGGCAGCCCAGGAGTGGGATACCGAACGGTCGAAGCTCCAGACGGAAGTAGCACGGCTTCAACGTGGCGTGGCCGAGTTGCTGGAACGCGCAAACAATCCCATGCGTGCAGGACAGGCCGCACGAGAGCAACTCGAGACCAAGCTCGAAGAAGCCCTGAAGACCAAGCAGCAATTCGAACAGGCTCTTCTCGACGCGCGCGCACAATGGGAAAAGGAGAAACTCAGACTTACGGGCGAGACTATCAAGCTTCGCCGATCCATCGGACAGAAGGGCCTCCCACCGGTGGAAGAAGACAAAACCAGGGAAAAGGAACTCGAGAAACAGCTCGCCGATGCTCACGCCGAAGTTCTCAAAGCCAAAGAGTCACAATCCGCGGAAATCGAACGCCTCACGGCACAACTCAACGGCCTGCGCGACGCGGCGGCCAAAGAATATGCCGACCTTACCGAACGCGAACGCCGAGACCACACCGCGAGCCGGGATGCCCTGGATCGCGATGTGCAGAAGGCACGGCTACGAGTTAAGGAACTGGAGGAGAACGCCGACCGGGCGCGCTATGAGATCCAGCGAGTCCGGGAATCTCACACGATGGAGACCCAGCGCCTGACAGCTCAGCTCGAAAGCGCCCGCAACACGGTAGCCAAAGAGCAAAGTGAACTCCTCGAGCGCGAGCGCCGCGAACACACCGCGACTCGCGAGTCGTTGCAGCGCGATCTTCAGACTGCGCAGAAGGAACTCGAACTCCTGAAAGGCTCTCAGTCGGCGGATCAGCAACGTCAGGCGGCGCAACTCGAGGAGTTACAAAAGGCCCAGGCAAAAATCAAGGAACTGGAGCGGCGACTCTCTGAAGCCAGAGACTCCGCTGGAAAAGAACTTGCCGGCAACTTCGAACAGGAGAGGCAAGAGAACGCACAAGCACGAGACCAGCTGGAGAAAGATCTGCAAAGAGCGCAGAAGGAAATCAGCCTGCTGAAAGGCGCGCAGTCTGCGGATCTGGAACGCCAGGCGGCTCAACTGGAGGAAGCGCAGAAGGCGCACGCCAAAATCAAGGACCTCGAAAAGCGCCTTTCCGAGTCGAAGGAATCGGCCGGCAAAAGCTCAGCGAGCGCCCAGCAAACGCTCGAACGGGAGTTGCAAAAGGTCCGGCAGGAAAGCGTCCAGTTAAAGGAAAAGCAGGCCGAGGAAATGCGCCTCATCATGGCGCGTCTCGAAGAAGCGCAAACCGAAATTCAGCAGTTGGAAAAGCAACTCGAAAAGACCAGAGGCGCGGTTAGCTCGGAAGTTGTGGAACAACTTCGACGTCAATACGACGACCGCATGCAGGAGATGATCCAGCAGAAGACCGACCTTTCCGAGCAGCTCAAGAATGCCAGCGCCCTGCTTGAATCGGAACGCAGCCGCTTTGCAGCAGCCGCCGCCAAGGAGAACGCCTCGGGCGCCACTATCGACCCCAAACTGCTGAATGAGGAATTCGCTCGCGTGGAAGGTAAAATCGCAGAAATCGCCCGCCTGATCGATGACCCGTCTACGGAACTGTCCATCGTTATCCGGAAAAATGTCGAACGCGCCGAGCTGGATGCATACCTTAAGGGCATCCTCTTCTCTCTCGGACGAAGCGAGGGAATGTAGTCATCAGCGAGGGTGTCCCCTCCTCGGCGAGGAGGGGTGGCTGCGACATCAAATCGTTAGAAGGAGCAGACGGGGTGGTGCGCACTTCCTCAGAAATTTTGGAACTTCGCACCACCCCGTCAGTGCGCCTCATCGAGCGCTATCGCGCAAAATTTCTTGAGCGCACAGCCACCCCTCCTCGCCGAGGAGGGGACACCCGCTCGAATACGTTGCCTTAACTATAAAATCGTTCTCGCCAGCACAGCCACCACACCCAGCAAACGCTGAAGCCCACGATAACGATCCGTCGGGTCGAACCACTCTTCGGGAGTGTGAATATTCGCGCACTGACCGCCGCCGCCAAGCGCAATGGCAGGCAGCCCGAGCGACATCGGCAGATTGGCGTCCGTCGAACCGATATCCAGTTGAGGTTCGACTCCCATCGACCGGGTCACTTCAAGCGCAGTCTGCACGAGTTCAGATTGCGGCGGCGTGACGCCCAGAGGCCGCTCGCCGATGGACTCTATCTGCAACGCCAATCCTGCCGCAGCAGCCGCCTCGCCGGCGCAGCGCTTCAAGTGCGCATGCAGCGCCTCGAGGTGTTCCATGTTAAGAGAGCGTAAATCCACCTGAATGAGTGCCTCTTTCGGAATGGCATTTACGCCGATACCGCCTTGGATCATCCCGACATTGAAAGACGTTCCCGGACGCCGCCCAATCGAAACGAAATTATGAATGGCGGTCGCCATCGCATGAACGGGATTGGGCCGGCCGAAGTCCGCCCAACTGTGTCCTCCGGGGCCCGACATTCGCAGGCGGAACCGCCGACTACCCAGCCCACGGTTGGTGATGCGCTGAATTCCGGCGCCATCGACGGCGATAAACGCGCAATCGCCCTTGCCCCACGGCTTCGATTCAAACAGATGCCGGATGCCGCGCAAATTCCCCTGCCCCTCCTCACCGACGTTCGCCACGCCCCATACGGGCCTGCGAAAGCGCACCCCGGCGTCTCTCGCCGCGCGAAGCACCCACAATAAAGCCACGAGACCGGCCCCGTTGTCCGAAATACCGGGCAGGTGGATTACTCGCCCGACTCTCTTCAGCTCGAGTCCCACGTCGCGTGGAAAAACGGTGTCCAGATGGGCGCCGATAATAATGGGATCCGGTCCCGGTTCGCCGTAGCAAACAATGACGTTGCCGAGCTCGTCCTGAAAAGGCGCAAAGCCGATATGACGCAACGCCTCCATGAAATGACGACCGCGTTCGTTTTCCTCAAAGGGAGGCGCAGGTACGAGCGTCAGGCGAATCTGATCCGCTTCGATCTCAGGTTCTCGCTCCTGAAGGATTTGAAAAGCGCGGCGAACGCGCGGGTCGGAAAGAGGTGCAAGAGCGCGGCTAGCGGACATCCACTACTACAGGCTGCGCGTGGACTGCGGGAAGGGACGTGATAATACCCTCGAGGCGATATTGCCCCGGTGGAACCCGCTTGCCGTCATTGTCGCGATGATCCCAGACCGCATCGAAGCGCCACTTGTCGTTCGCGCGGATGGAATCGCTGCGGACAACTTGAGTAAAGAACTGGTCCTTCGACCAGCGCCAGACTTCCTTTCCGGTTGCCGCATCGGTGATCACGAAATCGTAGCTCTGACTGGAGCCGAAGCGGAACGGCAGGAGCTTGTCGGAAGTGTTCGTGGCGATCATCACGATCTCATGTCCTTCGGCTGAAGGAGTGGCGCCAACGTCCACCGCGGGGTTTTTGGACGTGACGGTTGCGGTCGGCGCCGCTCGACGATCGGGCACCGGAACAGGCGGCGGAATGATTGCGCGCTCGGTGGAGCGCGGCGTTGACGGCACCGCAGCAGCGGAACTGGTTGCTCCCGGCGGAAGGTTCCTCGCCTCGAGGCTTACCATCTTCGCGGTCACCACGCCGGAAGGCCCCTTCATCCGTGCCTCTATGATTCCAACGCCACGCTGGAAGGTCAGCGTCATCGAGTCCGTGCGCAGGACGAACTTCTGCGGCGTGCCCGCCGAATCTGCTTCAAGCACTTCCGTGGTGGCGCCCGAATCGAGGAATAGCGGGCCCTCATCGTTGCCGCGCTTACGCATGAACTGGCGCTCGCTGCGGTCATAGCGGATGAGCCGGACAGGATCTCCTTGTTCTTCCGTAAAAGGAAAATCGGTCAACGCGTAGAAACTTGTTCCCTGGACGATGGTGTATTCCTGCACGGCAATCATCGCCTGGCCGACTTTCCGACCCGCTTCGTCGGTCATTTCATAGGTCCACCTCGTGCCGACATCGAGAGGCAGAAAATCCGCGGGCATGCGGACGCCCTGCGCGAATCCGCTCCAGGAGAAAAGGAGCGGCGCCAGAATGGCGAACCCAAGCCTGCGAAGCGGTTTCATTGAGGAATAGTTTAACATGCGGGTGTGGACGAAGATTTCATGGAGCAGGCGCTGGCAGAGGCCCGCAAAGCCCTTGCGGCGGGCGAGGTTCCGGTCGGCGCGCTTGTAGTGTCGATGGCAGGCGAAGTTATAGGGCGGGGATACAATCAGCCTATTTCGAGTCACGACCCCACAAGTCACGCCGAGATCGTCGCCCTGCGCTCGGCGGCGCAACGCCTCGCGAATTATCGGCTCACCGGCACGACGCTCTATTGCACCCTTGAGCCGTGCATCATGTGCGCGGGCGCGATTGTCCACGCCAGGATTGCCAGAGTCGTGTTCGGGGCGACGGATCCTAGAGCCGGAGCGGCCGGCTCGATTTACAATGTTCTGAGCGATACCCGCCTGAACCATCAACCCGAAATCGTACCGGGTGTTCGGGAATCGGAAACCCGCAAACTTCTACAGGAGTTTTTCGAATGGAAAAGAAAGTCGTGAAATCTGAAGAAGATTGGAAGAAGGAACTCACTCCCGAGCAGTTCGCCGTCTGCCGTATGAAAGGCACCGAGCGTCCAGGCACCGGCGAGTACTACAAGACCAAAACTCCGGGCGTTTATACCTGTTCGTGCTGCGGCGCCGAACTCTTCCTTTCAGACACCAAGTACGACTCCGGCAGCGGCTGGCCGAGCTTTTACGAACCCGCAGTCGCGGAAAACATCAAAGAAGAGACCGACAGCAGCCACGGCATGCGTCGCACTGAAGTCATGTGCAACAACTGCGGCGCCCACCTCGGTCACGTCTTCCCCGACGGCCCCCGGCCCACCGGCCTGCGGTACTGCATCAACTCTGTTTCATTGAAGCTGAAACCGAAAGAGTAAACGCGTAGTAGAATATTGCGTCGTTTCAATACGGAGAGGTGCTGGAGCGGCTGAACAGGCCAGTCTCGAAAACTGGAGTAGGGGTAACTCTACCGTGGGTTCAAATCCCACCCTCTCCGTCCTTTATTTTCAATGACTTACAAAATCCAGCGTGCAATACCGTACAAGTTGCTGAGAAGCACTGTTCACATAAGCGCGCATCTTAAGAGAATGTGTAGCTGTGCTATTCTTCGGCAATGTTCAAGATCGACGCCATATACGAAGACGGTAAACTGCTACTTCAGCATCCTTTGCCCATACCGGAACACGCGCATGTACACGTCACCGTCGATGCTGACTCCGAACGTGAAGCTTGGCTGAAACTTTCTGAGAAAACGCTGACGCAGAGCTGGGCGAATGACGCCGACGACATCTTTAATGACCTGCTCTAGAAATGATGTCGTCCTTTTGCCATTCCCTTCACCGATCTAACAAGTCGCAAGGTTCGGCCTGCAGTAGTCGTAGGTCGAAACGGAACGGATCTCTTTCTTGTTCCAATTTCTTCTGTCCTCTCGAATACAGATATTCCCCTTGTGGAATGGTCAGCCGCGGGTTTGAACGTCCCATCCGGGATCAAGGCGCAACTCGCCACCATTGAAGAAAAACTCGTGCTCAAGATCATTGGAAGTATCACGCCGGTTGATCAGAAACCTTTGAACGAAAAACTGCGTATCTGGCTGCAACTTTGACGGCCCAGAACCAACGACAAGAACTGGATGGTTGGCGAGTCTTCTGATGCGAATCCTCGACAAAGCGGACGTGGGGACCGATAGAGAGCCCCTAAGCGTAGACACGAGATAGAACCCCTTGGCCTCCACGACGATTTTCGAAGTTTCATCTGAACATATTGAAGCGCTCACCGCAAATCTTACGAGACATCAAGAGAAGACACCGGCCGAAAACGACCGCTGAACGGTCGCACGAAATCCCTAAGCGGTTCGAGCCGCTGCATCGGAGTCTTCGAAGCCTAGAAAGACGAACGGAGTAGAAGGGGTTCCAGCGTGCAATGGTCGGCGGCATTTATGGCATCCGTGGCATGTATGGCAACTGATGATCCGCAAGTTACTGAGGGCATTGGGTGTCCCAAGGTTCGAATCCCACCCTCCCTCAGTGGCCACTCAAATCCGGCCATTAATGGCCACCTGAAAACCGGCCATTAACCGGCCGCTCGGGACATTAACCGCGGCGAGCTTTTAGGCTCGTCGCCATGAGTAATGTCTTGAGCGAAGATAAGAAACATCAAGTTATCGCACTGGGAAAGCTCGGCTGGACGCTGCGCCGGATCGAGCAGTCCGTCGGAGTACGCCGGGAAACCGCCGCGGGATATCTAAAGGCTGCAGGAATCGCTGTCGGTGGACCGGGAAGGCCTTCGGCGTCAAAACCGGCCATTAACACGGTGGGGGTGGCCACCGACTTTATCAGGCCTTTTTTAGAAAAACCGCCACTCGAACTCCCCAAACCTAACCCTTCGGCCAGCGTCTGCGAACCCTTTCGGGAAATCATCGAGCAGAGTCTCGGCCGTGGCCGGAATGCCATGGCGATCTGGCAGGATCTGGTAACCGACTATAGCTTCAGCGGTGCCTATAACACCGTGAAACGGTTCGTCGGGAAACTTCGCGGTTCTCGACAGCCTGAGCCGGCCGGAATCATTCTCACGGCTCCCGGTGAAGAAGCCCAGGTCGACTACGGCACTGGGCCGATGGTGCGGGATCCACAAAGCGGAAAGTACCGACGAACACGGTTGTTTGTGATGACGCTAGGCTACAGCCGCAAAGCGATTCGCCTGCTCGTGTTTCGTTCCAGTACGCGGACTTGGGCCGAGTTGCACGAAACCGCTTTCCGGCGGTTGGGTGGAAGCTGCCGCGTTCTTGTACTCGACAACCTCAAGGAAGGCGTCCTCACTCCCGACATCTACGATCCCACACTAAATCCGTTATTCAGGGATGTATTGACGCACTACGGCGTGGTCGCTCTACCGTGCAGGATTAAAGATCCGGACCGCAAAGGAAAGGTCGAAGCGGGTGTTGCTCATGCGCAGAAGACGCCTCTGAAAGGGCAACGTTTCGAAACGCTCGAAGAAGCTCAAGCCTATCTGGACGAATGGGAATCGCGTTGGGCCGACACCCGCATTCACGGCACGACCAAACGCCAGGTGGCCGTGATGTTTGCCGAGGAGAAGTCCGGTCTGCTGCGACTGCCGCTGGAGCCTTTCCGCTACTACCAATACGGTCAACGGGTCGTGCATCTGGACGGATGCGTTGAAGTCGAAGCCGCCTATTACAGCGTGCCTCCAGGCTGGATCGGACGCCTGGTCAATCTGCAGTGGGACGCGCTTCACGTCCGTATCCTCGACCCGACAACCTATCAGCTTCTGCGCGAACATGTCCGTCAGCAACGCGGACGGCACCGCATTAATCCAGAAGATCATCCGAAGAAAACGCCACAAAGCACAGCCGCCTTGCTGGCTCGTGCTGCTGTCGCTGGATCTAACATCGGCACGCTCTGTCAGCAGATCTACCGCCATCAAGGCGAGCCCGGTGTCCGGCGCATTCTGGGAGTGCTCTCGCTGGCAAAACGCTTCGGCGTCCGTGCCACCGAAGATGCCTGCGCTGCCGCATTGGAACTTCACATCTACGACTACCGCTTTGTCCGCCGCTACCTGGAGCGCCAACCTCCGTTAACGCTCAAACACGTCGATCCTCTGATCCGCGAACTGACTCAGTACCGCGACCTCATCAACTTAAAGACTCAGGAGCAACAACCATGAACGTCATTGAACTCCAACGTGCCCTCCGACAACTTCGCCTCGGTGGCATCGCCGCCGTGCTCGAAACGCGTTTACATCAGGCTCAGGCCGAACCGATGGCACCCATCGACCTGATCTCCTGCCTGGTTTCCGACGAACTTACACGCCGGGGAGACCGCCTGCTCGAGCGTCGCCGCAAGGCCGCTGGCTTTCGCGACCTGCACTCGCTGGATAACTTCGATTTCACATTCAACAAGAAGATGAATCGAAGCCTCGTCTTCGATCTCGCCACCGCCAACTTTGTGGCACGCCACGAAGACGCGCTGTTTCTCGGCCCGCCAGGCACCGGCAAAAGTCATCTCGCGCAGGCTATCGGCCTGGCTGCGATCCAACAGGGATATCGCGTGATCTACCGGGAAGCCCATACTCTGCTGACCGAGATTGCTGACGCCAATCTCGACGGCACGCGAAGAGAACGTATGGAACTGCTCTCCACGGTTCCGCTGCTCATCATCGACGATCTGGGAATGCGCAAGCTGCCGGCGTCTGCTGCCGAAGAACTGCTGGAGATCATCATGCGTCGATACGAACGCGCCAGTACGCTGCTCACCTCGAACAGACCTGTCGAGGACTGGGGCAAACTCCTCGGCGATACTGCCGCCGTCACGGCGATGCTGGATCGACTCCTTCACCACGGCCATGTCCTCAAATGTGGACCGCGCAGCTGGAGAACGAAACTGCAACCTGAGGCGAACGAGAAATAAGGAAGGCGGGCATTTCTTGATTGGATTTATCGCATTGTGCCAAGTCCGAAGCTCGGCAAACCAAACGGGGCATCATCGACACCCCGCTTCGGTCCTGGCCCCTGAGTCGGCGCTCGGGTTGCCTCCCGGCATGGCCCTATCCTCCGCTCAGGCCGCGATCATTTTATCGAAACTAGAAAACCCTGCTTGTCTGACTCGCACGCACAGGAGTAAAACTTTTCCGTCCCCGGCGGCCAGTTAATGGCCGGTTTTCAGGTGGCCACAAATGGCCGGTTTTGACCTGGCCACTGAGGACCCTCTCCGCTTGTTTCATAAAAATTCCGAGAAGTCCCTTGGTCTAAGGAGCGATGCCCCTCTGGCGTCAGATCAACAAGTCGTTTCCAGCTGAAGTTCCACTCCTCAAAACAAGTCGACCGCCGTGCCCCTTTCACTTCTTCAGACTTGTTGATTCAGGGCAAATCTTACGGGGCATCACGTCCAGCTGCCAGCGGGGTAATTAGAATTTGTGTGTCATGACACTTGCTGCAAACTGATGATCCCTGGTCGAGGTATCTTGCCGAGGAGGATCCTTACGGCATCGCACAGAGTTCAGGAACGTTTATGTTCAATGTCTTCGGTCCCCACGACCCAGATCACTTAGCGTTGCCATCGAGTATCGCGCGATAGTTTCCGACTGCGATAACTATCGACCAAGCACAACATCGATACCCGACAGCAACGCGCTAACCTTCGCGCGACTAAGCTTGCCGACATGTTCTGTGAGGAGAGCCTTGTCGATGGTCAGGATCTGGGAGACGTTGGCAACCGAATCATGCTCAAGATTGGTGATCTTCGCAGCAAGGGGCAGGTTCCCAGGGGCATCGGCCCAGCGAAGATTTGTAGTTAAAGGAACGCAGACGGTAGTGGCAAGGCGACTTCGATTCAAAGCGTCGCCCTGGACAATAGCTACGGGCCTGCGGAAACCAGGTCCGGAGCCGGTGGCTGCTGGCAATTCCGCCCACCACACATCTCCCTGAGAAATTACCATTTTGTTTTTCGCAGAAGCCGTTGGCCGGCGACACTGACAAAATCATCATGCTGATCTCCCAGTTCACTACACACACGGTTCATCGCGTCCGTGATTTCATCGGGCGAGTGCCTGGACACATACTCGCAAAGGGCAGCGGCAAAGACCTCGCTTCGAGACCTGTTCGCGCGCTTGGCGAAGCGTTCTGCTTTTTCGAAAATTTCATCGGGGATCGAGACTGCGGTTTTCATACCGAAAGTATAACCGCGACGCCCTAGCCTGCAATAGTTGCAATGGGCGGCGGCATTCCGGCATCTGTGGCATCTATGGCAACTTGCAATGTGTAACTTACTGAGCGCTTAGGTCTCCAAAGGTTCAAATCCCACCTTTCCGCTTGTTTCATAAAATTCCGACAACTTCGCCTCAAACGCGAAATGCTCCTCCGTTCAGATCAACAAGTCGTTTCCAGCTGAAGTTCCACGCCTACAAACAATTCGGACACCTGGTCCCCTTCACTTCTTGAAACTTGCCGACGCGACCTTCTTAGCTTCTAGAGATTAGCTTTGGGAGCCGGCCGCTTTTGGCATTCGGTGTACTGGATTTGCATCCACGTCGTACTTATCTGCTAGCTGGCTCGCATCCCGCGTAGGGAAAACGAAGTTCTACGTTATCCAAATCTGTCTGGGCGGTGATGACTACCGCGGTCGTTTTCAATTCCGCGGATCCTGCAGGCCTCCGCGCAATTGCGTCCAACTGCGGACAATTCCGAAATTTGCCGACGTAGGTAAACATCGATCCGTATAACTTGCCGCTCCAACCTTTTAAGATCCGAATCGAAAATCGCCCTTGAGGACCCGTTACGGCCCTGGCGCTCGCAACTGTGGACTTGTTGGACCGGTCGGCTTCGAATTCGATCGATCCGTCAACGACCGGTTTGTCATCCGAATAGCGGAGTCGCCCCCGCACCACGACGGTATCTTGCACTTCAGGAACACGAACTCTTAGATCGATATGCTCGCTCCCACGAATCGTAATCGGCGTCGCCGCCTGCGGCTCTTTGGCTGCAGGGTAATAGAACGTGTGAAATGGTTCTTCACTGGTGACAATGTTCTCTCTATTCACGGCTAGAACGTAGGACCCCGGCGGCACAGAATCAATCGAGAATGCGCCGTCCGCGTCCGAACAATCAAAATCGTCGAAGTCGATGGACTCCACCTTTTTAATCGGACGCAGTTCTACGCATACATCCTTCATCGGCTGCCCGCTTGGGTCGACAATCTGACCGGTAACGCCATTATCCAGCTCAAAGTGAAGATCGAGGGCAGCATGCTGTCCTGCATCGATTTGGATCGGAATCTCAGCCGTATAGTCTGCTCGCCGATCACCGACGAAACTCGGAGAGTATCGGTGATAGAAAGGAACGATCTTCCAGCCTGGGATGGTATCCGGCGATACGAAGTACCTGCCGGGAGGCACGTCGTAGAGTTCATAGACACCGTTCTTGTCGGTTTCGACCACGTACGTCTTATCACCAACAAGGGTCAGCTTCCGGCCCGCCAAAGCCACACCTGGACCGTTACGGAAACTCAGAGTTCCTGAAATCCGCGTGCGTCCTCGCAGCTTTTCGATGTTCTGCAGATAGAGCAAATCGTCCGCCGCTGCTTCCACGCTGTTTGATCTGCCGCAGATAGACGGTGTGTAAGGCTGATTTCCCGCGTTCAGATAAAACAAAAAGCGTTTGTCGATTTCTTTATCGTCAAAGGCCATAACGCAATCGGCACCTTGCCCCTGAGAGAACGTCATCCGATCACCGGACTTGAGCTGTCCTTTGAAAACGGTCTCGACAACCATTGTTGTGGAACGCACTCCCAGGAATGACCCGCGGGATTTCTGAAATCCTACAATTCGGGCTATCACCACGACATCGGAGCGCTGAAAGGAAGCCAATACCGTCGGCTTTGCGGCGCAGGAACAGGCCTATGTTTGTCGTGCTATAGCCAGAACCATAGTTAGAACAACTACCGCTCTGATCAAGAGAAGCATGCGCAATCTGTTCATGGAGATTTTCACCTGACTATACCGGCAAGAGCACCAATTGCGAAGGATTGACGTGAATGAGCGGAGGGCACTCCCGAGAATTCTGGTGATGGCGACCGATCCGGATGGAGGTTGGTTTGGTTGTCACGACTGAATTCGTAATAGCACCTAAGGAACCGTGCGAATCGGCAAACGGCAATCGCTTCAGCTTGATGAATCGCCGCTGCGGTTCTGTGTGCCAGTCCGGTAATCCGCGCACTCTTTAAGGATCTGCTTCAGGGTACCCATCTTCGCCGCCTCTTCAAGGAAAAGCCTGATCGCCTCCTTCAAATTATCGAGAGCTTTCTCTTTCGTTTTCCCACACGAAGAAACGTCCAGCTCTAAAGCGTGGGCGACAAAGTGATGGCCTTCCTTAAATGTGCGGGTTGTGAATTGGATGTCCAAAGATTCTTTTAAGTCATTCGTGAAGCGGTCGTCACTGTTTAGCGCGATTGACACACACAAGCTTGCCATCCAGAGATTCAAAGGCTGTGATAGCGCTGTGAACCCGAACAGCTTGGTCCTCAAAGTTCGCTTCAAAGGTACACACGACGATACCTCTGTGGCCGGTACGACGTCATGCAGCTTAACAAAGTGTCGGCGATTGAGTGTGATCAGTGCGCCCCCTTATTGACCGCGAGGCGAGCACATCTGAATCGGAATCTTCTGGTTGGCTCTACCCGATTCAAGTGAGGTCAACACATCGTGCCCAAGCAGACGCAATGCTTCAACGGTTGGCAGGGGAAAGTTTTCGTTGGAGTAAGGCGAGCCAAGGCCTATGCGGCCTCGTTATGCCGAATCTGGCTGTCTATTTCTTCCCGGTGTGACCGAACATAGGCCCTGGCATTCGCGAGATCATACGCGCCATCCTGTCCGACCCTAGAAGGGGTTCCAGCGTGCAATACCGTGCAATGGTCGGCGGCATTGGTGGCATGTATGCATTTATGGCAACTTAGCTTCTGTAAGTTACAATCCCACCCTCTCCGTCCTTTAAATAGCGCAGAAAGTTCAGCGTGCAATCCCTACAGGTGCGGAGGAATGCCAATGGATCTGCTTTGTCTGTAAGACCTGGTCCGACAAGAATTTTCAAGATTTGAAAAAGAAGGGACGTTGACCGGGAAGCTCGGGGGTGTTTTGAGGCCGCATATGAACCGTCTGCCCAGCGTGAAATAGCGTGTAATGGTTGGCTGCATTCATAGCGTCTATTGGTTGGTTGCAACTTGGAATATGTAACTTACTGAGGGCATTAGACCGACAATGGTTCAAATTCCATCCACTATGCTTAATTTATGCAATTCCTGCGAGTCGGTTCGGTTCAGGCGTGCTGTTCCTTTCCGGTCAGACCGACAAGTTGCTTTAGCCCGAAGTTCCACTCCGAAAAACAATTCGAACGCCGCGACTCCGTTAATTCTTCAAACTTGTTGGCCCGACAGGTTTTCCTCTCTGTGCTCTCGCTCCTCTGCGAGGACTCCCTGTCAGCCCGTCTGATGGGATACCCCGCGTACTCCTCTTCATGCATTGTGGCCATCTTCATCACAGGCATGCTGTGTTTTGGGCTTTCGATTTCGGGACTCCCCAACAGCACGGTGACCTCTCGTGTGAATCCAATATGAACAGGAACGGTGCGTGGCTACACTCCCCGGATGCGTTCCATTCGGTTCACGATAGCGCTGCTCGGCTTGCTCGGCGGGGGCGTTGCCGCGGCGATGGCGTTGCAGCAGCCGTGCCCGTCAACTCCCGCAACTACAGCTTCCGTGGAAGGAGTTGTTGTCAAACTCGGCACAGCCGAACCGATCGCGGGAGTGGACGTAGAACTTATTCGTGTCGAAGGGACGCGCTGCGCGGCGCTCGCGGCCGGCGCAGCAGAATCGTATTCCAAGATGGTGGCACAAGGCGGCAATGGCTCGCGCGACGTTCCCGCAGCGTTGGCGCGGGAGGCCCGGTACACAAAGACGCTCGATGGCGGCCGGTTCGCCTTTCGCAATCTTCCGGAAGGCACGTTCCGCCTTGTTGCCGAGCGCGGTGGTGGGGAGTACAGCCCGGCGGCTTACGGTCAGCGCGATCCTCGTGGTGAGGGTCTGGCGTTTCCTCTCTCCGAAGGACAGGCGCTTCAGGGCGCCAACATTGCGATGGCAGCGAGCGCGGCAATCTCGGGACGCGTCTTCGATGCCGACAACGAACCCGTCAGTCATGCGTTAGTGCTTGCGCTTGAGCCTCAATTCAAGAACGGCCGCCGGACGCTGAATATCGCGCAAGCCGTCGAGAGCAACGAACGCGGCGAGTTCCGTTTGTTCTGGCTGACACCGGGACGATATTACGTCGCCGCCAAGTTTGTCGACACGCGGCGCCGCTCGCTCGCACTTTGGATCGTGCCACCGGGCCGCACGGGTCAGAACGAGCGCGGGGATGTGCCTGTCGTCACGAAGCGGACTCTGTCCACCGGCGAAACTGTTGAGGGTACCTATGCGCTCGTGTACTACGGCGGCGCGTTAAATCCCGACGACGCGAGACCGCTCGACCTTCTTTCGGGAACCACATTCCCAGGCGCGGATATCGGTATCGGCGCCGGGCAGGTCCGTGCATGGCACATTCGCGGTACAGCTCTGGACGCCACAGGACAACCTCTTTCGAATCGGCAAGTGCGCGCTGTTCCCGTTGTGCCTGGACCGGCGAATGCGATCCTCAACTCGACCACCGCTGCCGACGGCACTTTCGATTTCGCTGGAGCGGTGACGGGGAGGTATGCCGTGTTCTCCCCAGCCGGTGGAGCCGGCACCAGTCAGTCCGGTGAAATCTTGACGGGCGTGCCGTCTGGTTCACGCTCGATGGCATATGCCGAGGTCGACGTGGGTAACGCCGATGCGGATCGTGTTCGCATTGTGCAGCGTGCCACGACAAACGCCGCGGCTTCCCGTGTCACGATCGAAGGCCGGCCCGTTGGAACGGCCGACGCGGACCTGGCAAAGCTTCGGGTAACCCTTGTTCGCGTTCCGGACGCGCTCGGCATGCCGATCGCAGGATTCGAAGGGCCTGCGGCGCGCGGCAACAGTACTCCCAACAACACTGGCGTCTTCCGCATGGCAGATCCGGGGCCGGGAGACTTCCGGGTCGTGGTCTCGGGACTTCCGGCAGGCGGCTACGTGAAATCGATTCGGATGGGAGCCATCGATGTTCTCAACGCCGGTCTGCATCTCACAAGCGAACCGAATGATTCGGTAGAGATCGTCATTGGCACCGACGGCAGCACATTATCTGGAACCGCTTTGAACAATCTTCGGCAGCCAATGTCGAATGTCGTTGTTGCCGTCGTGCCGGATCTACAGCAACTTCGATCGCGAGTCGACCTCTATAGAAGCACCACGACCGATGCGAACGGTAATTTCGAGGTGTCTATTGCGCCAGGCGACTACAAGGTGTTCGCCTGGGAGTACGTGCCAAACGACGCCTGGACGAATGCGGAGTTCATGAGGCCGTATGAATCCCTGGGGACTGGTGTCCGCGTTCCGCCAGGCGGCAGGCACGAAACACAATTGAGCGTGATTGGGACAGCGCGATGAGAAAACGCCTTGTTCTTGGTGTTGTTGCATCGGCGCTTGCAAGCCTGTTCTTGCCCGTCTCCTTCCGCTCGCAGACGTTTGCTCTCGAGGGCGTTGTGGTGGACGCCGGGACGAACCTGCCGTTGAGGAAAGCTGTAGTCGAGTTGCGTGGTCGCGTTGCCGGAGAGACGATCACCGATAGCGAAGGGAAGTTCTCTTTTGCAGGCGTCGGCGACGGGGCTTATACCCTGACCGCGACTCGTGATGGATATCTCAAAGCCGAATATGGGCAACGTCAATGGGGCGGTCCCACTACCAGCCTGGCGCTGCAAGGTGCGCCTGGTCCGATTCGGCTGGCGATGACGAAGGGCGGCGTAATTTCCGGCCGCATCACCGATCGAGGCAAGCCCGCAGGAGCTGCGGAAGTCATCGCGGTCAAGACGTCTTACAGCGAGGGTCAGCGTGTGCTGACTTACATCCTCTCGGCTCGGACGAATGACCTCGGCGAATATTCCCTGATGTGGCTTCCACCCGGACAGTACCTGGTCGGTACCATCGTCACGGACAGCATTCTCGACAAACCCAGCGACATTTTGATCAATCCCGACGCGATGCTTCCGAACGGGCCCGGCGCTTTCTTCATGGAGCGACGCACGTGGAAGCCTGGACTTGTGGGACGCAATATCTCCACCGATATCGCAGACGATCAGATGCACGTCCCCATGCTGTACCCGGGCGTGCCTGATTCCCAGAGCGCAGCGTACGTGGAAATCCGGCCAGGCGCTGAAGTGCGGAATATCGACATCGCGGCGAATCCAATAACGCCGCCGGTCATTAAGGGCGTGGTCACAGGCATTCCGCCGGCAGCAAACGGACAGCCGGGCAAGGCCGCGATTCGTGTGACGCTGCTCAACACCTCTACGGACTCGAGTTACATGGCGGAGACGGATACCAATGGCTACTTCGAAATCAAAGGAATCCGTCCTGCGTCCTATCGGGTGGCCGCCAGTGCTGGCGGCCTGAGCGGAAGTATGCGTATCGAGATGCGAGGGAGTCGCGACGCGGATGTTGTCATACCGTTGTTGCCCGGACTGGAGTTGACGGGGCGGGTGATCTTTGAAGGGCAGGATGCCGCACCGAGTCTGCCGAACATCGGCATTTCACTGCGGCTGGATCCCTTCGTCCCTGGCTCGCCGACTTTCAGCGCGCCGATGAAACCTGACGGCTCGTTCACCTTACCCGCGCAGCCCACAGCACCGCGGCCGGCAGCGGCCGGGCCCGCCGTTGTGTCCGCTATACCTTCCGGCGACTATCGCGTGTTTGTGGGTTCCATTCTGCAACCTACTCTTCTTCCCGGGCAGACGCGTCCGGCGCCTCCCGCCGCCTTGCGGAATATGTACGTGAAGTCCATCCGCCTCGGCGACAGCGATGTACTCAACGAAGGTCTGCATCTGCGCGCCCAACCCAATGACGGCCTCCAGATTGTTGTAGGAAACAACCCTGGCTCGTTGGAGGGCCGCGTCGTGGATGCATCAGGGCAACCGATGTCTTCCGTTTGGGTGGCGGCACTTCCGGATAACGGCCTGCGATTTCGCATCGATCACAAATACGCTGCGACCAGTGCTTCAGGCCAATTTCGAATCGAGGGTTTGCCGCCGGGAGATTACACCGTATTCGCATGGGAAGTGGCGGAACGAGGAGACTGGCAGCAACCGGAATTCATGCGCAAGTATGAGGGGCAAGGCACAACGGTTCATATCGATGAGGGCGGGAAATCAACCGCCCAAGTGGTGGCGCGGTAGTGGTCGAACTTCTTCATGAGTGTTTAGGGGTGTTCACGGCGAGGTACAAAAGCATGCTCCCTACGAGCAACGTTCCTCCTGCCACCAAAACAACGGTTCCGAATTTGGACCCTTAGCGGCGAATCCCAGTCCGCCTGTCATCAGTGCAACTCTCACCGCGATAAAGATGCGCGCCAATCCGTACTGTGTTCGCGCGTTCTCCTCAGTGATTTTCATCGGGTAGTTGTAGTAACGGGGCGGGATGAGATCGAGGATCAGCATGAAGAAGTAAGTTACCGTGACGGCGGCACCAACGGCAATGCTCAGACCGGCATCTTGTGGATTGAGTTTTGGATACGTCTTGTAAATCGACACCAGCAGGCGATCAGCAGAGCTCAGGCGACGACGTTCAGGAATATCTCAACAAAGGACCTCTTGAGATCCTTGATGTCTGGCCGGGAGTCTATCTCCCCAGGCTGCCATGGGTATCTGGATATCGCCGATATTGTAGCTGGGGCGGTCTCGCATCATAGATCTTCCTGCTATTGAAGGCGCCGGCTGACCACCCGAAAGCGGATGCCTTCATAAGCCCGGTTAGTAGCGCCTCGTTGAATCGCCTGCAATCTCAATAGCGGTGGCTGCGGTGATCCTCTGCCGGACGACTGACAATCCCCGCTAGATCGCCAGCGCTTTCGCGTCGCTAACGATGACGATCTGCGCGAGGTTTCCATTTAGATTTCGAATCTGAATTGTCGGAACCGCGAATCCTCCCAACTTCGCGTAATCGCGATACACCGCCTCAATCGAGACGCCATCGCCAGTCGTGGACTGCACGCGCTCGATCAGGTTCTCCTTATTGAGATAGCCCACAACTCTGCGATTTCCGGGAAGATTCACCGTCACGACCGTGAACGTCTCGCCGTAAAGCGGTTTCGACTCCACAGTCGATGCAGTTCCCAAGGCTCCTCTGACAAAACCATAGGGCGATAACCAGTATTCCAGTTGGTCAGCCCATGGAACACCAGCTTGCGGAATCGATGTGGTATCGATTTGCCGGGAATAAGCCTTCAGCAGCGAATGCTGTCCCTTCTCGTCGTAGGCAGAACCGGACCCTGAATACTGGAGCGACTTAATGCTTTCAGTTCCCAAGGCCTGCAGGGCTTTGCTTAAGACCGATTTTGCATCCTGGGCCGAGGCCGTGCCGGAAATGGCGGCCAGCAGGAGCATTAACACGAATGAACGAACAAAATTCCTGACCATCTTGACCTCCTCAGAGTTCTTGAGCTTTACTCCGCCTGACGAAGCGTCTTTGCTTGTTGCAATTTCACGTAGTCGCGCAATTTTCGCTCGTACGTCATCGGGTAGACTTCAAAGTTCCGCCATCTTTGGTTATGAAGACTCACGGCCAGTTGATAGTTGTTGATCAGTCCTCTCAGTTGGTGCTCGTTCGCACCGTTAAGGAGACGTTCAGCCTCATGAATCAATTGATGGTCCAGCGACACCATAAGAGAGACCAAGGTGTTCGGGCCTGCAGGGGCCGGCTTACAAATCGCCAACGCCTGCAGGCAACGGAAACTATTTCGTCGATATAACGACGTATCGGGTACGTCCTTCATGACTCACGAGGAGGAGCGCAGTCTCGGAGGTTGCTTCGTTGATGTACCGGTTAAGCTGATCCACTGTGGCCACAGGCTGACGATTGACTTCCAGAATGAGATCGCCTTGCTCCAGTCCTGCCTCAGCGGCAGCGGAGTTCGGTTCCACTCTGCGGACGCCAACGCCTTTCGCATTCCGTCCGAGCCCATAGCGGTTAGAGAACTCCGGCGTCACGGATTCGAGCGATACCCCGTCGAGAACATGTTCGGCCGACGTTCCGAGATTGGTGCTACGGGTTTCGCTGCGCTCTCCCGGCTGCTCGCCCAACGTGACGGATTGTTGCCGTTCGGTGCCGTCTCGCATCACCGTCAAGCGAACAGCGCGGCCGGGAGCCATCTCCCCAATCATCAACTGCAGGGCGCGGGAATCCGGCACGGACCTGTCGTCCAGCTTCGTCACGACATCTCCAGCCTTCAGGCCCGCGCGTTCCGCAGGACTGTTTGCAGATACCTCAGAGATAAGCGCGCCTTCCGTTTTTGCCAACTTGAAAGCTTTTGCGAGGTCGGATGTTACAGGTTGGATCACGACTCCAAGAAACGCTCGGGAAACCTTTCCCCCATGCATGATCTGGTCGGTAACGTTGCGCGCCATATTGATGGGGATCGCAAATCCGACGCCCTGATTTCCGCCGGACCTGCTCATGATCGCCGTATTGATGCCGATCAACCGGCCCTCGGCGTTGACCAACGCTCCGCCGGAGTTGCCCGGATTAATCGCCGCATCGGTCTGGATGAAGTCTTCGTAGTCTTCAATACCAAGGCCTCCACGGCCGATGGCGCTGACAATACCCATGGAAACTGCCTGGCCCACGCCAAAAGGATTCCCGACGGCCAGAACAATGTCTCCAATCTGAACTTTCGAAGAATCGGCGAAGCTTAACGCCGGTAGTCCCGCCTGATCGATTTTCAACACGGCGAGATCGGTTTTGCTGTCGGTTCCGACGACGCGAGCCTTGTATTCCCGTTTGTCACTCAATGACACCTTGATATCGGTTCCACCGTCGACAACATGGTTGTTGGTGACGATGTAGCCATCGGAAGAAATAATCACGCCCGAACCGAGGCTGCGCTCCTGCCGTTGACGCGGAATCAGCGACTGGCCCCCAGGCCCTTGACCTTGATCTCCGAAGAGTCGTCGAAAGAACGTGTCCTCGTTCAGAAGTTCCAAGGCGCGAGAATCGGTCTTCGCCTGCCGGGACGAGAAAATGTTGACGACCGACGGCATCACCTTCTGGACGACAGGAGCAAATGTCGTTGGCGTCAGGGACTTGATTTCATTGTCAGTGGAAATCACTTTGGTCGGCAGAGTCTCGCCCGCTGCGAGCACTCCGTGTCTTTCCAAAGCTGAACCGGTAAATCCCCCGATGCCCAAAGCCAGCGCAATACCCAGCGCGATTGGCCAAAGGGGACGTTGAATCGCTTTTGTAAACATGTTGCCTCCTCTGGTTTTAGATAAAGTTCAGTGTTTTGAAATGCCTACCGAGCAATCCGTTGAGCCGAGTCCCGGCCCGACCAGGCCAGGCCTAAAAGTTCATCGACTTCGTCGCGGGTCAGTGTCACCTGTCCTCGCCCCGCAACCGACGGGCGGTTCTTGACCTCCTCAAGTCTGCTTATCAAGCAACTTAAGCTTTGCTGCGCTCGCCACCGCCACAATACGTCATGGTTCATATCCCGCGGCTCGGCCGCCGCGCAAACCTGGGGCTGCTCCGTGGCATGCGCCTGGACTCGAGTCGTGGTGCCGACGGCAATAGCAAGACAGAGCCCCGCAAGAAAAAACCGCAAAGAGATGAATGCTTTCATACGGCTGCGCCTCAGCCCGCTGTCGGCGTGGTTGCGGTTATGACGTACGGACGGATTGCGACAACCGGAGTTGTCTTGCTCGCCGGCGCCTGCGGCGTTGTCGCGGTGATCCAGTCGCCTGCCTTCAGCGTTTTCAGGTTGGCGAGACCGCCTTCCGGCATTTTGACTTTAAAAGTAACGTAGCGGCGCACCGCATCGAACGCTACATATTCCACAGGAAACGCGAAACGCGCGTTGGCCTTGCCAGACTCCGTTGGGCGCATTGCCTGGGCAATCGAGTCTGCATAATCCTGGAACCCGGACCATCTCAGAATGATTCGCTCTCCTGCTTTTAATGGTTCGAAGTCTTTGCCTACCCGATCCGTAAGGATCGGGGCTTTCACGGTCGCGATTTGCGCGTACTCATCAAGAGCCACCAGTTCGGCATTCCAGGAAAATGTTTCATTAACAGGCTGTTTGGACTGCGCGCCCATGCTGGCTGTGAAGGAAAGTCCAAGGATGGCTGCAAGGAAAAAAATTGTCTTTTTCATAATCACACCCCTCCTCTTTGAAGCATTCATTACCATTTAATTGCCGGAACATACGTCCACTTGATCAGATTCACTTTCCCGCTTTGTTTATCGATCGCGAATGAACCGTTGATTTCGTTTCCTTCAACTTTGGCGCTCAACGTATAGGATTTGCCGGACGTCGGGTCGAGCGCTTCCAGGTTGAGCGTTCGGGTCTTGGAGTTGAATGTAACCTTGTTGAATGGAACGGGGGACGGAGTGACGAAGCGTCCGGTCCACTTCCCGCTTTCGTCTCGCTTTAGTTCAATGGTCATGGCATCGCGGATACCGCCCTCAGGCACCCACCCTCCAGACCAGGTTCCAGCCAACTGAGCCTCGAGCTTCTCCGTGTTTGCGACTACCGTTAAGGACAACAAGCTGAGGCTCAACAGCAAAAACAGCACACCGTTTCTCATCGGACACCTCCGCAGGATTTAGAAGAATCGAGTGAACAGGCCGAGGTTCGATGAACCTCGGCCGGATGAATTACGCCGCCGATGCAGCCGAAGCTGCAGGCGTAATCTGAATCTTGCGCGGTTTCGCCGCTTCAGCTTTCGGCATGACGATCATCAGAACGCCGGACTGATAAGTAGCGCGAATCTTGTCGGGATTCACCGAAGTGGAAAGAGAGAAGGACCGCCCGAACGTTCCATAGGAGCGCTCGACGCGATGATAGTTATCCGTGGTCTTTTTCTGCTCGAACTGCCGCTCGCCGCGGATCGTGAGGATATTGTTTTCGACGCGGATCTCGACCGTTTTCGGATCAACTCCAGGCAGGTCGAGATTCACAACCAGATCCTCATCGGATTCATAAATGTCGGCGGCGGGTACCCAGCTCGTCGTGCCATTGGATTCACCCGGCCAAGCTTGAAGGGCGGAATCAAAGAGGCGGTTCATCTGATTCTGAAGCAGGTTCACTTCATTGAATGGGTTCCAACGTACGAGGTTCATTTGTTTCGGTCTCCTTTCTGAAGTAATTTTACAAGGACAAAAGTGATTTTAAAACTTCTAAAACACTTGTCAATAACTTTTCTGTTTGACCATGCGCCCAATAAAAACGTGAGAAAAACTTTTTAGAAGTTTTTTTGTGATACAGTCATGCCATGACCAATAAGGAAGAAATCTTCGACCTTATCGCGAATCATCCCGAGGGTTTGGATGACGATGACATTGCCCAGATGACGGGGATCCAGCCGCGGCAGCAAGTGCAGCAGCTTTGCAATCAACTCGCGGACTCGAAAAGAATTCTCCGTCACTCCGTCGGCAAAGTCGGGAAGAGGCGGAAGATTCACAATTTTCCCGGGACAGACTCCAAAGAAGCGCCGACCGCCAACGGCCCCACCGCAGACTCTCCGAATTGGCAAAGGCGCCTCGCCGCGCTGGTTGCGGCTACAGGCCGTAGCGAAGCGGACCTATTGGAAGAATCCGTCCAATTGCTTGCCATGAAGGTCCTTCGCCAGGACAGCGGAAAAAACCATACATAGGCTCTCACGAGTCGGACAGTCCTTTATAAGCACGTTGTTTCTTGGGCGCGGGTCAGGAAATGGATATCCTGCGGCGAAAGATCCACAGCTTCGGTTTCAAGGAAATGCTTGAGGAGGACGTCTATGTTGGGAAGATTTGTTGCCGTCGTTTCTGCCGTGACTTTTGCAATGGCGACGTCGCCGCTTTTCGCGCAGCAATCGTGCGAGAGCCTAAGCAGTCTGAAGCTCTCTCGCACCACTGTCACTGCAGCGCTCATGGTGCCCGCGGGACCTTTTTCCGGTCCGGCGGGTCCTGGCGGCGCGGGGAATGCGGGAGCGATTACGGTGCCCGCGCACTGCGACGTGAAGGGAACGATTCGACCGAGCAAGGATTCCGAAATCAAATTCGCACTTTGGCTTCCTGCAACGGCGTGGAACGGCAAATACCGTCAGGAGGGCAACGGTGGTTGGGCCGGGACCATCCCTTATCGCAGCCTGGTCGATCCGCTGACTCGCGGCTACGCGACCGCCGCCACTGACGACGGTCACGAAGGAGGCGGCGGTGCAGAATGGGCTATTGGTCATCCCGAAAAGCTGATCGACTTCGGCTATCGGGCAGTGCACGAAACAAGCGTGCAGGCAAAAGCGATTATTCGTGCGTTCTATGGCCGCGATCCTTCATTGAGCTATTTCGCCGGGTGCTCGGACGGAGGGCGCGAGGCTTTGATGGAAGCGCAGCGGTATCCGGAGGATTTCAACGGCATCCTCGCCGGCGCGCCGGCGAACAACTGGTCACGCCTGTTCACGGGCTTTGTCTGGAATGAGCAGGCCGCCTTGAAGAGTCCCGGCAGCAGCATCCCTCCGGCAAAATTGCCGGCGCTGCAAAATGCCGTGATGGCGGCTTGCGACAGCCAGGACGGCTTGAAAGATGGGCTGGTCAGCGATCCGCGGTCCTGCCGCTTCGATCCGGCAGTCCTGTTGTGCAAGGCGAGCCCATCTAGTGACGATTCGAGTTGTTTGACCGCCCCACAAGTGGAAACCGTCAGGCAAATTTACTCGGGGGCGAAGAATCCGCGAACCGGAGAGCAACTCTTTCAGGGATGGCCTCCCGGCGCTGAAGCCGCTCCGGGAACGTGGGCGGCGTGGATTACGCCCGCGAATCCAGCCGGCGCCATCCAGTTCAATTTCGGAAATACGTATTACGGGCAGGCGGTTTTCGAAGATCCCAAATGGAACTTTCGGACTCTCGATTTCGACCGCGACGTTCAATTCGGGGATACGAAGGCTGGGCCGGTCCTTAATGCCACGAATCCGGATCTGCGCTCGTTTCGTGCCGAAGGGGGCAAGCTTCTTCAGTATCACGGGTGGGGAGACGCGGCGATCTCTGCGCTGAGTTCCATCGATTACTACCAGAGCGTCGAGACATTTCTCTCGAAGTTCCCGGATGCAAGAGTCACCTCCGGCCGTTCGACGGATGACTTCTATCGTCTCTTCATGATTCCTGGAATGGGACATTGTGGCGGCGGGATGGGCCCCAACAATTTCGATGCGTTCACGCCGCTGGAGTCGTGGGTTGAAAAAGGCATCGCGCCGGCGCAGTTCATCGGAACGGGGACCGTTGCCGGCGATGCAACCCGGAAGATGACTCGCCCGATTTGCGCTTACCCCAACGTCGCGCAGTACAAAGGAACGGGCGATGCAAACGATGCCGCCAATTTTGCCTGCATGTCGTCCGCAAGATAACGGCGGGAAATGGGGACCACAGCGCAGGACTTCCCATGGCTTGACGGGCTGACCATTGGCCAGGTGCTTGCCGAGACGGCGCGGAAGTTCCCGATGCGCGACGCGGTGGTGTTTTCCCAAAGCGGCGTGCGAATGAAATACACCGAGTTCGCAGGCGCGGTAGCTGACGTCGCGAAAGGCCTCTTAGCGCTCGGTATCAAGCCGGGCGAACATCTGGGTATCTGGGCAACCAACCTGCCGGAATGGGTGTTGCTCCAGTATGGAGCCGCCAGCATCGGTGCGGTGCTGGTCACCATCAATCCCGCCTATCGCCCTTTCGAACTGCGCTACACGCTCGAGCAGAGTGACATCGTAGCTTTGTTTCTCACGGATGAGTTCAAGTCCTCTAACTACTACGCCATCTTTGGTGAAACCTGCCCGGAGATAGCGCAAGCGGACGGCGGAAGGGTATCGTGCCCGTCGTTCCCGAAGCTTCGCTGCGCCATCGCAATCAAGCCCAACGGACCGGAGGGCTATCTCGCATGGGATAGCATGATTGAAGCGGGCCGGAAAATCACGGACGGCGAGTTCGGTCGCGTCGCCAAGACATTGAAGGCCAGCGATGTCATTAACATCCAATACACTTCCGGCACCACGGGATTTCCCAAAGCGGCGATGCTCACGCACCGTAATGTGTTGATGAACGCCTGGTACGTCACCGGCTGCCAGAACATCGACGAGAAGGATCGAATGTGCGTCCCCGTGCCGTTCTATCACTGTTTCGGTTGCGTGATGGGATCGCTTGGAGCGGTGACGCGCGGCGCGGCGATGATTATCCCCGCCGAATACTTCAACGCCGCGGAGACACTGGCAACCATTCAGAATGAGCGCTGCACGACGATCTACGGAGTGCCTACGATGTTCATCGCCCTGCTGGCTCTCCTGGAGGGCGCGAGCGTCAAACCCGATTTATCATCGCTCCGCAGCGGCATCATGGCGGGCAGCCCCTGTCCCATCGAGGTGATGAAAAAAGTTATCGATGACATGGGTTGTCGAGAAATCACCATCGCCTACGGCCAGACGGAAACCTCTCCCGTCGTGACGCAAAGCCGGGTGCATGATCCTGTTGAATTGCGCGTCGAAACCGTCGGTCAAGCGTTGCCGGGTGTGGAACTGAAGATAATTTCTGCCGAAACCGGCTGTACGCTGCCCGATAACGAACAGGGCGAGATTTGCGCGCGCGGGCATTGCACCATGCTGGGGTATTACAAAAATCCTGAGGCGTCGGCGCTGGCTCTCGATCAGGACGGGTGGGTGCACACGGGCGATCTCGCCATTCGCCGCCCGGACGGCAGCTTCAAAATCACTGGCCGACTGAAGGACATGGTGATCCGAGGCGGCGAAAATATTTCCCCCCGCGAGATCGAAGAGTTTCTCTTCACTCACCCGGCGATCAGCCAAGCCTCCGTATTCGGCGTGCCGGACGCCAAATACGGAGAGGAACTCTGCGCCTGGGTGCAACTGCACTTGGGCCAGAGCCTGGATGCAGAGGCAGTGCGCACCTACTGCAAGCAAAGCCTCGCGCACTACAAAGTGCCGCGCTATATCAAATTCGTCAGTGAATTCCCCACCACCGTCAGCGGCAAGCTGCAGAAATTCAAAATGCGCCAGCAGATGTGCCAGGAATTGGGGCTCACGGAACGCGAGACGGCGTGATCGCGAACCGAAATACGGCATACTCTATGGCCTACCCAATGACGCCTCAAATATTCAGCAGGTTATTTCTTATTGCCGGGAGACGAACCCTGGCCGTTCTTGTCGTTCTTGTGGGGCTCTCCACTGAATCCGACGCCCGAGGAGGGCCACCTGGCGGAACGGTATATGCGCTGGCGCTAAACCCCGCTTCTCCTTCCACGCTCTACGCCGGCACCCAACGTGGCGTTTTCAAGAGCACCGATGGCGGTAATCGCTGGCGGGCGTTCAATACTGGCCTGGCGACACTCAGCATTTACGGGCTCGCAGTGGACCCTTCTTCACCGGATACCGTCTATGCAGCGGCCTTCGGCGGTGGTGTTTTCAAAACTACAGACGGAGGCAATAACTGGATTCCGATCAATACCGGCCTCGGGTCGTCGCAAGCCTTCAGTGTTGCGATCGACCCCGTCTCGACTTCGACCTTGTACGCCGGGACGCAATCCAGCTCGAAGGGATTGTTCCGCAGCATCGATGGAGGAAGCCATTGGACCCAGGTGAATTTCGATACTTCCTTCGTGAGGCACGTCGCGACGAGTGCACAGCGGCCGGGAGCAGTTTATGCGAGTAGCAGCGCCGGTGGATTAGTGAAGAGCTTCGACAGTGGAGCGACATGGAGCAATATCAATGCAGGCCTCCCGTCTTGTTTGATCGGCGCCATCGCGCCGGATCCCGCGGATCCGCTCGGCGTTTACGTGGGGTGCCAGGGGACCCTCTATAAAACCGTTGATGGCGCTCAGAGTTGGTTTGCTATCGGTTCGGGCCTGCCGAATGGAGTGATCCAGGGCATTGCGATCGATCCGACGGCGCCTTCGACGGTGTACGTCTCCTCAGCAGGGGGCATTTTCAAGAGCATGGATGGAGGCGTGACTTTCAATCCCTCGAGCCAGGGGCTGTTCGGGACAGGTGTCGGCGAGCTCGTGATAGATCCCACCGCTCCGGCCGTTATCTATACCTACTTCTTCGCTGGTGTATTCAAGACTGTCGATGGGGGACTCAACTGGGGTGTGGCCAGTTCAGGCATCACTGCGAGCCGTGTTTATGGCCTGGCGGTTGATCCGTCAAACCCTGCCGTGATTTACGCGGGCACGGACCAGGGAGGCGCTTTCAAAAGCACAAACGGCGGCGTGAGCTGGCAGGCAATCAACGAAGGACTTAGCGTTCCGTATGTCGGGCGGCTGGCAGTCGATCCGGTGAATTCCAATTACGTTTACGCCACGACGACCGGGACTCCGTTCAGGAGCACGAACGGGGGAGCAACCTGGACCGCTATCGGCAGCGGTCTGCCCGGACCTACCGGGACTCTTGTTGTGGACCCAACGGCTCCAGCCACGCTCTACGCCACGACGGACACGGGAGTATTCAAAAGCATCGATCGCGGGACGAATTGGGTTCCGAGTCGCGGTCCTTACGCCGTCCCGATTTACTTCCTCACAGCCGCTCCATCGAGTCCCACGACGCTGTTCGCCGGCAGATTCCCCGGGTTGCTGAAGAGCGTGAATGCGGGCGCTACCTGGACGTCCCAATTCACTGGGCAACCGTCGCGATCCGTGGTCGCCATCGCTGTTGACCCGTCGAATGTAGATACGGTTTACATCGGCACGTCGACCGATGGGGTCTTCAAAACTATCAACGGGGGAAGCAGTTGGGATCCCATTTTGTCCCAGCCCTCTGTGCGTTATCTTGCCATTGACCCCTTCGATCCCGCGATCGTCTACGTGGCTCTGAATAACGACCTGTTCAGGAGTATGAACGGAGGAATGGACTGGACACCCGTCACACCTCCCGGCGGAACCTTCATATTTACGGTCGTTGCGCCGGATCCGGCAAGTCCCGGTACTCTCTACGTGGCGACTTTGAACGGCGGCGTCTTCAAGACCACGGACCGTGGCGCAACGTGGCAGGAGACGGGCGCGACAACCGGAGGGGGTTCGCCTCCGGCGACAACCCTATCCAAAGTGAGCGGTGACAACCAGGCCGCAGCAGTGAATACCGCGCTTCGCCTGCCCTTCGTCGCAGTCGCAACAAACGCCGAGGGGACTCCTATTGCGGGAGTCTCCGTAAGTTTCGCCGTCTCCAGCGGTGGAGGAACACTCGAGGTGATCCAATCCATTACCGATGCGCAGGGTGTGGCCGCCGCCCGGCTGACCCTGGGAAATGCTCCTGGGCCGAATACAGTCACGGCGACCGCTGGCGGATTGGCCGGCAATCCGCTGACCTTTGCCGCGATAGCTCAACGAAAAGGCGTGAACCAGTTGCTGAGCGATTGACGCTATCGACTCGTTGTTTGCCCCTTTGTTCGCGTCAATGAATGTCATTGCCATCGTCTTCGGCTTAATGAAAGTATGTGCGGCGATGTGGTGGAAGCGTCTCGTCATTCTTAACTCAGCCTTAATGCTGGTGTTTCTGGCGGCGGATACGCTTCGCAGTCAGAGTCAGATTCGGGCGCGCGTCGATCTTGTCGTTGTGCCGGTCACGGTTCGGGATGGAAACGGTTTTCTCGTCCCAGGCCTTGAAAAGGACGACTTCTCGGTTTTCGAAGATGGCAAGCAGCAAACGATCGTCAATTTCTCAAAGGACACGCTGCCGTTATCTGCCGCCATCGTCATTGACGACGGTATCATCGGCCCTGCACTGAAACGCCTGATACCGGTGCTGCCTTCCGTTGCGGCTGGATTTTCAGCAGATGATGAGATGACATCGTTTCGCTACGATCACCTCGTGTGGCGGCTTTCCGATTTCACTCGCGATCAACAACAGATCACAAAGAGCTTCCGCGAACTGGCGCAAATCGCGGATTCGCGCCCCATCGAGCCCGAACAGCCTTCGATCTACGACAAGGTCGAAGATAAAAATCCGCGCCTTATCAAGAAGATCCTGCGCCTCTGGGGATTCGGAAAGCGCGGAGGGGCGAGCGCAGGATCACGCACCGAGCCTGCACCGAATACCCCCTCCGCAACCCGGACAATGCACAGCGCCGTGTATGAAGCGGCAATCGCTCTTCAAAACCGCGCGGAAGGCAATCGCAAGATCATCCTCCTCTTCTCCGACGGCGTGGTGTTCGAGCCTGAGATCGGTCTGCTCCCCGGCAAGCATCTTCATACGTTCGACAGGAACGTTGAGATTCTGCTCAGGAACCAGATCCAGGTTTATTCCATCTATACCCTCGGATCCCTTCTCGAAACCACGCGTAGTGATTTGAATTCCTACGCCCGCGCCACCGGCGGCGACGTCTACGGAGGCAGATCCGAAAGTGATATGAAGTTCGCGTTTAACAGAATTGCGGAACAGGCGCGCACGCAGTATGTCCTCGGCTACATCTCTACCAACACGGCTCCGCCTCAGGGCGTCTATCGAAAAATCGAGGTGAAGTCCGGCGATCGCGATCAGAAGCGAAAACTCGTGCACCGGCAGGGATACACGCAATATCCCATTCCGAGATGAGGGCCGCGCCGAATTATCCGCATGATCGAGAATCCCATCATCCAGTTTCTGAACGAGATTGGCCTCACGGTGAAGGCGCAGGCGTTTGACGAAAACACCATCCTGCCCGGAATCAAATTGGATCAGGGCGTTATCTTGATCGATCGCGCCAGGCTGAAACATCCCGGCGATTTGCTGCATGATGCAGGTCATCTTGCCGTCAAAACAGAGAGCGAACGCCGGCAGACCAGCTCCGATGCGGGACAGGATCCCGCTGAGGAAATGATGGCCATCGCGTGGTCTTATGCGGCTCTAAAACATCTGCAACTTCCGCTCGAGGTAGTGTTCCACCCAGACGGGTATCGGGGCGGTTCGCAGTCCTTGATCGAAAATTTCACGGGCGGGCATTATTTCGGCGTCCCGATGTTGCAGTGGCTTGGCATGACGGCCGACAAAAAACGCGCGAAGGAACTGGGAATTGCTCCCTATCCTCACATGATCAGCTGGCTTCGTCCCGAATGATTACCAATGACAGCTGTGAGATGTCACAGCTGTCATCAAGGAACGATTAAGGTCGCCGGATCCGATACCGTTGTTCCGAAGTTCAAACCGGTCGATCCCGCAGTCCCGGTCCCGTTTGCCAGACTCGAGGCGCCGCCATTACCACCGCACGCCCCGCCGCCGCCGGCAAAGGAGGTTGTGTTCCCGGAGGTCCCACCTCCTGCGCCTCCACTAACGGTGATAGTTCCGGCGGTAATAGACGGTGCGAGGAAATGAACAATGCCGCCACCACCACCGCCGGATGCTGCGCTGGCAGGGGAGCTGGTAAAGCCACCTCCGCCGGCACCGCCGATGGCGGATATGGTTCCGGTACTCGACGACACCGAGGTTTTCGAAGCGAGAATAATGATTCCCCCGGCACCGCCCCCGACGGAGCTCGAAGTTGCAGTGGCAGTCTGGCCGGCCGTGCCGTTCGCAGTGATGCTGCCGGAAACGGTGATACTCCCCGCGGCGAAAATCCGGATCGTGCCGCCGCCTCTCCCGGTGGACATCGTGTTTCCGACAAGGCTTGGGGTTGTGCCGTTGCCGCCCCCAGCCCTGGTTACGTGGAAAAGTTGCCTCGCCGGCAAAGCATTGATCGCGGTGCCGCCGTCGCCGACAGCAGTGGATATGCTGTTGGTCGGAGCGGTGACCGCACAGTCGCCAATGCTGATGACTTCGCTGTTCGTATTCTGGTACGGGTTAGAGCTGACCACGATAGTGCCGACGATCGATACAGTTCCAGTAGCGCGAATAATCAACCCACTCGGTACCGTCAAAGTTACACCGGAAGCGACGGTGAAATTAACAAACTGCAACCGCGCCGTTGCCGGGGGGCTGGTGTTCCAATCCGTTGTCGATGAAATCGTCAAACTTCCGTCGGACCCGTCGCCATAGATCGTCGCTGCCCCGGTGGCACCAGTAGCGCCGTTTGTTCCGGCTATTCCCGTGGCGCCAGTCGCTCCAGTGGCCCCGGTTGCTCCGGTTGCTCCGGTTGCTCCCGTTGCTCCGGTTGCTCCCGTTACACCAGTGATCCCTGTCAAGCCGGTTGACCCAGTGGGTCCTGTGGGTCCCGTTGATCCGCCTGCCGCTAATTGTCCCCAATCTCCAGGACTCGTACTCGGCTGGTTCCCCAAGTTGCCGGCATGCAGACTGATATAGCTCGAGCCGCCAATGGAGACGGAGTCACCCAGCGCATACGTCACACCGCTCGACCAGTTTCCCTGATACGTGACACCCTGATTGCCTGTCGAACCAGTCGCCCCGGTGGCTCCCGTTGCACCGGTCGCGCCAACTGCTCCTGTTACGCCGGTACCTGTTGCACCTGTTGCGCCCGTTGCACCAGTGGCTCCGGTCGGGCCGGTCGGTCCTGTTGCCCCCGTCGCGCCGGTCGAGCCCGTCGGCCCGGAATTGCCCGCGATAAGGCTTCGTATGGCATACGGATTTGAAGTCAGTTGCTGGCGCGGTGACAGTGTGGTGAACGCGCCGCCGCCGGCGGCCCGAACCTCTATCTCAAGAAAACGATCAGCGCCGGGAAAAGCCGCATTCCCGCCAAAATCCAGCAGCACGGAAAAGCTGCCGTTTGTGACGGTCACCGCCGACCGGGTAACTGTAACGGGTGTGGCCGGCTGCTGCGTTCCGCCGCTTAACGCATCCCACAAGGTGAACCGGAAATCGTAACTGCCGGTCGCCGGACTTCCCCCCGTGCTCAGACGTCCCTGATAGGTAAAACTCGTCGTCTGCGCCGATAGGAAACCAGCTACCGCAATTACCGCGAACAATCCAAGAACGACCCTGAAGTTCTTCTTCATACGAAAGCGTCGATACTACTCGAATTCACCGAATCGCCCTAGGGTTTGCTCGGAGAATTTCAAAATGACGGCTGTGAAGTGTGTTCTGTCGCTATGCCGCAATGAACTTGTTGCGATTCCTATTTGGTTATCGGAACAAATGCATGGCGGCATAGCGACAGAACACATTTCACAGCCGTCATATTGAAACCCAATTCGTTGCAAATTTTTTGTTGGACGAACCTTCCTGAACTCCTGCATATTCCCACGATGACAAAAGTTCCGAAGTGGGTTGTGATCGCGGTTCTGCCCTTGGCGCTCTATGGACAGTCCCCTCAACGCAAGCCAAACCTCGAAGTCATTCAGGTACGTCGCCCGACTCCACCTGCGCAACTTGCTCTGGCTCTTGGACCGCCGGCGCCAATGCCCGTCAGGCCGGCAGCGCTGCAGGGGCCCACTCTTGCAATCGACAAATATGTCGTGGCGGGGGGTGGGGGCACCAGCACCGGCGGCGGATTCAGCCTGGACGGCACCATTGGACAAGCGGCGGCCGGAGGACCTCTCGCGGCTGGAAGCTTTTCTCTCACCAGCGGCTTCTGGGAACCTGCAACCACCGTCATGAATACAAAAAGAAAGGGCGGCCAGCTCACCAGCCAGTAGTTCCCGTGACGAACGACCCGGAGATTTACAGAGCGCAGCTGGACACGATCTTCAACGTTCAGTGCGAGACGGATGCCGTCGGGATTCGCTTAGTCGCTGTAGATGCCGGGCGCCAGGATAAAGGGATCCAGCAGTTCTCACTTTTTTTCCACGGGCCTGCCGAACGCGTCCTGCCCCAGGGCACGTATGAAATTCGGCACGACGTCCTCGGGTCGCTGGCGATCTTGATCGTGCCGATTGTCGGATCGAATGCCGAACGCATTGTGTACCAGGCGTGCTTCACCAGGCTCGCTCCGCCGGAATGAAATCCGGTGCGCAAAGATGCGGCGGCCACAGAATCGGATCTTCAACGCTTCCGCCGGCTTGTCTTCGAGGACTCTGCCCTTCAAGAACAGCTCAGAGAGATCGATAACCCCGACGTCTTTACTGCGCTCGCTGTGAAGCTTGCGGCCGAAAACGGTTATTGCATAACCGCTGCCGAAATCGACGAAACCATGAGACGAACGCGGCAGCGTTGGAGGAAGCCGGTTTTATGAGCCGTCCCATGCCGTCTCTCGCAAACTGGGTTCCCTTCAGGATTCGCGCCGGGAAAACCGAACCTCGAGTGGACTGGTGTTACGTGGGCAAGGAAGCTTTTACCGATCCCTTCTTCGAGCAAACCGTCGCGACCTGTCTAAACAAACCCTTCAATCAATTCGTTGCCCACGAAACTGCAATCAGCGACCTGCTCGACCGGTGCGCAGCCGAGCCTGGCGTCGCACCGACGGCATTTATCTTTCACGGCTCGCGTTGTGGATCGACTCTGCTTGCTCAGATGGCTGCTTCGCTGCCGGACACGATCGTGATCTCGGAGGCGGCTGTGGTCGATCACGTCCTGCGAGCGCGCGTTCCGCAAGACACGCGCGTCGAATGGTTATGTGCCTTGCTCGGCGTTCTGGGCCAGCCGCGGCGAGGCGGCGAGCGTTGTCTCTTTGTAAAGTTCGATGCCTCTCACGTGTTGGAACTCGCCCTGGTGCAACGCGCGTTTCCTGGAGTTCCCTGCATTTTTCTGTACCGCGAGCCTGCCGCGGTGATCGCATCGCAACTGCGCACTCCCGGTGTACACATGGTGCCCGGGATGCTCGACATGGCGTCGATTGGATTGAGCCTGCAGGACTCACTTCGTCTCGAGGCAGACGAATATGCCGGCAGGGTGCTCGGCGCTTTTTACGCCGCGGCAGCATCCCACGCCGCCCTAGGGCGACTAACGCTGGTGAATTACGCACAATTTCCGGAGGCCGGCGTGTCGCAGGTGCTGGCATGGTGCGGTCTCGCGGACTCTGCCGAGGCACGCAAGCGCGTTGAACGCGTTTGTGCATCCGATGCCAAGTCTCCGTCGCTACTTTACAGCGCCGCCGACATGTCCACGCGCGTTCCGGATCAGCGAGCCCGCGACGTTGCGGCGCAGTTTGTTGACGCAACATACCTTCAACTGGAGTCGATGAGGACAGGCGGCACCGCGGACTACCCCGATTAGGTTTTTCTTTGCGCACACTCGCGCGGCTGTTAGATTCATGCTCCGTGTTGAAAGTCTCCAGAGCGGATTTTCTCAAGTCGTGCGGCATCGCGCTGCTGGGCCCCCGCATGTACTTTCAGGCGGAGACGCTGGATGCGTCTCCGGCGAGCGCCCTGATCCCGCTGGAAACGTTGACCGCTGCCTTGTTTCGTCCCCACCTCGATACCGAGTTTGCGTTTCGCACCGCAGAAGGCAATCGCTACAGTCTGGTTCTAAAGAAAGTTATCGAACGCCCCATTTCCGGAAATGTGGCTCAGTTTTCCCTGATCTTCGTGGGAACGGCGGCAATGGGAGCTAACGGTAACTGCCTGATGCAGCACCCGGCGCTTGGAAGTGCGGATATCTTCGTCGTGCCGATCGGCACACCGGATAACCTGCATCAAAAATATCAAGCGTGTTTTAGCTTTTTTGTGAAGGATCGCGGGGAGGGCGCGAGTCATGTCTTATAACTCGTACATCGGATCCATCGCACTGTTCGCAGGCGACTTCGCACCGAGAAACTGGGCACTCTGCCAGGGACAGCTTCTCGCCATTGCCCAGAACCAGGCGCTCTTTTCCATCCTCGGCACGACGTATGGCGGCAATGGAATCACAACCTTTGCCTTGCCTGACTTGAGAGGCCGTGTCCCTGTTTCGCAGGGGCAAGGCAGTGGACTCTCCTATTACGTCCTGGGGCAGAACAGCGGCGCTGAAAACGTGACCTTAACGACGAATCAAATGCCCACGCATACTCATGTATTGAGTCTCGCTCTGAACGTGAAGAACGCTGCCGGCAACAGTCGTACTCCGGTTGACAATGTGCTGGCAAACCACGCCGGCGGCGGCGCTGCGCCTTACAGTACTGCGTCTCCCGACGCGGTGGCGGCGTCTGGAGCGATGTCCGGGACGGCCGGTGTGACAGGTTCGAATCTGCCGACGTCGATTCTGCAGCCTTACCTCGCAATCAACTACATCATCCTGCTCTACGGAATCTTTCCGAGTCGGAACTAATGGGAGTTGGCCGCAGCATGAAAGGCTTAGACCATGTCTACTGAACCGTATATCGGATCGATCGCCCTATTTGCAGGCAACTTCCCACCGAAAAACTGGGCGTTCTGCCAGGGACAGATTATGAACATCGCCCAGAACACCGCGCTTTTTTCCATCCTGGGAACGACCTACGGCGGGAATGGGACGACAACCTTTGCGTTGCCAAACTTGCAAGGCCGCGTTGCCATTGGCGCCGGACAGGGCCCAGGTCTTTCGAACTACGACCTCGGTCAGACAGGCGGCTCTGAAAGCGTAACCCTGGGAACGAGTCAAATGCCCGCTCACACGCATGCGCTGAGTCTCGGCCTCAACGTGAAAAACCTTGCGGGCAATAGCCGGACACCGGTGGGCAATGTGTTGGCTAATGAGGCGGGAGGCGTTGTTGCGCCTTATAGTACCGCGTCGCCCGACAACACAATGGCGGCGGGAGCGGTGTCGGGTACGGCGGCTACTGCCGGCTCGTCTTCGCCCGTTTCAATTGTTCAGCCCCTCCTGGCGATCAACTACATCATCGCGCTTTATGGTGTCTTCCCGAGTCGGAACTAATGGAAATAGGCCATGTCTACTGAACCTTATATCGGAGTGATCGCAATTTTTGCCGGTAACTTTGCGCCGAGGGGTTGGGCGTTCTGCCAGGGGCAGTATCTCAGTATCGCTCAGAACACCGCGCTTTTTTCCATCCTTGGCACCACGTACGGCGGAGATGGGCAGGTAACCTTTGCCTTGCCCGACTTAAGAGGCCGTATTGCCATTGGCACCGGACAGGGACCAGGCCTTTCAAGCTACACCCTGGGCCAAGCCGCCGGCTCTGAAAGCGTGTCCCTACTCTCCAGTCAATTGCCCGCCCACACGCATGCGCTTACTCTCGCCCTGAACGTGAAAAACTTTGCAGGCAATAGCCGGACACCGGTCGGCAATGTGTTGGCCAATGAGGCCGGAGGCGCTATTGCACCTTATAGTAGCGCGGCGGCCGACATGACAATGGCGTCGGGAGCGGTGTCGGGTACGGCTGCTGCTGCCGGCTCGTCGCAGCCGACGCCGATTATCCAGCCGTACCTGACGATCAATTACATCATCGCGCTTGAAGGACTCTACCCGAGCCGGAACTAGGCCGCTGTAATAGCTCAACCAATTCACGGCAGGCGTGTCCCCTCCTCTGCGAGGAGGGGTGGCTGTGCGCTCAAGAAAATTTTGCGCGATAGCGCTCCTTAACGCGCACAGACGGGGTGGTGCGAAGTTCCAACAAAAAGTTTTGGAACATCGCACCACCCCGTCTGCTCCTTCTAACGAATTGATGTCGCAGCCACCCCTCCTGCGAGGAGGGGACACCCCGTTCTACGGGTTATTCAGCGCGCCGATGTCGGCTGCGGTGAGCGCGCGGTTGTACATGCGCACTTCATCGATCAGGCCGTTCATGAACGCCAGAGGCGTGCCGTTCGCAGAAATGCCGGCGCCAATCGCCCAGTCCACTCCGGTGGCATCCGCTATGGGGCCTGTCTTCGCAGCCGTGGCGACCTCCGCACCATTGACATACACCCTCACTGTCGCACCGTCATACGTGCATGCGGCGTGATACCACTGCCCGGTGACGATGCTTGCGGCGGCAGTCACTCCGGTTCCTCCAAGCACGCAGCGAATTCCCACCCCTCGCTCATAACGCAGGAAGGTCGGCGTGGGGCCGGCATACTTTGCAACAAGGAACCGCGTCGCCGAAAGATCGCTGAGATTCATCCAGCCGGCAAGCGTGATGGCGTTTCCGGGAATCAGCGAAGCGGGATTTCCCAGTGAGACGTAGTCATTCACGCCGTCAAACTGCAGTGCTCCGTTGACCCTGCCGGCGCTATTCCACACCGGCCCGTTCATCAGCGTGCCGCTATTGTTGTTCCCGGAGGAATCTGAAGCCGTCGTGCCGGCGGTTTCATTGAGCGCCCAATAGCCCTTCAGTCCGGTAGTGATGTCGGGCGGCGGGGTCGCTGAGGCGACGGAAAAACTAATCGTATAGTCTGCCGGATTGGCATTTCCGGCCGCGTCTACACAGCGGACGTAGAAGCTGTAGGAATTTCCGTTGGACAATCCGGTAACCGTTGTTGAATGTGAGGTGCCTCCGGTCGTGGAGAACGTATTGGTCATCGCCGCATAGGAAGTGCCGGCGACCGTCGAATAGCGGCACGTCGCATTTTCATCGGTAGTAACGCTCAGCGTCGTCTGAGTCGTGCCTGCGGGAAGCGTTCCTGACGGACTACCGTTGCTCAGAACCGGCGGATTGGTGTCCGGCGCGGTGGGGTTGCTGAGCAGAGCGATATCGGACGCAGTGAGGGCGATATTGTAGAGGCGCATTTCGTCGAGCAGACCGTTCATCAACGCCACCGGCGTCCCGTTGCCGGCGATGCCCGCTCCAAGCGCCCACGGCGATCCCACAGCGTCAGCGATCGGACCTGTTTTGGCTCCCGTCGCGACCTGCGCACCATTGACATAAACCCTGATGGTTGCGCCATCGTAAGTACATGCGGTGTGATACCACTGTCCGCCAACGATGCTGGCGGAAGCCGTCACTCCGGTTCCTCCAATAACGCACCGTACTCCAACACCACTTTCATAACGCAGGAACGTCGGCGTCGGGCCGGCGTATTTTGAAATCAAGAACCTATTAACCGACAGATTGCTCAACTTCATCCAGCCGGCGAGCGTGATGGTGTTTCCAGGAATCATCGAAGGGGGATTCCCAAGTGAGACGTAATCATTCACGCCATCAAACTGAAGCGCGCCGCCAACTCTGCCCGCACTGGTCCAGACGGGCCCGTTGACCAGCGTGCCGTTATTGTTGTTGCCCGAGGAATCGAACGCCGTGGTGCCGGACGTTTCATTGAGTGCCCAGTACCCCACAAGACCGCCGGTCCCCGTCGCGTTCATCGTTTGCGACAGCGGTGCACTGACCAAAGGCGGGTCGTTTGCGTCGCCGCTGTAAGAGGCCACGATGCTGTGGGTGCCTGCCGAAAGGCTGCTGGTCGTGCACGCCGCCGTTTTCGTATTGCCACTGCCGCTGAGAGGCACGGCGCCACAGCCGGCGATGGTGCTTCCGTTATCCGTAAAGGCGACAGTGCCCGTGGGGTTGTTGCTGCTGGTGACCGTAGCGGTGAAAGTCACGCTCGAGCCCACGGTGGCGGGATTCGCAGAACTGACAAGTGTAATTGTGGAGATGCACGATCGCAGCGCCTTGTCTACGTTCAGGCGCCCACCGGTAATGGTGTAGCCCTGCAGGCTGCTTAAATGATCCACGTTGTTCAGTATCGCGTTTTTCAGTGCGGCGGTGTTGAGGGACGGGCAGACCGAAAGGGTCAGAAGCGCCGCGCCCGAAACGTGCGGCGCTGCCATCGACGTGCCCGAGAAGTAGTTGTATCCTCCCGCGCGCACTGTGGAGTTTATCGACTGTCCCGGTGCGCCCAGATGAACCGTGTTCGCGCCGTAGTTTGAAAACCCCGCGAGTGTATCGCTACTGGTCGTTGCGGCGACGGAGATGATGTTGGGCGCGTTGTAATTGGCGGGATACGACGGCACGACGTCATTGTTGGCGGAACTGTTGCCCGCCGACGCAACGAACAGCATCTCGTCCAGGTTGGTGAGATTGATCTCGTCCAAAAGGGCTTGAGAATAAGTGCCGCTGCCCCAGCTATTGGATAAGACGCGAACGTCCACCGGCGTGGCCGTCCCTGCAAATTGGCGTTTGACCTGGCGGGCAAACTCCATTGTGTCGATGGCGGCCGAAGTAGCTCCCTGCCCCGTGAAGTTCAGGAACTTCAGGCCCATGATTCGAGCAGTCCAGTTCACGCCGACGACGCCCAGATTGTTGTTGCCGACGGCGCCGATTGTCCCGGAAGTGTGGGTCCCGTGATCATTGTCGTCCAGTGGATCGCAGGTTCTGGTGATGGCGTTGAAGCCGTGTGAACCTGCAGGACAGACGATGGAGACTCCACCGATGGTGACGATAAATGTGCTCGGGGCGTTCCATATGTTCGCTGCCAAATCCGGATGCGTGTAGTCCACGCCTGTATCGACGACGCCGATCACCGCGGAGGTCCCTCCCGTCGTCAAGTCCCACGCTGAGGGAGCAGAGATCCGCGCCATTCCATAGAGTGTTGAATAGAAGGTGTCGTTCGGAGTCTTTATCGCCGTCACGACGTAGTTCGGCTCGGCATACAAAACATCCGGATGATTCGCGAGCGCCGACAGCAGGGCTGCCAGGCCCGGGCCTGGAGCCCGGACAAGGAAAAGCGGTAACTGTGTACTCAGGGGATTAACTGCAGCTTGCGGCAAGAGAGCGCGCACGCGTGCCACGGCGCCTGGCTCGAAGGTTCTCAGGCGGATGAGGGCCTCGTCTGCCACCGCAGACGCGCCGTTGTAGTTGGTTACCTGAAGCTGTGCGAGGGCAGCGGTTGATACAAAAAGGACAAAAAGAATGGTTGTGGAAAAGCGTAATACTGCGCGTTGAGAAAAGTGAGCCTGGTTCATGGTCAACTCCCGCGTTGTTCACATTACAGACAGGCGTTCATATTGCAGACAGGAGGGCAGAGTACGGCTGTTCGAAACTGCCATGTTTCGAATAGCGGGCACTTTGCTTTCCACGGGGGGAGTCTTTTGGGGCAAGGGTGTCCCCTCCTCTGCGAGGAGGGGTGGCTGGGCGGTCAAGAAAAAGCTGCGATAGCCACCTCAAGCCCGCACAGACGGGGTGGTGCGAAGTTCAAAAAAATTTTTGGAACTACGCACCACCCCGTCTGCTCCTTCTAACGCTTGATGTCGCAGCCACCCCTCCTCGCAGAGGAGGGGACACCCTCGCTGGAACGTTCAGCAGCAAATCCGCGCTAAACTTTGGCATGGGTGAATTCCTTCAAGAGATCTCCACCGAACTGAAACAGTTTCTCGAGGCCGCGCCGATTTTCTTCGTCGCTTCGGCGCCGTTGTCCGGCTCCGGTCATGTGAACCTATCTCCGAAAGGTCACGACACGCTCCGTGTCCTGGACTCGCGCCGCATCGCGTACCTCGACATGACAGGATCCGGCAACGAGACGGCCGCACACGTTGCCGAGAATTCCCGGCTCACTATCATGGCGTGCGCCTTCACGGGCAGGCCCAGGATCGCCCGCATCTACTGCCGGGCCCGAGTTGTATCCCGCAACTCGCCGGAGTGGTCCACACTCCTCGCGCTCTTCCCCGCCCAAACCGGCACGCGGCAAATCATTGTTGGTGATGTCGAGCGCCTGATGACTTCCTGTGGTTATGCCGTGCCCGAGATGGCACTCACGAAAACCCGCGACACGCTCCACCGTTGGGCGGAAAACAAAGGTGACGGTGGTTTGGTGACCTATCGCCGCAACAAGAACCGCCGAAGCATCGACGGGCTTGAAGCACCACCGACGGACGAATAGCCAGCTTTAGAGTTGGGATCGCGCGAGTTCTGACCTATAGTGAATATCAGTACGCAATGCCCAATATCGTGGTGATTGGCGCTTCTGCTGGTGGGGTCGAGCCGTTGCGTGACATCGCTGCGATGTTGCCGGCCGACTTGAAGGCGGCGGTCTTCATCGTCATGCATCTTTCTCCGAACTCCCCGTCGATGCTTCCGAAGATTCTCGACGACGCGGGGCCCTTAAAAGCTCACACTCCCGAAAATGGAGAAAAGATCCGCCCGGGCCACATTTACGTCGCGCCTCCAGATCAGCACATGCTTCTCGGGCCGGGAGTGATTCACCTGACGAATGCGGCGAGAGAGAACCGGCACCGCCCGGCGATCGATCCGTTATTTCGCAGCGCCGCGCACATGTATGGAAATCGCGTTCTGGGCATCGTCCTGACGGGCATGTCCGACGACGGCACCATCGGCCTCCACATCATCAAGCACGAGGGAGGCACCGCGATCGTGCAGGACCCGAGCGAGGCCATGTTTCCCTCAATGCCGTCCGCAGCTCTGAAAGCGGCTGACGTGGACTTTGTCCTGAATGTTGCCGCCATTCCTGCCAAGATCGTCTCGCTCGCCACGGAGAAATGGTCGTCAAATGGTGTCGCGAACGCGAGGTCCGTTGAAGCGTTGGTCGGGCCCGAGGGCGAAAAGATGAGCGAGGATGAACGTATCATGGGAAAGCCCTCCATCTTCACCTGCCCAGACTGCAGCGGCACGCTCTGGGAGATGGAAGAGGGTGGTCTTTTGCATTACCGATGCCGTGTGGGTCATTCCTATTCCACGGAGGCGATGCGGGAAGGCTACAACGAGTCTGTTGAAGGGGCCCTATGGACCGCCGTCCGCGTTCTCGAAGAAAGCGCATCCCTGGAACGGCGGCTGGAGGACCAGGCAACCCAACGCGGGGATACGCGAACGGCACTTCGATTCGGCGACGTTGCAAGAGGACGCAAAGAACAGGCCGACCTGATTCGCGACATTCTGCTGACCCGCTCCCCCAAAAAGTCCTGAGTTGTCAGGTCGGCGTCGCTATAATTGGCGGCCTTGGAGTCTGAAGGAGCCGCTATGCCCACCAAAAAACCGAACGCTGCTGGAAAGGACCGCAAACCCCGCACAAAACCAGCGGCGATCAAAAAGGGGGACGCTCCGGACTCGCCAGGCTACAGCAACGATGGAGCCTCATCAGGTCCAGCGAGTTCGGCCCATCCAGCGTCTATCGTCGGCATTGGCGCCTCGGCCGGAGGACTGGAAGCCTTCGAACAGCTTCTCCACGCTCTTCCATACAACACCGGCATGGCGTTCGTTCTGGTGCAGCACCTGGCGCCGACACACCAAAGTATTCTCTCCGAGTTGCTTGGAAAAGCGACGCGCATGCCCGTCGTTGAAGTCACGGATGGCGTGGCGGTGCTGCGGAATCGCGTGTACGTGATTCCGCCAAACGCGGAGATGTCGATCCTCGATGGCATTCTGCACCTCAGTCCCCTGAACCTGGACCGCAACCGGCGCATGCCGATCGACTTCTTCTTCCGCTCGCTGGCCGAGGACCAGCAGAGCCGCGCAATCGCCGTCATCCTTTCAGGAACTGCGTCCGACGGCACGATAGGCCTGCAGGCGGTCAAGGCCCTCGGCGGTGTGACCTTTGCCCAGGACGACGCTTCCGCGAAATTCAACGCCATGCCGCGCAGCGCGATTGCTGCAGGCAATGTGGATTTTGTTCTTTCCCCGGAAGGAATCGCCCGCGAACTGCAGCGCATCGCGAAGCATGTTCATATCTTCGCCGCCGATGAGCCTCCCGCTGCGGAGGCGGCCGCGCCGGACGGCGCGTTGTCCAGGATCTATACGATCCTGCGCAACTTCAGCCGCGTGGATTTCAACTACTACAAACCCGGCACCTTGAAACGCCGGATCACGCGGCGCATGTTCCTGAGGAAAGTCGACAAGATCGACGACTACGTTCAGCTTCTTCGCAAAAGCCGGGAAGAAGTCGAAGCGCTGTTCAATGACGTCCTGATCAACGTGACAGGCTTCTTCCGCGACCCGGAAGCGTTCGATGCGCTGACGACACATGCATTTCCCCTGATCCTGAGCCACAAACCCAACAACGCGCTGGTGCGCTTGTGGGTGCCGGGCTGTTCAACGGGAGAAGAAGCCTACTCGCTGGCAATCGCCCTGATCGAGTATCTGGGCGATCGCGCCACGAACCTCCAGCTTCAGGTTTTCGCCACAGACATCAGCGAAGCGATCATTCAAAAAGCGCGTATCGGGATGTATCCCGAAAACATCGCCGTGGACATGCCGCCGGAGCGCCTCAAGAGATTCTTCCAGAAGACCGACGGGGGATATCAGATCAGCAAGACCATCCGCGACATTTGCATCTTTGCGAAGCAGGACATTGCGAAGGATCCGCCGTTTTCGAAACTCGATTTGATCAGTTGCCGCAACGTGATGATCTACATGGGCCCGGTGCTGCAAAAAAGAATCATCCCGATCTTTCACTACGCGCTGAATCCGGATGGCGTGCTGTTCCTCGGTTCCTCGGAAACCGTGGGCGGATTCGGAGACCTGTTCAGCAGCGTGGATAAGAAGTACAAGATCTATACCAAGAAAACGAACGCCGTGCCGTCCACATTCGAGTTCGTGCCTCAACTTGAAACCGGCGATGGCGACTCCAAAATCCACGCCAGCCATACTCCGGAGCCTCGAGTAGATCTGCAGAAGGTTGCGGCTCAGATCCTGTTGAACCGCTACGCGCCTGCCAGCGTGATGGTGAACGAAAAACTCGACATCGTGCAGTTCATCGGCCAGACCGGGCGCTATCTCGAACCGGCGCCGGGGGATGCGAGCCTCAACCTGCTGAAAATGGTCAAAGCGGGCCTGCATCTCGAACTTCGCCTCGCCTTTCAAAAGGCCCGGCGCAGCGGGTCGTACCGCAAGGAAGGCATTCTCGTTGAGAACAACGGTTTGAAGACAGCCAACTTCGAAGTGATCTCGGTCAAGGCAATGCCGGGCAAGGACCGCCACTTCCTCGTCGTCTTCGAAGATGGCAATTCGCCGATCAATCGGCAACCTAAACCGAATACCAAGACAAAGCCGGGGAAAAACGGGAAACAAGCGAAAGAACCACCGGCCGCCCTGGAAACCGACCGGCTCCGCGAGGAATTGGAGGCCACGCGCGAGTATCTGCAGTCGATCATCGAGGAACAGCGCACCACAAACGAGGAGTTGCGGTCGGCCAACGAAGAGATCCAGTCCAGCAATGAGGAACTGCAGAGCATCAACGAAGAGCTGGAGACCGCAAAAGAAGAATTGCAGTCCACCAACGAGGAGCTGACGACGGTCAACGAGGAGTTGCAAAACCGCAACGACGAACTCTCTCAGGTGAACAACGACCTGAGCAACCTCCTGGCGAGCGTCAACATTCCGATCATCATGCTGGGCAACGACCTGCGCATTCGCCGCTTCACTCCGGTAGCGGAGAAAGTGATGAACCTCATACCCGGCGACATTGGCCGTCCGATGACCGACATCAAGTCAAACCTGAAGATGCAGGATCTCCGCCAGGTCGTTTCGCACGTCATCGATTCGCTCGAGATCCGGGACATGGAAGTCGAAGACAACAACGGGCGATGGTATGCGATGCGCATCCGGCCCTACCGCACGATGGACAACAAGATTGATGGCGTGGTCATCGTCCTGCTCGACCTGGATCAGCGGTTACGGCCGAAAGCATGAGCCGTCGCGAACCCGAGACACGTTCGCACGAAATCCATACTATCGGATTACTGAGGCTCGATCGTAACGGGCGGATGCTCGAAGTGAACGAGAAAGCCGCGAGTCTGATGGGATTCCCATCAACCTGGCTTCGCGGCCGTCCGCTCCTGGTCTTTGTCGCGAAAGAACACGTCACAGCCGTTTTGGATCTCCTCATGCTTGGCGCCAGGAGTCCCGGATCGCAAACGCTCGACATCGAGTTCGCGGGGTATCGGCGCGTGCCCGTGCGAATTATGCTATCGACGACGGAAGGCGACGAATTCGACCTCGAAATACTCGATCTGACGGAGACGCGCGCCTATCAAAGCGACTTGGGGACCGCCCAGGCGCAATGGCATTCCCTCCTCACGAATGCACCCGACGTCATCCTGACCCTGGACCAGGCCGGAAAAATCGTGTTCCTCAATGGCCGGCTGTGGGGCTACTCCATACCGGCAGTCGTCGGGACGTCTCTCTACAACTATGTCTCCAGGACCGCGGCGGCAAAGATCCGGCGCTGTATCGCGCTTGCCTTTAGCGGCAAACGCAGCAACTGCGACATCGTGGTGCAGCAAGGCGAAAACGAGCACTGGTACAACCTGTCCTTCGGTATCGGAAACCGGAATCTGGAAATCAACTCCACCGTTCTCTTCCGTGAGATCACCGAACAGAAACGGCTGGAAGACCTGCTGAGAACTACCTCCGAAAAGTATGCGGACCTCGCGGCCCGCATGGAGACGGTCCGCGAAGACGAGAGAACACGCCTGGCACGCGAAATCCACGACGACCTCGGCCAGGCAATGACGATCCTGAAAATCGACCTTTCGCTCCTGAAACGGAGCCTGGTGCAGTCGAAGACGCTGCGCCGGAAAGTTCAGGATATTGCGTTGCAGGTGGATAACCTCGTCGAGAGAACCCACTCCATTTCGAGTAATCTCCGTCCGCCAATCCTGGACGATATCGGGTTGGTCGCGGCTATCGACTGGTTGGTGCGCCAGATTCGCAAACATACACGATTGGTGATCGAGGTGAAAACCCAATCCCGCAAGATTGAGTTGCCGACAGAAGCGGCCACCGCCGCGTTCCGCGTCGTCCAGGAATCGTTGACCAACGTCATCCGGCACTCCCGCGCGAAGAGGGTCGTTATTCAGATCGCCCAGGAAAACCGGCGGCTTCGGATTTCGGTAACAGACAACGGCTGTGGTATCCCGCCGCGCCGACTGCACGACGCCAAGTCGCTCGGCCTTCTCGGAATGCAGGAGCGCATCGCGCGCGTCGGCGGTCAGTTTCAAATCTCATCCTTGAAGGGGAAAGGCACTCGCATCGCGTTCGAGATTCCCCTGGGGAGAAACAAGTCAGTTTGAGGACAGGCGTGTCCCCTCCTCGGCGAGGAGGGGTGGCTGCGACATCAAATCGTTAGAAGGAGCAGACGGGGTGGTGCGAACTTCCAAAAGATTTTCTTCGAACCTCGCACCACCCCGTCTGTGCGGGCTTGAGGTGGCTATCGCATCTTTTTCTTGACCGCCCAGCCACCCCTCCTCGCAGAGGAGGGGACACTCACCTTCCAGAAGCGACCCGCAACCAGCATCGTGAACAACTGCACCCCGACGATCAGCGCCACGCAAGCCGGCCAGCCGCCGGCGTTCCACAACGACGCCGGCGCCGTGGCGCCAAAGCTGCCCCCGATGTAGTACGCCGTCACATACAACCCAACCGCCGATGCCCGATTCTCATGAACCGCCACACCGATAAAACTGTTGGCGGAAGACTGCGACATAAACAGGCCGGAGCAACACATGATCAGCCCGATAAACACGACGGTGCCGCTGTGAATCAGCGTTAACAAAACTCCGGCTATCGAAAACGTCAACGACCAGACCACGGCCCTGCCATGGCCGAAACGATCAATAATGCGCCCGCACGTACTGGTGATTACCGCCGCGAACAGGTAGGCGGAAAACAGCAGGCCGAGAGCCGCCGTGCTCCAGTCAAAAGGAGGGCCCGCAAGGTAGAAATTGACGTAAGTGAAAGTAGACGCCAACGTGAACAGGACACAGAATCCCGCCGTGTACGTGGCGAGCAGCGAGGGATTCCTGAGGTGTTGAATAAACGAACCGCGGCTGTTGCCGGCCCGCTTTTTTGGAGTGTCCGCGGGCAGCCAGGCCCAGATCGCGATCGCCCCGGCGAGGTTCAGCACGCCCAATACGGCATATGCTGTTTGCCAGGAAGAATGATCGGCGATGACAGCCGCAGCCATCCGCCCGGAGAATCCTCCGACGGCGGTTCCCGCCACATACGCGGACATCGCCGCGCCCATCCCCTCCTTCCACTCCTCCGAGATGTAGGCGACTGTCGCGGCGAATACACCCGGCGTGAAGATTCCCTGCCAGAAACGCCAGAACAGCAACTGCTCGAAGGTTCGCGCGGTGGCAGCAAGCACCGTCGGGATGGCAAGCAATAGAGCCGAGCGCACGATGACGCGTCGGCGGCCGAAACGATCGGCAAGCAAGCCAACGAATGGCGCCGCGAGAGCGACGGCTCCGGTAGAAATGCTGACCAGGAAACTGACTTGCCGGGTGGAAACGCTGAAAAGGCGCATCAGCAGCGGCAGGAGCGGCTGCGGGGAATACAAGTCGAGAAACGCGCAGAAACCGGCAAGAACAACGGCTGCCAGTCTTCGCCGGTTGACTCGTGAAGATTCCATCAGGAGTGATTAGCACATAAAGGTGGTGAGGGAAGCAACCTGCCCCTCCTGGCCAGGAGGAGCGGATCTGCGCCATCAAGAAAATGCCGCGAAGTGAAATCACGCCCAAAGATTGTTCGCAAGCGAGCAGGATCCTATAGCCGCTGTGGTATCTTTACCGGCGGAGAAGGCTCAAATCCCCCCTCTCCGTTTTCTTTCTTATGACAACACCCACAACGCGCTACGTCCGATACTCGGCGAAGGGAAAGGCCTGCTACGGCATTCTGGAAGGGGAAACCGTCCGGGAATTGAAGGGCAACTTCCTTCAAGAGGTGATTCCGACTGGAGAAACACTGCCGCTTGGCGAAGTCCGTCTGCTGCCACCTTGCGAACCGTCGAAGGTCCTCGCCATCGGACGGAACTACAAGAGCCACCTTGGCGATCGCACGCCTCTGGTCGCCCCGGGAGTGTTCATCAAGCTGCCGAGCAGCATTATCGCGACGGGAGAGACCATCGTGATCCCCGAAGGCGCCACGGATTGTCATCACGAAGCGGAGCTCGTCATTGTCATCGGCAAGACGGCGTCGCGGGTTTCAAAGGAAGACGCGCCGAAGTATATCTTCGGCATTACCGCCGGCAACGACGTGAGCGAACGCAACTGGCAAAAAGGCGACGTGCAGTGGTTTCGGGCCAAGGCGTCCGACACGTTCGCACCGCTCGGACCGGCGATCGTGCAGGGCCTGGACTACAACGATCTGCTGGTTCAATGCCGGATCAATGGCGAGGTGGTTCAGTCGCAACGCACCTGCGATCTGCTGTTCCCGATCGATACGATTGTGAGCTACGTCAGCCAGTATGCGACGCTGTTTCCGGGCGACATCATCTACACGGGAACGCCCGGCAAGACGCGTGCCATGAAGCCTGGCGACCGCGTCGAAGTGGAAGTGGAAGGCGTTGGAACGCTCTTCAACACGGTCCGATAACGAAGGGATAGGAACCCATGTCGAAAAGAAAAGTCGGGGATGCAGAAGTCCGGGTTGTCGTCGAGGTCGATGGCCAGCCCGTCGGTTTCATGAGCATCGATATGGCCCGGTTGTGGCCGCTCATCAACCCGCAAATCAAGGAGGCGCCGCCCGCAGAATGGATTGACCGCCGCAGGTTCCAAACGATGATGCGCGCGATGATCATGAAAAACCTCTCGAATCGGCTGCAGTTCCATCTCTACGCAACGCTGGGAAACGAGATCGTCCGGGCGGAACTGGATATCGCCGGATTCAAATCGAAAGCCGATGCCGCGATTCAAGCGTTTGGCAGTTCACGGACGGAAATTGAAAAGCTGGTCGCAAAAACCGGAAAAACAACAGCCGATTTCTACGAATTCTTCTGGAAGTACATGATGGACGAGCGCGAGAACGCCGATCCGCAAAAAGCGTGGAAAGCCGCCAGCGGGAAGAAAACCTAAGATTTATGAATGCAAAAACAAATACACCGCCAGCCGCGGACTCCGAAACGCTGTCACCTCTTTCGGCCCTGGAAAACACCCAGCAGGAACGCTCCGATGCCCTGTTGAAAGCCACGCCGACGATGGGCACGTCGGTCGAATCCAGAGTATTGCCATTTGCTATCGATCCGCGCATCGACTCCCTGACATCGGAATCGATCGCCGCACTTGGCGCTCTCGAAAAACGCGCGGCAACGATCGCGATCCGGTCTCTGATCTCGCTGGCGAAGGCCGGCGACATCGATCATCTCGGTGGCGGGCTGGAGCTGATTCCGGCTCTCCTGCTGACGCTGGCCACTCTCGACTACGACAAGCGCCACTTTGCAATCGAGCATGGGCACACCAGCATCGGCTACTATGCCGCGCTGTCCGCCCTGGGTTTTCTGCCGGAAGAGCGCGTGGTGGATAGTTTCCGCCGCAGTCTGGATATCGCCGGACACGTGTCGTGGATACCCGGCGGAACTCCGATCGGATCGGGGCGTCTCGGCGTCACGGTTCCGGTGGCGACCGGCCTGGCGTTAGGCCTCAAGGCCCGCCGAGGCGTGGACTCGATCGTGGTGTGTCATTGTGGAGACGCCGGCTGGATTTCAGGTCAGGCCCTGAACGGCTTTACTGCCGCCAGCCTGCACGGCGCCCCCATCACTTTCGTGATGCATCGCAACGGCATTCAGCTCTCCGCCCCGACTCAAAGAATCATGGACAAGGATCCGCGGCCGATCATCGCGGCGCTCGGTATCGAAGTGCTCGAGATTGCCTCGCTTCACGACAGGCATGAGCTTTTCAAAGCCTACAAGACCGCGTTCGAGCTCGCCGACAAAGGCCAGCCTTCTTTGATCTATCCCACTGGCGCCGCGGCGAAGCTCAGCGCCTTCGGGTCGGCGCATGGAATTTCGGACGAGACGAAACTCTTTGCAGAGAAACACAACGTCGATCTGAATACGGAAGTATGGGTACCGGGCTCGCTGATGAGCTTCCGCGATCCGCACGCGATGCTCGAGTGCCTGTTCTACGTGAACAACCTCGCCGGCGGCGAAGGCCACCACGACGGCGGGATGAAGGGACGTGATGGCGACGCGACGCTCGCAAATCCCATGCTTCAGCTCAGCGCCGACGAAGAAGCCGCTCTCGAATCCTTGAAGGCAAAACCTCAACGCATCGTGGTGACGAATGCGCGGCCAGCCAAGGGCACGGAGAACCTTCCGCTGACCGAACTCGATGTGGAGGGCATTCAGCTTTCACCGGTCGGCAAGCCGGTATCGCCACGCGCCGGATCGGAGATTGCCTACGCGGCCATCGCTAAAAAGTATCCGAACAACTGTTTCTTTGTTTCCTGCGATCTCAATCCCTCGACCAAGCTGGGTAAGGCGGCCGCCATCGTGCCGGCGAACCAAACCTTCGAGATGAGTATCCAGGAGCTTGCATCCTCTTTGCTGGCCGATGGGCTGTCGTTGACCGGCATGGGGCCGCAACTCAACGTCTTCGCCACGTTTGCCGCGTTCTTCGAGGGTATTGCCCGCGAAGGGTTCGAGCTGTGGCGCTATCAGCGCAATCTCAACGGCCGGAATGAAGGCTTGAATGTGGTGATGCACCTCTCGCATGTCGGAGCCTGCACGGGACGCGATCACTTCTCCGGCTGGAGTCTCGACTGGATCAATCTCGCTCTGGGATACCTGCCGTTCCTTCGGCGTTTCTATGCGCCGGCGGATGCGCGCGTGGCGTTCCTTGCCGTGAAGGACGCGGCAGCGGCGTTCGGCGGGCATATCGTAGCGATTCCCCGCGACAATCTGCCCATTCTCACGAAGCAGGGTTCGTCGGAGCCGGTCTGGAACGCAGCGGATACCTGGACGCCGACGACCGTCCTCCGCCAGAACAAGGATGCGCGGGTGGCGGTGCTTGCCGTCGGCGCGCCGGCGTACCTGGCGGTTGAGGCCGCCGACGAAGCCGCGCGTCAGGGGCTGCCGGTGGATGTTTACGTCGTGAACGGGTTTCCGGTGCCGGAGGCATTTTTTGCCGGAATCGCTTCGCGGTACTCACGCGTGCTGACGATTGAGGATGGATTGATTGGAACTGTCGAGTCGGGGCTGCGGGGGTTTGCGGGGTATGCGGTGTCCCAGTTGTATCGCAGCGGGATTACGCTGGAGCACTTCGGGATCACGGATGCGGGGGTTGCGCCGTCGGATCACTTTGTGAAGGTTTGGGAGCACTACGGGATTACGACGGCGGCGCTGACGGCCGCGCTGCTGGAGACGTCGAAGTAATAGCCGGGGAACGGGATGAAAATGCTGCCAGCAGCGTGTCCCCTCCTCTGCGAGGAGGGGTGGCTGCGAACACCGAAGCGTTAGAAGTGAGCAGACGGGGTGGTGCGAAGTTCGAAATTTTTTTGAGGAACTTCGCACCACCCCGTCTGTGCGGGCTTGAGGTGGCTATCGCATCTTTTTCTTGACCGCACAGCCACCCCTCCTCGCAGAGGAGGGGACACCCTGGCCTGATGCTTTTGGCAAAAATTTCAGCCCGCCTACTTCCCTGCCGCTCTCGCCGTCAGCATCCGCTGCTGGGCGATAAACTTCTGCACGGTTTGCTTATACAGCTTCAGCGTGGACTCCGAAAACGCGAGCAGGAAGCGTTCAAATCGATCGTAATCGAGTGACAACAGCACGGTTGCTTCGGACGCCACCAGCGTCGCATTCCGCCGCGCATCGGTAAACATTCCGTATTCGCCGACAACCGCCCTCATCCCCACGATTTCAATCGCCCGGCGTTCAATTCCGAGCCGGACTTCAATCCGCCCCTCAGCCACCACGAACACATCATCGGCTTTGTCGCCCTGGCGGCAGATGATCTCGCCCGCTGCATAGCGCTTTTCCTTGAACATCGACGCCAGCAGCCGCAGCTCATTGACCGAGACCGTCTTGAAAACTTCGGTATTGCCGAGAATCTGAATGCGCCGGCGGATGACCGACTCATCCATATGCCGCATTTGCTGCTGGAAGAATCGCGAGGAGCGCAACACCATCGAGCGCTGGCGCTTGCTCTCGCTGAAAAGCCGGAGCGGCAGTATCGACGCGTCGCCGGTGATACGGGCGGCTTCGCGCAAGCCTGAAGTGTACGCGCCGTGAGTCGAGCCCCACTGAAACGGGTTCGTCGCCTCCCCGGCAAAGTACAGCCACTCGCCTACCGGTTCGGAAAGGTAGCGCGCGTCATCGGGCTTGCCTCCCACCTTCATATAGGTGAACGAACCCAGCGAGTATTCATCGCGCGACCAGTTCGTCCGCAGTACGCGGGTGGGCTTGGGTACCCTCATGGCAAAACGACCTTCGAGAAAACGCTTTCCCCACTCCTCGGCTTCTATTGCGCTACATTCCTCCATCCATTTACCGAGTTCGCCACCGGCCTGGATCTGCAGACACGGGATACCCTGCGTCTTCCACAGGTTCACAACATACGTCGGTTGATGAGGCGTGTAGCTGGTGATGTGCCCGAAGACGTATTGATTCTTGTTCCAGAACACCTCGTTAAAGAACATGAACAGCTTGCCCAGATGGCCGACACCCAGTCGATCGATGGCCTTGAGTTTGAATTCGCTCAAGCCCGGCCTAAACTGCACGCGTCCGCTCTTCAAAACTCCGAGCGGCAGCGTGACAATCACGCGATGGCCGCGGTGATCTCCCCGCTGCGTTCGAACAACAACTTTACCGGCGGCACTCGTACCGTATTCGATGCTGTGGACGACTTCCTCGTAGCGGATATCGAGGCCTTCCTCGAGCTTCGCGACAAGGCTGCCATAGCCATCGACGAAGACACTGTCTCCGTAACCGTAGACTTCGTAGCCGTCTTCACAATGCAGCGCGGAAAGAGATTCGGCAGGCGCCCCCCAGTCTTCCCTGGCGAAGAGCGCGGCGTGCCATGCGAGGTCGTCATGAACGAGGCTGGTGGTCTGGCTGACCTGCGGCATCACTTCCTTGATGGCTTGAGACATCGAAAAATCGGCGCGGCCTTGCCGGAGCGACTCCCGTCGAAGATTGTCGATCGCATCGCGTAAGCGGTCCGCCGCGAGAATGCTGGTCCACTTGTCATCGGGAGTGACCAGGCCGACCCGGTCGCGGTGCAGTTCCATGGCTTCCCAGCCGCCGCGATAGGTGCTGTCGCCGCCGACAAAGCGGGTGTCGAGGGTGTGCTCGCGCGCAAGGTTGGTGATCGGATTTCCTTCGGTCCCGTTGATCCAGTGGGCCCCGAGATCCACGCAATACTGTGTGTGGATTCTTCCGCCGCTGCGGTTGCGGGCTTCGAGAACCACAACCTCGTAACCCCGGTCGCGGAGTGCTCTTGCAGCAGCCAGCCCCGCAAGGCCGGCGCCAACAACCAGAATTCTTTCAGACGCGGTTGAAGAAATAGTGCCTCCTTGCAACAGCTGAATCGGGTTCGACGAAGTGAAGGTTACGCGCTTTTGCTGCGGGCAACCTGGAAACTGAGCCCGCGAAGATACGCTTCGTTCTCGGCCCTTTCCGTGTTCTTGCGAGCCAGCATCGACGCCGTGGTGTCGGGATCTTCCATGAGGCTTTCGATGGCCCGAATCGCTTCTTCGACGCGTTGCATTTCGGCATCAAGAGAGGTGTTATCCGCCGCGGGCATCAGACGGACTTCCGTGGCGGCAACAATGGACGCAGCCTCAGCCTCGTGCTTGAGCCGGTCTACTTGATGAACCAGGCCTTCGATGCGTGCTTCGTATTCGCGCCGAAGTTCATCGGTGCGCAGAATATGCTCCGCAAGATTGTTTTCCAGCCGCGCAACTTCTGAGGCAAGCCGTTCGCGCTCGGCTTGCCAATCGGCCTCGCCGGTTCCGCCGCCGCGGCCGACCTTCTGTTCGAGTTGGTCAATCTCGGCCTTCAGCTTGCGCCGCTCAATACGCCAGCGCTCCGTGGCATTGTCGAGTTCTTCCTCAGCGTTGTTCTTTTGACGTCTGAGTTCGCGCATCTGCGCCTCAAAATCCATTTGGATTTCTTCCGTGATTTCTCTTCGCAAAGCCTGGGCATCCATGGGGGCATTATAGCGACTTAGGACCGAAGGTGGAACTGCGTTGCGTGTGCGTGAGTGCGGAGTTTTTTCGGCGGTGTCCCCCTCCTCGCAGAGGGGTGGCTGCGACCTCAAGAAAATTTCGCGCGCTAGCGCTCCTCAAGGGGAGCAGACGGTGCGCACAACCAAAACAAAGTTTGGAACATCGCACCACCCCGTCTGCTCCTTCTAACGGCTTGATGTCGCAGCCACCCCTCCTCGCAGAGGAGGGGACTCAAGTTTATCCATTTTAGATCGGTTTGAGGGTATCGACCGGCGTTTAGGTCCAAGCAGAATCAAGGACGGCGCGCATGGTGATAGGGATTTTCATGCCGATCTGCTTTTCCAATTGAGCGCGAGGAAATTCTTGAGGGGAACGGCGAGCCGTGGAGGGTGGAGAGGCAGTCTGAGCGTCGAGGGAGTCGAGTTCGGATCGCAAGATGGCGATCAGATGTCCAGCGCTGAGACGTGTTGGGGGTTTGCGGAGCCGCCAGTGGGGCAGGCGGGATAACCGGGCAGCCGAGTTTTGGCCAAAACACTGAATGGCGGCCAGCAAGAGCATGGCGTAAGAAGCAACATGAAGGGCAGGCTGATGGGAGACGGCCTGTTTGGACCAAACTTGAGCATGGCCGACGCCGAGCAAATCTTTTTCTTCTTTCTGATCGGCCTCGATTTCCCACCGGTAAAAGTAGGCCTGCAAGACCTTAGCCGGATCGGCTTGAGGATCGGTAACCAACAAGTAGGCGGGGTCGCGGTAGAGACGATGGCCATGAGCGTGATAAGCCAGGGGAGCAACGATGATCAGAAGCAGCGGTTGGCGTTGAGCGCCACGGCGCCAGAGAACAGGGCCAATAGATTTGTAACGGAGTTGGTGAGAGCGCCCGGCCGCGAAGATGGAGGTGCGCTGCCAGGGCAGGGTGTCATCTTTGCGCATTTGATCGGGGGTTCCCAGGTCCTGGCCATAGATGCGTCTGCGGCCGCGACCGGATTGGGGTTGCGGAGGAGCCGACAAGTGGATGTCCTTGCGGGTGCGTCCAATCAGGATCGTGCGTGCAGGCAGCCGGCTCAGAACCGTGCGATTGCAATAGCTGGCGTCGACAACCGTCCACAAAATGCGTTCGGCATAGCCGGTGATCGCGTCCAGACGGGAGCGGATCTGCTGGATCAATTCGGCTCCCTGGGCGCTGAGACCTTGCTGGCGGCGCAATTGGTAATACCGTTTCCACTCCTCATCGATCGCTTCGCTGTGCGCGTGTTTGGCGTCCGCGTTGGCCTTTAATGCTTTTTTCTTTTTCGGCTTCTTCACAGGCGGAGCCAAATCAAAGGCAATCGGGATGGCGCGCGCGGCGCCGGTTCCATCGGGCCACAGCAGCAGTACAGCTTGAATAAAGCGCAGCGCCCAGACCAAATTGGTGTGATAGGCCGGCGACAGAGGATCGCGCAACGTGGAGGCTTTGGGAATGCGCCTGCCGGTTTTGCGAAGAATCGTGTCATCGAGGCCAATCACCAGGGGCTGATCGTTGGCCATCAAGGGCAGGGCCAGTTTCAGTACAACATCGAACAGGGCTCGCGGTTGCCATCGGCTCCGGGAGAACAGCTTGTAGTCGGCGGCCCAGCTCTGAAACTGCCGCTGCTGTGCGCAGATGGCGCGGCTGATGGTTCGCCGCCCCAAACACACGAGAAAGGCCAGCGCGAAGCGAACGGCGCGCTGGTGCGTCCGGTAATCCGCAAAACATGGCCGCCACTGTTGAAGCTGGCGCAGCAATTGAGGCAGCAGCTTCATCGGGATTCCTCCCGTTCCGGAATTAGCGCGAACGTGTTGGGGGCCGTCCGCATGAAGCGATCCTGACGGGCGATGCGTTTGGTGATTGCCGAAACGACCGACTCACGATCCAATTCCACGTCAAAACGTTTCTTTACACCCGAGAGAATGTCATTAATGTGGACGGGATCCCCCTCACGCTTGAGTATGTCGTAGACCATATCCATACTCGATATCCGGCGTGAAGTATCGCCAGATGACGGGCCTTTCCGGCGTGGAGACTGGCGCAGACGGCGAATTGCACGAAGCTGCGCTTTGGTTATGGCTTCAAGGGCATCGAGCAGATCATCACGATTGGATTCGGGCATGCTATCCTCCGCGGCGGCAGCATAGCACGACTCACATGAGGTATGTATATGATAAACAACCTACCTAATAAAAAACGGATAAACTTGAGACCCCTCCTCGCAGAGGAGGGGACGCCCTCGCCGAAAATTACCGGCGGTATTCGGCTTCGATTACCGAACTCATCCCCCCGCGCGTCGTGAAATCGCCGGTTACCTTGGCGTATATGGGCTGACAAGCCGCCACCACATCCCGCAGGATCTTGTTTACGGCGTTTTCGTAGAAAATCCCCAAAGTCCGGTAGGCCTGGATGTACATCTTCAGCGACTTCAGTTCGAGGCAGAGTTTGTCCGGGCGGTAGTGAATCGTGATGGTCCCAAAATCCGGCAGACCGGTCTTCGGGCACATCGAGGTGTATTCCGAGTTGGAAATCCGGATGTCGTAGTCGGGAAACTGGTTAGCCCAGCATTCAATGGCAGGCAATTGGGCGGTAACGCCCGCCCTGGCATGTTCTTCTGTATAGTCCACGGATTGGACTATAACATGCCCCAAAAGTAGAAAGCCTCCAAGTGCTTCATGCCCCTGGAGGCTTTATCCCTAGTCTCCTTCGCCGTCGCTCCAGATCACGCTCGCGAACTTCCTATTCGCGTGGGTTCCATCCCTATGCGATCTTCCTCTGACCCTGAAGCGTTCCGACTACCGTCCCTGGCTGGAGTAGCCTGATGCTACTAGGAAAACGTTGTCTCTATGTGAGACGGGGGTAATTGTCGAGGTGGGTCAGGAAGAATGCAAGGGTTTTTTTTCGAGGTTTCGATTACTATTTTCGCCATGCCGAAGACGTCAAAAACGAAGCCTTTGATGGTGATTGTGGGCGCGATAATCGTCGCCGGAATCATCGCAATTTATCTATCCCGACAAGGAACCGCAGCGGAAACAACCTCTGCAGCGGGGAATTCGATCACTCCACTGGCTTCGGCTGATGGAAGCGGAAGAATTCGCGGCGCAGCCGACGCGCCTCTCACCCTGGTGGAGTATGGAGATTACCAGTGCCCCACCTGCGGGCAGTACCATCCGATAGTCAGCGAGCTGCTGTCGCGCTATCACGGCAAACTCAAGCTGGAGTTTCACCACTTCCCTCTCGTGCAGATGCATCCTCATGCGATGGCGGCAGCGCTTGCGGCGGAGTCTGCGGGCGATCAGGGCAAATTCTGGGAGATGAACGATCTCCTTTTTGAACATCAGAACGACTGGTCGCGCAATCCGAACGCAGAAGGTATCTTTCTGCAGTACGCGCTTCAGCTCGGCCTGGACTCGAACCGTTTCATGCAGGCGATGCGATCGCCGGATACGCAAGCGCGGGTTCTCGCCGACGTGACTCGGGGTAATAAAATCGTCCAAGGCACGCCGACTTTCATCCTGAATGGGCAGGTCATGCCCGATTTACCGAACCTCGAAGAATTTTCGGCTCGCATCGCAGGCCAGCTCAAAGCCATCGGCAAGTAGTGAGGGCCCGCACACTCGCTCTGGTCGTACTCCCTTTTCTGGGATTGATCGACACGCTTTATCTGGGCCTCAAGCGCGGAAAACCCGTTCAATGCTCGATCACTTCTGGGTGCGAGGAAGTGTTGAACAGCGCCTACTCCACGCTCGCGGGCATTCCGATTTCGTGGTTTGGCTTCGCGTTTTATCTCACGGTGTTCAGTTGCGCGGTGTTCGCGATGTTTGGAGAGGAGCGGGTGCTGCGGTGGCTTTTCTGGCCGATCCTGGCGGCGTTCATCGTTTCGATGGGACTGGTGGGGGTTCAGGCGTTTGTGCTGCACGCGTACTGTCAGTACTGCCTGGGGTCGGCGATTTTGGTGACGCTGATTCTGGTTGCGTCGCCGAAGCCGTGGGGACACGCCACCCCGGAGGGGTGAAAACGAATGTTTTCAACGTTTCCCACGCTGGTCGAGTAGTAGCTATTCGGAGGCAAAATGGAACTCCTGATGCTCCGGACGCACGGCGAGCCGTCGCCCGAAACGCTTGAAATCGAGACACTTGTCCGGCGAACCCTGGCCGGCGATACCGCGGCCTTCGAACAGATCGTCGTGCGCTACGAACGCCGGGTTATGACGCTTTCCCTCCGAATGCTGCGGGCCGTTGACGACGCGCAGGACGCGACACAGGAAGTTTTTCTTCGAGCTTTCAAGTACCTCCACCGGCTCGATCTTCAGAAGCCGATCGAACCCTGGCTGATGCGCATGACCATGAATGCCTGCCGGGACATTGCCCGTAAAAGAGTGCGCCGCCACCAGAATTTTTCGGAAGTACCAGCAGTCGAGACCGATCCCAAAGACGAAGCGAAAGATCCCTACGCCGGCTTCGCCTGGGAACAACAGCGCCAGATGCTCTGGCGCGCACTCGATCAACTGCCGGAGAAGGAAAGGATGTCGGTAATCCTGCGGGATGTGGAAGGCTTCACCACCGCGGAAGTTGCCGAGATTCTCGGATCCTCCGAAGGCACCGTCCGATCGCAAATCTGCCGGGGGCGGCTGCGAATCAAGGAAGCCATGGATGTCATGACGGGAGGTCAACAATGAAATGCGCTCATGTCCGTGAAAACCTTGCGCTGTACGCGGGTGGAGATCTTGAAGGCGCTGACCTCTCCAGGCTGGACCAGCATCTTCAGGAATGCGCCGGATGCCGGCTCTATTCTGAAGGCCTCTCGGTCAACCGTGATCTGCTCCGGTCGCTCCGGCGCGAAACGGTTTCCTCGGCTTCGCTGACGCAGATGCGCAGCGGCCTTTTCACCCGCCTTCAGAATCCCGCGGCAGTTCTCGGATGGAGAATTCGGCTGGAACGCTTTCTCCTGACGGGTTTCCGAAAGCCGCGTTACGCCGTCGCAGGAGTAGCGATTGCGCTGATTGTGTCGGTCACGCTGTTCGCGCAGATGCGGCACGTGGCCGCCGGACCCGTGGTGATGGCCGCCGTATTTGAAGGGCAGGATACGTTGCTGCGCCCGGATTTTCATAACTGGAAAGTCCTGGACTCAACCACCCACGACGAACAGCATGCTTTCGGGAAGGTGTACTTGAGCCCCGCCGCCTACAAGCAATTCTCGGAGACGGGCGTCTTTCCGGAAGGATCCGTCATGGTCCTGGAGTCCCGCGGGCCCAATGCCTCATTACTGACTTCTGTCAAGGACAGCAGCCGATTCGCGGGAGGCTGGGGATACTTCGAATTCCGAGACGTAGACGGCCGGCAAACGTCCAAAGCTTCTGCACTTCCGGACACCGCAGGCTGTGCTGCCTGCCATCGGGCTCACGCGGGAAAAGATCAGGTCTTTACCCAGTTTTATCCTGTCTTGAGGACGACCGCTGGAGTGTTATAATTTGTCACGCGCCTTTGGTGTTTAAATTATGAAATCCAAACAACTTAAGTTTCTTGTCGGTTCCGTCGCGATCCTGGTTGCCCTGGCCTGGTTCGGGTATCAGGGCTTCAACGAAAGCATGTCTTATTTCCAGACAGTACCCGAGCTCTATGCATCGGGCTCGAAGGCTTACGACCGGACGAGTCTCAAGGTGCAGGGCGAAGTCGTGAAAGGTTCCATCCGTCGTGAAGGAAAGGCCACCGTTTTCACGATCGGACCGAAAGACTTCAGCACTCCCGTCAACTTCAGACCCGGCCCCGAGACGCAGACGTTGTCGGTGCGCTATGTGGGGACCGACGCTCTGCCCGATACGTTCCGCGATTACGCCAGCGCCATCGTGACGGGACGCATGCAAAAGGACGGCACGTTTGAAGGCACGTTCATTCAGGCGCAGTGCGCGTCCAAATATGAACGCGAGAACGCTGCCGAAATGAAGAAGACCGCGGCGAAGGAATAGGAGCCGAACCATGGCCCAGGTCGGTCAATTTTCCCTGGCACTGGCCTTTATCGTGGCGCTGTACTCGATCGTGGCGTCACTGACAGGCATTCGCAGCCGAAACGACAAGCTGATTGCGAGCGGCCGCAACGCCGCGATCGCCAATTGCTTTGCGATCTCCGCGGCAATCTTCAGCCTGGCGTATCTTTTCTATACCAACGATTTCACCGTCGCCTACATCGCGGCGCACTCCAGCATCGACCTTCCTCTGCACTTCAAGATGAGTTCGGTGTGGGGCGGTCAGGAAGGTTCCCTGCTCTTCTGGGGCTGGATCCTGACGGTCTACGCGGCCATTTGCATCTTCCAGAACCGCAACAAGCATCGCTCGATGATGCCGTATGTCACGGCAGTGCTGATGGGCACGTCGCTCTTCTTTACGGCGATGCATCTATTCGTCGTGAATCCTTTCAAGCTCGGCGGAGTGCAGATGCCCGGCGGCGCGGTCCGCCTGTTTCACCCGGCCGACGGCGATGGATTGAATCCGCTGCTGCAGGACACGCTGATGGTGATCCATCCGCCCATGCTTTACACCGGCATGGTGGGATTCGCGATTCCCTACGCGTTCTGCATCGCGGCACTGATCTCGCGCCAGCTCGGCGACACCTGGATTCGCACCACGCGGCGCTGGACGATGGTTGCCTGGGGAATTCTCGCAATCGGAATCCTGCTCGGCGGCAATTGGGCTTATCACGAGCTGGGCTGGGGCGGCTATTGGGCCTGGGATCCGGTCGAAAATGCGTCGCTGATGCCGTGGTTGATCGGCACCGCTTACCTGCACTCGGTGATGGTGCAGGAAAAGAAAGGCATGTTAAAGATCTGGAACGTGGTGCTGGTAGTCGCGGCATACACGATGTCGATCTTCGGCACGACGCTGACGCGCAGCGGCCTGGTCGATTCGGTTCACGCCTTCGCGAAATCCGATATCGGCGGTTATTTCATGGCGTTTATCGTCCTCACGATATCCGGGGCGCTCTACCTGATTTTCGATCGCCTGCCTTACTTAAAGCCCGAGAGCCAGATGGGCTCCGTCGTCTCGCGTGAGAGCAGTTTCCTGTTCAACAATCTCGTGCTGCTGGTCGCGTGCTTCGCGATCCTGTGGGGCACGATGTTCCCCGTACTGTCGGAGTGGTACAACGGCGACAAGATCACCGTCGGCGCTCCCTTCTTTAACCGGGTGAATGTTCCGATTGCGATCTTCCTGCTGTTCCTGACCGGCGTCGGACCGCTGCTCGCGTGGCGCAAGGCTTCGACCAACAGCCTGAAACGGAATTTCCTCGTACCTGCAATCATTGCGCTGGTCGCCGGAGGGCCGCTGTATCTGTTCGGCGTCCGGCACTTCTATGCGTGGCTCTCACTCGTGATGTGTGTCTTCGTCGGTATCACGATCGTCCGGGAGTTCTACAAGGGCGCGCAGGCTCGAGCGCGCGGAACCGGCGAGAGATTCCACGAAGCGATCGTCAACCTGACGATGCGGAACACGCGGCGCTACGGCGGCTACATCATCCACTTCGGCTTCGTGCTGCTGTTTGTCGGGTGGTCCGGCCAGGCGTTCAGCGAAAAAATCCGCCTGCCGGAAAGCAAGATCGGCACCCACTTCCAGGTGCACCAGTACGACATGCGCGTTGAGGACATGGGCGTGCGGCAAGGCCCCAATTACGCCGCGCAGTACGCCGACGTGAGCCTCTACGAGTACGGCAAGAAGAAAGCGGTGATGCATCCGGAATGGCGGCGGTACGGCGGACGAGATCAGCAGGGCACGACGGAAGTGGCGATCTTGTCTACGCTCAAGACCGACATATACCTTGTATTCCAGGGATCAACCGACGGCGTCTCCGGAGACTTCACGCTCTACTACAACCCTCTTGTCATGTGGGTCTGGATCGGTGGCACGATTCTCGGGCTGGGCACAGTGATCGCACTGTTGCCGAATCGTCAGTCTACCGGCAGAAAAGTCGTCCCTGCCGGGATGAAGGAAGGTGCGGAGCTTGAACAGCCGGTGGCGTAGCAGCATTCGTGGCGGTCTGGTAGGACTCTTCCTGGTCGCAGCATCGAGCCTGCAGGCCAGCGACGACCGCGCGGAAACGCTCGGCCAGGGCCTGATCTGCATGTGCAGTTGCAACCAGCTTCTCTCGGGCTGCGAGATGATCAACTGCTCGTCCGCTCCTCCGATGCGCAAGGAACTGCGGCAATACATCGCGGATGGCAAGAGCGATAAGGCCATCCTCGCAACGTTCTCGGAGAAATACGGCCCCAAGGTGCTCTCCGCTCCCAAAACCGATAACTGGTTCTATCTCTCGGCGTGGGTCATGCCCTTCGCGGCATTGGCCGCAGGAGCGCTGGCCGTCATCTACGCGATGAAGCGGCTGCGCGCGTCGTCTGCGCCGGCCGAGCCAACACCCGCAGCCGGCCCTTCGCCCTTCGAACGCGAGATCGAAGAAGAACTGAAGAAGTTCACCCCGGAAGACTGATGGCGTACCTGATCTGCGCGTTGCTTGGAGGCGGCGTCCTCGCCGCGATCTGCGTTCCGCTCTTCCGCAAGGAACACACGCTGGAATCCGCAATCATCGAAGAGACGGCGTGGGACCTTCTTGTACGTAAGAAGGAAGTGCTGCTCGGCAACATCCAGGATCTCGACTTTGAGTACAAATGCGGGAAGCTTTCGGAGAGCGATTACAAACAGGTTCGCGGCGAGATGGCGGGAGAAGTCGGGAAAGTTCTGGAGCACATCCATCAGATAGAGGCTTCGCTGGACCTGGACGCGCTGATACGGCGTGAAGTGGCGGCAAGAAAAGACGGGGGCGCTAAAGAATCGCAAAACCGTTGCCCTTCCTGTTCGTTCAAAAATCCACCCAAAAACAAGTTCTGTGCGGAATGCGGCGCGAAATTAAATCCATAGATGGGCGAAGAATGGGGCCAGCAGGCCCTGCGCTGCCGGAACTAATTACTGTTTCGGCGAGGGTGTCCCCTCCTGAGTCAGGAGGGGTGGCTGCGACCTCAAGAAAATTTCGCGCGATAGCGCTCCATAACGGGAGCAGACGGGGTGGTGACCCAGTTCGAAACGTTTCGGAATGCATTCCTAAAAACTTCCGCGGGGGTGACCACCCCGTCTGTGCGCCGTTAGGAGGCTTCGCGAAATTTCTTGAGCGCACAGCCACCCCTCCTGACTCAGGAGGGGACACGCCCGCCCAAAAATGGTGGCTCTTTCAAACCCGATTGATCGCCCTCGCCCTCACCCTCTCCCCCCTCGCCGCCTTCGCCCAGGACGAAGAAGGCCCGCGCCTCGTCCAGATCCCCAACCCTATGGCAGCCCACACCTGGTTCATCATCGCGGCCGTCGGCGCGTTCCTCGCCTGGTGCATCAGCTATGTGCTGCAATTCCGCCGCAATCAGCTCAACGAAAAGAGCGACAAGACGAAACGCATGGCGCTTCTTCACGAAAAGGACGAACTGCTCGACCGCCTGGCTCAACTGGAATCAGAAAAGGAAGCCGGCTCCATTCCCGGCCCCAAATACGAAAAGGAATTCAAGAAAGCGAGGAATCGGCTTTCCGATGTTCTCGCACGCCTGGGAGGCAAGGGCGACGCGGGGGACGCCTAGATGCCCGACGCTCTGGCCCTCGACTCCAGGCAGATCGAAAAAAAATTCGGTTACTCCTATGCCGTCCGCAGCATCGATCTCCAGGTTCGCAGAGGCGAATTCGTTGCGCTCTTCGGCCGGAATGGCGCAGGCAAGACTACCTTCCTGAAGATTGCGGCAACCTTGATGCGCCCCACGAAGGGCGCGCTTTCCATCGAAGGCTTCGACATCGGCAAACAACCCGAAGCGGCAAGACGTCGAATCGGCTTTCTGTCGCACAATACCTTCGTCTACCGCGATCTCTCGGCGCTCGACAATCTGAAATTCTTCTGCAGGCTCTATGGCGTCGAGGATTCCGACGAACGGCTTCTCGGTCTTTTGGATCGCGTCGGTCTGCGCAAACGCGCCGCAGATCCCGTACGCGCCTTTTCGCGCGGTTTGCAGCAGCGTGTTGGAATCGCGCGGGCCCTGCTGCACGATCCCTCGCTGATCCTGCTGGATGAACCCTACACGGGGCTGGACGCCAACGCCGCGGACACGCTGAACAGCCTTCTCGATGCCGCCGTCGCCGCCGGCAAAACAGTGATTCTCACCACGCACGATGTGAATCAGGGCCTGCGCGGCGCCTCGCGAGCCGTCATTGTCGATCGCGGCACCGTCGTTCATGACAGCAAAGCGAGCGATCCTGCCGCGCGCGAAGCTTATGCCCGGTATATACAGCAGGGAGAGGCACGATGAGCCCGATAGCCGCGATCGTCTTCAAGGACATCGCAATCGAGTACAAGAACAAGGAAGCGTTCAGCTCGATGCTCTTGTTCGGCCTCCTCGTCGTCGTGATCTTCAGCTTTGCGTTCGAGGGCGCGGACAGGAAGGTTCTCGCACCGGGCATGCTGTGGGTGGCGTTTTCGTTCGCGGGCATTCTCGGATTGAACCGATCCCTCAATATGGAGATCGACAATGACTGCCTGCAAGGCCTGTTGCTGTCGCCGCTGAGCCGAAGCGATCTTTATCTGGGCAAAGTTGCCGGCAACTTTATCTTCACGATCATTGCGGAGCTTGTGCTGCTCCCCTTCTTCGTGGTGTTGAACAATCTGGCATTCGACAGCAAACTGCTGTGGGCTATCGGTATTACGTTGCTGGGAACGCTTGGCTTTGTGGCCATCGGGACGACCTTGTCGCTGATTTCCGCGCAGACACGAATGAAGGAAGTCATGCTGCCCGTATTGCAAATACCGATGACGTTTCCTGTGATTCTCTCGGCTGTGCAGGCGATGACGATGGTGATGAGCGATGATCCGCGCGGCGTTTCGTTCCCGTTGTCGCTCCTTGGAGTTTTTAGTACCGTCTATCTGACCGCGTCGTACTTCGTGTTCGAATATCTTGTCGAAGAATAGTTGAGGAGTGGCATGAAGCAAAAAATCCTGGGCATTGCGTCGATCCTGGCGATTATCGTCGCCCTCTACTTCGCGCTCGGCTATGCCCCAACGGAAAAAACCATGGGAACGTTGCAACGCGTTCTCTACTTTCACGTGCCGCAGGCGGTCTTGTCGTACGTGGCGGCGTTTCTGTTCGGATTCGGCAGCCTGATGTATCTCATAAAGCGGGAGCTGAAATGGGATCGTTTTGCTTATTGTTCCGCCGAGCTTGGCGTGCTCTTTGCCTCGACGACACTGGCCACGGGCATCATCTGGGGAAAGCTGGCGTGGAACGTCTGGTGGGCCGGGGACGCGCGGACGAATCTGGAACTGATTCTCGACCTGTCCTTCATCGGCTACCTGATGCTTCGAAGCTATCTGCCGGAACGCGAGAAGCGGGCAAGGCTTTCCACGGTGTTTGCCCTGCTGGCGGTCATCAACGTTCCGATCAACTACGGCGCCATCTACTGGTGGAACACGCAGCACCCGAAGCCGGTGTTCGGTCCGGCAGGCGGCGGGGCTGATCCGGAGATAGGTACGGCGATCGGAGTGTGCATTCTGGCATTCGGCGTGGTCTTCGCTTATCTGCTGGTGCGCAGGCTCGCGGTTGCCGACATGGAAGATGAAGTTGGAGAATTGGAAGCGGCGGTGGAAACAGCATGAATCCGGGGCCCACGCTCGGGCTTATTGCGGTTGCCGCCGCGTATACGGTGGTGCTGGGGACGCTGCTTGTGTTCGTGAAGGTGATGGCGAATCGGCAAAAACGGCTGCAGAAGCGACGCGAAGAACTGAAAGCAATCGTGTCCCCTCCTCGGTGAGCTGACCATGCCCCATAACTTTTCTCTGGACACGGAAAGATGAAGTTTGTAAATTGGGCGCATGAAAGTGGGCGGGCAAGAAATCGACAAGGCGATCATC
>JADMIO010835325.1_pt1 | contig 79822 bp, 63 predicted proteins | sample 8958161 | NCBI WGS metagenome assembly JADMIO01 (sample SAMN16585339, study PRJNA669376) | soil metagenome | isolation source: Crop rotation soil | place: USA: Cullars Rotation, Alabama | collected 2011 | reverse complement strand
CGCGACAACTTGTCCACGTGGAATTCTAAGCTTAGGATCCCAATGTGCTGGAAAGTTGTAGGTATTACAGCCTTAAAATTGCCTTTTTTTTCATTATACTCAATTGCTCTAAAGGTTGCCATTTTGTTTTTGTCTATTGTCATTTCAAAAACCGGGCAAGTTCCGAAGCAGTAACCTGTTTTGAAAGTAATTTTTTCAAAAGAAAAATCATTAGAGGGGTTGTAATTATATTCAATAAAATTGTTGAACTTAAAAATTAAAGTATCAAATTGGGTATTTGGTTTTTCTCCTTGTTGAATTATTATTTTTACCAATAAGGTTGTATCAATTGATATAAGGGTTGATGTATTTAACGCAGCAAGACCATTGTCTAAATGGCGGGTCAGATATTTGTCATTTCCATTATCAAGTATAACTAAAAGAGCACGATAGCCATAAATTATCAGGTCTGTGAAACCATTCTTGTCAATATCAATTTTAAAAAATTTGTTTCGCCCGAATTTTGCTGTGTCGATTGATTTTGGATTATTATCTAGTGGTAAATCTTCTTTGAAACGTTTGTCAACTTTATTTACAAGAAAATTATTAACATCTTTAATTGTTTTAAGTTTATCAATGTCGTTAGCATAAGATGATAAACTGAAAAACACTATCAGTATAAAAATTAATCTCTTCATAAAAAATAGCTTGCAACTCTAATATATATGCTATTGCCCGCACATAAAAGTTAAATAGCAGCTAACCCTTAATTGTCATGCCGAACTTGTTTCGGCATCTATCTTCGAAGTAAGATCCTGAGACAAGCTCAGGATGACAGCTGAATAAGATTGGTGGACGTACAAGAGTGCGACGCAACCCAAGCCTAATAGTAGCAACCAGCCGGGTAAATAATACATACTCACCATTCACGATGAATTCAATGTTCACACGGCATTCGGAGTTTATTCACATTGCTTTTCTGAGGGCAATAAAATTTGCGGCTTTCAGTTTTATTAGTTAACATTATAAGTCCCTTTCAAAATTGACTTATCCTTCGTTGCTAACCAGGTGAACTGGTCCTGAAGTGCTTTCATAAATTCTGTCTTAGTGCTCCAAATGGAGCTTTTAATAAAGTGTCCGCTTTACTTAATTCTAAACTGCATTTATGAGAAAGTCTTTTCTACCCCTGGCCATTTTTTTATTTCTTTTTTCCTTTACCGGGATCAACCAATTAAAAGCCCAATCATGCTGTCCTGAATTTGAAATGCAGTTCGCAGCGCTTAGATGCGAAACGCCGGATTGCAAGCATAATGGTACCGGGCTACCGGGTGATCACACTGCCACCATGTGCCAATATAGTACTAACAAGATCCAGGTGATACCGGGAATCAGCCCGGGTTTCACGTATGTATGGAATGTTACCGGCGGAACTATCAACGGGCCTGTTCTTACTACACTGTCAACTTCATTATCATATATAGATGTTACCTGGGGTAACGGATCGCTCGGTACCATTAAGGTGACCATATACAACAACGATAGCAGTTGCTTTAAAGTGCTGACGCAAAAATTCTGTTTGACCAAATCACCCAAAGCATTATTTGTAAAGAACACAGGTGATACTGTTTGCAAAAGCCAGCCGATAACTTTTAGTAATACATCATTGGGTGTTTATACAAATTGGTACTGGAATTTTGGAGATGGCGTAACGCAAAACGGAGGCATGAGTGTTTCGCATGCATACACCAATACCGGTACTTATATTGTTTCTTTAACGGTAAGCAATGCGAAAGACTCCAGTAACTGTGGTTGCTCAAACACTTTCTACGATACCATAACTGTTGATAACAGTACAGGATTACAGATATTAACTCCTGATTGCAGGAAGATGCTTTGTGCAGGTGATACGGTTACTTATTGCTCATCGATCACGGGTTGTTCAACATATAACTGGTCGGCTTTGGGCGGAACGGTTATAGGTTCGGGCAGTTGTATAAGAGTATGGTGGAATAACCTTACTCCATCGATCATCAATCCAACTGTTACGCTTACCATTCCTCCTGCCTGTGCAGGATCATGTGGAAATACAACCAGCCTGGTAGAGAAGATCCTTTACAACGGAATGCCTATCCAGGGAAATAATCCAGTGTGCGAGAACGCAGGCGTTACGTATACATTACCAACACTGCCTGGTGTTTTTTATACATGGAGTGTTTCTCCTGCCGGCGGTGTAACGATAGTCAATGGTACTTATTTGAACACACCTGCATTTGCATTGAATTTTACGGTAGCAGGTACCTATATTATAACCTGTAGTTATATTGATAGCTTAAGAAATTGTTCCGGCATCTCAACTAAAACGATCGATGTGCGCCCGGCATTTGGTATTGTGGGACCAACTACAAGTTGTGTTGGTTGTAATTCTTTATTTACAACTGCCCCGGCTGCAGGACTTTTCAACTGGAGTATCAGCACATCACCCGCTTCCGTTGCACTCAATGCACCGGCTATTGCACACGTATGGACCGCTCTTCAAACCGGAACTTTTACTGTTAGTGCTACCCAGGTAAGTGGGCCTCCATTATATTGTAACAGCCCGCAACTAGCCATTATTACTGTAGCTCCTAAACCTGTTCTCGCTATTTTCAAAAGTCAGAATCTTGCCTGCCCGGGAACAGTGGTGAAATTCTGGGTAACAAGTACGGTTACTGATATGGATGTTACGTGGGCCTATCCTGCGGGTACACAGGTATTAAATAATAACGGTCCTATTAAGGATACAATTATTTTGTCTTTTGTTGGAACTGGTCCGTATGTGGTTACTGCAACACAACAATGTAAATACACTTGTTCTCAAACCAGCATCAGCACCAGTGTTGCTAATCCGCCAACACCTTCTTTGGTTTCTCCTCAAACAATAGTATGTATCGATGAGGTTGTCACCTATACAGTGGCAAGCCCCGTACCGGGAGTTGTATATACATGGAGTATTGTAAATCCGAATTTAGGTACCATTCAATCTCCGAACGGTTTGCCTACTGTAACTATACTATGGCATGGCAATGCTACTAATTCAGGGCAACTGAAAGTAAGTCATTGCGGAGGCACCTATACTACAAATATAATGGTGAGGCTACCTGTTGTAGCAACTATCAGCAAGACCGGGAATTGTATCAGTAACGGTGTAGGATATACGCTTACGGCAGGTCCGAATGGACAAACTTCCTATGTATGGACTCCAGGAGGTCCCGGGCAAACGCTTACTAATATTACAACACCGGGAACATATACAGTTGTTGTGAATGGCGCTTCCGGGGGAAGTTGTCCTGCTACAAAATCAATTACTATTTTACCTGACGGGTATAGATTTGTTATAGCACCGCCATGCGTGGTAACTAACTGCAACCTGAGCAGTTTCAGTATACCGCTTACCCAGCTTGAACTTAGTATTCCATGTACGGCAACGTTGCAATGGTATTCTGCACCTGTTGTCGGAGGCCCCTTCACTGCTATACCAGGTGCTAATCTTCCTAACTATAACGCAACCGCGTTAGGTTGTTATAAATGTGTTGCTACCTGTCCTAATGGTTGCAACGTTACATCCAATACGATCTGCATCCCGGATGATATTTATTTCTGTTGTTCATCTGCTGCGTGCAGTAGTTTAACTTTTGGTATCGACTTTACATCTTCCGGTTGTGCGCCAACTGCATTTACAGGATTTTATACAGGAACAGGTTCACCAACGGGTGGATTCCCTATTCATTATTGCTATGGTGATGGTACTTCGGAAGACGTGCCTACACCAAATGCGGTTCATCAATATCCCGCAGCTGGACGATATACTGTTTGCGTGGCAACGAAGACAGTAATAGTCAATACACCTCCTACACTTAATGATACCTGTTGTATCAACCACTGCGATACAGTTGTTATTCCTGTTGTAGCTAAACTTAACGCAAGCTATAATTGTAATACAGGCATTCTATCCATGAGTGATGCTTCATCGTATTATCCAACCATCGCAGGAGCTACTTATAGCTGGTCGGTCACCGGTGGTACTTATACAGGAACATTAGGTACCAGCACCAGTGAGAGTGTAACACCAACAAGCAGTGGTTCATTCCTGGTAACATTAACTGTTACCAAGGGTACTTGTGTTTCCACGGCTTCATTGTCTGTGCCTGTATCAATACCTAATGCTGCATTTACGGTAAATCCAAATCCTACCTGCAGCAAGGACATTACCTATTTTAATGCCGGCACACTGGGATATGCAAGCTATGTGTGGAAGTTTGGAGATGGAGCATACTCTTATTCATTCCCTGCATCCAACCCTCAACATCAATACACTAATAATACCAATGCACCGATCGCTTTCACAGCGAAACTGATCATCACTACAATTGATGGCTGCAAAGATTCTACTACACAGACCGTGATCGTACATCCGAAACCTATAGTAACGGTAACACCAAACCCTGACAGTATTTGCAGGGGAGGTTCGGTAATATTAACTGCCAACATCAATCCAAATGGTAATACGATGTGCACCAGTTATAATTACCAATGGAAGAAGAACGGTGCGAATATTTTTGGAGCAACCAGTCCAACTTATGCCGCAACGGATTACGGATTGTATAGTGTTTTTGTATCAGGTGCAACACCAAGTTGTAATTGTACCATGCTTTCAGATACAGCGCTAATAAAATTAATGCCTGATCCTATAGCCAATATTGAAACAAGCTCAACCGTTTGTTTTGATCCGTCCGGAAATCCATGGAGCTTTAATATAAATGCAACAAATTATCCGGGGTATACTTACAACTGGACTTGCAGTCTCGGTGGAGTTACTTTTTCACCAAACAATACAACCTCAGGATTCACTACGGCAACCGGAACATTGACGGATAATACCAATTTCATGATTTATCTGCAGGTGGTGGATGCAAATGGTTGTGTTGCGTATGACAGCTTATGTGTCTACACATATAAAAATCCGTTTGTAACAATAAGTGCTACCGGTACTTTGTGTGCTAATTCTATAAATACGATATCGGTGATCGCACCAAACATTAATAATAATTACAGCTGGAATACCGGCGCGGTTGGAACCGTGATCAATACAACGATCGCCGGTTCATACAATGCCATTGCAACAAACCTGTTGACAGGTTGCACCGCTTTCAGCAATTCAATAAATATCAAACATGCTCCTAGCCTGCAACTCTTCCCGATAGGTTGCGATACTATTTGCATTGACAGCACCATAACCATTCCTTTAGCACAATTACCAAACCTTAGTAATTATTTTGTACGATGGTATGATGGGATCAAACCGGCGGGTACATTAATATTTTCCGGTAATGGTGCTATAACGTTACCGGGTAATACCCTGACTTTAGGATTACATCATTTATGGTCTGTTGTTAATTTCCCGAATGGTTGTAATGACAGCAGCGGAACGTTTGATGTATTCGTAGAAAAATGTTGTTATTGCGCCGGAAGTAGCTGGGCATTTAAGGAATACAGCATTGATAGTGGCGCTACCTGGCAACCGTGGATCTGTGGTAACCCGGAAATAGCAATAGGATGTAATACGTTAATGGTTAACGCAGCTTATAATTGTTCCCCGGGTGGTTGTGCCGGTAATGTAACAGGACAGGTGCTGGATAACCTGGGCAATGTTATTTTAAATATTCCTTCGTTGCCTTATACTTACACACCTGCACCGGGAACCAGCGGAAGTTTTTATATTAAACTCATCGGTTGGTGTGATGGTAATAAATGCGATAGTTGTATCAAACAGGTATTCTATAACTGTCCACCAATAGAACCGCCATGCGGGTGCGATACTGCATTTCATTTTACGGGACAGCCTACGATCATACTTCCACATATTGATGAAGGCTTTGTTGCAGGTGGAACTGCAGTGCCAATGAATTGCGGAACTACTTATGTAGATAGTTTAGAGTGCCAGAAGAGCTACCAGTTCTATATCAATTACCAGAATCCATGGCCAAGTGGAAATTGCCAGCCAACGGTAGTGGGTGAAGTACTGTTAGCAGGAAATGTTGTCTATACTCAAAATAATATTTCACAGGCCACCCCATTGAATTATGTATTCCCGGGTAATGGCTTCTATTGCGTGAAATTCAAACTAAAGGTCAACGGCGTTACGTGTGATAGTTGCACGATCTGCTTTAATGTGAAATGTCATGTGGTCTGTGATTGTAAAGAAGAGTTTCACTTTACGGGCAACCCGGTGATCATTTCACACCTGCCAAATCCAAACGATCCTACAGCGATCGTCAATATCAATTTCCCGCCACCAATAGTTTGCAATACCAGCCTGGCGCGACCATTGATCTGTAGCACGAGCTATACTTTCTATATCAATTTCACAAATCCGTATTCACTTCCATGTGTTGCAAAAGACAGCGCCGTGCTTACGATGAACGGGAATCCTGTGCCATTGGTAATAAATCCGAATACAAGTATCAGCAATCCTATTACGTATACATTCACTCAATCGGGTAGCTATTGTATAACGCACTATTTAGTTGTTAATGGACAGGTATGTAAAACCTGTGTTGTTTGCTTTAGTGTTGAATGTCCTCCGGTCTGCAATTGCAACGCGTTTGATTTCTTAAGCGATCCAACAATAACCTTCGCAACAGGAACTGTCAAAGGTGTTCCGGTCATGGCTGCCTTAAGTTCACCATGTGAAACTTCACTGGCAAAACCATTGCAATGCAAGAGACAATATAAATTCTTCATCAAAGCGGGGGCGATAGGAACAGTACCTGCAGGTTGCGTTGCCAGCGTAAGGGCTACTTTGTTATTTAATAATGTAGCGATAGCCTCATTAATTAATGTTTCGCAGGCCAACCCATTGAATTATACATTCTCTAAAGAAGGTATCTATTGTATAAAATATGAATTGTTCGTAAATGGTGTGCTATGTAAAACATGCACTCAATGCTTCCTTGTCAGGTGTTGCCCTATCTATTATACATTACCGCCATTACAAGGCAATTTTGTTGGTTGTGTGATAGGAGGAACAACGCATATTTATGATGATTCAACAGGAGGTACTTTCACAAGTCTTGATACTACGGTTGCTACTGTCGACAACAACGGTAATGTAACAGCTGTTGGTTATGGTAAAGCGATCATTGTTTATACCTGGACAAGGAATCCTTGTGATTATTATACTGCTGCAGAATATTCAGTACCGGTATTAACTGCCTTACCGGCAATAGCCGGTAGTGGTGCTATTTGCAGGGTAGGTGATTCAAGCAGGCTTACCAATTCCAATACAGGATCTCCGGGTCTCTGGAGCAGTAGTGATCCAACTGTTGCAAACGTAAGTACCGGAACAACCAGGACGAGGGTTACCCAGGTCAGGGGTATAGGAAGCGGCACGGCAACGATCACTTATAATGTACTTCAGTCGGGCTGCCCGGTAATTACTACAAAAGAAGTGATAGTAAATAATGTGGTCATGCAACCAACAACGGGTCCTTCGGGAGTGTGTATAGGACGGAGCATTTTATTGCAAAATGCTACAGCGATACCCGGCAATTTCAGCCATCAATGGCTCAGCACGAATACCAGGGCTACGGTCAATAACAACGGAGTTGTTACAGGTGTGGCAGCAGGTGCAGCAACGATCAGGTATAAGTTGAATTATGCAAATTCTGCGTTTGGTACTTGTTCTACAAGCACAGATCGTAACATAACTGTTTATGCGTTGCCGTTAGCGCCAACGATAGCGTATGTTACCAGGCCGGTATTTTTGGTGGCAGCAACAAATACACTTTGTGCCAACCAGACCTTTACATTAAAAGGAACTCCTGCCGGAGGTACATGGAGTGCGGCAGGTGGGGTTACTGTGACTCCGGCGGGTGTTGTAACAACTACTTCGCCAGGCACCGGAACGGTGACTTACACCGTGTACAATGGTTTTGATTGCAGCAATTCGAGAACGATAACTTATAATGTAGTGGCATGTAACAGTAAAACGATGCCGGTTATTGCCAGCACAGACAAGATCACGTTGCTGAACAAGTCAAGTAAGATCATGCTGTTCCCGAATCCTGCACACACCATAGTGTATTTTAATGTGGATGCGATCACAGGAGAAGGAACAGTGATCCTGAATGATGTTCATGGAAAAGAGCTTGTAAGATCATCCTTTAAGACAGGCATGAATTCTATTGCAATAGAAAATTACAGAAGCGGGATGTATTTTGTAACGTTCAAAACCAAGCACGGTTCCCAGACCGAGAAGCTGGTGATCGAATAAATTTCAATTTCATTCTAATAAAAGAGCCGGTTATTAAGCCGGCTCTTTTGTTATTTTTGTTGCAAGGCCAAACATATTATCTTCTTGGTCATAAATAATTTGGTATCCGTCAACCATATTTTTAGGATCTTCATCAAGTACAACCCAATATTTCTTTATATGTGAGTACGCATCAATGAAATCTACCAGTGTTGGCTCAATTAAATACTTGTTGATATTTTCTCTTGTGATTCCATGCCAATTCTCGAAATTGGTTGAATCAATTTCAAATTTAATAATCTGCTCTAAATTTTCTTTTGTCATACAGTTTAGAGATTGCACCGGAGCTGAAGTTGAATGAAGATACAAAAGTTCTTCTTGTCATGCTGAGCCTGCCTGTCGGCAGACAGGCGAAGCGAAGCATCTGAAAGACTATAATTATTATGATGTATCAGATCCCTCGCTTCGCTCGGGATGACAAAAAATTGCTCAATAGAATGCCGAACGTACAAGAGTGCGACGCAACAGGCGATCAATAGTAGCAATATCGCTGGTTAAAAAATCAAAAAAACATTGAGCGATAGTTTGATATTCTTCTGTAACTTAGAATAACAAATGAAGACCGCGGGTAACGATACGATCGCTGAACTACAAAGACGAATTGCTGTATACGAAGATGAAACTGCCTACCGGGAATTGTTCTTCTTACTCTTCCAGCCATTGAAGCAGTTTGCTTTTTCCATTATTAAGACAAGAGAGAATGCGGAAGAGATCGTGTCAGATGTATTTATTGAGATATGGTCGAGGCGGCATGACATCATAAAGATAGAAGACCTCAAAGCTTATATGTTCGTTTGTGTTCGTAATGCCTGCCTAAGGAAATTACAACAACAAAGATCAACGCTTTCACTGGACGAGGTTCATGTAGAACTCTCTTCTGATTATACCAATCCCGATGACCTGGTCATTGCCAATGAAACACATGGTAAGATATTGCAGGCAATAGAACAGCTTCCTCCACGTAGCAAACTCATTTATAAACTGGCAAAAGAAGATAAACTTCGTTACAAGGATATTGCCGCACTGCTTAACATCTCCGTAAAAACGATCGACGCCCAGCTTTCTGCCGCATTAAAGAAGATCGCTTCCGCTCTCCATTTCGTTACGGGAAAAAGATCCTGAATATTTTTTTGAAACAACTAGGGGATTTGCCTGCGGAAAGTCTCTTTATAGAGATGACTGCTGCCAACAAGGATAGGATATGGACATTGCTTACCCGCAAACTTGCGGCTGAAGCAACTCCTGCCGAGTTGAACGAACTCGAAACACTTCTCCTCATTCACCCCGAAACAGCATCTTCCATCCACGCGATCACAGATTTCTGGCATACACATAACGAACATGACGAAGAATTCCTCGAAGCAACCTACCTGCTTCACCTGGATCGAATGAAAAAGAAAGGATACGACATCAGCAAAACCGAATCCGAGAAAGCTCATATGATGTCCGGAGGCGGTATCCCACGTAAATACCAGCTGGCCAGGCTCGCCGTATTGTTTGTCTTTATACTCATTATCACGGCTACCGTTTTTTTCAAGACCAATAAAGGAACGGTTGTTGCTGCTCAACCTGTAAAGGGTTTCAAAAGCGAAGTGTCTACAAAGAACGGATCGAGGACCCGGCTTGTATTACCCGACGGATCTGTTGTTTGGCTGAATGCCGGGAGCAAACTTAATTACGACAAGAATTTTGGAACTACTCTAAGGGAAGTAAAATTGAGCGGCGAAGGATTTTTCGACGTGGTCCGCAATCCTGAAAAACCTTTTATCATTTATACAGAAACGGTAGACATAAAAGTACTCGGTACGCAATTCAATGTAAGATCATATCCCGGCGACAAGACCACCGAGACCAGCCTGATCCGCGGAAGTGTTGAAGTAACACTTAAAGGACGTTCCAATGAAAAGTATATCCTCAAACCCAATGAAAAGATCGTAGTATTAAATAAGATACCGCTGCCCCAGGAACAGCCGGCTTTGGTATTTCATGAACCGATCGTGGCTATCAAAAGCCTGAGTTATCTGAATGGTGAGCAAACAGCAGTAGAGGCTTTATGGACAAAGAATAAATTATCGTTCCAGGATGAAACATTTTCAGAGATCGTAGATAAGATGAAACGTTGGTATGATGTGTCATTTGAATTCAGGAATCATGATCGCGAAGAGATCCGCTTCACGGGTTCATTCAATAATGAAACATTGCAGGAAGCATTGGAAGCAATGAAGTTCACGTCGGCATTTCACTACGAGATCAGAGACAAGCTGGTAATTATTTATTGATAATATTAATTGTATGAGACCAATAAACAGTAATACAAGTTGATACATAAAAAACGGGAAATGTTGGCGCATTCCCCGTCAGGAAGATTTAATAGGAAACCCATGCCTGAATACAAGTGGTTTCCCATTGGTAACTCCTTAATGATAAAAGTATGAAAAAAAGCATAGCGATTGCCGGAGCCTTGACAGCTCTTAAAAAGCCATTCTTGATTATGAAACTAACGATCCTACTGACTGTCTTATGTACGTTACAATGTTTCTCCGGGGCAAAGGGGCAGGGTATAACATTGAACATCCAGAACGAGGAGATCAAAAAAGTTTTGAGCACGATCGAAAAGCAAAGTAATTACCGCTTTCTTTTCAACAGCCGGCTGAAAGATCTTCAGCAAAAAGTTACTGTAGCTGTTGCCAATGAAGAAATATCAAGCGTGCTTAACCAACTTTTCAATGGTACCACACTTGTCTTTAAAAAACTTGAGAACGATCTTATCGCCATTCGCTCAAATAGTCCTGATGAAACAGATATAAAAGTGACGGGACATGTTACCAATGATAACGGCGACAATTTAGCCGGCGTATCAGTGGTAGTAAAAGGAACTGCACAAGGAACCACAACAGATAATAAAGGAGACTTTGCGATCACGGTGGCGGATAATGCAACATTGATCATCTCGGCAGTTGGTTATCTCGACCAGGAAGTAGCAGTGAATGGTCAAACTGTATTGAATGTATTAATGGTACGTTCCACCAAAACGATCGACCAGGTAGTGGTGATCGGTTATGGTTCGGCGCGTAAAAAAGATCTTACCGGGTCTTCTGTTTCTATCAAAGGATCGGATATTGCCAATATTCCTTCAGTAAGTGCAGCGCAAGCCATACAAGGTAAAGCTGCCGGTGTGCAGATCACTAACAGCGGTGCTCCTGGTAGTGCACCGAATGTTCGCATCAGGGGAACAGGTTCTATTCTTGGTGGTGTTGATCCGTTGTATGTTGTTGATGGGATCATCACCGGTGATATCAGGAATATCAATTCATCCGACATTTTAAGTATCGACATATTAAAAGATGCATCATCAACTGCTATATATGGAGCACGTGCTGCCAATGGTGTGGTGTTGATCACTACCAAAGCAGGTAACAAAGGAAAATTCTCCGTTACTTATAATGCTTTTGCAGGCGTGAAGATGCTTACGCATAAAGTGGAGATGGCGGGACCGAATCTTTTTGCCGTGTATTCAAATGATGCTGCAGGTGCACCTGAAATTACCGGCGCAGATATCACAGGAACGCCTAACTGGTATGATGAGATCACTCGCATTGCTTTCTTCCATAATCATAACCTATCATTGAGTGGTGGTAAGAATAAATATCGCTACTTCGCTTCATTTGGTTATCTGAGTGAAGATGGAACACTGATCGGTAATAATTATGAAAGATTCACTGTACGGTTCAATCATGATTATACCGTGAATGCAAAATTGAAATTTGGAAACAATATTGGTTTCTCTCATTATAAATCCGAGAACAAGCCTTACAGTTTATTTACTACAGCTTATATAGCTGCGCCGATCTTTAGTCCATACAATCCTAACGGAACCTATGGCAATACGATCAAGAGCGATGTGGGTAATCCATTGGCGTCGCTGCTTACAACTAACGACAGGAGCTTTGGCAATCGCCTTACAGGGGCGCTTTGGGGAGAATACCAGATCATCAGTGGTCTTTCATTCCGCTCTTCATTTGGTATCGATCTTGAACAAAACAATGGATGGAACTATTCACCACAATACAATACTTATCTCCTTGATGGCACAGAAGCAGGCCAAAGGAACTTAGCTGCTGATCTTACGTTCACACGCGATAGCATCTATCAATGGACATGGGATAATTATTTAGCGTATGAAAAGAAACTCGGCAAGGATCATGATCTTAAAGTAACAGCCGGTCATACTGCTGAAAGAAGAAATGGCTGGTCGCAACGTGCAGAGATATCTGATAATAATAATATTTCAAAAACTCCTGATGGCTGGAAACTCAATTTCACAGACACAGCTATGGGGCAACGGAATTTCAGGACTGCGATCGGGAATTATTTTAAGAGAGAATCTTATTTCCTTCGCCTGAACTATCGTTTCATGGATAAATATCTTTTGAATGCAAGTTTAAGAAGAGATGCTAACAGCAATTTTTCTAAAACCAATCGTTGGGGAAATTTCCCTTCGGTAGGAGCAGGATGGATCATCACCCGCGAAGCATTCATGGCCAAACAAAAAATATTTGATGACCTGAAACTGAGAGCGAGTTATGGTTTAGTAGGAAATGATGTGGTAAGACCAGGCGCATTTGATCTTAGGCCGGATTATGACCTGTATGCTTATTTTGGAACAGACGAGATCAATGGCGCTATCCCAACGCGTATTGTTGATCCGAATCTGAAATGGGAAGTAGTGAAAGAATTTGATGCCGGTATTGAATTCTCCATGCTTTCAAGGAAGCTTACTGGTGAAATAGATTTCTATCATAAAAAAGCAACCGATGCATTATACACGATCAAACTTGTTAGTCTTGGTTTTGGAAGAGACTTCGTGACCAATGCAGCCGACATTTTAAATACAGGTGTTGAAATATCACTGGCATGGTCTGACCAGACAAAAAATAAAAAAGTTTCTTACAACTTAAGAGGAAATGTAACATTCAATAAGAACAGGGTTGAAAGCATTGGTATCGGGCAGGCAATATTTGACGGAAGCCTTAACAATGGTTTTAATGCAACGAAGACATCTGTTGGATATCCTGTTGGTTCTTTTTATGTATATAAAACGAATGGCATTTTCCAGACAGATGCTGAAGTGGCTGCTTACCCACATTTGTCAAGTGCAAGACCGGGAGATTTCAGGCTTGTTGATATCGACAACAATGGTGTTATTGATGATAAGGACAGGGTCTTTGGTGGATCCTACCAGCCTAAGATCTATTTTGGTTTTAATGCTTCTGCTACCTGGAAAAAATTTGATTTCAGTATCGACATCTTTGGTAACGCGGGCAACAAAGTGTACAACGCCAAGAAAGGAGTTCGTTACGGAGGTAATTATAATATAGAATATGATGTGGCCATCAATCGCTGGGTGCCTGGTTCTAACAACAATACCACGCCACGTGCATTCAATGGTACGCAGGTGCCAACAGATTATTTTGTTGAATCGGGATCTTTTGTAAGAATAAATAATATCACGGTTGGGTATACAGTTCAGCCAAAATCAAAAAAATTGCATATCGATAAATTCAGGGTGTACGCCAGTGCGCAAAATCCTTTTATCCTTACAAAATATACAGGCTTTACACCGGAGTTACCAGGTACAGCACTGGCATCAGGTATTGAGTTAAATGTTTATCCCATTTCAGCCAGTTATATGCTGGGTGTAAATGTTCAGTTCAAATAAAAATATTTTTTATGAAAACAAAGCAATACAGAATAATAACAGTGACGATGATCGCTTTGGTTTTTGGAATGTCGTGTTCCAAAAATTTCCTGGAAGAGACACCGCGACAGGTTACCATCCAGGACCTGCTGAACAATCCTGCAGATGGCTCACAACGAATGATCGCTGCTGTATATAATAAATTATACGACTGGAACGTGCATACGTTCTCGTGGATAGGTATCTCCAGTATCACTTCCGATGATGCCGATAAAGGAAGCAACCTGGGAGATGCGGGTACAGATAAAGACCTGCTGGATGAATGGACATTCTCTTCATCTGGTTTTTCTTTTGATGAAGTATGGGTTGGAAATTATGAAGGGATCGGAAGAGCCTGTTATGCACTCAAGTATTTGCCGGATATGAATATCCCGCCTGCAGATAGAGACAGGTATATGGCTGAAGCAAAAATGTTGAGAGCTTATTTCTATTGGAATCTTGTTAGAACATTCGGTGGTGTTCCCAAAGTTGATCATGTATTGGAATCACAAACTGATATATTAAATGCATCTGTCAGGGTTTCTGCCGATGATATTTATGCGTTCATGGAATCAGACCTGCTGGATGCTGTTGCAAAGCTTCCTGCTGTTATCCCACCTGCAGAATATGGACGTCTTTCAAAAGCTGCTGCCCAGGGATTGCTGGCAAAAATGTATATGTACCAGAAAAAATGGACACAATCAAAAGCGATGGTGGATGCGATCATTAGTTCCAATCAATATTCTTTACTACCTAACTATGCTATTATATGGCGTGAAGCAGGAGAATTTTCTGCCGAGTCCATCTGGGAAGTGAACGCAGTTGGCACTACTCCTAATAAAGGTGTGCAGCAATATTCAAGTGTGCAGGATATCCGCCCGAGAGGCTGGGGATTCAACACACCTACACTTGACCTGGTAAATGCCTACGAACCCGGTGATGTAAGAAAAGATGCAACGATCATGTTCCAGGGGCAAACATTATGGGACGGTGAAGTGTATCCTCTTACAGCAACAAATCCGCGCTATAATTATAAAGCTTACATCAGCAGAACGATGGAGACATTCAATGGTAACGAAGATCAATCCAATAAGAACCTGAGGATAATCCGTTACGGTGAGATCCTTTTGATAAAAGCGGAAGTAGAAAATGAATTAGGAGATACAACTGCTGCAAAGATCGCATTGAATGCCATAAGAGCAAGAGCAGGACTTGCACCAAAGCTTGCTTATTCACAAGACCTGATGAGACAAACTATTTATAAAGAAAGAAGAGTAGAGATGGCGTTTGAACACGACAGGATGTTTGACCTGAGGAGAACAGGGCGTGCAGAAGCGGTGATGCAGGCACATGGTAAACCATATGTTTCACCAAAGCATGACCTGTTCCCGATACCCGAAGCAGAAATTCAGTTGAGTGGTGGAAGATTGACGCAGAACACGGGTTATTAAAATGGAACTCTTTTTCATGGAGTCATAATCAAAGTAGGAGCTCCCGTTTTTACGGGGCTCCTTTAATGAAATAAAAATTGAAAAGAACTTAATGACCGGAATAAAAAATAAGATCATTTCTCTTGTCGTATTTTTTACGATCAATGCACTGTTACTGTATGGGCAGATCAATCCGCCGATCGCAACAGTAGCAAAACCATTACTTGAAAGACCAAAGGATCTGACCAATGAGCAACTGCTTGAACTTGTTCAAAAGCAAACGTTTCGTTATTTCTGGGATTTCGCTCATCCCGTGTCAGGCTTGTCACGAGAAAGAAGTAATGAAACCGAGGCCTACGGAAACGAGACGGTAACAATAGGTGGTACAGGATTTGGAGTGATGTCAATTATAATCGCAGCCGACAGAAAATGGGTGCCGAGAGATAGTGCAGTGGCGCGTTTGCTCAAAATGATCGATTTTTTGGGGAAGGCAGATCGCTACCACGGGGTGTTCCCGCACTGGATGAATGGGGAAACCGGGAAAACAATTCCATTCAGCCAGAAAGATAATGGCGCCGACCTCGTTGAAACGTCCTATCTCTTTGAAGGCCTTCTTTGTGCCCGGCAGTATTTTGATACTAAAAATGAAAAAGAATTGGAACTAAGGAATAAGATCAATACGATGTGGAAAGAAACGCAATGGAACTGGTTCACACAGGGTGGAAAAAAAGTGCTCTACTGGCATTGGAGTCCCGAGTATGGTTGGGCAATGAATTTCGCAATAAGGGGATATAACGAATGCCTCATTACTTATGTACTCGCAGCATCCTCACCAAAGTTCCCGATAGATCGTTCAGTATACGAACAGGGCTGGAAGAAAAGTTCATTCTACAGGAACGGGAAAAAGTTTTACAACATTGTATTACCATTAGGGTTTGATTATGGCGGACCGTTATTCTTTTCACACTATTCTTACCTGGGTTTGGATCCGCATGGATTAAAAGATGATAAGGTTGATTACTGGCAGCAGAATGTCAATCATACCAGGATCAATTATTCATATTGTGTCAGCAATCCAAAAAAATTCAAAGGATATAGTGATAGTTGCTGGGGACTTACCGCAAGCGATAATATGGATGGCTATGATGCACATTCACCTACCAATGATCATGGCGTGATCACACCAACAGCTGCTTTATCAGCATTTCCATATACGCCGACCTATTCTATGAAAGCATTAAGACATTTTTATTATGATCTTGGCAACGAGATATGGAGCGGGTATGGTTTCACAGATGCTTTTTGCCAGGAAAAGAACTGGTATGGGAAAAGTCATCTCGCGATCGACCAGGGACCGATCATTGTGATGATAGAGAATTACCGCACAGGATTGATGTGGAAATTATTTATGAGTTGTCCCGAAATAAAAACAGGATTGAAAAAACTGGGATTTAAAAGTCCTTATATAAAATGATCATATGCAACAACGCGAAACAATTTTTTTAAAAAAGATCCGCGGCTCGCCCGGCTAAATTTTTTTATGATTCACTGAAAATAGTAATGAACCACTTTGTAAACATTAAAAATTGATAACAACATGAAAAAGGTAACTCTTGGATTTTCAGCACTGGCAATTGGCGCTGCTTTGCTGATCAGCTCGTGCAACAGTAAGGATGACGTAACATTACCACCAATAGGCGGCTACAACACTTCTGATGAAGTTGCAGCAGCCAACCTGGTGGCTAAATGGTCTTTCGATGGTAATCTTACTGAAAGCAAATCAAATCTTACAGGAACAGGAACCAACACGGCTTTCACAACCGGTAAAAAAGGACAAGCCTGGCAAGGTTCCAGCTCACAGGCACGTTATGCCATTTACAACACACCAGCTTCACTTCAGGCATTGAACAATTATTCTTTTACTTTCTGGATGAATTCAGACAGTATGAAACTTCCTTTGGCCAGCCCAACACAGGGTTATGGCGCACAAGGTCTCTTTACATTGGTAAACGCTGCTGATTTCTGGGGAGGTATCAACATATTCCTCGAGAACAGGGGCCTTAATGATGGAGATAGTTTAAAACTGAAGATCTTCACCAATAACAAAAGAGCAGGTGTGGTTTGGCAAGGACAAAGCCCGGTTATCTGGATCCCTGCTGCAAGGAATCAATGGGTACATGTTGCAGTTACATATGATGCAACTTCAAGTCGCTTTACTGCATATATAAATGGTGCAGTTGCCGGCAAGATGGATGTTCCTTATGGCCCTGTAGCAAATGGTACTTACATTCAGTATGCAAACGATCCGGGTGGATTGGCTAATCCTAACGGTGCTCCGCTTCATGGCGATATTCAATTACCTGCTTCTTCACAAATGGTAATCGGATCTCACCAGTTCACTACTACACCGGCATTGAATGCTGGTGGTACGCAACAGCCATGGGCAACTACCTATGCAGGTTTGCTGGATGAATTGAGAATATATAATAAAGCGCTTACAGCTTCAGAAGTAAATTCTCTTTACCAGTTAGAAGCTGCAGGAAGATAATTATTAATTGGATCTAAAATAACTGAGGCTGCCCAACAGGCAGCCTCAGTTTTAAAAAAACATGAGAACTATTTTCCTTCCCGGTTATAAGTGGCTATTGTTTTTCTTCCTGCTGGTATCAGTTGAATCCTGCAAGAAGAATGACGGTGGTAGTGGCGGTAATACCTTTACTATTAATACCGCCTCTGTAGATAATGCTACGGGAGGATTTAATTTTATCAACGTAAGGCCAACACCTGTCATCAAATTAAATTTCACGCAGCCTTTGAACAGGTCAACCGTGGTAGCTAATGTTGATCTGCATGATTACAACCTGGTAAATGTTCCTGTAAGCTTTAATTATGCGAACAGCGACAGCACACTTGTTATCACACCGCTTTCGCCGATGCAATATCTTACTATCCATAATGTGCAGGTAAAAGATCAATTGGAGTCGGTAAATGGAACAAAGATCAATGCAGGTTTCCAGGTAAGGATCGTTACGCAGATCGATTCAAGCGATAAATTCCCGCTCATTACAGATAATGCACTGCTTGATTCTATTCAAAGAAGAACCTTTAGTTATTTCTGGGAATTCGGTCACCCGGTTTCCGGGATGGCGAGAGAAAGGAATACTTCCGGTGAGCTGGTAACCTCGGGTGGGACAGGATTTGGAGTGATGGCGATCATCGCAGCGATCAACCGCAACTTTATCACAAGAACAGAAGGAGCAGATCGCATTAAGACGATCGTTGATTTTCTTACCAACAACGTAACTAAGTATCATGGTGCATTTGCACACTGGATCAATGGAACTACAGGTGCTACCATTCCATTCACACCAAATGATAATGGCGCCGATCTTGTAGAAACTTCTTATCTCATGGAAGGCTTGCTTTGTGCAAGACAATATTTCGATAATGCAGGTGTAACAGAAACGGATATCCGTGCAAAGATCAATACACTCTATAATAATGTAGAATGGGATTGGTTCCGGCAGGGATCACAAAATGTTTTATACTGGCATTGGAGCCCGACACAAAACTGGATCATGAACGTACAGGTTCGCGGGTGGAACGAGGCATTGATCACTTACGTGATGGCTGCTTCTTCAACTACGCATGGTATCGATTCAACAGTTTATAAAAATGGATGGGCACAGAATGGAGCTATACGTAACGGCTCAACTTATTATGGTTATACACTTCCATTAGGTCCATCATTAGGCGGCCCGTTGTTCTTTGAGCATTATTCTTTTTTGGGAATGGATCCGAATGGTTTGTATGATCAATATGCCAACTATCAAACGCAAACAAAAAATCATACGTTGATAAATTACGAATACTGCAAAGCCAACCCGGCGCATTATTATGGATATAGTGATGCCTGCTGGGGCCTTACTGCCAGTGATTCTTACCCGCCGATATATTATACGGCACATGAACCCAACAACGACAAAGGTGTGATCTCACCAACAGCAGCTTTGTCATCTTTCCCTTACACACCAACAGAATCAATGCGGGCATTGAAATTCTTCTATTATAAATTAGGTGATAAGATATGGAAGCAATATGGTTTCGTGGATGCATTCAGTCTTGATAAGCCCTGGTTCGCGGATTCTTTCTTGGCGATAGACCAGGGGCCGATCATTGTGATGATCGAAAATCATAGAAGTGGTTTGTTGTGGAGCCTGTTCACCAGTTGTCCCGAAGTAAAAGCAGGAATGCTGAAGCTCGGTTTTCATGCTCCGTACCTCTGATCTTTTTGACCACATAATATAATTGCAATGAGAACACTGACCTTCTCTTTTATTTTATGCATGTGTTGCATCATCTCGGATGCGCAACAGCAAAGAACGTATTGCAATCCTGTCAATATAGATTATGGTTATACGCCGATCCCTTCCTTTACGCAATGGGGTAAGCATCGTGCAACTGCAGACCCCGTGATCGTTAATTATAAGAATGAATATTATTTATTTTCCACCAACCAATGGGGTTATTGGTGGAGTAATGATATGTTGAAATGGAATTTTGTTTCAAGAAAATTCCTGCGGCCATGGAATGATAGTTATGATGAATTGTGTGCACCGGCTGTTGGTATCATCGGTGATACGATGATAGTCTTTGGTTCTACTTATACCAGTAAGTTCACGATCTGGATGAGCACCAATCCCAAAGCCAATGAATGGAAGCCGCTGGTTGATTCATTTGAGATAGGAGGATGGGATCCCGCTTTCTTTACTGATGATGACGGAAGATTGTATATGTATAATGGAAGCAGCAATCGTTATCCATTATATGGTGTTGAATTGAACAGGAAGACCTTTAAGCCTATCGGCACCAGGAAGGAAATGTATATGCTGGAGCCCTGGAGATATGGCTGGCAGCGGTTTGGCGAGTATATGGATGATACATTCCTCGATCCTTTTATCGAAGGCTCCTGGATGACAAAACACAATGGAAAATATTATTTGCAATATGGAGCACCTGGAACAGAGTTCAGTGGTTATGCAGATGGAGTAGTAGTAGGAGAAGAACCACTGGGATGGTTTGCTTCTCAATCTGATCCGCTCAGTTTAAAAGCGGGTGGTTATGCAAGAGGAGCCGGTCATGGTGCAACATTCACCGACAAATGGAATAACTACTGGCATGTTTCAACGATCGCCATTTCGGTAAAAAATAATTTTGAAAGAAGGATCGGCATCTGGCCCGCAGGCTTTGATAAAGATGATATGATGTATTGTAATACTGCTTTCGGGGATTATCCTTCTTATCTTCCAAATGGTATTGAAGATCATTTAAAAAGTAAGTTCACAGGTTGGATGTTACTCAACTATAAAAAACCGGTCACCGTTTCTTCTACACTGGGCGCTCATTATGCAAACAATGCTGTTGATGAAAGCATCAAAACTTACTGGAGCGCTGCAAGCAGTAACAAAGGAGAGTGGCTGCAAACAGATCTCGGAAATATTTCCACCGTTCACGCTGTGCAGGTCAACTATGCCGACCAGGATGTTGAATTCCTAGGCAAATCAAAAGATGTTTATCACCAATATATACTATACAGCTCCATGGATGGAAAGAAATGGAATGTATTGGTAGATAAGAGCACCAATAAAACTGATATTCCCCACGATTATGTAGAGCTGCCAAACCCTGTCCAGGCAAGGTTTTTAAAGCTCGAGAATATCCATATGCCAACAGGCAAATTTGCCATCAGCGGTCTTCGCGTTTTCGGGAAAGCAAATATGGCAATTCCAGATACCGTGAAAAATTTCTATGTATTGCGTACGGAAAAAGATAAACGTAGTGCCTGGTTAAAATGGAATCCTGTTGACAATGCTTATGCTTACAATATATATTATGGAACAGCGCCCGATAAATTGTATACCAGTATCATGGTCTACGATGCCAATGAGTATTGGTTGAAGACGATGGATAAAGAGAAGACCTATTATTTTACGATCGAAGCGATCAATGAAGCGGGTGTATCCATGAAAAGACAAGTTATTCGTGTTGACTAACAAAATTAAGATCATCATAAAAATTCAGCCATGCGTAAAGTATTTTTTGCCTTGTTTGTTTGCCTAGTGATTATTATTCCTTCTTCTGCACAGAAGAACAATGCAAAGATGAATGCATTCATCACTAACCTGATGAGTAAAATGACACTGGAAGAAAAGATCGGTCAATTGAATTTGCCGGGTTCGGGTGATATCGTTACCGGCCAGGCTTCTAATTCAGATATCGCAAAAAAAATAAAGGAAGGGAGTGTTGGTGGTTTGTTCAACATAAAATCTGTTGAAAAGATCCGTGAAGTGCAAAAGATCGCAGTTGAGCAAACCCGCATGAAAATACCTTTGATCTTTGGAATGGATGTTATCCATGGATATAAAACCACTTTTCCTATTCCGCTTGCATTATCCTGTACATGGAATTTGAATTCAATTCAACAAAGCGCCAGGATCGCTGCCATTGAAGCAAGTGCAGATGGTATTTGCTGGACTTTCAGCCCGATGGTTGACATCTCCCGTGATCCGCGCTGGGGAAGGATCTCAGAAGGTTCTGGGGAAGATGCTTATCTCGGTTCTCAGATCGCCAAAGCAATGGTAAGAGGTTACCAGGGTGATGATCTTTCAAAGAATAACACCATCATGTCATGTGTAAAACATTACGCCATGTATGGTGCGGCAGAAGCCGGTCGTGATTACAATACAACAGATATGAGCCGGCTGAGAATGTTCAACGAATATCTTCCTCCATATAAAGCAGCAGTCGATGCGGGTGTTGGAAGTGTGATGGCTTCTTTTAATGAAGTGGATGGAATTCCTGCAACAGGAAATAAATATCTGCAAACAGATGTGCTACGTACACGCTGGGGTTTTAAAGGGTTTGTTGTAACAGATTATACCGGCATCAATGAAATGGAAGCGCATGGAATGGGCGACCTGCAAAATGTTTCTGCCTTGTCATTGAAGGCAGGCATCGATATGGATATGGTGGGAGAAGGATTTTTAACTACGTTGAAGAAGTCATTGAAAGCAGGCAAGATCACCCAAAAACAAATTGATGATGCATGTCGCCGCGTACTCGAAGCAAAATATAAACTGGGATTATTTGATGATCCTTACAGGTATTGTAATTTGAATCGTGCAAAAACAGAAATATTCACACCCGAACATCTTAAAGTAGCAAGATCGATCGCTGCAGAAAGTTTTGTCTTGCTGAAGAATCAAAATAATTTATTGCCATTAAAGAAGTCAGGAACGATCGCGTTGATCGGGCCGTTGGCAGACGCTACAACTAATATGTCTGGTACCTGGAGCGTGTCAACCGATCTTGATAAATGTATCTCTGTGAGAAAAGGATTTCAAAATGTTTTGGGTAATAACGCAAACGTGCTATACGCCCAGGGTTCAAACCTTGATGCTGACTCTGCATTCCAGGAAAGAGCTACTATGTTTGGAAGAACGATGCCAAGAGATAAACGCCCGGCACAAGAGATGATTAACGAAGCATTGGCTATCGCAGCGCAATCGGATGTGATCGTTGCTGTGTTGGGAGAATCATCCGAGATGTCGGGAGAATCTTCCAGCAGGTCTAATATCGATATTCCGCAGGTGCAGAAAGATCTTTTATCTGCATTGCTCAAAACAGGAAAACCAGTTGTACTGGTATTATTTGCCGGCCGGCCGCTGACATTAAAATGGGAGAGTGAAAATGTTCCCGCTATACTGAATGTTTGGTTTGGCGGATCAGAAGCAGGTAATGCTGTTGCCGATGTATTATTTGGCGATGTTAATCCTTCAGGAAAATTGAGTACGACATTCCCGCAAAACATCGGGCAGGTTCCTATTTATTATGCACATAAGAGTACAGGTCGTCCATTGGAAGAAGGAAAATGGTTCGAGAAATTCCGTTCTAATTATATGGATGTGTCCAATGATCCATTGTATCCATTTGGATTTGGATTGAGTTATACAACGTTTAGTTATAGTGATGTGAAACTAAGCAGCAGTTCATTCAAAGCAGGGCAAACCATGACGGCATCTGTTACCGTTACCAATACCGGTAATTATGACGGACAGGAAGTTGTTCAGTTATATATAAGAGATATGGTAGGAAGTATTACAAGGCCTGTAAAAGAACTAAAAGGGTTCCAGAAGATATCATTGAAGAAAGGCGAATCAAAAACCGTTTCATTCCCGATCACGGTGGAGGATCTTAAATTCTATAATTCAGATCTGAAGTGGGTAGCTGAACCGGGTGATTTTAAAGTATTCATTGGTACCAGTTCTGCCAATACACATGAAGCGAATTTCAAATTGAATTGATCGATTGATTATGGTGTGAAGTGAATGCCATAAACGAGCGATCGTACGATCGCAATGGAGATCAGGAATAAAAGAATGGAGCTCCAATGGATCGGAGTTATTTTGAAGACCGAGATAATTTCTTTCTTATTCCTATAAGCTCCAATTAAAGAGAATATCCAGAAGAAAGTGCTGGCGATAATACCTGTTATGAGATAACCGGGTAATGGTAAATAAGCCAGCATGATCAAACAGGTACCCAGCAGCGAAGGAATTATTATCGTATGAGCTATTGTGTTGTTGACCGTCGCTCCATCTAGACGAAATTTTAAAAGTTCTTTCCCCATTTTGTACATGAATAGGCCGACTATTGTTATTCCGCTGAAAGTGGCTACCAGCTGAATTGTGGACGAAATGCCCATCAGGGTTGTTGCCTGGTTAAAATCTCCTCCAAATGCTGTTGAGAATAGATTGCCGAAGAAAGTATCTATTCCAAATATCGTCGCGTAAAGAGAAAATAATTTTAATGTGGTGTTCGTGCTTTTTTTATAAATGAACCAGGATATGATCCCGGTAAACAAACTGGATACCGGGCCGGCTATCGCAATAACTATTGTATCAGTCGTCGTTGCAGCTGCCTTATTGAAATTTGCATACAAGTGAAATAGCATTGAGTCAATACCGAGAAAATAAGCCGTAAGTGCATGCGATAATTCATGAAGTGTATAGATCAACACATTTGCAGAGAAGAAAAGCAATGTTGGCTTTAATACTGTTCTTACAGATGAATATTCATTTGTTGTCATGATACAAGCGCAAACTGTAATATACGCTAATACATGCTGGTATCAGAATGGATAACCTATACTGATATTGTAAACATAGTTACGTGGATTGACGTCCATGGTCCATTCACTGCCTTTGGGTAACCATGGCTTACGTAAAGGAACTCCAACATCTAAACGAATGATCAGGAACTGGAGATCATAGCGTACGCCAATGCCTGCATCAACAGCCAGGTCATTCAGGAAATTGTTTGACATCTTTCCTTCAGCACCGTATAAAAGATCATTTTTCGTCCAGATATTTCCTGCATCGGCAAATACAGCCCCGCGGAAAGTAGAAACGATCGGGAATCTTATTTCGGTTTGTACTTCTAATTTATAATCACCACCGATCTGCGGGTAAGTTACCTGTTGTTCTGCGGTAGTAAGTACTCTGCCGGGTCCAACCTGGCGAGGACGAAAACCTCTTAAACTATTATCACCACCAATAATGAACTGGCGGGAGAAAGGAAGATAGGCTGAGTTGCCATAGGGAATACCGAAGCCAATATTCAAACGATTGGCCCAATAAAGATCGGTTCCCAGTTTTCTTGCATAACGCAGATCTAAACCAAATTTTCCATATTGCGCAAAATAGGCGCTGCTGATCTTTTTACTGAAAGCAGAATCTGGTTTGTTCAGCAATCCCAAAACATTCCCTGCAACATCAGCAGTAAAAATAAAAGAATAAACATCATTTGCTCTTGGGTTAAGACTGTTGTATGTGAAACTGTAGGTTGATCCGGAAATGATCTCCGGCAGGTTAGCATATTGTAACGCCCTGAATTTATTTACCTGCTGCAGGTACGTATCAGAAAAAGCAGTAGCGTTATTATAAATAATGCTCACAGGGGTAAGCGTATGTTCACGGTTACGGCTTTCTTTCCATGAAAAAGTATATTCAAGCTTGAAAAAATTCTTGGTATATAGAAGTTGCCTCCTCAGCCATTCGTATCCAATAGTGAATTTGGTGACCGGCGGGAAGAAATTATTTTCTTTCATTTTAAAAGGAAGCACGAACCGCGGTACCAGCAATGAAGCTTCTCCACCCAAGCGCCAGTTATTGTTCTTACTCAAACTATCATTAATGGAAAGTTCAAAAGCTCCGTAAGCTTTTATATTTAGTTGTTCCGCTCCATGAAAAACATTGCGGTTCTTCCAGTTGATATTTGCCTGGGCGCCGGTAAATGAATTTGATTTGGTAAAACCTCCCAGCTCAGCACTCAATGTCCTTTTCTTCATGATGGTGAAATAATAATAAACATTCAGCAGGTGAGGGTGCACCGTATCTCCCGCATTTTCATAACGGGATTTTACAAATTTGAACACACCCATATTCATGAAGCGGTTAAGCGTCTGGTTGTGTTGATTGAGATTGTATAAAGTATCCGGGCGATAAGTGACCTGGCGAACCAATGCCGCAGGTTTTAGTTTATTGATCGTATCACGGATGTAAATTCTGTCATATAATATCATTCCACGTCTTGAAGTATCGGGTGGGGGACGCAGTAAGCTGTAATTCGGGAACAGTACGATCGCATTGATCCTTTGTGGTAAAGTAGCTTCAACGGGAATATCTTTTTTTATGGTGAGAAATATATTCAGCTGATGATCGCCAGCTGTACTGTCGACATAACTTTTTATATAATCAGGACTGAAATAATAATATCCTTTACGTTTTAAGTTGAGGTCAACACGATTTCGTTCGGCTACCACATTTGCCAGGTCAAACTGATCGCCCGTCTTTAAATAAGGCTTCGGCGCCAGTCTTGCTGATCTTCTTCTTCCTGATGGCCGTCTCCTGTTCGTTAAAATATCCTTGCTTAGTATGGCGTTGGTATCTAATACCCATTTTACGGTATCGATCGTGTAAGGTCTTGGCACCAATGCATCATAGGTCACACTCATTTTATAACCTCTTGTTTTTTTTGATGACACAACTGATGATTTGAAAAATCCCTTGTTCTCCAGGTAAGCTGTCATATTCGCTTCATTGGCTTCAAGGTCTACCGTCGGGCTCAGCACCGGCGGTTCTCCCAGTCGATTACGCAACCAATAACGAAACCCGCTTTGTTTATGTGGAATTCCTACTCCATACCAGATCGCTACTTTATAAGGGAAGCCGAATATCATCTTGTTCTTTCGGGGCGCTGATATTTTTTTCAACTCTTTACGAAGCGTTCTTGCGGAAGCATGGTTGTCGGCCGTTTTTTTTACGTTCACTTTCGCACCATTATATAGGTAAGCTTTTTCAGGAATATGCTTCCTTACATTGCAGGAACAAACCAGGGCGATCATTAAAAAGAATATAATGGAGCGGTTCGTCATTTTTTCGGTTTCTTTTTTAGTAACTCCCTCAGCGTATCATACTCGATCGTAAATAGAAATGCAATGCCGGTTTCAATGAAATAACCATCAAGGATAGCTTCATATTCATTCCGGCGATAAACCCTCAGCATATATTTCCCATCTTTTGATAGCTTATATGCCACGGTGATATCAGGCATAGCCTGCACATTTGAACTGGATTTGTCTGAAGTATTACTGGTGGTAGCAGACTGCCCTGCAAGGGCAAAGTTCTTTCCAACACTTACGCTAAGCCTGTCGTTCAGACTCTTCGTCAATGAAACGTTGAGGTCTGTCCGGTTCCCGAGAGCTCCCTGGTCAACATTAGTGAGATCTATGTCCACATCAACACCTTTGATCAGGTCAGCGGCTAACCTGTTCATCGCATCATTCAGGAAACCGCTCACACTTTCATTGGCCAGGATCACACTTGACACTGCATTATTTCCTCCAAAGAAATCATTGCTTTGTTCTCCTATAAAGCGCTTCATCACCAGCAATGCAAAGACCTGTTTATTCATCGAGGTCTGGTCGCCGCGTATCTGTTGCAGTTTATTATCTATCGCAGTTGCCAATTCATAATTTACACCTGCCACGTTTTCTTTCATCACTATATCAAAGCCAAGTTTTGGATTCAATATTTCTCCTTTTATATACAGGAGCACCCTGAACGGAACTTTACGTTTATAGGTATTGATCTGGCTATTGCTGGCGCCTGCTATCTCATTGCCTAAAAGATCGTAAGCCGAAGCTTCGATATCAAATGCAGCAGTGATATCAGCATAAGCCCTGTTAGGATCGCCATTTAAAGTGAGTGTACTGCCTTCAAGTAATTCAAATTTTCTTTTTACAAATTGATAATTGAACTGGTAGGTGCCGCCTGACAGGTTATACGTGCCCACTAAAGCAAGCGATCCGTTTGGCATTACACTGGCGTTGAGTGTAGCTTCTCCTTTAACCTGCAATTCATCGCGGGTAATAGGATCGATGATGATATTGAATTTTGCTTCAGGGTCTGTTTCTATATCAAGATCATAACTAAGGTCGCCTGCAGCATTCCAATATGATTGTTCAGCTAATACTTCCTGTAAAGTTTTTGTGGTTAGCAGGTTGGAGATCGTATCCATGTTAACGAATTCCATCACCGCGTTCCTGGCTTTTGCTGATGGCGCAACATTTTGTTTGATAAAAGTTACGTCTGTTCCTTTTTTGATAAAGAGGTTTCCTTCGATGCTAGGTGCTATTATATCACCTGTTACAGATGCATCTATATCAACTATCGCCGTACCATACAGGTTGGCATTATCGGAAGCAGAATTGTCGAGCAGGTGAAAATCTTTGGTAACGATCGAAAGATCTGCTAAAAAATGCTTTTTCTTATTCTCGTTCAATTCTCCATCAATAGTTAATTTATTGCCGAGCTTATCACTCACTGTGAAATAGTCAAAAGAAATAGTTGGATAATCAAATGTCAGTTTTTGATTAACGACCACGAGTTGGGTGCCGAATTTAGCTGCAGTTGTTTTTACACTATCAAATTTGAGTTCACCTCTCCATTCGGGATCATTTGCCAGCCCGGTAAGGTTGACAAAGCCATACACATTTCCTGAACTATTGGAAAGATTGCCCTGGCTGAAAGCCTGTATGCTGCTCATGGTAACAGGATTCATCCTGAGCATCGCATCTATGTTGCGTGCATTATACGATCCATCAATATTCACATTATTGCCATTGCCTTCCAGTTTACCGGTAAGCGAAACATCATAATTAGAACTTTGTGCTTTCAGGCTGAGGCTGCCTACACTCATCTCCTGGTAAACTATGCTGTCTACTTTAATAGTGCCATCCATGGTAGGCAGTACATGATCAAAATCACTCGCGGTTACATGAGCAGTGAGTATACCATCCAGCTTGAAAGCTTCTTTATCATATAAAGTGGTAAAGCTGCTTAACTGCAAGTTCTCAATGTCTGCAACAACAGGAGCGTCAAATGAAGCATCCTCGCTGTTAAGAGATATCTTTTGATTTTTATTCGAGATGGAAAGATCCTTTATGTTGAACCCTGATTTTGAAACACGGGTAAGATTTTGATCGCTCACATTCCAGTTATCATAATTCAACTTAAGGTCGTTCCCTAATTTTATATTGTATACGTTGGAATGATCTTTATTGACCGTTGCAGACAAAGCAAATTGTTCTTTCTTCATATTATCATTCGTGGAGACCTGCACCGCTAAATTCTTTTTGGAGAATCCTCCTTTTACAGATGCATCATATAATAATACCCTGCCCATTTTTACAGTATCGGTTATAAGAGTAAGGTTCAAAGAATCGCCTTTACCTTTTATATTTCCTTCCATATTACCAATTCGTAAGTTGCCATCAGCTACCAGGCCGGGTATATGTAAGACCATATCGACAGAACTGTCTTTGTTGTTAGTGATCTTTCCCTGTAAAGTAGCGGCATCATCCAGGTATAGATTTGTTATAAAAGAACTGTACACATCGCTTGGCTTGACAACGATATTGGTTTGTATCACGCCAGGCCGTACAGTTTTAGCTGCATCATGTATGCTATCTGCGAAAATGAACCTGTTACTTACTTCCGTTACAAGCGGGATGATCTCGTTATAATAAACGGTACTTTTTATATCCGCATCCACGAATGGAGAAGTAACTACTATGAATGTTGAATCATTTCTCACTTTGCCGGTTGCAACAGCGCTATCTATCATTATTTTCCTGTGATCTTTCACGATCACCGCACTGTCTATCCTTATGAATGCATCAAGACCCTTCGGAGTAGAGTTATCGATCTTGAGTCTTGTCATCACTGCAACATTTAGAGTGTCTTTTGACAATCCCAATCCAAATAAGTCGGCATGATGAACATTTACAGTTGCATCTGCGGTAGGGTATTGGCTGCCGATATTACCATTGCCATTAATATTTATATCGATGAGTTCATCTTTGACTGAAGCAACCGTTTCTAAAAATCCTTTCGCGAGGCTGGCATTTAATTGAATATTGTCGATCACATTCTTCTTGTACCTGATCGAAGCAATATTGGCGGTAGCCTTGATATTACTCCTTTTAATATTATAGCCATTTCCTTTCGCCGTAAAACTGCCGGTCATTTTTCCCAGTAATGAATCTTTATGAACCCACCTGCCAGTTTCCATGTCATTGGCCGTAACGGATACATCATAGATCATGCTTTCCGGTTTCTGGAAACCGGTGAGTTTAGCTTTTACAACTGCGTATCCGTATTCAGAGTTGGTAACAAGATTGGTGTTTACCTGTTTCATATTACCTACCACTGTTCCCCGCAGGTTGATGACGGAAGGAAGATCAATATTTTGTTTCTGCTTGCCGAGGAAGGGTGATAATATCCTTTCCGAAGCTGTCAAATTCTTAATGACAATATTATAAGTGATGTTATTCTTATCGGTTACATTTCTTACTACCCCCGACAGGTCGAGATTGAGCGTATTCCGGGTAAGCGAGTTCACTTTTAGTTCACTGATGAAAAGTTCCCGCATATTACCTTCGGTTTTCGTGTCGATGACGAAACCTTCCAGCTGATCCAACTGCTCTTTGAATTTGCCGGTTATATCATTCGATAGCAATTGCAGGTCCTTCCGGCCGATGACGGTCTTGGCCAGGATGATCGTATTTCTTTTCGATTGATCAGCCAGGTATGAAGAAGTGAACGAGGACGGGTATATCATCGCCTGCGCATTGATATATGAATTAGGTGTACGAAGTACAAAATCCTTTACATTGATAGAACCACTGTCTATATCCAGTACTCCTTTTAAAGTATCCAAACGGAAACCACTTTTATCCTCGAAAGAAAAATGATCCACTGACGACTGGATACTGCCATCACTGAAACGGTTCTTTGTTGCAACCAGTTCCAGTTTGGAAACGCCTAAATGGAAGAAATCGATCCCGTTCAACCTGGCAGGTTTTGCGATGTTATCATACTTGACATTATTATTATGTAGATCGATATCATCTACAATGAAAACAAGATCGCCTGCTATTTGAACAGTATCTACACGATTATATTTCGGAACATAATCAGGATTATGCTGGAATACGATATCAGAGTTGCTAAGTGACAAGGATTTTCCTTCGAATACATTTGCCTTTTTAGCATTGGATATCTTCACGGCTGTCAACGAACCAATTTTATTACTCGAGAGCAAACCGCTTAATTTATCTTCAACAAATACCATCGAATTTTTAATGGTAATGCTATCTGCTCTTATAATGGGAATTGGATTTTTTACTTTACCCTGAACTTCAAAAGTGTCGTTGTTCTCTTTTAATGTTTGTATTGTCAGGAACACGCTATCTGCATATAAACGATTCACATCAAAGTGTAATCTTTTCAGATCGAAACTATCCACCTTCATATCAAACTCAACTGACAGTAACCTGGTTAAAACGCCGGTATTGTAATCGAGGTTGTTGAATCTTGTATGTTTAAGAATGATCTCTTTTAATGCAATGTCGAGTGGAGAGTTATCTTTTTTCTCAGGTGAGGTTGTCTTACTCGTAAATGCATCTGCAATGAACTGGTAATTGAATACGCTGTCATTTTCTCTTTTGGTAAGATTGATATACGTGCTGTCGAATTCTATTTTGCTGATCTCGTAGCGGCCTCTTATTATTTGCAACATGTCGATATCCATTCTCATCTTTGCGCCGACCAGTAAAGTATCCTTATTCATGTCACGCATGAAAACATTATCCATCTCTATCCAATCAGGTATTCGGTAGTTGATCCTGCCAATAGTAAATTCAGTTTTTGTTTTACCGGAGATATATGCCTGTAATTTTTCTCTTACGATATTTTTTGCCCAACTGGTATGCAGGAGTAGAATAATAATGATAAGAAAGGCGAGCAGCCCACCGAAGAAATACAATATCCTTTTGATCCATTTTTTCATACCGATACCTATCTATTCAAAAAATCGTACCGTGATTCTTAGCTTATTACAGGCATAATCAATGCCAGTATTGGCTCTTTCGAGGAAAAAAGTCTACAAAACCGGCTTATGAGTGTGAATTGACGCATTGTGAGGCAGTAACCGGGATAATGAGTACATAACGCTACATGCACTACCGGCATTACAGCGTGTTTTACTTGGAATAATTTTTGGAAATTTTCTTTCTAAACGTAACATTATGAAACATGCAATCAACAAAGAAGCCATTGAAGTGCTGAACGACCTTGTAGTGATCAATAACGATCGCATCGCCGGTTATGAAAAAGCAATTGAAGAGACAAAGGATACCGGTAGTTTAAAAGCCACCTTCTCTAAAATGATCATTCAAAGCAGGCAAAACGTAGATGAATTAACTGAGCAGTTGAAGCAGCATGGTGAAGATGCTGATACCGGTACTACACTCTCAGGCAAAGTTTACCGCGTATGGATGGATGTAAAATCATCTGTTCAGGCAAACAAAGTTCAATCAGCTCTCGAATTATGTGAGTTTGGAGAGGATGCTGCTCAAAGAGCGTATCGCGAAGCATTGAAACATGATGATCTTCCTGAAGATATTTATGAGATCATCGATGCACAAAAAGAAAGACTGGAATATTCACACGATGAGATCAAAGCTCTTCGTGACGCAAAAAAGAATACGTTGTAAACAATATCTCCAACATAAAAACATCGGTTATGTTCCAACGTAAAAATTTCTTCCCCGCTATTTTTTCAATCATTGCTTTGGTTTCCTGTAATGATAATACCAGTAAAACACAGGAAGCAAAAGATGAAAGTAAAAGTGTAGCAGAAGAAAAAAATGAAAAAAAGTTCAACACAGACTCGGCAGAAAAGACTGCCCAGTTCCTGGTTGATATTGCAGGTAGTAATATTCACGAGATCGAAATGGCAAAAGCGGCCAAATCAAAAGGTATGCAAAGCATCGGTGATATGCTGGTAACTGATCACTCAAAAGTATTGAGTGATATACAAGGATTAGCTTCGGCAAGATCAGTAAGTCTGCCAACAGCAGAAACCGAAGATCAAAGAAAGGAAACTGAAAAATTCAAAGGAGAAAAAGGAAAGGATTTTGAGGAGGACTGGACCGAAAAAATGATCGAAGCACATAAGAAAGGTATATCTAAGTTCGAAGATGTGGCAAATTCAGGCATGGATAACGAGATCAAGACCTGGGCTTCTTCCTTACTTCCAACGCTCAGGCATCATTTGGATATGCTTCAGCAATTCAAGGATAAAATAAAAAAATAGACTGGTATGAAAAATATCTTCGTTGTAACTGTTTCATTACTCATATTCGGTTGCAACAATAACCAGCAAGCCAATAGATCTCTCACAAAAACAGCTTCGGCAGATACCGTGATCACGCCAACACAAAGGATCGATCTGCCGGAGCCATATGCTACCAAATCAGTAAGGAATTCTGCTAAGGTGATCGGCTGGCCAACCGGTCAAATGCCGGTAGCGCCTGCAGGGTTTACGGTAGAAAAATTCGCAGACGGGTTTGATCATCCAAGATGGATATACCAGGCATCTAACGGTGATATATTCGTGGCTGAGTCAAACGGTAGAAATTCTGCAGATCGTATCACGCTTTTACGCGATGCCGATGGTAATGGCGTTCCGGAAACACGGACAGCTTTCTTACAGGATCTTAACCAGCCTTTCGGTATGTATATAATAGGTAGCAACTTTTATGTAGCCAATACCGATGGCGTTGTCATCTTCCCCTATAAAGAAGGCGCAGTTTCTATTACTGATAAAGGCAGGCAAATAATCTCATTGCCGGCAGGTGCAAGACACTGGACTAAAAATATCATAGCGAATGCTGATAATACTAAAATGTATGTGGCAATCGGGTCAGGAAGTGATCACGCTGAGAATGGAATAGAAAAAGAGAACAGGCGTGCCTGTATACTTGAAATGAATATTGATGGAACCGGAGAAAAAATGTTTGCCAGTGGTTTGAGAAACCCGGTTGGTATGGCATGGGCTCCGGGCACACATACTTTATGGACAGCCGTAAATGAAAGAGATGAACTGGGTGATGACCTGGTTCCTGATTATATGACTTCTGTAAAAGAAGGTGGATTCTATGGCTGGCCATATTCTTATTATGGCGATCATAAGGATCCAAGGATAAAACCAGAAGAACAAAAAGAGGATCTCGTCAAAAGAGCGATCGTTCCAGATGTTTCATTGAATAGTCATACAGCTTCACTTGGACTTGCGTTCTATGATAAAAACAATTTCCCTGATAAATACAAAGGAGGAGCATTCATTGGCCAGCATGGTTCCTGGAACAGGTCAGTATTGTCGGGATATAAAGTAGTATTCGTGCCATTTAAGAACGGCCATCCATCAGGTAAGCCTGAGGATTTCCTGACAGGCTTTATTGCCAATACAGAGAATGAAGTGTATGGAAGGCCGGTAGGAGTAACTGTTTTGAAAGATGGCTCCCTGCTGGTAGCTGATGATGCTTCTAATATTGTCTGGCGTGTAAGTGCAAAAAAATAATACAACGGTCGTCTTCTAAGTTAGGTTACATCAAAAAAATAATCCCGGTTTTTGCCGGGATTTATTTTTTGTCTTCAATCGGGTATTATATTTTTTATAGTACAGATATGAAATGTTTGAAAGTTTTCAGCCAGCGTTCCCAGATATTTACTCCACCTGGCAATTCAGAGTAGCGTGCTTCATCCACTTTAACCCGAACCATGCCGAGGTCGCGGTTCTTGTAGTATTCATTTTCATCTGAGTTATTGGTCCATCTAACTGCCCTTCCCTTGATCACCACATAAAATGGTTTTCCTTTTTTATAAAAGAACAATTCAACCGGGAACACGCCATCGCTGTAATTACGTTCGAAAGATGTTTGCAGCGAAAAATACAATTCACCATTCTCATCCACGTGTGCAGCCTTCAGACCGATCGGCTGTTTGTGCGTTTCATCAGTATACCGGTAGATAAGTGCCTGCCCGGCATCCATGATCTTGCTTTTGATGAACTGTAGATTTTTATAAGGGATCATACGCTTCAGTTTGTATATAAACTGAAAAGAATATGCCAGTTCTTTTATGAGTGAGTTAGGCTTCTTTTATTAAAAACTGAGGAATAAACTACACATGAATTGTGGTGTGGCACACATTTTAATCATATATAGTAAATCTAAAGAATGGACCTGAGGTCACATTATCCTTATTGGTTGTTAAGAGATGGTATCATTAATACGTATCCTTCTTTACAAAAGAATGAAAGATGCGATGTGGCGATCATCGGTGCAGGTATTACTGGTGCTTTGGCTGCCTGGTATTTAAGCAGGGCAGGAATAAAAGTGATCGTAGTTGATAAGCGCCATGTGGGAATGGGCAGTACCGCAGCAAGCACTTCATTGCTTCAATATGAAGTAGATGTTCCGCTGACAAAAATGATCGCTAAAACAGGAGAGAAGAACGCGATCGAAAGTTATCGACTTTGCCTCGATGCTATTACTGAAATAGGATCGATATGTAAGAAAATAAAAAAGGATTGTGGTTTTGCTATCAAGCCAAGTATGCAATTCGCATCATATAAAAAAGACCTGGCTTCACTCGAAGAAGAATTCAAATACAGGAAACAACATGGTTTTCCTGTTCATTGGCTGGATGAAAATGCAGTGGAAAAGAAATTCGGGTTTAAAAAGCCCGGCGCCATCTTATCCGATATGGGCGCGGAGTTGAACGCTTATTGTCTTACGCACCAGTTACTGCGTTATTGTGCTGATCATTACGAAACAAAAGTATTTGATAAGACAACCGTGGTCAAAGTGCGTCATTCAAAGAACCGTATGCAGTTGCTCACACAAAATGACCAGGTGATCACCTGTAATAAAGTCATTATCGCTTGTGGATATGAATCGCAGGCATACCTGCCGGTTAAAGTAGAGACCTTTCATTCAACTTACGCTATCATCAGTGAACCCTTTCAACAAAATAATTTCTGGTATAAGAACTCGCTTATCTGGGAGACAGCCGATCCATATTTGTACATGCGTGTTACAAAGGATAACCGGATCATAACGGGAGGGAAGGATATACCTTTTACGAACCCCGATAAAAGAGATGCGGAAATAAAAATAAAGACCCGTCAGCTTGAAACCGCATTCAACAAATTATTTCCTCGTATTGATCTCAAAACTGATTTCAGTTGGGCAGGCACATTCGCTTCTACCAAAGATGGACTTCCTTATATAGGAGAGTTCCCGCGAAAAAAAGGACTGTTGTTTGCATTGGGATATGGGGGAAATGGTATCACGTTCAGCGTTATCGCAGGCCAGATATTGCGTGATATCTTATCAGGTAAGAAAAACCGGTATGCACATATTTTTAAATTCGAAAGATAATATTCGTTGTTTATGAAAACTGCCAAGAAACAGGGGAACAAGTTCATGGAGATGCATGCAGATCCGCAACTCACTGCCAGTAAAGCCAAGCTTGTATACGTGTCTGATGTAAGCGATGGTATCCGTCGTATGAGATCAGGAAAGAATTTCTATTATGTATTCAAAGAAAAACGTGTCAAAGAAAAACAGGTACTTGATCGTATAAAAAAACTGGCAATACCACCGGCCTGGGAGAATGTATGGATTTGCAGCCTGGAGAATGGTCACCTGCAGGCAACCGGTTACGATATAAAGAAACGAAAGCAATACCGTTATCATCCTTCATGGAATAGTCTTCGCAGCGAAACAAAATTCAATTGCCTGCAGGAATTCGGGAAATTGTTACCTAAACTAAGATCACAGGTTGAAAAGGATCTTGCTCAAAAAGAATTGACCGAATCGAAAGTATTGGCAACGGTGATCAGCCTGATGGAACGTACTTATATCAGGATCGGTAACGAAGAGTATAAGAAGATGAACGGTTCTTATGGACTTACCACTTTAAAAGATAAACATGTTGAAGTAAAAGCGGATAAGATCAGGTTCTCTTTCCGTGGAAAGAAAGGCATCGATCACGATATCACGTTGAAAAGTAAAAAGCTGGCGAGGATCGTTAAAGAATGCAGGGATATTCCCGGCCAGGAATTATTTCAATATTATGACGAGAAAGGAGAGCGAAAGAGTATCGACAGCAGCATGGTGAATAATTATATCCGAGAAGCAACCGGTGGCGAATTTACTGCCAAGGAATTCAGGTTATGGGCCGGTTCACTCAATTTATTAAGAGCTTTCAATGCAATGGAAGAAGTGGAAGAAGAAAAAGAAAAGAAACAACGTGTATTGCAGGCGTTGGATGAAGTGAGTTTGAAACTGGGGAACACCCGTACTGTTTGTAAGAATTATTATGTTCACCCCGGTATCATTACTCTTTATGAGAAAGGGGAGTTGCAACCTTACCTCAAAGGATTCAAAGAATCTTCCCAGGATCATCATATAGAACTTTCAGCAGAGGAAAAAGTGCTGATGAAAGTACTGGCTGCTTAATTCTTACCCGGTAATGGTCTTACACTTTTCTTTTGACGATGGTTCACTACTGCTTCATCAATAGAATGTGAAGAATGTATGTCCAGCTCTTTTTCTGAAAGCTTCGATAGTTTAATATAGAATTTCTTTAGGGTTTGCAATTCATCATCTGTCAGGTCTTCAACATCGATGAGCCTGTTACTCGCATTTTTATTACAAGCGATCAGTTCATTTAATTTCAATTGCAAGGCCACTGTATCCTTGTTTTGTGACTGCTGGATGAGGAACACCATTAAGAAAGTAATGATGGTAGTGCCGGTATTGATCACCAGTTGCCAGGTATCTGAATATTTGAATATGGGACCCAGTGCTGCCCATATAACTATCACGATGGCCGCAAGCAGAAAAGCCTGTGGACTACCGGTTGCTTTGGTAACTTTTGTAGAGAATTTATCAAAGACCTTCATAAAAGAAGATCCCTTTTTTGTGTCTTGCTTTTTCATCGTTGTGCTTTTAATTCAGATAAGTTAATGAAAAGGTTCTGTTATTCGTTGTTATTAACATGATAAAACCCGGAAGTATTCTCCCGGGTTTTATAAAGTGTACTTTTTTGTTTATTCCACTTCCTGCTCAGCCATTGCATTGATCTGTGATACCGCGATCTTGGTAAGCGATACGTCTGCATCTTTTTCTTCATCCAAAGTTTCATGAAGTAATTTTGCTACATCCGGGCGGCCCATATTATTGGCAAGCTGTGCCAGGGTGCCATAAGTAGCGATCTCGTAATGCTCTGCTTTTTGTGCAGCAAAGATCAATGCCGCATCTCTTGTAGCGGTTCCCTCTTCTGTGTCTTCAATAACACTTTCACCTTCTTTCACGATCCCTTCCATGGCATCACATTTCTTTGCCTGTGCTTTTTGCCCCATTAATTCAAATACTTCTTCGAGGCGGGTGATATGACCATGTGTTACCTGGAGGTGATCTTCAAAAGCATTTGCCAGTTCTTCGGAAGTGGAAGCTTTTTTCAATTTAGGCAATGCTTTGGTAAGATGCTTCTCTGCCCAGTAAATGTCTTTCAGCTCATCAATGAAGAAACATTCCAGCATTGATTTGCTTTCTCCATTTTTCTCTTTTTTCTGGCCGTTCTTTTTTGGCGCTGCTTTCGTACTCATAGTTTCACTTTTTTTAAGAATTAAAAAATATTTGCCGACTTATTTTGTCAATAAAAATTGTGCCAGTGCATTTATGTTTCTTTGGCAACCGGCTCCTCATTTTTTGTTTCCTGTTTATTAAGATTTCTTAAACGTGCGAGGTAATTGAAGGAGTATTTTTTGAGGTGATAATGTTGAGGTTGCCCTAATATGAACCCATAAGCTTTCAGAGACGGTACAGTATCAAAGATCACTTTTAGAATAGCCGTGATCGGAAGAGCCAACACCAGCCCCGATAAGCCAAATATCTTTCCCAACATCAACAACATCAATATAGAGATGAGAGGATTGAGACTTACTTTATTGCCAACGATGTTTGGTGTTATAAAATTCGACTCTATTATCTGGATGAATTTAAAAGCCAGTATGATCACGATCGCGTTTACCGGGTTGGTCATGGTAAGCAAGGCAACGGTAGCCGGCAGTAACGAACCAATGATGACACCTACATATGGTATCACCAGGAGGAAGCTTGCAATGAATCCATAGAAAAAAGGGTTTTGCAAACCAATGATCATCAGGACCACAGAATTCAGCGTTCCTACGATCCCCATTACCAGTAATACACCAAGCAACCAGTTTCGCACCACTTCATATATCTTCTGGTGAGTTTCATCGATCACTTCTTTATCCTGTTCCTTGAATGCCTTGTAAAAGAATTCGAGGAAGAAATAACGATAATATAAAAAGAAGAATACGTATAAAGGTGTAAGGAATACATCAATTAAAATAGTAGAAGTAAAAGTGAATATATTGACAAGAGGAGATGAGCCGCCTTGTTTCATGTTACTAACTTCCTGTTTTACCTGCGTGGTGAGTGTTGATTTGTCGATCCCGAATTTCATTGAGATATAAGACTGTATCTTATCGAGCAGTTCGTTGAATTTATCTGCCAGCGACTCGCTGTCGCGTACGATGGATAATATTCGGGTACCTACCAGGTAAAGTATCAATCCTGCAATAGCCGTAGCGACAATAACGGTGAGGAAGGACGCCATTGCTTTGCCGCAGCCCCATCGTTCAAATCTTAAGTTGACCGGGTAAAGAAGAATAGAAAATATGAATGCGAATAATACCGGAACTATAATGAACTGCAGCGTGCTGAGTATATAGCTTATCAATATTATTGATATCAGGCCACAGGCCAGACGTACGGAATAAGGAAATTTTAAGGTCATCTCAGTATTTAAATCGCCAGCTGTTTATAATAGATCCAACTTAATCCACACCGCGCCTGATAAGGCTCAGTAATATGGAAATGATCGCTAATACCAATAAAACATGTATCAATCCTTTCAGGCTGTAAACAAAAACGCCGAGCAACCATCCTATGATCAGGATAACCGCGATGATGTACAATATGCTTCTCATTACTTAAAGTTTAGTATTGTAATACTAAAATGCTGCCATTAATTTATTAATGCACTGTGATCTTTTATTGCAGCAATATCTCATTTGCGTGGAAGAAAATCTACACTTTAAAACGCCGCTTCATCATTACCTCACTCTGGCATGAATTTGTTACCTCTTACTAAAACAACAGCTATGTTCAAGGGACTACGTAAACCGATTTTTTTTCTTGCTATACTGGCGAGTATATTATTAGCGATAGGATTTGCCTTGCAGAATAATGACGGGAATTATGGCCGTTATTTTATATATGCATCCGCTGCTGTATTTGTGTTGTGCTGGCTTACATCCATTGCTGATGTGATCCAGGCTGATGACCTGCGCTTCTTCCAGAAAGAATTCTGGCTCATCATTGTGATCAGTGTACCTTTTTTGGGAGGATTGTTCTATTTATTGATGCACCGTAAACCTAATAAGATCGTATCCTGATATATGTTATTCCCTCGGAAAACTAATGGTGAATTCTGTGCCGTTGTTAACCTGTGAATGCACATCCACCGTGGCTTTGTGAGATCTCAATATGGCCATGGCTGAAGATAATCCAAGCCCGATCCCGTTCTTCTTCGTAGTAAAGTAAGGTTCAAATAAACGTTGCAGCTGCGCTTCATTCATGCCGCAGCCATTATCCCTGATGATAAGATTGATCGATCCGTTATCGTTACTATAACTGATATCAAGTATGCCTTTATCCTGTTTCATTGCTTCAATGGAGTTCAGGAAAAAATTGGCAAGTGCAAGTTTTAACTTCTCGGCATCGGCATTAATAGTAAGAGTTGTTGAGCCCTGTTCTTTTAACTGCACGCCTTTCAGCATTAAACGGTCTTCAACAGAAGTAAGTGCATCTTTCACCAGCTCATTCAAAGAAATATTCACCAATTCACCTTCACTTATCTTGAATGAATTCAATAATTCAGTGACCAGGCTGTTGATGCGTAAACTATTCCGTTCAATGATCTCGGAGTATAACGATTTTGATTCCTCATCTCCCGATATCTTGAGACTTCCTAACGAAAGAAGGATATTATTGAGCGGGTTGCGAACTTCATGCGCCAGCATTCTTACAAAGCGTTGGGTAGCTTCAAATTTTTCTGCCATCACGTTGGCCTGCTCTGCTTTTTTTAATTCGGTGATGTCATGGAACACACCCTGGAAGTAAACATTTCCTTCTTCATCTTTTTCACGGGTGAGGGTAAGCAAACCGATATATTCCACGCCATCGGTTATTTTCAGTTCCACTTCTTCATCCAGTACTTCATCCGCTTTTTCCAGCCTGGCTATTATCTCTTTTGCCTTTCTTGTTCTCTTGAACAATTTATAAATGGAAGCGTCAGAAGCCTGGGGGATATTATTGAATAACTTCCTGGCTGTATCATTTATATCGATCAGTTCAAAATTCTCATTCAGGATGAAGATGGCATCCTTTGAATTTTCAAAGATGGCCCTGTATTTTTTCTCGCTTTTCTGCAAGGCAATACGACTTTGATACCTTGCCAATGCATACCGTATACTTCTTTCGAGCGACTCAGGAGTGATCTCAGCTTTCACCAGGTAGTCGTAAGCGCCTTTCTCCATTACGGCTTTATCCACCAGCGCATTTCCTTTACCGGTCAACAGGATGATAGGAATATGAATACCGTTGTTTACTGCATCTTCGATCAGTTCAGCACCTGTTTTTGCGCCCAGCCGGTAATCAACAAATACAATATTGTATTGCGAAACGTATAACCGTTGCATGGCTTCCTTGTAAGTAGGTATCCATTCAATGTTAAGTTCGTACTCGCGTATATTCTTTAAAATGGAGGAAGTAATAAAGAAATCATCTTCATCATCGTCGATGATAAGAATATTCAGCAATCCTGGGTTCCTGGTGTTCATCGTATGATCAATATACCGGTGTATAATAAAAAGGAAAGATAATTAAGTTGACCGGCACATTTAGCCTGCATTCATCAATTCATGCTCTTTCATTTTATTGTAGAGCGTTTTCCTGTCGATAGAAAGTATTTTAGCAGCCTTGCTCTTATTGTAGTTTGCTTTTTTCAGCGCTTCTACAATCATATTATATTCAGCATTGGCTGAGGCAGATTTTAAACTCTTATAATTTATTTCAACAGGAACTGGTTTTTCCTGCGGAGGTGCATCATATGGTGTTCCATCCTGGTCAGTGGCAGCAGGGGCAGAAGCTGGTGCCGATTCAAACTGGAGCTTATTAAAGTTCACGATCTCGAAAGGCAGCACGTTTGTTTCTATGCTTTCAGTGTCGGTAAGTAATACACTTCTTTTGATCACGTTTCTTAATTCTCTCAAATTGCCCGGCCAGCTATATTCTAAAAATATCTGCTGTACGCTATCTGAGATATTGGTAACATTCTTCTGGAGCTCCCTGCTTGTTTGTTCGAGGAAATGCTGTCCAAAAAGTAAAATATCTTCTTTTCTCCTGCGCAAAGGTTCTACTTCAATACTGAATTCATTGAAACGATGGAAAAGATCTTCGCGAAATTTACCTTTCTTGGCTGCATCGAGCAAGCGTTCGTTGCTGGCTACGATGATGCGCACATCGATCTCGATATCACGATCGCCGCCAACTCTTCTTATCTTTCTTTCCTGTACCACACGTAATAGACTTACCTGCGTATCGTAAGAAAGATTACTTACTTCATCCAGGAATATGGTTCCGCCATTGGCTAATTCCATATTACCGATCTTCTGACCGATAGCTCCCGTGAATGAACCTTTTTCATGACCGAATAATTCACTATTGGAAAGTTCTTTACTCAACGCACCGCAATCGATAGCGATGAACGGTTTGCCGGCACGCATACTATTCTGGTGAATGGTTTGTGCGATCACTTCTTTACCGCAACCGGTCTCACCATATATAATTACACTGAAATTAGTAGGAGCTACGCGTTCTATTTGTTTGAGAATATCTTTAAAGGATTGGCTGTTGCCGAAAATATATTCACCGGTAGCAAGCTTGATCTTTGAATCTTTATTAGGAGAAGACTTTGCTTTTTCTGACCTGCTCTTTGAACTGCTTGTTGATTCATCCGGTTTTGCTTCGAGCGATTTTTTTATCGTGAGCAGGATCTCATTAGGCAAAAGTGGCTTGGTCACATAATCAACCGCACCAAGTTTTGTTACTTCCACCGCTGCTTTTACATCACTGTAACCGGTAATGATGATAACCGGGATAGAAGGTTTGATCTTATTCAACCCGATCATTACATCCCTTCCGTTCATATCTTCCAGGCGATAATCACATAAGATCAGGTCAACGTTATTCTGGGAAACGTATTCTAAGGCAGTTTTGCCCTTATACTTTTCTACCACTTCAAAACCGTTACGTGTAAGAAAACGATTCAGAAGAAGGCACATGTCACGGTCGTCGTCAATTATCAGAATTCTTTGCATGCAACGTAGTTTAAAAAGAATGATTTTTTAATAGGATCCAAACGTTTAATAGGACGGGATTTCTCCAAAAAACATTTAACAATATCATGCCAAAAGATACAAGAGTGGAAAAAAGGCACCAGGCAGTAAGAAATTAAATAAAAGAAAAGATCTTTTTCATAATATTGAATTTCACAAAGAACAGTGTAGAAAATCTTCCACAATATACAGATTTAGAATGAGAACGGTGTGGCTTTATGCAGGATCTATAGCAGCAATTATCTTACTTACACTGGTGAGTTACGATTTCTATGGAAGACTTCAGCGGCAGGCTCAACTCGATAAGATAACGGAACATACTTACCAGGTCATTGACCAGATCCACGATATAGAAAACGCTTTATTACAGGCAGAAACAGGCCAAAGAGGCTTTATCCTGACAGGCGATTCTACTTATTTACAACCCTATATTGGGGCGAGAGGGGTAATGATGAGTTACCTGGACACTCTTGTCAGCTTAGTTTCAGATAATGACCAGGAAGCTATCAATGCCAGGCGCCTGAGAAGGACTGTTATGATGAGATTTGATCATTTGAATAATTCTTTGGAGCAAAAAAGATTGGGTGATACTGCCTCTCTTTCCCGGACACTTCTTCGCGGCAATCAATCTATGGATGATTTCAGGCAGCAGGTAGGAAAAATGGTGGATATAGAACTTGGGCTTCTTTCATTACGTAAAAAAGCCCGCGATGAACATGAGCGATTTACGCTTCCTATGTTTAAAGTGATCTTTATCATTTCAATTCTGTTCCTCTTGGCCAGTATTATTCTAATGATAAGAGAACTGCGTAAAAGGATCCGTTATCAAATAGAACTCGAGCATAAAATAAAAGCATTGGATCTTAATAATGCAGAACTGGAGCAGTATGCATTTGCTGCTTCGCATAATTTACAGGAGCCGTTAAGAAAGATCAGGACATTCAGCAGTTTCTTATTGCTTAAACATTTTCCTAAGCTGGATGCTGAAGCGAAAGAAGTAATAAAAAAGATGGATGCGTCCGCTATCGTTATGCAGGAACTGATAGAAACCATGGTGGGCTTTACCCAAATGGTGCAAAGACATGTGGCATTGGAAAAGGTGAGTCTAACCGATTGCCTGCACCTCACGCTTACTCGTCTTTCCGAAAGTAACATGCTGGTTCCGGATGTAACGATAGATGATCTTCCCATGGTAATGGGAGAGATGAACCAACTGGATATATTATTCTACCAGTTACTGGAGAATTCTATCAAGTACCAATCTCACGAAAGGTCATTAAAAATAGAAATAGCATACCAGGGCACCATACCATTGGACGGTAACGATAGCAAGAATGCGAGGAATTACCATGCTATTTCTATAACTGATAATGGAATTGGATTCAATGATGATTACAAGGATAAGGTCTTTCAATTGTTCCAGCGTTTGGAAACAACTAAAGATCCGCAAAGCAAAGGAATGGGACTGGCAATATGTAAAAGGATCATGACAAATCATTATGGATTTATCGGGGCGCATGGCAAACCTGGTAAAGGAGCAGTGTTCACACTTTACTTCCCGATCGTGTAGCTATAGTAAATATCTTTTTTTAATTATCTTACACCTAAGTTTCAACAATGAGAGCAAGAAATTTTTTATTGGTAGCGGAAGATGATGATGACGACAGGTTCCTCATGCAAAATATCTTCAAAGAACTGAACTACGATATCCCCCTGGAGTTTGTATACAACGGTGTGGAATTAATAGAATACCTCGACAAGGTGAAGAGCAACAAGGACGGTATGCATTACCCGTCTTTAATTCTTCTCGACCTGAACATGCCAAAAATGGATGGGCGCCAGGCCCTGCATAAATTAAAAGGTGATCCTGAATACAAGAAGTTACCGGTTATTATATTTTCTACCACCAAGAACCAGGCGGAAATAAAGAAGTGTTATGAACTTGGAGCCAACTCATATATCATTAAGCCTTCTACGTATGAATTACTATCAAAGACCATTGACTCGATCAGGAATTATTGGTTGGCAACAGTATCCCTGCCTGTATGATCACAAATGATAACGCCACTTAATGCTTAACCTCTATTTGCACCATTCATACAAATGAGAAAAAAGCGCAACATATATTAGCTTTATTTGGCATTGTTACTGAGGTATATATTAAGATGAAGAAAGTAGTAATTATTGATGACGAGATCGACTTCTGCACGCTTGTTCAGCGGTATTGCCACCGTGAAGGGGTAGAATGCCGCTACGCAACTACATTGCAAAGCGGCATGGAACTACTCGCAGCATTCACTCCGCAGGTATTGATCATGGATAATAATCTCCCGGATGGTTTTGGCTGGCTCCAGGCTCATGTATTAATGGAAAAATATCCGCAACTGAAGATACATTTCATCACCGCCAAGAACTTCAATGAAAAATTGCCAAGTCAATCTATAACGGCAGCTTCGAACAAAGTGTTCTATCATCTCAAACCTTTGTCGCTCGACAATCTTAGAAAAATTCTTGCTTTATAATTTATTCACTGCAGCGTGCTGCTTCGCCGGAAGAATGATATAGAAAGTAGCTCCTTCATTTTCTTTGCTGGTAGCACTGATATCCCCGTGATGTTGCTCTACGATCTTTTTACACAATGCCAGCCCGATACCGGTACCGCCATAGCTGGCCAGGTCATTCAATCGTTGAAAGATCACGAATATCTGCTCGGCATATTGCTGGTTAAAACCAATTCCGTTATCCTGTATAGTGATACAATAATGATCTGTATGTTGATCCAACCCAGGATAAGCAGACAATTCTTTTGAAGAAAGTTTTTTAGAAGAGATATTAATGACAGGAGATCTGTCTTTTTGAGAGAATTTTAATGCATTGCCAATGATATTCTGGAACAACTGGCGCATTTGAACCGGTACTGCTTCGATCACGGGCAGTTCATCAATATTCAGCACGGCACTCTTTTGTTGTACCAGTAATTCAAGATCATTTTTAATGATATTAATGACCGCGTTGAGATCCGTTGATTCAGTATGCTGGTTATCCTGTGATATCCTGGAAAAATCAAGCAGGTCCTGTATCAATGTATTCATACGGGATGATGCTTTCTGGATCTTCTCAAAATATAACCTCGAAGAATCATCCCCGGTCATTGTCTTGTCAAGCTTTTCAACAAAGAACTGGATCTTGCGAAGCGGCTCCTGCAGGTCATGACTGGCTATATAGGCAAATTGTTCGAGGTCATTGTTAGATCTTTCCAATGCCGTATTTGCTTTTTCAAGATCAAGTTTCCTTTCTTCCAGCATCCGGTTGGACTCTTTGATCTTTTCAGACGCTTCAAGAAGATCGGTGATGTCGTGTGCTATCGCCAGGACGGAATCGATCCCGCTGTTATGTTTTATCGGGACAAAGAACGTATGGAAATACCTGCCATTTACGGCTGACTTGTGAATGATATCAGATGTTTTCTTGTCGTTGATCGCCGAAGTAAGTCCTTTATGAAAATCAGTTCCTGCTGTTTCCGGGAATACATCAGTAAGTTTTTTGCCTAATACTTCTTCTTTTGGTTTACCGTATACTGTTTCGCAGGTCTTATTGTAAGAAAGATAATTAAGATCCTTGTCGAAAACACTGATAATGTCTACAGAAGCATCCAATATCGTATCAACGAAATTCTTTTGTTGTTCTAATTGAGTATTCTTTTCCTTTAACTGCCTGGCATAAGCCTGCAAACTTTCTTCTGCCATTTTTCTTTCGGTAAGATCACGTGTCAGTTTCGTGAACCCGATAACATTATTCTTGTCATCGTGAAGGGAAGTGATAAGTATATTACCCCAGAATTTTGTTCCGTCCTTTCTTACTCTCCAGCCTTCAATGGCAGCCCTGCCGGTATCCGTAGCCATTTTAATAAGTGATTCAGGAACCTTCCTGGCCTGGTCTTCAGGAGTATAAAAAATACTGAAGTTCTTACCTATGATCTCACTTTGTTTATAACCTTTTATTTTTTCAGCGCCTTTATTCCAGTTCTGTATACAACCGCTCTTGTCAAGCAATATGATGGCATAATCAGCCACCTCGTTGATCATCCTTGAATATCGCTCTTCACTGTTTTTTAATTCTTTGGTTCTTTCAGATACTTTTCTTTCCAGCTCATGCTCATTTAATTTCCCTTCGGTGATGTCAGTTACCGAACCTGCGTAGCCGGTGAACTCTCCATTGATATCATAACAGGGATAACCTTCCGTTAAACACCAGCGTATCTCTCCATCCGGTCTTTTGATCCTGAATTCAGCGGTATACTTCTCTCTTTTCTGCATGCACTCGAAGAATTTTTCGGGAGCAGCCACTTTATCTTCTTCCAATACACTTCCCAGCCAACCGGTACCTAATTGTTTTTCTAATGGAATGCCGGTCCAGTTTATCCAGGTTTCATTTACAAATGTGTTTTGAGCATTCGTATCTGTCATCCACAAACCAACCGGTGCAGCGCTTGAAATGATCTTGAATTGTAATTCGCTTTGTCTTAGTTCCTGCGCAGCTTTTCTTTGCGGTGTAACATCTATCAGCATGTTGGTGGCGCCGGCTATCTTGCCGGAAGCATCAAAGAATGGTGTTGGATATGGAGTGACATTTAGTTTTACTCCATCAGGCCGTTGAATGATGATCTCGTGGCCATAAACGGGAATTCCTTCTTTTAATGCGATCGCCATCGGGCATTCATCAATTGGAAGTGGTTCGCCATTTGGTTTGAATATCTTCCAGGAACCACACCACATGTCTTCGCCTATTACCGGTTCCCGACCCCACAGATCAACTGCTGCCTGGTTATAATAAGTGATATATCCTTTTGCATCGCAGGTGTATAAAGCCGTAGGAAGTGATGATATCAATGTATGAAAATGACTCTCACTTTCTTTAAGATCGTGTTCTGTCGCCTTCAACAAATTGATATCTGCTTTTAACTCCATTTTATCCCGGAATTTTCTTTATGCTTAGTTGAGAAAATAATTGAGAAACTAACTTGATAGGATTGTGTGGACTTTTCTCCCCAAATATTATAGTTTACCTCCGGTATTACGTGTGAAATACTGCGAGGATTGAAACCATTTACTTGTTTTAATAACAATAGCCACATAGGGATCACTCAAATACGTCTCGATCTATTTTCAATATACCCAGTTCAATGTACAAACGTTAAGCCATTTAATAAGTCCGTGCCAACCTTTTTGGGCTAAGGTTATACTTCGATCTCTTCGTTATCGTGCATCAGTACTTCAACTGCATGTTCTTTTCCGTCATCAACAAGGTGTATATAAGATCCTTCTGATTCTATATCATCCAGGCGGAGCGTTACCTTATTGCTGATATCAGCGTGTTGTTTTATGAGGATATTATAAGAAGTGTTATTGTAATTATAGCGCATCCTGAATTCTTTCCATTCAACCGGCAGGCATGGTTCGAAATAAAGACGGTCTCCTTTTTTAATTATTCCCAGGAATGATTCAACAATGAGTTGATACATCCAGCTGGCCGAGCCGGTATACCAGGTCCATCCGCCACGACCAATATGCAATGGTTCATGATATACATCTGCCGCCATTACGTATGGTTCTACTTTATACTTTTCAATGTTCTCAGCATTGTTACCACGATTAACAGGATTGATCATTTGTAACAACTCCCATGTTTTTTGTTTTTCTTTTAAAGCGGCGAACGCCATCACCAGCCAGATGGCAGCATGTGTATACTGCCCACCATTCTCTCTTACACCCGGCACATAACCTTTTATATAACCAGGATTCAATGAAGACTTGTCGAAAGGAGGGTTGAACAACTGGATAAGTCCTGCATCTTTTTTTATCAAATGTTTTGATGCTGACTTCATCGCTATCTCTGCACGATCCTTACCTGCAGCTTTTGATAATACGCCCCAGCTCTGCGCAATAGAATCGATCTTGCATTCTTCATTCTGTGATGAACCGAGCGGCGTACCATCATCAAAGTATGCACGACGGTACCATTGCCCGTCCCATGCATTCGCTTCTATATTCTTTTTTAATTTTTCTGCTTCCAGTTTGCACTTGTCTTCAAAGATGGTATCTGTTTTTTTCGCAGCTACTTCGCTAAAGCGTACCAGTATATCATATAAGAAGAAGGCAAGCCATACACTTTCACCTTTTCCATGCTCACCAACTTTATCCATTCCATCGTTCCAGTCGCCCGAACCGATGAAAGGCAAACCATGATCACCGAAATTCAATCCATGCTCAATGGCTTTGATACAATGCACATATAAAGTGGCTGATTGATTGGATTGGATCGGCAGATCGTAATAAGATTCTTCACCGCGATTCAATAATCTTCCTTCCAGGAATAAGATCGATTCATCCAGTATCGACATGTCTCCTGTATGAGATACATATTGTGTAACTACGTATGGCAACCAGAGATAATCATCCGAACAGGTAGTTCTTACACCTCTGCCACCCGGCGGATGCCACCAGTGTTGAACATCTCCTTCTTTGAACTGTCTTGATGCATGTAATAATATTTGCCGGCGTGCAATAGCAGGTTTTGTATGAAGGATAGATAATACATCCTGCAACTGGTCCCTGAAACCAAAAGCACCACCGGATTGATAATAGCCACTTCTTCCCCAAATTCTACACGCAAGTGTTTGATAATTGAGCCAGCCATTGGTAAGAATATTCAAAGCAGCATCCGGTGTTTCAATTTGAACAACACCTAAAGTTTGTTGCCAATAGGTCTTCACTTTATCCAAAGAATCTTTTGCTGCATCCGTTCCTTTGAATTGCCGGATGGTATTCATTGCTTCCTGTGCATTCAGCCCGGCGCCTAATTTAAAAATGATCTCTTGTTCTTGTCCGTCACTCACTTCAAACATCACCTGCAAAGCAGTACAGGGATCAAGGCCTGCGCCCGATCTGCCGGATAGTTTTGCTTTATTCATTCCCGCAGGATTTCTTAATGAACCATTTCTTCCAATGAACTCGGCCCTATCAGTTGTAAATGATTTTGCCGGTTCATCTGTATAAAAGAATGCCGTACGGTTATCAAGTTCTGTGTTATATGCATTGCTTACGAGTATGGCACCCGTTGACTGGTCGAGTTGCGTAACAATATGCATTTGTGTTTTTGAACGAAGATCACCGAGTACCCATTCGATATAACCAGTTACAGAAAGCTTGCGCTCTCTTCCTGAAGCATTATGAATTTTGATCGCAATGAATTTTATGCTTTCATCGGTATCAACATACGTTGTCATTTCTGATTGAATACCATCTTCACTATGTTCAAAAATGCTGTAACCAAAACCATGTCTGCTGATATATCCTGTCTTGCTATGCGTTTGTAATGGAGTAGGAGACCAGAACTTGCCGCTTTCTTCATCACGTATATAATAACATTCGCCTGCAAGATCACAAACCGGGTCGTTGTTCCATGGTGTAAGCCTGAACTCATGCGCATTCTCTATCCATGTATACGATTGACCGCTTTCTGAAATAACAGATCCGAATTTTGGATTAGCGAGCACATTACTCCATGGCACCGGTGTTATTTTATCTGGTTGAGTAATGATCACATATTCTTTCCCGTCTTTTGAAAAACCACCGATACCATTAAAGAATTGCAGGTCTGTTGGTGTGTTTATTTGCGATACAACACTTGGATGGAATTTGGTTGGACTGAAATACGGGATCACATTCTTTATCTTACTCCTGCGATTGATCTGTTCTTCCAATGTTCCCAGTTTATCAGAAATAACAATACGTGCTACGGTTTGAAAAAGGATACGATCCTCATTTGATATCTGGTCAGCAGAACGAATAAAAACACCGCCGGGATGTTCATTGAGATCTGCTCCTGCATTGGGTGATATCAATCCCAGTATCTGGTTTTGTAATGTTTGCCTGTAACCTCCATGATCTTCATTCCATATAACAAGATCAACGATCAATCCTTTCAATCTCCAGTACGCATGCGCCTGTATCATTTGTTTTACCAGCTCGATGTTCTCGGAATTTTCTATCTGTACCAGCACGATCGGCAGGTCACCCGAAATAGAATAACTCCATAAAGCAGATTGTCCGCGGTAATTCCTGGTGATCACATTTGCATCTGCACGCAACGCCGGGTTGGCAAATATCACCGAAGCGGCAAGCCTTCCATACAATTGTGCATCTGATTCAGAAGCATTGATCTGTCTTAATACAACCTGGCTATGTGTCCATGATAATTCAAATCCGCGATCGGCTAGATATTTATCCTGGTATTTTTCAATTAAGATATTACACAACTCCTTCGTGTCGGCAATACCGATCACTACATCTACGATCGCTGTTTGTTGTGGTTCGATAGTAATGGTATATTGAATGGAAACGATCGGGTCCAATACAGATCCCTGTGTTCCGCTGAGTTTACCTGACTGCCGCATTATTTTCGGATCATGGATATTGCTGCCGCGACCTATGAATTTTGAACGGTCTGTTTCATAAGAGATGTTCTGTGTTTCGGCAGAATATATTTTCATCAGGTGAAACATCGTTGGCGTTTGTTCATTCACAGAACGTGGCCTGCGGTTGCAGATGATGGCATTGTGATGTTCCCTGATCTCTGTCTGCACAAACAAATTACTGAAAGCAGGATGTGCTGAATCTGCATTTGGATTTGCCAATACTACTTCAGCATAACTTGTTACCTGTATCGTTCTTTTCTTTCTTGAACGGTTGGTAATATGTATCCTTCTTAATTCAACATCATCTTCCGGCGATACGATGATCTCTGTATGCGTTTCGAGCGCATGATCACGACGCCTGAATTCAACACGACCCTGTGAGAAAACAGCTTCATAAGAATCAGCTTCCTGTAAAGTAGGTTGGTAAGCGGACGACCATATATTATTCGACTCAACATCTTTTATGAAACAAAATGTTCCCCAATTGTCACAGGTGCAGTCTTCGCGCCAGCGCGTAACGGCAATGTCTTTCCATTTACTGTAACCACCGCCCGCATTGGTGAGCATTACATTGTACCTGCCGTTGGAAAGTAACTGAACTTCCGGTATAGGAGTGTGCGGCGTATCAATTACTCGAACAGCTGTTTCATTGGTCTCTATAGTTACGCTGCTATCTGTTGTATGTATGCTTGGTGAATAGAAAGTAGAAACCCTTGGTATGCGTTCCTGTAATAACAATAACGTTGATTGCATCTGTACTTCCGATTCAAAACGTTTTTGCATCGGTTGATCAAGCAATAAATAAGATAATGATAATAACGACATGCCCTGGTGATGCGCCATGAAAGAACGGATGATCACGTTATCATGTCCACGTGGTAATCTTGAAACAGTATAATCAATCGCTTCATAAAAACCATATTCTCCTTCAAAACCTTCTTTCGATAATACTTCAAGATTGTGATACGATTCTTCCGGCATTACCATCAACGCCATGATAGTGGAATAAGGAGATATTACCAGATCTTCTGCCAGCCCACGTTTGAAACCAAGTCCTGGCACACCGAATGCTTTATATTGGTAGTTGAGATTTACATCCACCATATTATATCCCGATTCAGAAATACCCCATGGTATCCCGCGTTTTCTTCCATATTCTATTTGTTTTTGAACGATCGCTTTATGCGTGTAATCAAGTAAAGTATTCTCATAAGAAGGCATCACCAATATTGGCATCAGGTATTCGAACATAGATCCGCTCCATGAAAGAAGTACTGGTGTGGTGCCGAGGTTGGTAAGTTGTCTTCCCAAAGCAAACCAGCTTTCCTGTGGTAATTTTCCCTGCGCTATTCCAATGAACGTGGTGAGCCTTGCTTCTGATGCAAGCAGGTCGTAATAACTATTATCGCGACGATGCTCTTCTGCATTATAACCGATAGCGAGCAAGTGTTGAGCTTTGTTATAGAGGAAATCATATTCTATATTCGAAAGCTCTGTACATTTTTGTATGAGTTTTTCAAGGATGAGAATTCTTTCTTTCGCTCTTCTTCCTGATTCGATGATCTGTGCCATGAATGAATCAAGCCATTCGATCTCTTCCAGCGTATTCTCTGATTGATAATATTCTTTTACTTTAGGAAGCAACGTCACCTGTATATTGGATAATTCGGTAAGTGTTGGAATATTTTCCAGTTCTATTGAAAGTGCGTTGAACTTAAACGTTGGTGGAGATAATAATGTCCACGGTGCAAAACTGGAAAGATCACTTCCTGCATCTTTTATTTGTGTACCCAGTAATTCAACCCAGTTCATAGCTTCACTTTCTTCATCCTTGCCGGTTGTATAGCTCGCCATCAGGTCGTTGTAAACTCCCTGTATCCTGTTCAAAGAAACTTTTACTTCAATAAGTGTATCCGGGTCAGAAGCTATGATCGCTTCCAGTTCTTTCTTGAATCGCATGAAAATTACTTTCCGCTCGTTTTTCTCCAGCAATACTTCTACTGTGTCAAGAATCCCCTTGAATATTTTATTGGAGAATATCTTGTCATGCTGTATCGATAATAATCCTTGCTTTAATGTGATGAGATGTCCAACAAAATTGCCGCTGTCTACTGTGGAGATATACATCGGCTTTAACGGTACCAGCGAAACAGTATCATACCAGTTATAAAGATGTCCCCTGTATTTCTCCAGTGATTGAACCGTGTTCAATGTATTCGTAGTCCTTTCGATCAATCTTTCTGCCGATATATATCCAAAATCATATGCCGTGAGATTAGAAAGTAACGACATGCCTATATTAGTAGGAGAAGTGCGGTGAGCGATCTTCGGTGCCGGGTGCTCCTGGTAATTATCAGGAGGAAGCCAGTTGTCTCTTTCGTCAACAAATTTTTCAAAGAATGCCCAGATCTTTCTTGATAATTTCTGCAGGTATATTCTCTGGTCTTTATTAAGACTTGGTTTTCTCCTTGAATAAGTATGACTGATCGCAAAGGCGATGAACGGCCCGATCAACCATAGTATCAAAACCGGCAATTGAATGATAAGCGCCAGCGAAGAATAATAAAGAAGGTAGGAGAGCACGCCCGTTGCAAATACAACCTGTGCCCACATCGTGATATAATTCGAGAAAATATTCCTCGGTACATTATTAATGGTGTTGTTATGCGGTGTCCATTCAAGTAGCTTTCTTCTTGAGATGAACATACGCCAGGCTGTACGGGCAATGGCATCGATATTTATATATGCTTCATACGGCAGGAAAACAAATTCAAACAAATGCTGCAGGAAATTATTGCCTGCCGAACGGGTGACATAGGTTATATGCTGGTACAACTCTACATCTTTTGGTTTGCGTGTGAGTTCATACACAAAACTGATAACTGATGGCAGGATGATGATACCAACTACGGCGAATGTCCAGAACCAGGTAGAAGAATAGGTCCAGCCAAATAATAAAAGAAGTATCAAACATACCGGCATTAAACTGCGGCGAAGGTTATCGAATATTTTCCAGCGTGATAATGGTGATAAAGGATTTTTTCTATAACGTTTATCAGGACTCGGAACAAAAGGGAATAACCATCTCGCGATCTGCCAATCGCCCCTGATCCAGCGATGGCGGCGTTTCATATCGGCATTGTAATGCGAAGGATATTCTTCATACAACTGCACATCACTTATAAAACCCGAACGTGAATAACATCCTTCTATAAGATCATGACTAAGGATCCTGTTCTCGGGGAATCTTCCTTCCAATGCCATCTCGAACATATCCACATCATAAATTCCTTTTCCTATAAATGAACCTTCACCAAAAAGATCCTGGTATACGCTCGATATCGCACGGGTGTACGGATCTGTTCCCGGTTCGTTGCCATGTATCCTTGCATACACAGAACTATGAGCACCCGGTAAACTATTGGAAACACGTGGCTGAAGAATAGTATAACCATCCACCACGCGTTGTTTTTTTTCAGAATATAAAGCCTGGTTCAAAGGATGAGAAAGTGTACCGATCATCTTCCACGCAGTTTCTCTTGGCAGTTTTGTATCGGTATCAAGCGTGATCACGTATTTGATCTGCGTGAATAAACTTTCTTCACCAATGATCAGTAAGAAGTTCTCCGCACCACGTCCTCTTAATACAGCATTGAGCTCAGTAAGTTTTCCGCGTTTGCGTTCATAACCCATCCAGCTTTTTTCTTTTGGATTCCATTTTCTCGGGCGATGAAAAAGAAAGAAAGTATCGTTGGTTGTTCTGCCGTATTTTTTATTGAGATCGATGATCTTGTTTTTAACATACTGAAGCAGTTCCTCATCTTCAGGAAGTATTTGTTCTTTTGCATCCTTGAAATCGGTGAGCAATGCAAAATGCAAATGTTCATCGCGGTTGGCAAGGAAGCGAACTTCCAATGCTTCCACCAATGAATCTATTTCAGCAATGCTGGTAAGCATGGTTGGAATAGCTACCAGTGAACGGTATTCCGGTGGAATGCCTTTGGAATAATCCATTCTTGGCAGCATGTTCGGTTGGGCTATCAATGTTGCCAGCCAGTTGATGAATGATATGGTAAGATGGCTTGTTGAAATAGCGCAGACCAATCCGAGTATGATCAATCTCCAGTCTTTTAAACCTTCGTTATATGTTTTGCTGATCAGTACCCAGTTTAAAATAATAGTAAGTATAAGATTGGCGACTGTATAAAAGAAAAAAGGCATCCTGTTGAAAACGCGTTTTGACCAATCCCTTACCGGGAGTTTTACTTTTATTTCTTTCTCGATCTCCCTGCATCCTTTTCCTACGAGGTAATGCCCAACATGTGAACAGCGGCTATCATCTTTACGTTCTTTTGTTTTTTTAATGATCAACGAAGCGATCTCTTCTTCTGATAAATGGCTGTACTTGGAAGTAGTTTCAATGATATGGCGGTAATGGTCTCTTGTATAGAAATCCATTTTACCATAAATGCCATTCACATCTTCCAGAAGTATCTTTTCAACGATACTTTCTTTTTCCACGAACTCCCGCCAGTCGGTAGTATTTAAAAAGCGAAGGCTGTTAATACTATTGCTGATCGAAACCTGGTCGGCGGCTTGTTTCTGATTTTCTAAATTCACCAGTTCACTACTTGTCAATCCATTTTCAGACAAACGTTGCTCGATCCAGCTAAGTGGTAATGATAATAAGGAACCATTTCCCTGTAAGCGTCTTGTCAACTCAGCAACAAAAGAACTTTCCATCGGTGGATTGGATCTAGCCATATCCGCGATCACCAATACCAGGCTCTTTGGATCCTTTTCAGCGGTCTCCGTCATTTCATCTGCCCAATGATCGGCAAGATTTTTATTAAGAATATCCAAAGCGATCTGTGTAGATAAACGCCGTAAGTTTTCCAGTAATGCCAAACGAAGCATGATAGGAATGGCCCATAGCTCGCCCAGTTTTAAAGAGGTTATTTTTTGATAAGCTGCAATGAAACCTGAAAGCGATTCCATGTCAACGCGGCCATCACTATGCGAGATCAGTTCAACCGCTATATCATATACTCTTGGTAAACCTTCCGAAGAACCGGTATTAAGTTGTGGTAATCCTTTGCTGTAACCTTTAGGCAAGTGTTTCTTGCCGATGTAGATCTGCTCTTCTATCAGGTAAAAATTATCCAGCAGCCATTCACCGGCAGGAACGATGCGGTGGTTTTCCTTAACAGCACCTGTTAATAACTGGTGAACTTCTAATAATATGCTTTCATTCTCGGCAAGTCGTTTTAATAAATGTTCGCTCGACTGGCTTTCTGTTAGTGTATGTCTTTGCGCAAGTTTTCTTGCATGCTGTTCCATCTGCTGAACAGTGAACAACTCAGAACGAAGTGGTGGTTTTTCATTTGCGTATTTACTGTTTTGATTTTCACCAAACAGGGGAGTAATAAGTGTTTTTTTGAGTGCGGCAATAGCTTGAGGAAGCATTTCCAGGAAAACATCTTTTTGCTGTTTTTTTTGCCGTTTCAATTTCATTGTTGTTCATCTTTTTATTTTTCCCGGTACACCTAAGCACAACTCCTCATTGTTTGCCAAGAATCATGCCTTGTGGAGAAATGTCCCCACGGTTTTTTGTTATCAAAAAACTAAGCGATCCTGCACAGGCTTGATTTTTGGATAAGCCATCCACGAATACCTAATCTATTTTAAATCATTACGAATATGCAAAAGATAGAAGGCAAAAAAATTGCCATAATAACTGAGAACGGTTTTGAGGAATCTGAATTGATGAGTCCAAAGACCACATTGGAAGAAGCCGGTGTTACTGTACAGATCGTTTCATTGAAAGGTAAGGTAAAAGGATGGAAGGATGGTAACTGGTCGATCGAGTTACCGGTGGATGTGAATTTAGCAGATGCAAAAGTGGAAGACTATGATGCATTGGTGATACCGGTGGTGTTATCAATCCAGACCTGATGCGGCGCGAACAGCAGTATGTTGAATTTGCCAGGCAATTCATGATGTCGGGCAAACCTGTTGCAGCAATTTGTCACGGCCCGCAATTACTTATTGAAACAGGATTATTAAAAGGAAAAGAAATGACCTCTTTTCATTCAGTCAAGACCGATCTTGAAAATGCGGGCGCTCTTTGGCGCGATGAAGAAGTAGTAGCAGATAATGGGTTGGTGACAAGCAGGAGCCCGAAGGACCTTGATGCCTTTAATAAAAAGATCATGGAAGAATTAGCAGAAGGGATTCACCCGATCGTGCCTGCTTATTAATGGATCACCGTTTTTACAGGAAGCAAACTGAATGTTTCTGGTTGAAAAACTTCCGGCGTGAGCGTGTTGATGTTAATAAAATTACTTTTCTCTAATAGTAAAGCTTTATTTATTACGTTGCTCAGGTCGTGAAGATTACCGGGCCATGAATAATTTCTAAGAATATCTTCTGCTTCCAACGTAAATCCTTTGATCTTCTTGCCGGTCTTTTTATTTCCTATCTGCAGGAAATGATCTGCAAAAAAAAGTATATCCGGTTTGCGCAATCTTAAGGGAAGTAATTCAATATGAAAATTATTCAGGAAATGAAATAACTCTTCCTGCAATCTTCCTTTTATTATATAGTTCCATAAACTTTCGGGAGTAGAAGTGAAGACGCGAACATCCAGTTCTATGGTTTTCTTTGTTTCGGGATCCTTTGCTTTTTTATCGCGTAACATTTTTAATAATGTTTTTTGCGTGTTGACAGAAAGAGACGGAAGGTTTTCAATGAAGATCGCGCCTTTATTAGCTGAGCTGAGGTAATTGATCAACTCTTTAGTGATATTATCTTCTGTATCATCTTCGTTCAATTGATTGGCATCAAATATCACGAAAGGCATTTGCCGGCGACGGCTCCTGGCGTGTATCTCGCGTGCCACCACTTCTTTACCGCTTCCTTTCTCACCACTGATGATCACATTATAATCAGTATCGGCAACAAGATCTATCTGGCTGTTGAGTCTTCTAAGTGTTGTTGTTTCTCCTAAAAAATACCTGTTGGTAGCAGTATCTTCCTTGTCGGCTGATAATTTTCTTCCCTGGTTCTTATTTTCTGTAAGTGCCTCGCGGATGTTCACCAGTATCTGTTCAGGTAAGATCGGTTTGGTGATATACTTAAATAATCCATTCTTTTTAGCCTGCTCTGCAATACTATCATCATGATAAGCAGTAATAAGAATGACAGGAATGATATTGCCTTTGTCTTTTATTTTATTGAACAACTCGAATCCGTCGATATCGCCGAGTTTAAGATCAGAGATGATCACATCGGGAGATACCAATTGAAGATAATCCAGCGCCTGTGCGCCGGAATGTACATGTGTTACGCTAAAACCTTCATGTATGAGATAGTGAGTGAGCAGTAAGCACATATCTTCATCATCATCGATAATCAATATTTTCTCCATAACCATAGCTTTTAAGAGTAAACGAAAACAAAAAAATGTGTGGAAACCTGAAATTCTATATAGAAAAGTGTGCCATAACAGGATGAGGAAGATGATTTAATTAAAATCAAACCAAAGAGAAGGCACGACAATTGAAAAGGCAACTATATGAAAAAGACAAAAAAGCAATTGCACAAGCCACAGCATCAATCGCGACCAGGGTTGGAGATAAGAATGAAACCGCAACCGGTAACTGAAAAAGCCAAAAGATCAAAAAAACTTTTGAATAAAGTGGCCTTGATAACAGGAGCGGATAGTGGTATCGGCAAAGCAGTGGCTATACTTTTTGCACAGGAAGGCGCTGACATCGGCATCGTTTATTTAAATGAAACAGCAGATGCAAAACTCACCAAAGCAATCATAGAAAAAGAACACGGGAGAAAATGCATGCTGATCCGGGGAGATATCAGTAAAGAGAATTTCTGTAAGCAGGCCGTGCAAAAAACAAAAAAGGAATTTGGTAAGATAGATATACTGGTGAACAATGCCGCCATTCATTATGAAGAGAAGGATTTTAAGAAGATCAATACGAAGAAGATATTGAAGACATTCCACGTAAATGTGTTTGGAATGTTCTGGATAACCAAATATGCATTGCCATTTATGAAGAAAGGAAGTTCTGTTATCAACACATCTTCTGTGACTGCTTACCGCGGCAGCCCGCACCTGGTGGACTATGCATCTACCAAGGGAGCGATCGTTTCTTTTACGCGAAGTCTTGCGTCAAACCTTGTTAAGAAAGGCATACGTGTAAATGGTGTAGCACCCGGACCGATATGGACGCCACTTATCGTATCAAGTTTTAAAAAGACAAGAGTAGCAGAACATGGAAGCCAGGCGCCGATGGAAAGAGCAGGAGAGCCGGCGGAAGTAGCACCTTGTTATCTTTTTTTAGCAAGCGATGATAGTTCTTATATCACCGGTCAGTTCCTTCACCCAAATGGTGGAGAGATCATCAATGCATGATGGTGTGGAAGTATTCACTCAAACTTTATTCATCTTGTGTAAAAACTCTACAATCATTTATCGATCCATTGTTCAAAACCTGCTGGCATAGTTTTCGTAACAGTATTGATGTAGTTCTCTTAAAGGTGATTTTTTCGAAATAACATTTGGAATGGTTTTCACCAGTCTTCTGGCTCACGCCAGTTAGAATAATTAAGAGGCTTCACGGGGTTTTGGCAAATACCAAAACCCCTTTTTAAGGAAAAATAATTTCGTATGGCAAAATATTCGAAGAAGGCGCAGGACAAAGTAGAGAAGGTGATGCATGAGAAGAAAGAAGGTACTTTGAAAAGTGGTAGCGGAAAAAAGGTCACCAGCCGTAAACAAGCGATCGCCATCGGTTTATCAGAAGCAAGAAAAGCAGGAGCAAAAGTTCCGAAGAAGAAAGCTTCATCAACAACAAAAAAGAAATCAGCATCAAAGAAATAATATTCCCCACAATTTAAAATCCAGGTATATGAGTACAAAAAACATTCTGATCGCAACATTGTCCGGTATTGCAGCCGGTGTTATCGTAGGTTATCTCACTGCACCTGCTTCTGGCTCTGAGACCAGGCAGAAACTTTCTGATACAGCAGATGATCTTAAAAGAAGATTCAAACGCATGCAGGGAGTAGGAGAAGAAGAACTGGAAGAATTGAAAGAGATCTTCGAAAAAGAGATGAAAGGAGTAAAAGCCAGCGTAAAAGAAAAAGTATTGAAACTGATCGAAGCTGCCAAAGCCAATGGTACGCATGTAATGGAAGAGGCAGCCAATTGATTTTTTTAGTTAGGGGTGGGTCTCATATATCAATCGTTCAAAAGGAGCTTATTAAGCTCCTTTTTTGTTGACAGACCTGTTGTTATTTTTTGGATGAGCCTTTGAAGATAAAGACTATCACTGCGATGATGGCCACCACGATCAAAATACCTACCCATACGCCGGCTTTAAATATCCCGCCTATTACTTCGCAGGAACTAAGCATCAACATGAGTGTTAATAACATTAATGCGATTGACTTTTTCATAAAACCTGTTTTAGTGTTTAAGATTACCTGTCTGATTACTCTTTATCGCCAGCAGGCGTTAAGTGTTCACCTATATAAAATAAATTGTATGCCAGCTTTATATTCCCGGATGCTGTAAAAAGTAAAGGGTTATCATGAATGATGATAACCCTTTTAACTACAAAACCGAATCGTAACATTAGTTTCTCTTTAATGGGCCAGTGGTAGAATCCATATATTTTGTTGAATCCGCACTGAATTTTTTGTCTTTTAGTTTCGGGTGATCTTTTTTTGTTGAATCAGTTTTCGGAACCGTATCCCTGTTGGTAAAACTGGTAAAGGCATGTGCATTTTCACCGATGCTACTGGTTCCGTAAACGATAAAAGAAAGGCAGGTGGCCACCACTGCAATATTCAAAACCTTTTTCATAATAGATCCTGTTTCAAAGAACAAAATCCAATAACCCTGCCACCGGGAATAAGTTTTTAGAAATTGAGTAATCCTGTCCTTTTTGAATAGTTTTTAATGGCCTTTGCAGATTTTTTTCTACAATTAGTTACTCAATTATGTGGAGATGGAAAATCATTTAATAGTAATGAAGCTGTTTGCCTTCTGGCATAATATTTTCGATATACTCAACAGGTGTTTTTCATAGGTTAGCATTGGCCAGCTTTTTCTAAAGTTGGCTTTTTTTTGCCCATACATCAATAAGCATATTATTTGCAGTACAACTATAAACTATTATACAATGAAAAACGATCTCGTAAATAATATCAGCATACATATAGATGCACCGGTTTCGGAAGTTTGGGACGCTTTGACCAAACCGGAAATGATCAAGCAATATTTTTTTGGTACCGATACGCATACCAATTGGAAACCCGGCAGCCCGATCACATTTACCGGGGTTTGGGAAGGCAAATCTTACGAAGACAAAGGAACCGTGCTGGAATTTGAAGAAGGGAAGAGATTGAAGTATAAATACTGGAGTTCCATGTCGGGTATGGAAGACAAACCCGAGAATTATGCGAATATCACTTACGAAGTGAAGGAAGAAAACAATGGTACAACATTAACCATTAACCAGGATAATATCCCTGATCAGAAAATGAAAGATCATTCGGCAGAGAACTGGAAAATGGTAATGAATAATTTAAAGAAGCTGGTGGAAGAAAAACATTATGAAGCCAAATAATTACCCTCTAATGACAAAAAACAATTTGTACTGCTAAGAGGCTCAGTAAAAAGATTTACTTTCACATTATAACCCCGCTCTAAGGGTTGGACGATACTTGTTGGGTTAGATAGTACATGTTGGATCGAATAAAACATGTTGAATTGGTGCAAGAATAGTTCGCTAACGGCGTCTATTTCAAACTAAATTTTGATCAATAACTAATTGCCCCGGTAAAGCCGGAGTTGAGAATATGATTTATACTGGGATGTTTCGTACCCCTGAAAAGTTTTTTTAAACGAATAACACCTTGGTATATATGAGAAAGCATGTCCTTTTGATCGATGATGATGAGGATGAACCTGAAATATTTTCAGAAGCCCTTAAGAAAATGCCAGAGCCTATTGATTGTTACACTGTAGCAAGTCCTGAGCATGCCCTGAAAGTGCTGAATGATTTCGTTCCCCATTTTATTTTTGTAGATTATAATATGCCAAAGATGAATGGTGTTGAGTTTATCTCGGAGATCCGGAAGATAAAAAAACTTGCCACCGTTCCCCTGATCTTATACTCTAACAACCTGGATAAGGATGTTGTAGCAGAGGCTATGTCATTAGGAGCAACAGCCTGCATTAAAAAACCCGACAAGACGAGTATCCTGGTTGACAAATTGAAGGATATCTTATTTAAAGATGGGCAGAATGGGCTGGATCATTGATCCTTTATGATAGGGAAGTAGCAATTGAACGTGGTACAATTGGGATCACATTCGGTTGTGATAAATCCACCATGCAGGTTCATGACCTTCCTGGAAATGGCAAGACCGATCCCTGATCCTTTGTACTTTCCCTTTTGATGAGCACGGTAAAAGATCTCGAATATGCCATCCATATGATCTTTTTCGAAACCAATACCATTGTCTTCAATAGTAATTACATGGTAGCTGATATCTTTTAAGATATCCAGGTTCTCGATCTTATCTCCCCTCACAACATTGTGCCTGATCTTTACGGTATGATGACCGCCATCTTTCCTGAATTTGATCGCATTGTCAAGCAGGTGATGAAAAAGCAATGAAAGTAAAAGCGGGTATCCTTTGATCTTAGGCAATTCCTCAGCCTGTATGCCGGCATTGGCTTCTTCTATTTTGTGTTTAAGATCAGCAATGGCGCCGGCTACCACATTGTTCAGGTCAACAACTGAAAGGATGTTCTCGAGTGTATGTATGTTAGAGTAAGCAATGATATCTTCCGTTAATAACCTCATCTTCTGAATACTTGCCTGTGATCTTCTCACGTTTGCCTTACCTACATCAGACAATTTATTAGCTTCATGGCTTATGATAAATTCCATGGCCGTATAGAGATTATGTAGTGTATCCTTGTAATCATTGGCAGCAATACTGTTAAAGGTCTTCATCTCGGAGTTGAGCGAAGCGAGCGCATGATTCTTCACAAAGAAAGTTTCATTCAGCTCTTTTATTTTTTCTTCTGCTTTTTTGAACTCGGTAATATCAACCGAGGTCATTACAAAATTATCACCCAGCTTCTGGTATTTTACTTCAAACCATTTATCATGCTGATCGGTCTTAAGCTGTATTACCTCTATTCCTGGTTCACCGGTCTCTAATGTATGTGTAAGTCTTTCAACAAAATCTTTCTTATCATAATCAGCGTAATTGGAAAGAAAGGAGCTTCCTATGATAGTTCCATCGCTGTTCCCATCATGTTTGATATTTACTCCATTTGCTTTATTGGCAAGTAGCAAAGTAAAATCAACGATATCATCATTCTTGTCTCTCACTGCCTGGTATATCTGTATGCTTACAGGTATGGTATCCAAAACAGTCTGTAGTAATGATATACTGAAAGAGCTTTCCTTTCCATCAGTATCGATGTACGAAAATAGATCTGGCCTCATAATCCTGGGTGATGCGTTTTAGCAAATCCGTTTCAAAAACCGAAAAGTGTGAACTGAATTTTCGCCATATAAAATGCAGCACAATGATAAATTTCCCCGGACGGGATAAATGGCGAACACTATGTAATTTCTGCCTGTAGAGGTAATGTTAGAAGTTCCTGTAGAGGGTGAGTAAATATAGGTGAAATTGAGAGTAACGTGGAATTTTTTATACAGTTTGGGCAATAGAAGAAGAGATCAGAAAAATTCTTACTTGCTCTGGCACAAATTTGGTTTTCCTTCTAATGAGTTAATAACACGCACAATAGATGATAACGCAATGCAACTAGCAAAAAGAACATAACCCTGGTTCATGCCGGGGTTTTTGTTTTGTTATTTCTATTGATGCGATTCCTGAAATTAAAACCTGCTGATATGAAAGCAATATGGACAGGTGCCATTGGATTTGGCCTCGTAAATATCCCGGTGAAATTATTCAGCGCAACACAGGGAAGCGAACTCGATCTTGATATGCTTGATAAAAAAGATCATTCAAATATCCGGTTCAAAAGAGTGAATGAGAATACCGGTAAAGAAGTGGCCTGGGAAAATATCACCCGTGGCTATAAGCTGGATGATAAATACGTGGTGCTTACCGATGAGGATTTTGAAAGCGCCAGCCCCGAAAAGAATAAGATCATCGGCATAACAACTTTTATCAACGAGCACGAGATCGACAGTATCTATTATGAAACTCCTTATTACGCCGAACCGGAGAAAGGAGGCATCTCGGCGTATGCATTATTAAGAGAAGCATTAAAGAAAACAGGTAAAGTTGCTTTTGGAAGTTTTGTGATGCGTACAAAAGAGAATCTATGCATCATAAAACCCGAGGGAAATGTTCTGGTGGTGAACAGGATCCGCTTTCATGAAGAAGTAAGAGCAACAAAAGATCTGAATATACCAGCGGCGAGTAACAAGCCTGCAGAAGTTAAAATGGCGGTGCAGCTGATCAACCAGCTTTCTAAAAAATTTGATATCTCGAAATATAAAGACACGTATGCCGACAAGCTGCTAAAGATCATCAAGGCAAAAGCAAAAGGCAAGGTTACAAAAGCTCCTGCGATGAAGATCGTTCACTCAAAATCAAGAGACCTGATGGAGCAACTGAAAGCAAGTTTAGGAGGGCAGCATAAAAAAGCATCATAATGGCATTGACGCTGTATAATAAGAAAAGGAATTTCAGGGACACAAGTGAACCCAAAGGCGTGCTGGCGAAAACAAAACAATTTCGTTTTGTGGTACAGCGGCACCATGCTTCACATATTCATTATGATTTCAGGTTGGAGATGGGAGGTACATTAAAAAGCTGGGCCGTGCCGAAAGGGCCTTCACTCAATCCAACTGTCAAGCGTTTGGCCATGATGGTAGAGGATCATCCCGTGAGTTATATCAATTTTGAAGGAACAATTCCCAAAGGAAATTATGGAGCAGGTACCGTTGAGGTATGGGATAAGGGTGAATATATACCGGTGGATGAAAAAGGAGAGACGATCTCCGAATCGCAGGCTTTATCTGCTTTAAAGAAAGGAAATATCAAAGTTGAATTAAAAGGGAAGAAGATAAAAGGTGGATTTGCCCTGGTGCGTTTAAAGAACGGTGATGGTAAGAGCTGGCTCCTGATAAAGCACCGCGATAAATATGCTTTGGATGAAGATTATAACAGTGAGGATCATAGTAAGGATAAGAAGAAAGAAGACAAAGCAGCTATGACCGATGCAAAACCTGTAAAAAAAAAGTCCCGCCCGGTAATAGGAGCAGAAAGTAAAATAACGATCAGCAATAAAAAGATAGCAGGTTATATAAAACCGATGCTCGCTTCTTCAACAGATACTGCTTTCGACAGCAATGAATGGATATTCGAATTAAAGCTGGATGGTTACCGAGCCGTTGCTGAACTTGGGGGCAACAGTATCAAACTGTATTCAAGGAACGGGCTTTCTTTTGTCGACAGGTATACAGCAATCGCCCAAAGCCTGGAAAAAATAAAACACAAAGCAGTACTTGATGGAGAAATAGTATTGCTGAATGAAAAAGGCCGGCCCGATTTCCAGCGACTGCAGCATTACGACGATAACCAGGAATACCCGCTGGTGTATTATGTTTTCGATCTCTTGTCTTATAATGATGAGAACACGAAGGACCTGCCGCTGATCGACCGAAAGAAATTACTAAAGAAGATCGTCGGGAAGAATTCCATCATAAGGTATAGCGATCACATTGAAACAAAAGGCAAGGCTTTCTATAAAAAAGTAGTAGCAGAAAACCTCGAGGGCATTATCGCCAAGAAAAAAGATAGTTTGTATCATCCCGGTGTAAGAAGTAAAGAATGGCTCAAGATCAAAAATATTCAAAGCGATGAAGCCATCATTGCCGGGTATACGAGTCCACGTGGCGCAAGAAATCATTTTGGCGCCCTGGTGCTGGCAAGATATAATAAAGGAGAGCTCCAATACGTGGGTCATACAGGAACCGGCTTTAATGAACAATCATTAAAAGAACTGTGGACAATGATGCAGCCATTGATCACCAAAACTTCGCCTTTCAAAGAAAGAATAAAAGTAAATGCACCGGTAACATGGGTAAAACCAAAGATCGTAGTGGAACTGAATTTTACCGAGATAACTAGAGACGGCATGATGCGTCACCCCGTGTTTATGAGAATAAGACCGGATAGGAACGCAAAAGAAGTCACCGTAAAAAAATAAAAGATGAAACAGAAAAAGGATGTTATTACTCCGCCCGGCGAAATAACTGTTGGTAAACGAACACTCAACGTAACCAACCTGCAAAAGGTTTTCTGGCCAAAAGAAAAATATACCAAGGGAGATGTGATCGAATATTATCGCTCCGTATCAAAATATATTCTTCCTTATCTCAAGAACCGCCCTTTATCACTTAAAAGAAATCCAAACGGCATTAAGGATGAAGGATTCTACCATAAAGATGCAGGTGGCGATGCGCCATCCTGGGTGGTAAAAGCAGATATCCATTCTGAATCGAACAACAAGATCATTCATTATATAGTATGTAATGATGAACCAACTTTAGTGTATCTCGCCAATCTTGGTTGTATCGAAATGAATCCATGGAATTCCACCACCGCTAAACTGGAGAATCCTACTTACCTCGTTATTGATATCGATCCATCCTCCGGTAATACTTTCAAACAAGTGGTCGAAACAGCACTGGTGGTAAAAGATATTTGCAAGAAAGCCGGAGCAGATTGTTATTGCAAGACCTCCGGCGCAACAGGATTGCATGTATATATCCCGATGGGAAACAAGTATGATTATGATATTGTAAAGAATTTTGCACACATTATCGCCACTCTTACACAAGAAGCGCTGCCTTCTTTTACAAGTTTAGAGCGAAACCTGAGTAAAAGAGGTAATAAAAATATCTATGTTGATTTTTTGCAGAACAGGACAGGACAAACACTGGCATCTGCTTATAGTTTGCGGCCAAGAGAAGGAGCAACTGTATCAACACCATTGGAATGGAAAGAAGTAAAAACAGGGTTGGATCCGAAACAATTCACCATAAAGAATATTCTAAAAAGAATTGCCAGCAAAGGAGACCTGTTCTCACCTGTGCTGGCAAAAGGTATTGACCTGAAGAAATGCCTGAAGGCACTCAGCTAAAATGATTTTTCTTCCACATCCTCCGGTTTGATCATAGGGGTGATGTAATTGCTAAGCAGCAATACGGAATCTTCCAATGCTTGTATGCTTATGCAAATGTTCTTATGTAGTGTAATGATCTGTCGTGCGGTGAGTACAACATTACCTGCATCGGTGTTCATCTTTATTTTTCCTTTTATCACCTGTAGCACGGCGATCCCGTCAATTACATTTTCACCGAGGAAACTACCATCGTTCAGATGGATCAGTACGGTGGTCACACCTTGCGTTTTGAATAAGGTGATAGAATTGCGCTCATTTGTTCTGCGTGCCTTTTCATCTTCCAGGATCTCGATGTATTTATCAATGTCTGCCACCACGTATGGGGCATCAAGGATCCTGTCTCCTTCAGGACGGTTATAAGTGGCTTCATTTGCTTTCATGATTGATCGTTTGAGAATATGTATAGAAATATCGTGCCTGTTTTTCCGCTGAGTATAAATGCCCTCTGATCGCTATGCATTTTTTTCTACAAAATGGGGTGGTATGGACTTTGCCTCGTTAAGGTCAATGAAAAGAAGATGGATACTTTTAATAATTCTTGCCGTACTTATAGCTGCGCCAATTATTTATTTCAAACTTATCCGGCCAAACGCGATCGATAAAATAATAGCAGAGAAGATCCATTCACTTGTAAAGGAATCTTCAGGAGGATTATATATCCTCGATGTACAAGGAGTAAGATCAAGTGTTACAGATTCAAAACTCATTCTTTCCAATATTCATTTGCATGCAGATTCATCTGTACTCGCCACGTTAGAGCGTGAGAACAGGGCGCCCAATGATATTTTTGACATCACGCTCGATATTCTTTCCATTGACGGAATAAACATAGACGACCTGCTGGGAGATAAACAGGTGGACCTCGATCTTCTTCTTATAAACAAACCTGCGGTAAAAGTGTACCACCGTTCGAGAGAATATAATAAAGAAAAGATAGAGGATTCTGTTACACTTTACCAGCGGCTGAGTAAGACGATGAAAAGATTATCAGTAAAGAACATAGCCATAGCAGATGCTTCTTTTGTTTATTTCAGCATGAAAAAGAACAGGGAGGTAGCCAATATATCTCACGTGAATGTAGCTCTCACCGGTATGCTCATCGATTCGCTGACACAAAATGACACATCGCGTTTCATGTATGCCGAGGATGCATATATAACCTGTTTTAATTATGAAACAAGAACACCTGACAGTCTCTATATACTAAAGGTGGACAGCTTTAATATTTCGGCTGCCAAAAGAATAATGAAACTATCCGGTATTGCTGTAGTGCCGAGAGGGAATAAGGCGCAATTCAGCAGGAAACTAAAATTCATGAAGGACCGGTATGATCTTACCATGCGATCAGCCCAGTTCAACAATATAGATTGGTGGAGTTATGTGAATGAAGATGGATTATGGATCGATCGGGCAGACCTATATAATGGGAAGCTGGAAGTTTATTGTGATCGTTCATTACCAAACCCGCCATCGAAACTGGGCAACTATCCGCACCAGTTGCTGAAGAAGATCGGCCTGCCGATAACTATCCGCGAATTAAAAGTGCATAACCTGGATGTGGTGTACAAAGAATTCAACCCGGCATCAGACAGGTCGGGTGCTATCTATATGAATAATGCCTATGGCGAAGCGACCAATATTACCAATATACCGGAACAGGTAAGTCGTAATAGTAAGATGACGGTAAAAGCAAAAGCTATTTTCATGGAACAATCACCGGTTGAAATATCTTTTGTGTTCGATCTTGCCAGGACAGATGAAGGAGTATTTTACGTGGATGCGGTCTTTGGAGAAACAGACACGGCTCATGTGAACAAGATAAGCAGGCCGCTGGGTTTGTTTGAATTGAAAAAAGGAACATTTAAAAAACTGGATGCGCATCTTGCTGGCAGTAATTTTTCCACAAAAGGAACGATCCTGTTTGTTTACGAGGACATGGTAATAAAATTATTGAAAGAGGATGATGGAGAATTAAAGAAACATCATTTCCTGAGTTTTGTAGTGAACAAATTCTTTGTAAAAAGATCCAACTTGAAAGAAAGAAATGTGCAGGTATCTTATGAACGCGATGTGCACAAATCTTTTTTTAATATGCTCTGGAAAACCATCATGCAGGGCATGATCAAGACCGCCAGGGGAAAAAATTAAAAAGGTAAAACTCTGTTAACAAAACTACCAGAGGCATAGATGACTGATTTACTTTGAAAAACTTGCTGGCATAGTTTTAGTAACCCCACAGTGAGAGAATTATCCTCAAACTAAAACAATACGTTATGATGCAGAAAGTAGATATGACCACGCTCAGTACAGTTCTTGAAAAACTAAGAGTGAAGAAGATGGATAATGAATTCCGCTGGGCAGCAGATGGCTTTCATGCAGGTAAGGGTAAGTCGTACCAGCCGGAAGATCTTAAGATCATCAAGACCTACAGGTTTGAAGGCGATTCTGATCCTTCTGAATCATCTATATTATATATCATCGAAGCCAATGATGGTCTGATCGGTTACAGTCTTGATTCGTATGGCGCCTACAGCAGCCATGAAGACGAAGAAGGATATGATAATTTCATCCATCGTATCCCTGTTGAAGGAAGGGATGATCAGTTATTGTTTGAATTATAACCAAAGCATATGGAACAAGCCAATACGATAGCATCAGTACACAATGCAAAGGAAGTGGTGACTTCTTTTTTGAAAGCATTGAATGACGAAGATTTTAATGCTGCAGGACAGTTTACCAGTGATAATATGAAATTCACCGGCGTGCTGGGATCCCGTGACGATTCTCAATCATATTTCAACGACATGAAGAATATGCGGTTGAAATATGATATTCAAAAGATATTCGTGAACGGGGAGGATGTATGCGTTTTATATAATATCAATATGGAAGGTGAGACTATTTTCACCTGCGGCTTGTATCATGTGGAGGATAGTAAGATCATCTCGATACGCGTTGTATTTGATCCAAGGCCGTTGCTCGCCCATAAAAAATAAAACCTTGTCCTCATTTAAATTTCAGGTTCATCGAAATGATATTGGCATTCATATCAATGTTCTTTATGTAATGACCATAGCGTAATTCCAGCATATTAAAATGCCGCATGCCGAATACTCCATTTGCCGGCGATATACGAATGCCTGCGCCAAAGAAATTACTGTTGAATGTAGAAAGATCATAATTGCTGGTATAATAGGTATCCTGGACCGTATGTTGGCGGTAAGCTGCAAAATATTTTATGGCCGTTTGGTTATAAAAGCGGTAAAAAGGACTGACAGATAAGAATGGACTGATCTTTATTGGCGTTTCAATATTTACTGTATGCGAATTAAGCCCCCAGTCGTCAGTATAAAAACGATAGTATGCTTTTATAATAAACTTATCTCCCAGAAAATAACTTGCCCTGAAACCCAATGGAATTTTAAGCCGCTTGTCAGGCAACTTTTCCTGGTGCACCGAAGCATCATCAAAATAAACCCGGTAAAAAGGAAGGCTCAAATATCCTTGCTGTAAAACTCCATCGGCGAGGAACATGACCTGGAAATGATCATTGATGATCTGCGACCAGGAGAGTGATCCTTCAAAAGTATTTCTCGAGCTGTTTCCATAATTATGATCATCTTCTCCACCCGGTCGTAGTTCAACAGGTGTTATCAATCTCACATTATCCAGGTATGCCTGCAGTTTTATGGAGAACTCACCCGCTTTATCTTTTGTTTTTTTGGAGAAGCTGATATTACCACCAAAAGATTGGTAATCGAATTCTGTAGAAGAAGACAACCCGATACCGAATGAACTTCCTTTTGCTTCGTTTTCTATAGTGCAGCTAAGAGCAGGATAGATACGCGTATCAGCATGTGAAGCAGAAGAATTTGCTTTCAGGTCAACCTGGTCGGAAGAAGCGGAAGTATAATGATCAATACCTACTTCAAAACCATAAGTATGCTTGCGTAATTTCTTATCATACCTGGTAAGTTTTATATCGATCACGTTGGCGATGTCTGTAAGTTTTTGCGATCCTATACCACCTGTTACTGCAGCGTTATTGCCATCCTGGTTATAATAACTGGATACAAGATTGATCTCTTCGGTCTTTAGTTTCCTGCTTTTAAATCCCGTGCTATCGGTTGTTTGAGAGAAAGAATGCAGCAAAGCAAAAAGTGCGGCTGCTGATAAGAATATCCTTTTCATGTATCTTATTTTTCTGTCTGCATATTAATTGCATCCGCAACCACCGCCACTTTTCCCCGCATTGGCGCCTGAAGCTCCTTCACGATAGGATTGAAAACTCAGTTCTGTTTTTTCGACCTTCCGGTTATCCAGTACCATCTCAGAATCGTTCAGTTTATTTTTCTGGTATTCTTTTACCACAGTGCAGGAAGATAATAGTGAACAGATCACCCCGACTGTAAAAAGAACACGGATCATATTTCTATTGGTTTGCTGTTTCATTGCAGGTTTATATTTTTTGAAGTGTGTATAGTATTGCTATCATCGATGATGATACAACTTAAGTGCCTGACCTGGTCAATAAGTCCGATTCCTGCTTTGATCCCCATAATAGTAACAGGCGTGGCCATCGCATCGGCTATCTCTGCATCAGGACTTATGATCGTAACACTTTTAATGCCTGTTACCGGTAATCCTGTTTTAGGATTGATAGTGTGGGAATATTTTTTTCCATTAATGGTCACATATTTCTCATAATTACCCGAAGTAGCTACTGCCATATCAGTGATGTTCATATAAGCAAACGGCAGGTGAGCGCTATCGGGATGAGCGATGCCGATGGTCCATGGTTGATCATTAGCTTGTTTACCCCACGTGGCAAGATCACCCGACGCATTTACAATTCCACTCGTTACGCCTTCCTTCTTCAATAACGATTTAGCTCTCTCAGCCGCATAACCCTTACCTATACCACCAAAGCCGATACGCATGCCTTTTTCTTTTAGCATAACAGTGTTATCATCGCTATTCAAAATAACATTGCGGTAATTGATCAGTCTCACCATTGATCTCGCTGTATGCTCGTCGGGAAGTTGTGTCATTGTTTTATCGAAATTCCAGAGACGTTTATCGATAGAACCATACGTGATATCAAAAGCGCCATCAGTAATAGACGATATCCTTAAGGATCGTTGAATGAGATCGAATACTTCTTTATCTACTTTAACGGGAGAGATGCCTGCCTGTTTGTTGACCTGGTTGGTTTGGCTGTTCTCATTAAATGTGGTGAGTAATCTTTCGATCCTGCGGATCTCTTCAATAGCCAGGTCGATCTTTTCATTAGCCCATATTCTGTCATCGGCCACTACCGTGATCTCAAAATGATTACCCATGAGCCGCTCGGCTCTTTTGTATTCGGCGGGATATCTTTTAGTACTGTTTATTGTAAGCATCGGCGATGCTTTTTACTTCAGCTGCAAATTGCGCTCCATTTATAGATGGTTCGCCTTCCCAGGCCTTCAGCACTTTGCCATCAGCGTCCAGAAGCAATGTAAAAGGGAATTTTCCTTCAGGATCGTATTTATCTGCCAGTTGTTCATTCTGTTTTTTTACCTGTTCAGCCGGTTGATTCTTTTTGTTGCGGGGGAAATCAGCATTCACAAGAACGAGCGTAGAGTCAGCCATTTTTGAGAATGATTCACTACCGAATATGTCTCTTTTCATACGTATGCAAGGTGCACACCAGTCTGAGCCTGAAAAATTCAATAATATGAGTTGATGTTTTTGTGCGGCACTGCGTTTGGCTGCTTCGAAATCTGTTTGCCAGGGAGCAAAAGACAGGAGGGAGAGACAAAACAATATGGAAACAATAGTTTTCATTGTTACTGGATTTTAGATTTTACCTGCCTGCAAATTAATTGCTATTCCGTTAGGGAAAAGTTATGAGTAAGGATTTAACTGCTTTTTTCTTTGACACTTCATTTCATTAAGAAATATTTCACAAATGAAACAGGAGTTAAGCAGGAATGTAAATATCAAATCTTGCCCCTTCGTTGATCGCAGCAGTGGCGGTGATCAAGCCATTGTGATTTTCCACGATCTTTTTAACGATAGCCAGCCCGATACCCGTTCCTTCATATTGCGATTTGCCATGCAGGCGCTGGAATAGATCGAATATCTTTTCACTGTATTTCTGTTCAAACCCGATACCATTATCGGTGATGCTGATATGGCAATATTCCGTGTTGGATAATAATCGTTCATTTATATGGTGTGCATCCCTGGTCATCGTACTTTCTATTTTTATCAACGAAAGGTGTTCGGGACTCGAGAACTTGAGTGAATTGCTGATAAGATTATGAAAGAGTTGTCGGAATTGAAAGGGGATGATCCTGATATCACACATTCCTGTTGCAACGATAGTGGCATTTTTTTGCTGCAATTCTTCTTTCATGTTTGATTTTACTTCTTCAATGATACTTGCCAGGCTGGTGAGTTCGAATTTTGCATCCTTACTGTTATTGCGTGAATAAGAAAGCAGGTCCTCAATAAGCGTTTGCATTCTTTTAGCTGCCAGTTGCATCCTTCCGAAATGTTCTTTGCCATATTCAGAGAAATTGGGCAGCTCTTTTTCCACGATGCGTGTGGCAAAAGTTTGGATCTTACGCAGCGGTTCCTGCAGGTCATGCGAAGCAACGTATGCAAATGAAGCCAGTTCCATATTACGCTGAACAAGTTCCAGGTTCTTTATTTCAAGATCTTTTTGGTAGGAGAGTATCGTTTCTTCATTCTTTTTCTTTTCTGACAGATCCGTTATGATAATGCCTATTGTAGCCAGCTTGGGCTGAAGAGATGTAAGGGAAATATATACCGGGAAAACAATGTCATTGACCCTTAGGTTTAATTCTCCTTTGCTTTTACCGGCAAGTGAGTGCCTGAAAAGTTCCCTGAAAACAACTTGTGATCCCGGATCTATAAAATCAAAAATGGAAGTGCCAACTACTTTTTCATAGCGCAGTTTCAACAGTTCACAGAAAGAATTGTTTGTATAGATGATCAGGCCATCCTCCGTTACGTTTATGGCGCCTTCGCCAAATTCCTCGATCAATAACCGGTAGGCATAGTCGCCTGTCTGCAAAGTGAAAATTTCTGATTCATTCTCCTTATAAATAGCAAAAGCGTCTACTTCACCGGCTTTAATAGCTTCGATCAGTTGTTCTGATTCTTCCAGGCGGCTCTCCAGTTCCTGTATCCTGTTCAGCAATTCCTGTTTTTCAGACATAGATTATTCTTTGAATGTAATTCCTAATGCCCTGATCACTTTTTCCGTATCAGACAAAGTTCCGATCAGCATCTTTTTAGGAGATGGTTGTAATTTGATGAGGGAGGGGCTGAAGACTATATGTTGTTCGGCGGCTAATTCAGGGTGTTTATAAATATCTATGATCTCCAACGTAAAAGCTTCTTTAAGATGTTTGTCACATAACAGTTTTATATTCTCAATGGCTTCCATAGATTTTAAAGACATACCCGACACGTATAGTTGTAGTACAAGTTTATCCCTGACAATGAATTTTTGTGCCGGACTTTTTTTCATTTCATTTTTATATTGCCTTTAGTTGTCGAATATTTAACCCTACCAGCACCCGTTCTTCATTAGAGAGGTCGCCTATGATCTTCCTGATCGGTTCCGGAACTTTTCTCACCAGTGTTGGAATGGCAAAGATCTGGTCGCCCTCCGCAAGCTGGGGGTTCTTTAAAAGATCGATCACTTCAATAGAGTATTTGCCTTTTAAATGTTCCTTGCAGTATTGTGTGATATTCTTTAACGCCTGTACTGATTTAGGTGTTTGTCCTGCTATATATAATCGCAGCTCCCACATTTGCTCTTTAGCCATACATTCTTAATTAAATGAATACTTATTTATTGAGGAATTTAATTCCCTTATTGCTGATGACAAAATTCTGCGGGGTATTGGAATGCCCCATCCCCCTTGACTTTATGATTAACAAACTTCGGGCCCTTTCATTCCTTCTTTCTTCGTTTTCAACGTTGATCCAGGTATCAGCGAGGGAAGACACCGCATCAACAGTAGCGTCCCTGAATTGATTGTCCGTGTGGGTAAGGGATGTAAATAAGGCGTTTACCTGCTCTTTCTTCAATGTATCCATCAACCGAACCAGCATAGCGCGAACCTCGCTGTTACTGCCTATGGTTACCAGGCTGCTGATAGGATCTATGACAACCGTACGCGGTTTTAATTCCTTTAATAACTTATGCAAGGTCAAAAGATGCATTTCGAGCCCTTGTAACGATGGGCGCGAAGCATGAATATGAAGCAGTTTTGATTTTACCTGTGGTCTTAAGTTGATGCCGATGGTAAGCATATTCCTCATTAATTGTTCGGGTGATTCTTCAAAGGAGAAATACAACGCACGTTCTTTACGCTTACAACTACTCAAGGCAAAACAAGAAGCAAGAATAGTTTTAGCAGTTCCCGCGGTTCCTGTAATAAGCGTGCTGCTGCCTTTATATATGCCCTTTCCCGAAAACAATTTATCCAGTTGATCAAGACCGGTAGAAATAGTATCAGTTGTGGAATGGTAATCCAGTTTTAAAGAGGTCACCGGCAACACTGAAATACCATCATCATCAATAAGAAAAGGATATTCATTGGTGCCGTGTGTTGAACCCCTGTACTTAACGATGCGTAACCTCCGGGTGGCAATCTGGTCAATGACACGAAAGTCCAATAAGATCACACAGTCAGAAACATATTCTTCAAGTCCTTGTCTTGTCAAAGTGTTCTCGCCTCTTTCACCGGTGATAATGGCAGTAACCCCTTTTTCTTTTAACCATTGGAACAATCTCCGTAGTTCGGAACGCAGTACTGCCATATTGTTCATGCCTGCGAACAAAGATTCTATCGTATCAAGCACTACCCGTTTGGCGCCGATGGAATCGATCGCGTAATTGAGCCTGATGAATAATCCTTCAAGATCGTATTCACCTGTTTCTTCTATCTCAGATCTTTCGATTCGAACATGATCAACGCGTATCTTATTTTCTTTTTTTAATTTTTCAAGATCAAAGCCCAGCGACATGACGTTCTTGGTAAGGTCCTGGCTTGTTTCTTCAAAGCTCATGAATACACCGGGTTCATTGAAATCAACGGCTCCTTTTACCAGGAACTGGGCAGCAAATAAGGTCTTACCGCAACCGGCACTGCCGCATATGAGAATAGGTCGGCCCGTAGGGAATCCTCCATTTGTAATTTCATCAAGACCACTAATACCGGTAGGTGTTTTGGGAAAGGCCTTAGGTTTCAGAACTTTCATCTCTTATTCATTTAATGTTAGTTGAATGTATATTACCTGTTGTTGAGAACAAAATTTTCTTTGGGAGGCTTTTTTTTATCAGCGTCTGAAACAAGTTGTATTGCTTTTTCGATGATCTCTTTAAGCCTCGAGAATTCGGCCGGTTTACGTATATAATAATGCGCTCCTTTTTCATAGAGCCAGCCCAATATATCAGGATTGAAAGAAGTTGATAGGATAATTATAGGAAGCTCTTCAAGTTTCTTGGTCTGTTTTATTTCTGATAAACAGTCATAACCTGTTTTAAGAGGCATATTCAGATCGAGGAAAAGTATATCAGGAAGTGTGACTGCTTTTGTTAGAAAATTCATCAATTCTACTCCGTCGTTCACTACAGTAAGCCCTGTGGGGAATGACAATTCCCCTAATGCTTCTTTAAAAAAAATACAATCATCTGCATCATCGTCTGCCAGTAACAGGTTGTAGGCTATATCCATTCTTTAAATTTAATAATGAATACCTTTTATTAAAAATAAATCATCTTTCGTAAATCTTGGTCATTTTAAAGGCATGTATTTTGTTTACCTTATGCATGCATAGGGTATTAACGGCTGCCTGGATCATTTTTTTGTTTCCTGCCTGTATCTCCAACAGGTATTCCAGCAGTAATAAAGAGGTCGAAGTTGTAAATAAATGGGAATTGCCCCAAGTCCTGAGAGAAATATCAGGGATCTCTTACATCACGAAGCAACGGTTTGCCTGCGTGCAGGATAATAAAGGAAGTATATTCATTTATAATGCTTCGAATGATTCGCTTGAAAGGGAGATCGTATTTGCCGGCGCCGGCGATTATGAAGATATTGCTATTGTTCACCGGGATGCTTATGTGCTCCGGGCGAACGGAACTATTTATCATATAAAACGATACCTGAAAAAGAGCTTTATTGTTACCGGATACCAAACGGCATTATCAACCCGTGAAAATCCCGAAGGAATGTGTTATGATAAAAAGCATAAAAGATTACTGATCGCTGCAAAAGCGCCGGATCCTTCGGATAAAAATCTCCGTGTTGTTTATGCTTTCGATATCCGAAAGAAAAAACTGGATGATACACCCGCTATAACAATTGTTCTTTCAGGAAAAGAGTGGGAGGAGATCGCTGAAAATAAAAAGCTGCAGCCTTCGGCTATTGCTATTCATCCCAGGACAAAAGAGATCTACCTGCTCGACGGGGAATTTCCCAAACTACTGGTATTGAAGAATGATGGAACTTATAAAGAACTCTATGAACTTGATCCTTTACAATTCACTTTGCCCGAAGGGATAACTTTTTCAGCAAAAGGAGAAATGTTTATTTCCAATGAAGGAAGGGTGTGGGGTGAAGGGAATATATTAAAAGTAAGACTTCGTTAGCTCGGTAAGTAGTTTCTATTTTCTGTTTCGTAATTCACATTGTTACCTGTAATAATTGTGAGTATCGGAATGCCGGTTGGCATAAATTCTGCTGGACACGATGAATGAATGTGTGGTTATGAAAAAGCATGCTACTAAAATATATACAGATATTATCGGCATTGCAGTTTTGGTGCTGATATCTGCCGTTGTGCTAATTACACTATGGTTTCATTTTGCGCGGTTTGCTCATTAAGATATTTTCCGGTATTGGGATACCGGTGCGTTTATATCATCGGTAGTTGTTGTTCTACCAGCAATTGAGCAACCGGTTGTTTTTTCACCGGTCTTTTTCTAGCAACTTTCTTAGCTGTTTTTTTCCGTGCAACAGGTTTCTTCGCAGCGGCTTTTTTCTTTGGCTGTTTCTTTTTAGTCAGTTTTGCGATCTCTGCAGACAATGATTTGCTTGTCTTCTTAAGTATCTTCTCGATTTTCTTTTTATCAATATTTTTAACAAGACCACTTACTGCACGACCAATTTTTTGCTGGAGTGTTTTGCGGAGCTGTTTCGTATTCTTTTTACCAGTTGATTTCTTTTTCATATCGCTATTTTCTTCTCTAAAATTAAACATCTTTAGTAAGTTTGATCGAAGTCGGCCATAAAAAAAAGCGATACAACTGTATCGCTTTCTGTGATCCCGCTGGGATTAACCTCCTTACTCCAAAACCCTTTGTGGTAGAAGGTTTCATGTTGTTTTTAGTTTAGAAGTTACCAATTTAGTTACCAGATACCTGTTTACAGCCTAAAAGTCAGTCCGTATGCTATATATATTTCTTTCCAGCACAGTGGGATCCGAAGCTTGGAATTCACGTGACTTGAAGTCG
>JADMIO011545316.1_pt1 | contig 79826 bp, 50 predicted proteins | sample 8958161 | NCBI WGS metagenome assembly JADMIO01 (sample SAMN16585339, study PRJNA669376) | soil metagenome | isolation source: Crop rotation soil | place: USA: Cullars Rotation, Alabama | collected 2011 | reverse complement strand
CGCGACAACTTGTCCACGTGGAATTCTAAGCTTAGGATCCCAATGTGCTGGAAAGTTACACAAAATTAACGCTGAGACTGAAACCAGTGACAAAACAATTTCATTTCACACACATCACAGAATAACATACAATTGTTCGAATCGGTTGCATAAATGTGTGCAAAATCCTCTCAAATCACACATGACTGACTTAAACGCACTACAGGCACACAATGTTCATGTGTTTGTACGAATGACCTACTGGCTATACTCTGTGTGTAACACAATCATAATCACGCACAAAATTTATGCAGTTTGCAATATCTTCTTCTAATACACAAACTGTGCACTACTGCTGTAGTCGTGTAGTTTTGAACATATTTTTTTATAACATTTATTTGACATATTTCTAATTTATCATGTCTACTTGAACTTTTATGCAACGTTCTTGTCACGATGTTGTCATGTAATGGCAATGTAATGGCAATTACTAGAATTGAGACATTTCTGTAAACAAGCTATTTTGCACTCAGAAGCACACAATTGTTGTGTTAATGCTATTAAGTACTTGCGAACCGATGAAATTTGTGTGTATTTGTTGTGGGCGTCAACTGTGTAGGCATGTATTATGCGTGTGTGTGTGTGCGTGTGTGTGTGTGCGTGTGTGTGTGATGTCATGTACGTGTGATGCCTTAAGCGTTCTTTAATCATAATATGTTGTTCAAACATTTATATATATATATATATTTTACATTGTTGTATAATTTACATTTGACACTCTTCTGCACTTAGGTGATTTTTTTTTCTAATACAACGTCATCATGCAATCAGGTTTGATGGGTGTTCACTCTGAAATTATTGTAATAAGTGTGTTTGTATATACATGTAGCCGTAGCACAGGATGCATGTGTTAAAGCTCTCACCTTAAACACATTATTGTAAACTAGACTCCATGTTATATCTTGAACGCGCATCAGTATTTAGTAATACATGTATACAATGCCATGTGGTGTTACGTTTGATTAGTCTATCCATTTACACTTACTTTTTCCTGTTAGATTTCTACTCCAATTCTAAGTTTATTACATCTCATTAATTGTTACATTTGGCAACTTGTTTAACACAGTAAATATCCGGTACTTTGTAATAATTCCTGCAAACCACGCCACGTAAGGTTACACTGTGTCTGAGAGTCGCAGACAGACACAACTGTATTTATTACATAATTTTTATTGCGATTTACATTAAGAAAGTCAAGGCCTCGCCTGAATCGATTTGTACTGTTATTCATGATATTTCAATCTGTGTAATTTAGGTCGAAAGAAATAATATATTTACAGAAATAATAAATAACATCACCATAATGCAAACAACAACCGAATCAGCTCACATCACCCACCCATCAAAAGATATGATGGGTCGTGGACTAGGGCAAGAAGAACGACGTCTCGTTGCACAATTACGCGATAAATGTCACGCATTATTATCACCAAAATATGACACTGATTTCAATCTTTACCGTTGGTTGTTGAATACGGAGAAAGTACAGAAGATCCGTCGAACAACCCACCCCGAACAACTCGTGTCAACCACAGCCATAGCACTAAACAATCATTTGAAGTACCGAAAGCTGTTGCATTTAGATGATGAGACTGCACCAACATGGGAAGACAATCCACTTTACAAACACAAATTACTCCCATTGGGACATCTGGTTGAAAAACCGGATAAGAATAATCGATTCATGTGGTATATTGAGTATCGGTCACTACGGTTTGAGGTATTTGGAGGGAAGAATGATAATGTTTAGCAATATTTGCATTTACAGAACGTATTACACGCATACAACACATCAACATGTGTCAAGTATCATTTCTTAATTTATGAACATGTTCTTCGGGTCATTAATGAACATGTAAGTGAACAACTGTTTGCAGAATGTATATTGTATAATACAGGAACGACGAACGGGCATGCTATCGGGTGTACATCATGTAATCGATATGGATGGTTATGTGATCAATCCATTTATGATGTTGTTTCTTAATAATGGCGCATTGGCATATTTTGCAAATCTTATTCATTATGAACATTATCCAGAATTGGTTTGTGTCAATGTGATGGTCAATTGCGCTAGATGGATGAGTTTACCTTACAAGGTAGGCAATGAGCCATAATGTAGAATCTAATGAAATAATTGCAGTTTATTAAATCGGTGATGCCGAATGGTTTCTCAGACCGATTTCAATTACTCGACGGTTATTATCGCGACCACCTCCTCAAGTCCGTGAACGAGAACGATTTGCCCGACTACTTGGGTGGGCCAGTAGAAGGACTACGTACAATTGAGTCGATGAACAGTCCACCAGAGATTGTGTTCAATGATGATATTGTTGATATTGATGCATTGAACACTGTCAGTGTTCATGCCCGACATCGCAAAGTCATACCGATTGAAGTCACACATCCTAATGCGAAACTTCGTTGGTACTTCCGTACTGATGGGGAAGTGTGGTTTGGCATATTTCGACCACCTGCTGGCAGCAACGACACACCAGATAACCATAAGAAAGAATTGGATTCTATGCAAATGGTGTTTCCATGGCTTCGTGTTGGTGCCAAATTTGTACCAGAACAGGGTCAAGTTGAATGCACTGAACCCGGTGTCTATTATTTCATATTTTGTAATCGTCAATCATGGATTACTAAGAGGCATGTTTATATTACAATTGACGCGCAATCAAAACGATGTCGTATCGACAGGCTGTTGAGTGTATAAATTATATTATTCATTGTGTATTTTACCGGTGTATATTTGTTCTTTTGCGAATTTCTTTAATTATACGATAGGTGAATTATTTCTGAACAATTGCTCTTATCTTTATTTCAAGCTATAGATGTGCCAAGTTGATTTTTCTATTACTCTTTTGCTTTGTGTGTTCAGTGAAATAAAAAAACAAGGAAACCAACCTCGCTTAATTCTTCAAATTCCACAAATCTCTGTGCAATCGTTCTTGATACATTTCTTGACAGTGGAACACATGCTTCGTGTAGACGATTCAGCCGTAAATGTGTTGTGCATAATAATCTTGTTGCTTCTCTTGCATCCAGTTTTGACAGAATGCCTAACAATGAACAAATATTTTTGTTGCACTGCACAACAATCATGATTACCCTGCATTAGCTTATCTAAATTAAGTTGTGTCGCTGGTGCGGCCCCTTGATCAGTTGGTTTGACAATCAATGTGTCCAAATTGTCCAACACAAGAATGCTTGGTGAACGAGCGTTGCAGTCGTTTATATGTGAGGACAGTCGCGAAATAATATTATCCACCTTTTTGCCTAATCGACATATAAATATCAGTACCTCTAGCACGAATATTACAACAGTACCTTTAAACTTTCTGCAGTCGACATAAACAGACGCGTAGGAATATTGATCATAAGCCATTGCACACACACGCTCACACACACACGTTACACCTGACGATGCGCGCCCATAAAGTAGCACATTCTCTTGGCGGCAATGAAGAATGTTAAGGATATTTGTTGCACATTGTTCGATACAACTACAATATAATTTCTTGAAAAATTGTCACATTCCTACAAACCTTGGCACTTGTGCGAATTGAGACGTAACACACATTGTTGATTCCGCATCGTCATCATTATGTCCCCTTTCAAACTCATCAATTACGCTTTTGTGTACAATTTTCACATCCATTTTTTGATTTGGCCAGATGGATACTATTGGTAGACTAATTGTTTGATCATCAGTTGGCTCGTCAGTAGCAGCTTTAGCAATTTGCGGTATCAACCGCAGCGTTGAATTATCTGTTCAAAGGTGTTTGTCTTTTAAAAGGATATTTTATACCAATGTTGGCATATAAACCATAAATGGGAAGAAATAAAGGCACACGGATGCTAATTGATTGTTCGATTAACCAGTGAATAACCGCTTGGTGTTGCGATGCATTTGTTGTCTAAATTTGACATTAACTCTCATAATCTTTTGTATACCAACCATGTTTGATTGAATTCTTAAATTAGAACACGATTGTGGCAAGTATTTCTCAACATCATCATCCGATATTCTCAAATCAATGTGCGCCAGTGGTTCGAATAATGTTCGATTGATTTGACGCAACCATTTCGGGGCACAGAGAATTGGAAGTTCACAATTTGACATCCTAGCAACATTTTGTTATATTTATAATTTTGCAATCAACCAACTTACAAATGAAAACTAGTTAGTGCGGGATATTTCATACTCGTGGATTTCTGTACAATGAAAAGCGGAAAGCGCATTGAATTCTTTGTTGTAGTTTCGCTTTCCTTTTTCTCTTCGTGCAAAGTTTTGTCATCACTTTTTGTTTGAATGCCATTCACATAAGCAATACATAAGATTTCATCAGGACACGTGTTGTTGCTAGTAGAAGGATATAATGTACCATCAACGATTAATATTGCTGGCCACAGGTTTGGAATCGACGATTTTGAATCGGACAGCTTTGCATTTCTCGTGCGTAACGTGCACGGAAATTGTTTGAAATTAGTCGACAGCAAATCATGATTGACACTAAATATTGTTTCAGTCGGTGTATATGTAGACTGTTGATTTGCATGTTGGCCACTGTGTTGCTTATTGCTGAGTTTCGGTGCAACAAGGACGCGAGTTGATTCGGTAACCATACATGTATCCTCATTTGGTACCATACTGTCTGAAATGACAACTTCTTTGTTCTACACGTTATGTTCGATGGATTTACCAACGGTAAAGAAGATGCATAGTGAGTCGTCAATCCAAAGGGGAAATGTCATGCCACGCGTAATTAATTGCATTTGTGATAGAAACTGTGTTTCAATGGATTCGACGTTAGTTTCCTACGATGTTAATGTCAAACTGAATAATTCTACCAAAACAAACAATAATTTCCCAATCGTCAACAGTTTCTGGTTGCAATGAGATCTGTTCGGCGTTGCATATCGAACTATCGTCTAATTGCACAAGATCAACCTAAACATGTGTAACATGATTTTTGAATCAAACTTGCCTCTTCGCCATGCTTCAACCCAAGTCTATTAGCAAATAGACCATTTATTCTTAAAGTTAAACTTGATGTGTGCGCATCGTTATTGGTTAGAACTCGGACCCGAAGTTTCGACGATGATTGATTCGAAGAAATGCATTCATATGTTGCCAATTGTGCGGCCTGCGTCTAAGTTAAGTTGTGGCAAACAGTTATTAAATAAACCTGAATCGTTCCATTTGTTTGCACTGATGATATTAATGTACAGGTACAACGCTTTTGTGCGTCAAATGCTACGATTGCTTTCATTTTCTAGCCATGCTCAATCGAGAACGTCAACTTCATTTATTATTATTAATTTTTCAAATTCAACAAACTTTGTAAAAGCAAGGAGATAAGAAATTTATTTTGAAGAATAAAAAATTTTAAAACGGCGCTCACCGTTCTGCGTATTGCTTAAAAAGCGGGTGCCTAAGAAAATGTAAAATTAAATTGTGCAATTGGATGCAAACGACTATTCTTGTGACTGAATGGCTTCACTAATTCGGCATTGAAAATGGAGATTGCGAATACCAGTCATGATGCCGAGATCGATGCATTACGCATACCGTGGGAAACGACTGATCAGTGGAATTTGCGTCGCGAATTCCTTAAGCGTAATTGGAATAAGATGCCCATTGAACGACTTCGTGGACGGGCGCAGGCATTTATTAATATGCAATTCATGGGCTGCTCGTATGTTTCATTTGATTGTTTTCATTTGTTAATGTTGTGTCAGTTACGAAGAATCATTAATGCAAGAAATTCGTCAAATGGGAGCTGGTATTACGGATTCATACAACGACGAGCGAAAGAAGACGACAAATTTAGTATTTAATGGTGATTCAACATCGAAACACGGACGCAACGGTTTGCGTGTTTTATAAATGTTGGTGTTAATCGTGATTGTAGGTGTCCGCTCTGTACCCGCACTGGATGAATTGATACTTGTGCACTTTGAACATTCTACTGATTTGCACCCAAAGTCGTTTTTGATACGCTGTTTACAGCCGTGTCATGCAGTAGTCATTTTTGATTTCACCGAACCAGTAAATATAGACGAGCCATATTGGTTGAGTTTCATTGTCGTGTCGCATTTTATTTCTATTTTACAGCTGCTCTTGTGGGGTCAATGGCACTGTGACGTCGACGGCCACAGGAGACACGAAGAACGATGCTGCAAGAAAAGCCGCATTCGCTGCAATCGAGTCCCTATCGAAGAAATATTTTGTTTTACAGGTTTGCGGTTCATTATTGTTGTTGTTCAATTGATTTGCAGGCGAAAGTTTCAATTGATCCATCAGCGCCAATTATAAATTTGGACACCATGTACAAGGATGCAAAATCTGCAACACAGGAGAAAGAGAAAGAGGCGCCACAGCCGCCGCAAATGGATAAAGCGAGTAAAATGTTGGCGAAATTTGGATGGAAAGAAGGTCAAGGATTAGGCAAAAACGAGCAGGTATTTGTTGTTTTGTGAAATCATTTTATTTGCTTTAATCATTAGGGAATATCTGCGCCGATCACCGTGCAACAAGTATTCCAACGCCGTGGCTTTGGATCCGATGAGAAAACTGCACCGCGTACAATGGGCGTATTTCGTCAATCTGTGTCCCAAATTCTGGCAGATTATGCTAAATCTGACGACAACGATGATCTGGTGTTCAGTTCTGAATTGACAAATGATCAGCGAAAATGTGTACATGAGGTTTGTATTTCATATTATATAACTGATGCATTATATTATATTTGCAGATGGCACGACGATTTACAGGGGTATTGAAGACAGTTTCAGTTGGCAAGAATGAAAATCGACAATTGACAATCCGCAAAGTTCAATCTGTTGCACAATTGGTTCGAAATGTTTTATTGGAATCGGGCGGCGAGAACAACAAATATCGAGTCTATTTGCCCGGGAAATGGCCTATGTTGAAATATTTCCCCGATCCAAGTGTGGTGACAGTTGAAGGTGAGACACTGCCAGCAAATAAAGAACATATTATAACAAACAAAATGAAGAGGCACGAATAACACCACAGGATAATAGACGCGCGAAAATACAGACTGCGACGACGACAGCAGATAAGAAGAAGAGAAAGAGGATTCAACGAACTCCTAATGTTGCGTAGATTGAAAATTCAGTTTTTGGTGTTGGGCAATAATTTCGGAGAGATTTATGACGGGTATATTTTACTATGTTTGCCATTCAATTTTCTTTGCTACCGGTGTACTTTTTCGTTATAATGAAATTTCTAGCATTTGTGCGTTGGTCTGCTAACTTTTAGAATTTTTTGCCTTGTGTCCAATGTGCCATTGTTTACAATAATCAATTTATTTGGTTAAAAAGATTAAAAAAAAAAATACCAATCTAGCATAAAGCACCGGACTTAGATCGAATATCATAAAGCGATAATGAGCACATAATATTCTATAAAATGTCTTCAAAAATGAGATCAGCAACAAAGGAGCATTTCACGAAACACATATCTACACACTTGTGACCGAATCAGGACTGGAACTGATGTTCATAATTTGATGATGTCTAAGTAGTTGTGCAAGTGTAGATGGTTGTTGAACAACACTACTCGGTGTGTTTGGTGTGATTGTCTCTCCCGTCATCTCATGTGTACGTGCATGTTTCGCCAGATGATCAGAGCGCATGAATCGCTTGCCGCAATGTGCACACACAAATCGCTTGTCACCCGTGTGGGTGCGCAAGTGACGTTGCAGCTCGTCGGAACGTGTGAAACGTTTACCGCAAAATAGCCATTGACATACAAATGGCTTCTCACCGGCGTGCCAACTGAAAGAGGAATAGATTTATTATTTTTCTATCAACAAATATGTGAAACATACCGTAAATGTGCTTTCAAATGTGATGTTTTGCCGTAACTTTTGCCACATCCAGTAAAATGACAAATGTGCATTCGACGTTTTCGTTCACCATCTGCCGATGTTGAAGACGCAGTAGATGGCCTCACACAATTCGGGCACGTACACCGTCGACACTTTCTCGTTTCAATAGGTGCATTAATAGTTGATTGTAATACAGGTGGACGCAATGATGCTGGCAATAATGGATGTTGTTGCATCAACATCGGTGTTTGGTGCATATGTGGCATGAACATATGTCGATGATGTTGATACGCCAGATACCACGGGGCTAGATCTGCTTCACATGGTGATACTGGTGATGGATGGGTGAATCGTGGTCGCTTGATTGTATCCATCGGAGTGGAGTGATGTTGCGGTGGTGATATGGCTGAAGAATAATAAGGATTGATGGGGAGAGTTTAACAGGATCTTACCATAACGTTTCAACAACGGGGTAATGGGACCTTTGGCACAGAGGCGTTCAACACTGAGAGCTGATGATGGTCGCTTTGTCCGTATAACATCACTTGGTGATGATTGCTGACTTGTGGCACTTGTATTGGTTATGTCAGATGATGTCGATGATGAACATGTTGGTGTTGTTGATTGATTCGATGTTGTTGTACTGCATGGTGATGATAATGGATCTGTTGGACTCAACGAGTCATCCCATGGACGAAAGATTGTCCGAGCTTTGCGTTTTATTGATATGTCAGACATTTTGTATTATGAGAAGCTGCAATTATATATTGAAAGTCATATGATACATTGATACACAAAGCAAAGAATACAGTAATTTGGTATTGTCAAGAGGCCAGAATATTAGAACTGTCAAACACACGCACACAAAGATGTCTTAGCATCCTAAGTACCATCAGTTTAGTTCTCCTTCACTTCTACTAAATGACCCATAACAAACAGATTTACACAAAAGCGAGCAAATAGACAACAATTTAGAGCTACACACCTGTGAAGGCAAATATGAATGTTCGCATTTAGAAACAATTAGTTAACAAACAAACACGAAAACTCATTTGGAAAGAGCAAATGAAGAAATAGTGAAAGTGAGCAGTAATGATTGTAAAATGATTTGCGCATAATGCTCGTGTCGGGGGGCGTTTGAGGTAAAATGTGGCGATTAGCACCGTTGCCATACCCACATATTGTGACGATTATGATGGCGTGGCGTCAGTGGCGGCACTCTTTACTCTTTCAAGGCGGAGTCTGTCGACAATAATAAGCCGCATTTACACACACAGCTTTGATCCACGCCGCTCCTCCCTCTCTTACGTGTGCAAACACACACACACACACACACACACACACACACACACTCTCTTGTCAAATCCTGTACGCGTCTCCCTTGTGTGTCCAAGAATATTTGTGGACTGTAAAGAGATTGTGCCGCCCTGTCAGTCATATGATATTAACGAGTTTTAGTACGATATGTGTTTTACACAAACCGTAATTCTACTGCACACAACATGTTCATTTTCCGGGACTTTGAAGTAAACACAATATTATTAAAAAGAGGTTCAACATTGTTGTAGAGTCAAAATTATTTTATTATGAGAAGGTCCTTCGTTTGCTTCGCTTGCGATACCTTATTTGAATTTTCTGGTATTCGCCGTCAAATTTGCTTTAGCACACAAAAAAAGAATGTAAAAAGTGGCGTTGAAAGAATCCATTGATTTTGTTATCGAACGCGACGAAGTTCTAAAACTGAGTCACCGCCATAAAATGGAGCGCTGTTTATTAATGTAAACAGAGAAGCTGCTGAATATTTGTATGCAAAACACATTCCAACACGGTGGATAACCATTGACAGTAATAGATAGGCATAACATCATTTACAGGCCGTATGTTTACACACTGCCTCAAGTTTGTGTAAATGTGTTTGGCCCCCAATAAGATGTGTTTGATACAGAACGCGGGGATATAGATGAAGCGATAATCGCGTACGCTGGGCGGTGCATAAAGGAGGAGAGTGTATGTGTGTGTGTGTGCACTGTTAAAAACTGTCAGTCAATGGTTATATTTACACAATTGATCAGACGCGCGCTGCGTAAGATGAAAGTAGCTGTGCCGCCCCACCCCCTCTATGTGACTATACGGTATTATGAGCAATATGTGCTAGCATTTAGTTACAAACTTGTGCAAAGTGAATATTTCACATGTTGAAACTTTTTGGCACAGGATATTATGGTTTTGTAATAATTTGAACATGTCGAAAATATTTTTAAATAGCCCAAACGCACAAATTACATCTAAGAATAAAATGCACAAGTTCGACCATCATAATCATTATAAAGTGTAACAGCACACACAATTTGTCAGTGTCGGTAAATATCAAAGACACCGATAATATTCATTGTGTTTATCGCATCGTTGTAACACACGGCAGTGTACGATTATTTATGACTGTTAGGTATGCCCAACCCACTTTGTCGAACACACACACATACAATGTAGTGCGCTAATAAAAACGCCTCGATATGTTAATAGATAGGTGAATGAAATAAAATAGTCAAATAACTTGACGAATCTCATCTTGGGCGGAACATTTTTACGATTCATAAAATTGAAGTTCCTTAAACTCATGAACAAATGGAATAGCCAAAATTCACCTTGTTTTCAATATCAGTTGAAAGGCATTTGCCGCGCCCCAATTGATTAATGATAATGACATGAAAAAGCGGAGGAGAACAAGAAGTGGTGTGTTCACTACATGGCGTCATCATTCATCCTCCTTACGGGGCGGTGTCTTTGTGGTGTTGAAAATTCATTGCAATGCATGTCATTAGCACACCGACAATGCAAAGAAATATTGGTGCAACTATTTGTGCATTGTGTGTGTGTGTGCGTGTGTGTGAAATGATTTACTCCAATGTCTCAAATGGCAACTGATAGCGTGACATTTAATGAAATGTGCACAAACAAAATGGACATTGCCGCGAACAAATCACAGTTGCATGAATGCTACAGTAAGACATTTGAAAACAGTGAACATGGGTAAATTGAAAACATCGACAGACAATTTGTGACATAAACAAGATGAAATTGGAAAGTAATGTTATATGTGTAATCTTTAGCGGGCGATGTTGTTGAATATCATTTATAAGTGGAACACACACATTGCGGTACCATCAAAACGATATTTTTCACTACATTCAGCTACAATTTGCGGCTCATTTGATTTCGGTTGTTCACTCTTACGCTATCTGTCAATATATGCGTGTAATTTGAAGAAAAACACCATAAGAAAATGCCGACAACGAAACGAATTTCGTTTGAAGTGTGTAAGAAAAAAACGAAATTTTGGAAGAAATTGTTTTGACTTGTGTTCAAGTTTGACGCAGTGTTGTTTCACTTGTTAGGCAACTTTGCATTTCGGAACCTTTTTGTAAATATATTTGTGTACACGGTCAATGCGCAGACGCGTTATGTTTCTTATACCGAATGAATATCTCAGCACATAAACGTTCCACGTTTATTGATCAAAAGGGGTAATTTCTCTAATCGACCAGCAATAAAACTCAATGGGAGTTGCAAAAAAAATTGTAAAGAATTTTAAAGCACAAACTCATTCAATGATTTCCGTTAAGTATCGCTTGTGAGAAACTGTTATGTCGAAGAGAAAGTGTGCTGCCAAGAATTGTACACATGAAAGTTAATCATGTCAATAAAACTCAATGTCACACAAAACGACAAAAACAAATTGACATAACAGTTTAACGATCGGACACGTTTGATGTTTACTGCTTCCCATAAATGTCTCCTGCTGCTAATCGCCTGTCCATTTTTGGCTGTCTCCTCTAATATCATCACAATAATGAGCTACTTTGATCAACGCGCTCGCTTTCACTATCATTAATGAAATAAAGTTCAAAACAGACAACATGTGGACTAAGCCTAAATACTTCATCAAAAATCAAGTTATGTGAGACACAATGTAACACTTCTGTAATATGCTTGTTGGTGAATATCAGTTATTTTATTATTAGGGAATGCAACGTTATTTATTGTTATCGCATTAAATAATTGCAATCATTTGACAGAAGAGGTAAAGAATCAACATAATCTATCAGCAAATTATCGAATCCCTAAATGTCCACTGCATTACTTGTTGTTGTGCATCTCTCAATGTCTATAACAATCAATCAATTCTAACTCCCTCCCAATTTACCGATTACACGCTCCATCAGCATACGGGAACACAGTGCCCACATGACACCGTCCTTGCTGGTACAGTGGATGACTGATGATCTTGAAATTACATCCATCCAGTTCAAACTGCACACATTTATGATTATGATTATATCAATTCATGTTCACGTACTTTACATGCACGTTGCACGTGACTCTCGGTGGCGCGTGTTAATAGGCAGACTGTGTAGAGGGCGAGATCGAATTCGGGACTTGTTCCGACAAAGAATGAACCTGAGCGTTTCACTTTGCCTCCCCAGGTGTATTTCACTGAACCCATCAGATCCTAATGTATAAATAATATGTGCAAGTAATTCAATGCAACGTACATATCGTCGCACAATATACCCCTTGTAGTCAATACTCGATGCACGTTCCAATGTTGCAAAGCGCACCCAATTGTGCAAACCGCCAACCTCACCACTGGACCACTGAAACAAACGTTGACATTGCATTTGTGCACTGCTTAGCTATACCTCCCCAACAAACACATGCTCAAAGCCAGAAGAATCCGTAAGACCATCCGCTCTGGAGTACATGTCAAACCATAATTTACGCAGCCACGATGTAAACACAGTAGGTGAACGCGCATATGGATGATCTGCGTTGTATTAATCAATTTCACCCATCTCCTCACCAAGTTCGTGCAGGAACTCATACGCCTTCTGCATAACTTGGGTATTATTGACCGCATTCAAGAACGCCGTTTCTTCAAATCGTTCATCATCATTCACACTTTCTGCAACACCCAATGATGGCACGTAGTTGTCGTAGAGATGAATCAATCGCGCATATGTTGGTCGTTGTAGTAATGCATTGTCCACGTGATTGAACAATCTAACATGGAATAGTGAAGGGAGGAATGTTCACGTACGGTTGTGCGGCATTGTCTTGCTCATCATTTGTATTTATGTGTCCCTGCCATTGTGTTCTCAATTGGGAGCTAGATGGTCGATTGACGTCAACTTGCCGCAAGTCACGTACAAAGTCACTAATTGCAGCATCCGTCACATCAACACCTAAATTGAGTTTGTGCCATTTCTACATTATATAGTTCTTACTTGGTAACCGCTCAGCTAAACAGCTACCAACAATGGCAACAATAAGTACAAAATTGAGCATATTTGCCGTACGTGATAAAAAAGTAAAATCAGATCTTGTTCCGCGGACACGCTCTAAAATCAGGACGCTTGTTTTTTATGCGTCTCTTATCAAACCTGTAACACAGGCCAGGCGATGTTGAACTTTACAGATAATCTATTTTTGAATATAATCTAGCGCGTTGGCAGCATAACATATGATTCAATTTTTACAACAGTGCAGTGCAATTAAGACAAAATCAATACAGTAACAACATAATCAAAGGCAATTATTTGTTGTATGTTATTTGACACAGCTGTTCAATTACAACACAAATGTAAAGCTACCAAATATAAATTGCTACCAATCTAAAATATGCATAACATTTTCATTTATCAAAAGTCACACGTGAAATATTTTCAATGCACCCGTTATTAAACAGGAAGATCAGATAAAATAAAATAAGAGAAAATGCTGCATTAAATGACATTATACAACAACCATATATCACACAAATTACTGAAACGAAAGAGTTGCAATTTCAAAAATGTTGAAAATATTGTGCATATTACAAAATGAATCGATAAGTAATAAACGATGGCAGTCAGAATGCGTGAAACATGAGGATGACAGAAAGCGAGATCAAGAATAAAGTTGTGCAAGTGGTAAATAGATCATTTATTAAGTCGCACATTCCCCTTCGCACATTGTTCATAATCACCAATAACATTGATCAACGAGTCTTCACAAACTGCAAATTCCGCATCACCACTAAACAAATCAGCATCAGCAAATAAATGACTCTTTCGAAACTGTTCAACGAATGCCCTTTTACTCTTCAATGCCGTAAATTGTTTGCGAGTAATATCGAATAATTGACTGCAACATAAACATTAATAATAAAAAAATGAACACAATCATTACCTAATACTCGTATGGTTAGCAATCATCAATCCACTGACACGATGCGATTGACGTAAATGTGGACTTGATCGAGACACGGCAACATTTAACTAGAATACAAATATATATTTGCTCATAATTTCACAACTTACACTCGCTGGAGAATCAGGCACAAAATCAACCAATTTTCGTTCACGTATTCGTTGTATACTACGTTGCACTTCTGCCGCTTCAACATCACCCTAAAATGAATAAAGACATAAACACAACGTAAACACAACCTGTAAAATAGCCATCATTGAGACATATGCATGTTGTACATGTTGCTGTTGTTGCTGCTGATCTCCTAACGGTGTACGATAACTGCTGCCATGTACAACACCCGTAGATAACATCATATTCTTCGATTGTAACAAACGACGAAGCACATCAAATACGGATGTCTTTTGTACATGTTGTTGTTGTTGATCGTCGACTTGTGATCGCACACCGGCCAATCCTTGTGTTGACGATGTTCGTACTAGACCACCAGCGACATTTAATGACGTTGAACTAACTGCAATCAAAATACATTGCAGTTAAAGAAACAAACAAACACGTACCAGCACGCAAGCCGGGTGCAAGATTCATGGTTTCTGCGCTGTCATCGTTTTGTTGTAAATCAATTGTCTCTCGTGTTAGTGGTGTGTAGCCGGTCATGAGAAAATGTGTGGATGCAAATGGAATTAACGATGCCAACTGTAAAATAATGCACATAAAACACATGCTCATCAACACATACCAAAGTAGTCAAATCGCTATACATTGAACCAGGATATCGCAAAGTGCACGTTGACGCAGCCATAACACGCGCAACAAGTGAATTGACAACTTCCATTGGTGGTTCTGATTGTCTGCAATGAAATTGTTTATAGAAATCGTTGATCGTAACAAACCGCAGACATTCAGTTGCAATACGGCACAGCGCAGTGTTATCCAATACAACAACCGAATGTGCATTTTGTGCAAGACGACGTAATGTCAACATTGAATTATATGGCTGAACAACAATATCACTGCCTTCTGTCTGATTCGGAAACACGCTACAACATGACGTTTATATAATCAACAAATTAGCACAAACCTGTACGTGTGAATCAACTTTTTCGGAAATCGATCAGCAATATGTTCCAATAAATACGACCCCAAACCACTACCCGTACCACCAGCAATTGAATGACACAGCATTATTGTCTCCAAATTGTCCGTATTCTCCGCCTCACGTTCCAACATATCGAATATTACTTCATTAAACTACAACAATCAATCAGCACAACTTGACACAAAAGTGCATACCTTTTCTCCATGATCATATCCCATGCCCCAATTATTGCCCGCACCACCACCATCAGCTGACAAATATATATTCTCGGGATTATACAAGCGACGATGTCGTGAATGTGTTGTGATATGATTAATTACACGTGGTTCCATATCAATCAATACACTTCGCGGTATATAATGCATGTCGTCAGCCTAAAACTAATGACGAACAAATAAAATATCACAAACCTGATAAAAGAACACATTCTTGCGATCATTGTGCAGTCCATTGTTGACAATAGCCTCATCAATGATCCGTCCATCGGGTCCAATACCATGTTCAGAACATAATGTTCGCCAGAATTGATCCGCAATTTGATTTCCACATTGGCCCACTTGCAATACCAATGTTTCACTCGGCATTTTGTTCAAAATATATCCGTGCAACAAAATGCTCACCTATGTTAGCAGTTACAATGTGCAAGCAATACCACCAATTAAGTAAGTCAAAGGACAGATGTAGTGAAAACACCAAACACAAAAAGCAGAAACGCAACTAAATAAACAAACGATTTATTCGCAACAGCAATATGAAATTATTATAAAACCAAACATTAACAACAACAATCGCGTCTCAACAAAGCCATAAAATAATAACAAACAGAAAATGGTATATTCACTCAATATAAATCCGCACTAATTCTCTAAAATATCGGCTCCGGGAATTCGAACACGACGTCCTTGCCAGTCAACTTCTTGTAAACACCAGCAAACGCGTCAACCTTATGTTCAACATTTGTCTGTTGCGTCTTGTCCAAATGAACCTGCACAGAAAATAAACAACGTACTGCATCAACACATCAAACCTTAATCAAACGTTTGCCATCCAACTTGACACGTGTACGTTTACCAACAATCTCCGACGGGAATACCAAATCCGCCAAGATAGCCTCATGCACCGATGACAATGTGCGCGAACGTGGACGCTTCTGCTTCTCAACTTTACGATTCTTGCCGCGCATTGGTTTCGGCAAGATACGACGCCACGCCAGGAACATCACATATCGTCCACTGAACTTCTTCTCCAATTCACGCACAAGACGATTCTAAATAAACACAACTACACGACAAAAGGATGGCAATATGTATACCTGCACTTGACGGTACAACTTCAATTGTGGCACTGGCACATAGATCAATATCACCTTGCGTGTACCAATGTCCATCTCTTTGGCATCAACAAATGTTGTCTCGCGCATGATTGTCTTCTGATCGGATGACTGTTGTGCGTCAATCAATGCCTAAATTCAATGAATAATTGACTCGTCAAACAAATAAAACAAATGCAAACCTGTGCGATCTGTTTCTCCAAATCGGACATTTCGGCGCCGCCACGTTTCACACATTTCAATGCTAAATCGGCTGCTGATGCCATTGTTTTGCGCGTTTGAATCACACGATTGAGCAGCAAAACTAGCAAACAAGAATATTTGGAAAAATTAATAGATATCAAAATAAAGGAGATATAAATAGGAGGCAAATTGACTCCATACAATGAACAAAATTAGAAAACGATCCTTTCGGCACAGTAAGAATTTTATTCCCAATAAATCATGAGCAATTTTGAAATCGATATGACAAGACAATCGTTCACATTATTAAAACTCTCATAACACAGTTGGTGCTCAAAGCACTGTATGGAATTAAAATAAGTAGAAAAGAAATAATTACTCGTTTGTTTCACAGCACTGGAGATGGGGAATTCAAAATAAACAAAACGAAGATTACGCGTCGTCATCCTGCACGTAAATCATTTGGCCAGCAAACTTCGTTTCACGAATTAATTGTGGTTCTTCATCGCCAACTTCATTCACTACATTTGCAAAATCTGAATCTTCATTCATCCAATTTGTATTTGTTAACCACAATGGACGCCATGTAATTTGTGTACGCGGATGTGCCGTCCATAAACTGAATGCTAACGGGCACGCTTCATTTGCCATACATAATTCGTATAATGTCTATAAACGAGAAATGGCAAAAAAAATAAATGCAAACACCAACCGCCACCGTATCGCGTTCACCATCTAATTGTAGCGACAAGCGTGTACCATTTGGCATACTAATCCCCACGCGACATGATCCGGCCTTTGTTTGTCGCTCATTGGCACGTTGACGAAGATAATCACGAAACTGTGCGATGCGCTAAAGGAAACACATAGAAAAATCCTTCAAAAACAAATAATTACAAACCATATCACGATGTTGTTGTTGTCGTTGCATATTCTCGGCAACAATTCGTTCACTTCGCAATTGTTCTTGTTCAATATCCCTGGCACGTTGTCGTTCCCGATCACGTGCCAATGTTGTTGCATACGCATGTTCCTGTTCCTCCCTCAGACGTGTATCAGCACGTCGTTGGTCCCTAAAACAACAAATATTTTAAATCGATTCAATATCCCCCCAAACCGTAATTGTCGTGCGGCATGAAGGTACGGCGCATTATCAGCTATGGCAGTTTGTAGCATATGAATAATTGCATGATCACTTGTTTCGGGTCGAACACCATCCAAACCATTCATTCGAACAACAATTGCTACACGATTGTCACGATAACAGAGCAATGATAATGATGGATATGTCGTCTCTTGCATTGCCGAGGATACTGCAATAATTTCAACTTTGCAATTCAATTCAAATAAATACTACATACCCTTTGACCCCAAAACTGATTGTACATCAATTGCCCACAATTGAATTGCGTTTTCGCGCATGTATTCACGTAGATGTGGCGATGTTAGAGTTCGGCGACAAAAGCTGTCTGTGTCTTCGTGTATCCAACTGTGCAAATATACCAATGTATAACGTAAATCACGTTTGATGTCCTCCATTAACTAAAAAAGTTACAAGTAGAAAACAATACGAACAAAAAGAGATACCTGTTTATACGTGCACACAACAAATGGAATGTGTTCTCCGGCATCGCGATATGTTTCATCATATTTGTCCACAAATCGTCGCACATCAGCAACACTATCGGCTGCTTCAGCGCCTCCAGTTAACGCACCTTGTCTACCACGACCACCACCGAATATAATTGATGCTGGACATTATGATAACAAGTCAAAATAATGTAAACACACCCAAAAATCGAAATATCGATGTGAATGTAGAATAAACAAAATAAACAGGAAACGTTGTCAAACTCCAAAACCAAGAAGACCATGATTGATGTGACCGAGCGGCATACAAATTCCTAAAATGTCATTAAAACCAAGAACATCAACATCACGTACCTTCGAATAATCGGTCGCGGTGGAATGGTCGCACGTTGGAATACGGGCGCCACACGTCTTTGTCGTAATTCATGTTCATTGTGTATGCCATTGTCCATATTCTCATCATTTTGTTGTTGCGCTGACGCACCGGCCAAATTCGACGGTCGACCATCTTGAACATTGAGGAATTCTTGCACCGCCATTTCCATACTGAATCCACATCGTGTTAGATAATCCCGAGCAACAGTTTCGTCAACGTCGAACATTTCCTAAACGAAACGATAAAATTCAACTGATCGGAGGAATTTTACAAATGGAAAACTAAAGCACATTTCAACTCCGACACACCTGAAACTGAACTTGAAGGGCTCGCTGCTCATCGTCGTTCGTATTAGATCCTGATGGTCCTTCCATCCTTATAAACCATGTAGATTTAAAAACCTTAGACGAAAAATATTCTAAAATTTCGACACGATTCGGACAGAAATATCAGCGTCCGTATTTTACATGAAAGTAAACACCGCGGATCACTACGCAGAATAACTCTCTTCACGTTTTAAAATGGTTTTCTTTACAAATGCTGGATTTTATAAAACGAATTTATGATTTCGTTTTTGTCTTTGTTACCAGTTGCTGCTTTAACAATTCATTAAGCAAAGCAAGTGGCAAAAACAAGACAATCACTCAGACCAATTTAGTAATAGGAAGATACGAGTAATTTAAAACATGACAATGAAAGTAATATGAGGCACAAAAATTGCAACGAATAACATAAGAAATAAGAAATGGCAAAAGAATTTTGGTTAGTAAACAACAAGAAAGTGCAAGCAAGAATATAGTGGTTGAACAAAGCAGACAAATGAAAATGAACACGAAGAGCATGAAAAATAAGAGGGAAATCGTAAATCATGGATTGTATTGAACTTTCAAGTATTTGCGATGCACCATATGGGCAGTTGTGAATCAACTGATATGGAAATTCTTTGCATCTTCACATGTAAATATATTTACAGTAATTTGGTGTTCGATTGACGTCGTTCTGCCGCGCGTGTTGGCGAAGTTGCAATTGTCGCTGTTGACACCTGTACATTTGCTTCAGCATGAATATTCTACAAATATGCATAGGCAATATTTTTGCGAACATATAATTGTTACCGCATGAGCATCATTTGCTTCGTTTGTGGCATCATGCGACCATTTCAATTGCAACCAAATGAGAAATGCTAATTTCACCAGCCAATACAATCCCTTCAATGCTTTATCGCCAAAATAATCGCACAATGTTATTGCAATGTAGATTAATCCATATGCAATTAACCTTTCAATTATAAATTTCAAATGAAATAATGTTTACCATGTTGGAAGAGCCGTCGTTTGTGTCACATATGCACGATACATAACAAACAGTGGATAGACAAGTGTAAATGTATTGCACACAAACCAGGCACCACGGCTGAACAGAAGAAATGCGGCGAGTGACAAACACAATGCACAAAATAGATGCAAACGTGCAACACCCGTCTACATTATAATGTGTAGATGTTGATATTATTATTATTGCTACCTGTTGTTCCACACGAGCGGCCGTGCGACGTATGATTGTGGGCAATGAAGTGTCATTGGCAATTGTACGAATTTGCAACCATTGTGATACCATATCCATGTATTTGTTGGCATCAACTGTTTCGGCATTGACACCGTGTCGACGTGATGATGTGCGCATTTTATGTCCGATTTGTTGATTTGATTCAACGGTGTTCATTTCAATATTTTTGTTGTGTTTTGAATACTTTTCAAATTTAATGTTATTTTTGTGGTATCTGATTGATTGGTGAATAATTATTTAATTGCCAGATTATGCTGAGTATTTCTCACGAGTCAACCTTCAAACTTTATTCACTAGTAAATAACCCGGTTGAAATTAATCCTATTTAATATCATTAACATCTATGCAAAGTTCATGTGTGTTATCAATCCAACAACGTCACCCGTTTTATCCGCGCCTAGATATTGCATTTGAGAAATATTGAACATAAATCCGCACCTAAGCTAATACCGCTGTCCCAGTGTGTAACACATGAAAGTTCATTTCCCATCGCCATGGCAGTCGCATTATTTCCTTGCAATTGTGTGATGTACGCTCTATAAATGTAACAGAAGTTATATACATTATTCATACTTGTCACATTCTGTAATCACATAATGTGATGTTGGCACTGCAATTCCATTGAAATCTGCCGCAAAACAAATTGCATATGCACCCATACCCTATTTAGTGTTGTGGTTTATCTTTTTCAATTTTCTACCTGAAACACCAGCCATGTGCCAATTTCAATTTCTGGTAGATCGACACACGGATACAGCAAATCAGCGCAGTCACATGTAGGACCCCAAATACGGCTAGCATAACGCTGTACATTTGTATCGGTACCAATGTCCTGTTATAACATTTATTTTTCTAATTTTATTCAAGCACAACCTTGCCGATTGCTACAAATTTTGGAAATTGGTTATACACCAATGTCTGACTGAAGGAACCGTAGACGCCATCCGTTAGATAATAGACAAAACCGGCATCCGAGGCATTCGCATCTAGACGTCAATTATTTTTACAAATAACTGTCCAACCTCTCTTCAAATCAACGGCTTTTACTTCCTTTTTCGCAAACACTTCTGCTGCAACACACACACTTGGCATTGCAAAATACGCGCCCGGTTCGGAGATTACTCTCAGATTTGGCCACATGTCAAAATATTTGTCCAGAGACATATTCACAACATCACTTATCTACATCACACATAATAATATAAATATAATATAATAAGAAGAAAAGAACCTTCAATAGCGATATATCATCAGTACAATAACCTGGAAATCCCCCACCAATATCAACCAATGTCATGTGTTGCCCACGTTGCAATGCCAGATCAAACAAGTGTCGTGCATGACGAATTGCTGTCTCATATGTACTAAAGTCTGTGCAAAAGCATCCAACGTGGAAACTTCAAAATATTGATACACTTGTTGTATTGATGGAATGATATTTACCTAATCCCAACAACATTCAAATTCATATCCAATGCAGTTGTTAACAGTTTCGGTGCTTCATGTTCAGGTTCAACGCCGAATTTCTTATTCAATTTTACAATTGCTGTCATATCAGCAACAGCAATTCGAAGCACAAGTCTAAAATTGATTAATATATGAATTACGGATATTACGGACAATGTCCGTATTCTAACCGTGCATCAGGAAAATGCATTTTAATCTTATGCAATTCGTCGACATTGTCAAATGTCATCAAATCAACACCATGTTTCTTTGCGTATAAAAGTGATTTAATTGGTTTTGTTGTGTGTGCATAAATGATGCGGTCCGGTGTAATGCCCAATGATAGCACACGTTCTATTTCACCCTGTTATGCATTTTGTTATTTGTTATCTCTATCAATCATTGCACACCTGACTGGCACAATCAAAATTCGACCCCAATATTGAGAGGAACTTGATGATTGCAGTGTCCGGGTTGGCCTTTACCGCGTAGTGTGGATGCACACTTTAAATTCAATATAGTATTTTGATATGAATAAATAATAATAAAATGCAAACCGTGGCATACATGTAAACCAGTGTCGCCATTTGTACAACAAACTTGACAAGGATACAACATGAAAGGCATCTGAATCATACTATAATTAGAAAAATATGTGCACTGATAATATTCGCATACCTCATCCTTTCGTGCATCAATAACATTCTGCACACATTCTGTCACACTGGTCTCATCTGAGACAATATGGATCTCTTTACCTCCAATGAACATTTTGTTAGTGCATCCACGCACTTCCGCTTTCACCGGACGAATGTTGCACAAAAAGCGTGAAGAGAACACGAGTTTTGACTAATGTGATGCCAGACGTCAGACGAGTTTCACAGCGTCAGTATGTCAGCTGATTTGTGACCGGCGGTGTTTTTAGGTTTGAAATTTGATCAACAGATATGTGTTCAAGGTATATTGAATAGGTGCGTGTGGGATGTTTGACGCAGGTAAACAGTTGTGCAATTTTATTATTTAATTCACATGTTCACCCCCTAGACGACACCCGCAACATATGAAGAATGTAGGCTACACAATTGTACACACCAGACGAAAAGGTGGTGAAATCAAAACTACAATAATAGAAAATACAAAAACTAGATACGGGTATGGATGACAAAACGTCCGCCCTAGTTGAATCGCATTAGACGCACTAATTTCATTTCAACATAACGCCCATTAAAGCAGTTACATATTAAATGACAAAAACAATCATACCGTTTCGCTACTTGGTGGCAGTTTATTTAACATTCAACATCAATTTATTTTACCGGCAAATCAAATTATTCAAATGTTTGAAATTGTAAAAATGATGTTTTATCAATGCATAATTAATGGCACAGTTTCATTGGGTTCTGGTATCTTTTGTTTTGTTGCATTTAGTGCAATTAAAAACGGTGAAAATAACAGCGATAGGATGGCTATCGTTACACAAAGTCTAAAATGTCTCATTAGTCGGTGTTCATTAAACGGTATATAATACTTCAACATACATTGTAAATCCAGTGGCCGCTACAAGTGCTGCAGCCCAAATAGGGGTAATAAAGAACGCTAAACTAATTGCCGAGTCAGCCAATGCCATAGTTGTACCATGATGCATATTGTGTCTCACGTGGCCTAGTCGTGCTAATTCTGGTATTAGTGTCGAATCAGTTGCGCCTGCAAACATTTCATCGCACAAATTTAACACAACCTTTTGATGCACCAATTATAACCATTAAACAGGCTAGGGTTATGAATCCTGTTGTTAGTGGCATCTGGACGGTATTTATTGCTTTTATTGCAACACTTACTATAAGAAAGGCAACACATTTACACAATAACGCAGCAACACTGGATTGCCACCGACCAAATTTATATGTTAATTTATATAGCACATTTGTACCGAATAGTTGACACAAGCTGGCTATTGAAAATACGCCACCTATAAATACAAAATTGACATTATTTACTACTTTTAACAACGATCGTACGCTTAAATCATTAACCTGTTGACCAAACATTTGAATCAAATTTTTGTTGCATCCATATTGGCAATGTTGTTTCTAATGCTGCAATACCAGTGTCACCGACCGTTATTCCAACTGTTTCAAATATCACTTTTCATATATAATTTAACTAACTTGCACAAATTAAAATGTATGGATCTAAAAGTAATTTGAAGATATTCGAACGTTTGATGTGATTGTCCGGTCCGAGAGGCTTTTCAATTCGTAACTGAAGAACGTACGCTTGAAACACTGCAAATATGGCCATTGTGTTAACACATATGTGTTAATATTTGCCTCCATTAATTAATACAGCAACTGCCAAGATAATAAAGGGGCACATCTGACCACCAAGTTGATAGAACGCGCTGCCAAATATTGGACCGAACAACAGACCCATAGCAAGTCCAGCGAGCGCCTAGAAATTCATTTGATATACATACATACCTATGAACATGCAACCCTCGCAATTGCTGTTCCCCGTTCTTTATCATCATCATATGCATGTGACAATGCTCCTAAACCAGCAGCCATTGTCAACGATGATCCAATACCTTGAAATGTTCGCGCACCCATCATCCATAATGCCGTTGGTGCGAACGCAAATGCTATAATCAAATGTAAAATATGAATTTTCACATACACATTGTTGACATGAATAGGATAATAAATCCAGCAAACATTGGGATTGAGAAGCCAATCCTTAATATTTATTCTTTCCCATTGACAGTTGTCACACCTGCCCGTCAACATTGCCACAAATGGGCTAAACAGCATTTGAGTAAATGTTTTGCCGGCCAATATCACACCAATTGTCATCTGCAACTGACCATTCGTACTATTTACGTTGTCTTTCGCATGTTGATGTGTCGGCTGTTTCAATATTGTTGGCAAAATCGGAACTAAGGTTTGCAAGTGTTTTTGTAAATGTTATTAATGTTTATAATGAATTATTGATGAATAACAGACCAACAACAGTAACAAGCATATAATCTAGAAAAACGGCAATAGACACAACCCACAGAAGCGCCGTACGGTTCCCTGACAGAGCGGCCATCAAATTATTTCGAATTAAACTACACGCTACTCTATCGCATATTTTCTTCTGTGCATGTAACGTTGCCGTTCAGAACGCTACTAACTTTTTAAATTGCTGTTACACATGCTATAATATTTTTTATTGACTATTAAAAACATCTAAAACGACTACCGTATTTTTCCGTAAACAATCAAAATTTTATCATTAAATGCAGTAATTATGTTACCTTATGCTTAGTTCCACATTTCCTGCGCATGTAGTGTTCAAAAAGTCACATGTAATGCAGTTTATCGAAATTTATTTATCTGTTACTTAGTGTTTACAAATTTTGACACAGACACCTCACTAATTTCTAAGCAAATGGTCTGTAATTGTTACACAGATGATAAAAATTTTATTGGCAATTAAAAATAAATAAGAACAACCATGCTTCTTATAACGACTAACAAGATGAAATGTTGATTCAATAGAAAGCAGTAATCAGCTACCGAGATTGATACAAGTCGATAAGTAATGGATGTCTTTCGCTCATCTCCGTCTCATCCGAAACCCGTCTCTTGGATCGTAGCAATAAGATTAATAAAGGTGCGCATAACAGTGCCATTCCACATATTGTCCAACAGAGTCTGTCATAGATGTTAAGATTATAAAATGAATAATAAGGTGCACGTACATTGCGAAATTTGTCGACGCCACTAATAATGCGGACCAAATTGGTGCAGCAAAGAATGCGAGACAAATAGCGGAATCAGCCAATGCCATTGTTGTACCGTGATGAACATTATGTCGTTGTTCACCCAATCGAGCAAGTTCTGGTATTAATGACGAGTCGCTTATGCCTGACAATATATAAATGGTTTATTTATGACATCACTAACCAAGTGCTGTACCAATAACAATCATTGCTGGGCATAGGAGGAAAAATCCGAGAAGAAATGGGAGCTATAATAAATTCATTTAATGATTTTTGTAATCTATCAATGGTCATACTATTGCAAAGGACGCAGATTTGAACAATAACGCTACAAAACTTGATTGCCAACGGCCATATTTTGCAGTGATTTTAATCCAAACATTTGTCCCGAGCAAATAACTTAAATTGGCAATGAAAAATATCCCACCTGCAAGAAAAATGAGAAAAATGAATTATACAGTATTGAAATGCAAAATTACCCGTTTCCAGCGCACCGTCACCAAAATTCTTTTGCATCCACAAAGGCAACGTTGTTTCCAACGCCGAAATACCCGTATTTCCAACCGTAATTGCTACTGAAATGTTGAATTAGCCACCAATTATATTTCATGTTCTTACGAGCACAAATGAAGATATAAGGATCACGAAGTAATCTGAACATGCCAGCTTGTTTCTCGGTCAATGACCCGGCACTTATTGTTGGCTTAGCTATACGAAGACGAAGTACATATGCTTGTATGGCTGTAATATATCAACCATTTATATATTATAATGAACAACGAACCGCCATTTAACAGCGCTGCAATTGCAAGAATAATAAATGGTAATGGTTTGCCGCCAATTTCATAGAAAATACTACCGAACATTGGCCCAGTTAGAACACCCAATGCCAGACCGCCAAGTGCCTGAAATAATGGCATGAATGAAATGAATGTTGCTGCACCCGCGCAATTGCTGCTCCTCGTTCTTTATCATCTGGATATGCTTCTGATAGCGCACCTAGTCCAGCCGTTGTAGTTAACGATGAACCAATTCCCTGTATTGCCCTGGCGAACAACAACCAAGCAGCTGTCGGCGCGAATGCGAAACCTGGACATATTTGTAGATATCAATATCGGGCACTTACAAGACGTCGATGCGAAGAGCACAGTAAAGCCAAAGAACATTGGTACTGAATAGCCAATTCTATAAATGTTTTAAAGATTTATTTTCTCTATTCATACCTTGATGTTAGAAGGGCCACCATGGGACTACATATAATTTGTACAAATGGTTTGCTCGCTAAAATAATACCAATGGTCATTTGCAAGTTATCAAATTTTGACACATTTGCCAAGAAAGGAGATTCTGTTGTGGTAACTTTTTTCACTTTTTCAGGTATTGGTGTGATGTCGCGAATATGTTTTGCGGACGGAACGTTGACGATAGAATTGTCGCTCAAACTGTTCTTTGTCGCTTCGAGAAACAATGGCAGAATTGGTACTGAAATGTTGTTGTTGTATTTTGTTGACAATTGTCACTTTACCAACAACAGACATCAATGCATAATCAAGAAATATGGCCGCAGCAACAACCCATAATAATGCGCGACGATTTACTTTCACCGGTTGAGATCGATCTTGTGATATATTTTTGTTGTTCATTTTAGATGTAAATCATAATAAAATTTTGATTATACGCAGCGATAATAAGACGTAATTTGTGTAACTGCTTTTTTGCTACCCACTTTGTAATGCATATTCCAATGCTAAACACCAACGAACATGGGAGCAACTTATTATTTACTTATTTCCACCTTTCTACATAGTAAAGATGTAGTAATATCAGTTGTATAGGAACAGTGAGCAAAATGCAATACAGCTGTGTATTAATAAGTTTGCAATTGAAAATCAATTTAATATTTATGTGTCATTGATGCACGCCCATAATTATATTTTGAATTGTGTGTTGTAAGCACACTTGATCGTTGCAATAATATTAACGAAACAATTGTTCAACAGGGTTTAGTAAAATTTGTGAAAATTAAATGCAAATGCTGATACTTGTATTCAAGTAAAATCAACTATCAAATTCGCAGCAATGGGGCACACTCAGAAAGATTTCCATTTGGCACAGACTTGCGATTTTGCTTCATAAAATAATACAATGTGCCAGTTAGAGCAGCGAGTAAAATGAAACATACAAAAGAAAGTCCAATGAATGAAACATGGTGATATTGAATCAGCATTTACAATAATCACAGAAGGAAAATCAGCGCCATGTAATGTAAACACTAATCCTTCGGGCACAGGAACTATTGGATCCGCATGTTTTAGTTTGCAAATTCATTGCTTTCATAGCTGCCAACGCAGCAATCATATAGGTTAACAGTTTCTTCTTGTGTTTGTTGTTTCACATGAAGATGAAACGTTGTTGGGTTACATTGAATTGCAAAATAATATTTATTTGCAATTAAGTCAGTAAATTACACATGTGTACAATTGATACATTTATATAAAACGGATTTGCAATAAAGACATCAACGAGATAACTGAGATTGATACACGTCGATAATTAACGGCTGTGTTTCATTGATTGGCACTGCATTTGAAATCTGTCTCTTTGATCGCTGTAGTAAAATCAATAACGGTGCACACAACAACGCCATTGCACCGATAATCCAACAGAGTCTATTAGAGTTGTCATAATTTCAAAACAGCAAACTCTCATACATTTCAAAACTAGTAGAAGCAACCAATGCAGCCGACCATATTGGTGTAGCAAAGAACGAGAGACTAATAGCGGAATCAGCCAATGCCATTGTTGTACCGTGGTGAACATTGTGTCGTTGTTCACCCAATCGAGCTAGTTCTGGGATTAGTGATGAATCGCTTATGCCTGATTATGTATAAACAGTTTATTTATCACATCACTAACCAAGCGCTGTACCAAGAACCAACATTGCTGGGAATAGTTGAAAAAATCCTTGCAGAAATGGTAACTAAATAATTTTACTGTTTGATATAAGTTAACATTATTTTCATACTATTGCAAAAGCCACAGCTTTGCATAACAACGCCACACAACTGGATTGCCAACGCCCAAATTTGTAAGTGAGTTTGTTTAAAATATTTGTACCGAACAAATAGCACAAACTAGAGATGAAAAATATACCACCTGCAATGAAAATTAGAAATGTACACCAGTTGAAAATGACCAGTTTCCAGTGCACTTGCACCAAACGTCTTTTGCATCCACAAAGGCAGTGTTGTTTCCAACGCTGAAATACCCGTATTTCCAATTGTAATTGCCACTGTAATGATTATTATTTATTCATGCTTATATATTATTTCGTTACCAGCACAAATAAAGATATAAGGATCTAGAAGTAGTCTGAACATGCCAGACTGTTTCCTAGTCAGTGCTCTGGCACTCACAGTTGGCCTTTCAATTCGAAGCCGAAGAACGAACGCTTGAACGACTAAAAGGCAAATGTTGTTGTTTTGTGTTACAAATACGTACCTCCATTTAATAATGCCGCAATTGCAAGAATAATAAATGGTAATGGCTTTCCACCAATTTCGTAGAAAACGCTGCCAAACAATGGACCAATTAGAACGCCCAATGCCAGACCGGCAAGTGCCTAAAATAGTGTCGCAAATGGAAATAATGTAACAAACCCGAGATAATGCTATTCCCCTTTCTTTATCATCTGTGTATGCCTCTGAAAGTGAACCTAAGCCAGCCGTTGTGGTTAACGATGAACCAATTCCTTGAAAGGCTCTCGAAAACAGCAACCAAAGTGTTGTTGGTGCAAACGCGAAAACTATTTATATAATTTCAACACTCGAATATATTTAGATTGTCATTATTCCTTCACTTACACGTGGTCGATAAGAACAGTACAACAAATCCAAGAAACATTGGGATCGAATAGCCAATTCTATAACAAGCGAATATCTATACCAAACCATCTGTGCATCATACCGTGCTGTCAGAACGGCCGAAAAAGGATTACATATCATCTGCACTAATGTCTTGCTGGATAAGATAATACCAATTGTTAGTTGTAAATGGTTGAATTGTGTTGCATTTGTCATGAATGGTGATAGTGTAACATTGGCCAAGCTGGAGTGTGTTGTTGAGGTGTTGGATATGTTTGGAGAAAGTGATACATTGGCAGTAGTAGAAACATTGGTACTCTGATGTGGCTTTGGATTTTCAAGAAACATTGGCAGGATGGGCACTGCAACACATTTGTTGTTTGAATGGTTTGATTACAGCTATCTCTTACCAATAACAGTAACCAATACATAATCAAGAAATATGGCAGCAGCAACAACCCATAATAATGCGCGACGATTTACTACTCTATGGTGTACCAGTGGTGGTTGTTGAATTAAAAGAGAAGACATTTTGATTTTTAAATATTTTCAGAAGGATTGAGAAACGCATACGTTCTTATCAGTTTGTTTATGTCAGCAAACTTGTTTATTTGGCAAATGTAGCCATGTTTACCCACTTTATAATTGCGAGCAAATGAAGAACACGTTTTTATATTGAATTTTGCAATCTAAATGTTAATGAAAAGTCAGATTTACAACAAAAAATAGAAATAAAATAATAATAAAATAGAAAGAAATAGAAATAATTATAGTCATGATCATGTGCTATCTATATCGGATTATCACATGGACGCCAAATGGTTCCTAAGTAAATTATAACATGTGAAAGGTACAATTGTGTCGCGAAAGAGTTGAGCAACGTTCACAATTCTAGTAGGATTATTGAACATTACTGGGAAAATAGACAAAAAGAGAAATAATGTAAGGCAATCATGTCGGCAAACCGTTTTCCTTTAGTGTAGTCATGGAGGAACACATAAATTTCTTTTTGTACCCGATTGAGACGAAAATTTGAAAAACCTCAGAAAATGTCAAAAAAGCAGTGAAAATGCAATGAAACAACAATAAAATGCTAATAAAATTGAAATAATACACGCGCGAATACTCCGGATATGGTCTAAACCGTGAAATGATAATTGCATATTTACAAATGTTTTTTTTTTATTACGAATCAAACGACGTCCGCACGACTCGTCCACCCAATGGGAAACATTCGCGAACATTTCTCTCTTTCAGTTCCCTCATAGCATTCATTTGTAACGATGAGATTTGTATGGGTGTTTTTAGAATTGTCCAAATAACACATTCCGTATATGGTGGTGTTGTTAATGAACCGGGATATGTCCAGAAATGATGTACATCCTCTTCTAAAATGCATTTGTTTCAATGTTTATTTTTTAATTTATGTATAGTCACATACTAGGCAATAGTTGCGCAAAATCAAAACCAGATGGCAAGTCAACTTTGCTCATTGGATTACGAATTTGGTCTAATAAACAGGCGATTCCGTTGAAACTTTCGTTGTCTTCTCCGTCAATTTCCTATAAACCATTTCAATAGCTTCCTCAACCAGCGCAACAATATACCTCAATCATTAGTGCCACGACAGCAAGTCCATCCCCATGTGGTAGAGCTGCTTGCAGACTACCATAACTCGCTTTGTAATGTACAAAATGAATCTAAATCATCAATATTCTTCTTGACACTTCTTCTCCCATTCAGTATACCTCTCCAGCAAATTCACGACCATCAACCGTGTGTTCTGATCCATCGCAATCATGTGTGCCCCAATGAGCGTGGAACTGTGCTAGTTTGTATGTATCGGACAAATGTGGACCCAATAATGCTACAATATTATGTGTAATTATGTATTAGTGTTATTAATTATAATTGTAATTTGTTGAATATATTTTACAAAAATATATTTGTCACATTTCTTTTCTTTAATTTTTTTAATTTTGTTTACTTGATTTCGCATGTGAATCACATTCGACAGTCCATGTATAGCCACCATTCACAATTCGACGACAATCTGTCGGGTGCCAATTCATAGTCAATGTGCCGTTGCGCAGTTCACTGTCAAATCCAATACCATTTGCTGGCAAATCTACTGGTGATTGACGGTGGCATTCTATATATTAGTAGAAAATTGATTATTACAGTGGTTGTTTTACCTTGTTCCATATTCTTTGACGGTGCTGAATGTAAGATATCTACACAACAACTCTCTGGACGTTGCAACTTGTCAACTGCAAAACAAATGTTTCATTATGAGAAAGCTTAATTTTATTCAACAAAATGGTGTAGTATGTACCAGTTATTGTAGACAATTGGATTAGACGAGTTCAACGTCAAATAAGGCTAATGGTTGCGCCTTTTATGTAGAACTTAATTTAGCATATCTTGCAAACTATGGATATAAATTATGTCATTCACATGCGCATTTGCGAATAGTCTTAATTGAAATAAATCGATAGCACCATGATCATTTTCATAGAAATGGATGAATGGGAGAGGTGGATTAACAAAACGGGCATACAATGTTTCAATAAAAAGATGTAAAGGATGTGTGCGTAGGTGCTGATGATTCTTAGCCCCTAAGTAGCATGCTGTGAAACTAATGTCAATGGTGTGACTCTTAGAATTTTGTGTTTGTAATAAAAGTTTCTTCTAAATGCATTAACACGATCAGAACATACAGTGACACGAAAACTAGTTGCAAATACAATTAGTCGTAGATATCTGCAAATAAATCTAAACACGGCTATTCAAATTACATGTACAATGTTAAACATATGCAAGGTAGTTTAAAATGTTATTTAATATTCTAATGTGAATAACAGACATCATGAAGGTAATTTATAATAACTATTCACATTAAAAGACGTTAAATGTGTACATAGACCTGTCACGTGATCATTAAATTACTAGAAGTATTAATGCACACAAGTGGAGCGTATAAACAATTATTGACAATATCTACGCTAAGTATGTAAAAGTGTTTACGATTCTTGCGCAAACATATATTGAAAGATTAATGTAAAGTACAAAACAGCACATTAATTGAAAAGAGATTATTTGCCGTCATACAAGACTTGTCTTCACCAAAATAACGTGTTTTAGTCGACAACTTTTAGGAGCTCCACGATTTGGAATAAATCTGGGTACGGCTTAATAAGGGGAGAGATAGTGTACACAGTCTAATCTTTCGCGCGATAGCAGAACACTAAAAAATTCAACTGATTAGACATAGCAAATGCAAAAGTAATTGACATTTTTAATGCGTTTTACAGGAAACCACAATGCTGACAAACACAACACAGAATAAAATATGATATGGCTATGCATAAATGATGCAGTTTACACCGCCAGCACAAAATAAATAATCATACCATATTGTTGGCAATACAATCTTTCCGATGAAACAGAACCCATACTCATTGTTGCTTGATAAGACGTATTTAATGTTGCTTTAGTGTTAAGTGCGTCGTTGTGAAGCGTAATAAATATTGTTTTTGTAGCAGACCTATTTAATAGTCTAATAGGAGTTGTTGTAATATATTAGACTGGTGGATGATGTCAGAGTATTTATTGTTTTTTCGTATTAAATATTGACAATCCTCGTCACGTGACGATCACAGCTGCTCTTAATAAGTAGAAACAAACTCGTCGAATTAAATAAGTATTGTAAACAAGTACATAAACACACAACTGATCGGAGGTAACATGACTCTAACTTCTATAACATGACTTGTGGCCCATCCATCATCTTCCTCCTCAACACTGTCACAACACACAACCTGTAGTATCATGTGCTTGTGCACTAGTGGGTACGTTCCGTGCAAATTTCTTTTAATTTTTACACAGTGATACCATCTTACAGTTAAACATATTAGTTGTATGATTTATGTATGGTTATCGCACAATATACATCATATAGTCACATTTACTACCTAATGAGTGCCTAAAAACTTGAGTGCACATGTGCGAACTGTAACAATAGATGGGTGTGGTTAATTATTTATGTTTATTATTAATTGCTGTAGATGTCACGTGTAATCCAAAGTAACGTTTGCAAATACTGTGTTTACAATAATGTAAATCAGGTTCGGAACAGCAATTATACTTAATTTAGTAAGAAACAACAATTAAAGGTGTAAACTAATATTCAACCGGTGCTGCGTTGAGCACATGCCACGCATACGGATTAAGTGTAGCCAAGTTAAATTGGCTTGGATTCGTACAATAACTGTCTTCGATAATATGAATCTCATTTACTCTACAAACTCTTTATAATGTCGTCTTCTCGCAGAAAATGACCAACGTGTCAAAATCATTGGAATTCAAATAAAGCACAGCAAGATTCGGAAATTACAATGAATGTGGTTTTGAAACCAACAGAAGCGGGAAACATTTTGCTCGGTGCGGTTCAACGTTTCTATGCAGAAAGAAAATTGTGTGATGTCAGAATTATGGTTGGAAATAGGGTAGGTCATGTTGAAAGTTATAACAATTACAAAAATGTCTACTGTTCAGTTGTTGGTTGACTGTCACAAATGCATATTGGCAGCAAATAGCAGCTATTTCGAACAATTACTCGAATCAACAGATGGACAGGCGATCTTAAATTTGGACAATATCACACCAGAACATATTTGTCACGTACGAACAATTGTTGATTTCATGTATGGCTTGCCGATAAATGTAAATTCCAAATCACAAATGAGCACACTAATTGACACAGCAAATATGTTCAATGTCGGTGCTCTTGTCAAATGCGCCGCCAATATTCCGTCTTGTAAGAACCTGTTTTAAATGTTACAACAACGACTCATTATAGCGTCCGAACACGACGACGAACAACCATATGTACTTCGTGCAGCAGCGATGTCATCATTACTACAGATCAATTTGCAAAGATTTCGCAAAGCCGGCAAATTCATAGACGCCAAAATTGGTTCCCGATCAGAAGATGCAAATTACACACCGTGTCACAAATTAGTATTGGCATCGTTCAGTGATTATTTTGAATCATTGCTGTTGTCAACTGAGGGCGCAGCAATGTTATCATTAGAAGCTGTGGATCCATTATATGCTCGACAATTGACACCAATCTTCGATTATATGTATGGGGTGCGGTTAACATTGGACGAACGGAAAGTTAGCGTGATTATTGATGCGGCTAAAGTGTTTGGCATTCATTCATTACAAACTGGTGAACTTGCACGTGCAAGACAAACGGCCTTGAAAACAAAACTTCAACAAAAGTATCGAAAATCAAAAACAAATAGGTGTGTTCATGGACATTAAATAATAATTCGTATTTTCAGTGTACAAATCTTAACATCGCCGACCCCATCAAATTCCACGTCTACAATAACAGTGTCAAAGGACACCTCAGTGCCATGTACATCATCCGAGGTACATGCATAAAACATGTGTAAATTACCGATTTGTGCAGCAAGTGGTAGCGCATACGAGCAACGTGGATGGTCCAAATGATTCTCTCTATCAGCTCGATGCGGTTACTGGAACGTCTACGCCAAATAAATCTGTTGTTGGAGACACGAAAAAGTTTGTTGCAAAAATGGGATTATATCGGATTTCGTCTGTTTAGTTTGTCACGCGATGTCTGTGTTGAAGAACAGCCAACAAAGAGACTTCGAAATAATTCGTCAAACAAGATGAAAGACAATGTTGAATTCGCGTGCAAGTATTGCACGTTTGTAGCATGCAACAAGCCCACATTGCATGAACATACAAGAAGTTTACACACGAACAAAAATCGTGTTGCAAATACAAGCACTCATGACGTCCTCTTATTGACAAAACAGCATTTGTGTACGGAATGTGGTCGCCAATTCACGTACCGCAGTCTGTTGGAACGACATTTCTCTAAAGTAGGAGATCATTAAATAAATGACAATATATATTGTAGACTCATTTAAAAATCCGGCCATACACATGTACACAATGTGCTTACAGTACAACAGAAGCGGCAGCATTAGCAACACATGTTCGCTGTAAACACACCCATGAAAGACCATTTGTGTGCACGCAATGCACCTCTAATGTGGCATTTACAACAGCATCTCAACTAGCTAGACATAAACGAGCGGTATAATATTCCAATCCCCCAGTATGAACAGTCCACTTATAGAAACACAATACATTCACCTCAACACTAACAAAGTCGCAACTGACTTGTGAAGTGTGCAATCGGACATTCAGTGAAACACGTGATCTACGTGTACATCGATCTCGAGACCATGGAGATGTACAAAAGCAATTCGAATGTGCTATTTGTTTGTCGACATTCTTACGGAAAGATCACTTGTTGGTGCACAGGAGGAGGATGCATCGAATGGATTGACTAAAAATGGATATAAAAGTGTGATACATTGAACGTACCTTTTATATTCTTTGTTTATATCGAATAAACATGTAAACTTTGCTTGTTAGTTGATTTGTGCAAGGCTTGTTTTAACAACTTGTTTATTGGAATTTACTGGAATTTATATGTGTTGTACATTTGAAAGGTCAAACATAGATCGTAGATAACGCATACTTGCTTATTTATAGCGTTATATTATAGCTCAATTGCACGGCGATATTTGTTGAACTGGTGCATTAGTTTATATTAGAAACAAATGGGTAATAAGCTGTGACGATTTTGAAATGGATGACACGAGGCCTTCGTTGGCCAAGAATCCAGAACGGCGTGCAAACTTCTTGTCAAAAATATTCTTTTGGTAAGTGCAAAATGGTTTTGCGTTTCATAAAGTTGTATAACACATATGAATTTTAGTTTTGTGTTTCCTTTTTTGCGTCGTGGTTACAAACATAAATTGGACACGGAGGATTTGTTCGAGCACTTACCAGAAGATGAATCAGAATTGTTGCACAAAGAATTGCAAAGGTAATCAGAGAGACGAAAAGTGTAAATTACGATAAATTCTACGCAGCGCCTGGCAAGAAGAACTCGAAACATATTCAAAGGAAACAAAATGTAATGGTGCAGATGAAACTCTAACAAAGCCCCCACCTTCTCCATCATTAATGCGGGCGATACGCAAAACATTTGGCACGAAGTTCTTCATGTTTGGCATGTTACTATTCCTCGAAGAATGTGTCCGTCTCGTCCAACCAATATTCATCGGCGGAGTAATCAAATATTTCCGTTATGATCATCCATATACAACTGAAGAAGTGAGCATATATCTTTGTAATCACTGAAACAATACCAGGCCTACATGTACGCTGGTGGGCTATCATTATGTGCTGCTATTTACCCGATTATTCATCACCCATATTTTTACGGAATACAGAAGATTGGTATGAGAATCAAAGTAGCTACATCATCACTGATATTCGATAAAGTATGTCTCATACATCATACAGTATCAATATGAATATATTAGGCATTGCGATTGAGCAGTAGTGCATTACATAAGACCACTGTTGGACACGTCATTAATCTATTATCTACTGATGTTGGACGATATGACTTTGTAAGTGTTTGAAACATACAACAATATCCCTAATATATTTAGGCAACAATATTCTTTCATTATACATGGGTATCGCCATTCATGTTGATTGGATATGCAGTGTTGTTATGGAGGGAACTTGGAGTGTCATGTTTAGCTGGTTTTGGTGCAATGATCATGCTTATTCCACTACAAGGGTATTTCAGCAGAAAGATGGGTGCATGCAGGTGATGAGGTGTAATAGTGAGATGATTTGAACTGTTTTATAGACGTGAAGTGGCTGCACGCGCCGATACGAGGATTGGTGTAATGTCGGAAATATTGAATGGTATTCGTGTCATTAAAATGTACGCGTGGGAGGGAGCATTTGCTAATGTTGTCTATGAGCTTAGAAAGTATGTCACCTCATTTGTTCTTTTTATTTAATATTGACTTTCAGTAACGAATTGAAAGCCGTTAAAATGTTTGCCACATATCAGTCGTTGGTACTGGGAACATTTTGGGCCAGTGGTCGATTGGTTGTTCTCTTTGCAGTCGGTGCATATTTATTAGCGGGTTACGAACTGTCAGCCGAAAAGGTATACAACAAAACAAATCAAATACAATCATGAAAAAAGGTTTTCGTTGCTGCGGCGCTATTCAACTCTTGTCGCTTACCGCTCACATTATTTCTTCCACTTGGTCTGCAATTTTTCTATGAAGCAAAAGTGTCAACAATGCGTATTCAGGTAATACAGGATTTGTGAAATATTAATTCTTCTGTGCAGAAATTTCTGGAACTCGATGAACACGTGTCAGCGGACAGCGGAGAAATAAAAGCAAAGCCAGACGCGTCACCTGAGTCTAAAGAACAAAAGTTACCTGTCGTGGACCCATGTATCGAAATGGAACATTTTTCGGCCAAATGGGAAACCGACCAAACAACGCCAACAATCAATGATATCACGTTTAGTGCTAAACGAGGCAATCTTATCGCTATTATTGGTGCCGTTGGTAGTGGGAAGGTGTGCAAATTCCGAAAATTAATTAATATTCGTAATATTTGAATTTAGTCGACAATATTGAGCAGCATATTGGGTGAAACAAAGCAAGACAGTGGACATTTATTAGTTCGTGGTCGAGTAGCATATGTACCACAAGAGGCTTGGGTGTTTGGTGCTACACTTCGTCAGAACATTACATTCGGTGCAAAATATGACGAAGCCGCATATCAACGAACAATTAAAGTGTGCGCACTGAACAAAGTTTGATTTATAACAATGATTGTAACAATCAATTTAGGACATATCTTCAATGCCAAATGGTGATCAAACATATGTCGGTGACAGAGGTGTCGTATTAAGTGGTGGACAAAAGGCACGGATTAACTTCGCACGTGCAGTGTACCGCGACGCAGATATTTATGTAATGGATGATCCATTAAGTGCAGTTGATGCGGCAGTTGCACGATATCTATTTGAAAAGTGTGTCATAAATGGAGAACATTCTCTTAACGTGTATCGGTGTTGCAGATGCATAAGAACAACATTACGCGATAAGGTCTGTGTTCTGGTCACACATCAGCTGCAATATTTGCATCAAGCGGATAATGTTCTGTTAATTCGTGATGGAACTTGCATTGCGTCAGGTACATTGACACAATTACAAAATGAACATCCAACTGAATTCGCTGAAATTATGGCTGAATCAGAGGCCACCGCAAGAAGAGAGGTGTGTTGCTCTTCTGAAAATTCATTTGGTTCATATTTCATGTTTAAGAAAGAGGCAGCAATCAAAACTGCGCATGTACGAAGCACAGTGTCCCAAACATCGCGTTCAGAAGGTAAAGCAATGAAAAGGGCAATATCACACAGTAGGGGACATTTCTGTTTATTGTTGTAATTTGCGTCAATTTAAGCTTCCACGAATCGTGGTACATCCGATAGAAAGTCATCAGCTGAAAGTGAAAAATTATTGAAAGAGCCGGACGAACAACATATGGAGAACATTGTGCCGCTAGAATTATCTGAAAGTTTGTCGGAATCAGCATGGTCGCTGGCTCTGGGAAAGGTCCGTTGTTATACGTGATGAGTTGCATAGATTATTTAGGCAAACGATAACATCACCGATGACAAAGCGAATATAACACAAAATGAAGAAGAACGTTCAATTGGTGCCGTTACGTGGCGGGTGTATGCTCAATATGTACTGCAAATGGCTCCGAATATCTACTTGTTAATTGCACTATTCATATTTGTTGTATTTGTACAGGCTGTCATGAATGTATCTGATTGGTGGCTCAATTTATGGTTTGAATCATATTCCAATGACAAACATGTTTCTAATTACAGGACAACTGCGGCGGAATATCAACGCTCACAAAATGACACAGAAACAGCCACACCACCAGTGTCGCCGAATACGACAAATACCACCCAAACAAAGTGGTCAAATAATATTGACCAATCGACGTATATATACATATATTCATCGTTGTGTATCACATTAATGATACTTGGCGTATTGCGGGTACTCTGCTTCCGGCTGGCCGAACTCCGGGCATCCGCTCAATTGCACGCACAAATGTTCAATTCAGTTGTGCACACCAGTGTTGCATTCTTTGACTCGAATCCAGTTGGTAGGATAATGTTGACATCATATCGAATGTAATTAATTCACAAATTAAGGTCGGGTGCTCAATCGCTTTTCAAAAGATACGGGAACAATGGATGAATCACTGGCATTCGTATTTTATGATTTTGTGCAGGTTAAAAATATTAAATGAAAATAATAACTCTGAAAAATGTGAATATTTAGGGTGCAATGAATTTCTTTTCAATTGTGCTAATCGTTGGTTTGCTCAATCCGTTTGTATTTGTGCCAACAATACCTTTGGCGCTACTATTCTTTGCTCTACGCTCCTTTTATCTACGCACATCGCGTGAGGTGAAACGACTAGAAGCAATAAGTCAGTTTTCAAAACAAATATATAATTAACCTTGAACATATTGCATTCCAGCCCGTAGTCCAGTGTTTTCCCACGTGAGTGCCACACTAAATGGTTTGTCAGCGATACGCGCATTCGGTGCACAGTCGCACGTGATGCGCAACTTTCACGAGGCACAGAATGTGTACACATCTGCATTTGCATTGACACTCTTGTCCGCTAGATGGCTGGCTGTTGTCATTGATTGGCTGGTGGTTATTTATATCTCTTTCGTGGCATTCATCTGTGTCGCTGCTGGACCGGGTAAGTGATGAAGTGGCAATCACACACACACTATCAAATACAACTGGAAGACATTGTGAACACTTTTATGATACACTAAGTAGTAAATACTTTTCAATTCAGAGACAAACAGTAGTGGTGAGGTGGCGCTAATGTTAATGTATTGCGTTCAAGCAACAGGTTTTTTATCCTGGATTGTTCGCCAAAGCGCTGAGTTAGAAAATGGGGTTTGTTAATAAAGCATGAACCTAATTTGCGAAGCATGACAAAATTTCACCATAATTTATCAGTTTAATATTGTGCGGTGGTTCGTTTATTAGTAATTATTAGCAATATATTAGCGATTTTTAACTCCAATTCACTGTCTCGCGATCCACACTAAATAGTTAGCAAACTGCTTGTGTTAATGTTATGTTGCATTAATTTCAGAGCGAATCAACTCAGGAGCTGTTGGTTTGGCATTGTTCTATTCGCTCGACATGGCCAGATCGATTAGTCGTTTCATGGAAATATGGACACGATGCGAAGTCGAAGTATTTGTTGTTGTCATTTAGTTTATCATTATTTTGTCCTTGAATTATTTGCACGAAATGCTTTCAATTTTAATTCTTTTATGGTACACTTTAAATGGTGTTTATTTTAGATGGTTTCGGTTGAACGCATTCTCGGCTACGGTAACCTACCGCCTGAGACCCCAGTTCCGGCATTGGTGAAAGTGTCAACAAAACATGAAAAGCATGCTGCTGTTGAAATGAAGTATGAAGTACCGAAAGATTGGCCAAAGGAAGGACATATTGAAATGAAACAGTTGTGCTTGTCATATGGTGTTGATGCGAATTCCCCATTGACTTTAAAGCACATTACGTGTGACATTCCCGCAACATTTAAGGTTTGAATATTTATTTATGTCTCAAGTAATAATTCTTTGTTAGATTGGCGTAGTTGGACGGACCGGTGCTGGTAAAAGTTCCCTATTGCGCGCATTATTTCGTCTGACAGAACCAACAGGTCAACTATTGATTGACGGAGTTGATATTCAAAATGTGCCACTCGAACGGCTTAGAAAAAGTATCTCAATTATACCTCAGGTGAAATAGCAAAGTGACACAATTTAAATATTATTTATTTATTAATTCAGGATCCCGTATTATTCATTGGTACACTGCGCAAAAATCTCGATCCATTCGATGAATTCAGTGATGGTGCATTGTGGTCTGCATTGGACCATGTGCAATTGCAAAAGGCATTTACGGATACAATGCCAAATGGTTTACAAACATCAATGCAAGAAGGTGGCGCTAATTTGAGTGTTGGTCAAAAGCAATTAGTTTGCCTTGCAAGAGCCTTGCTGCGACATTGTAAAATATTGGTTATCGACGAAGCAACAGCAAATGTCGATCAACAGTTTGTTATTCACATTAAATACAATAACATTCATATATATAGAACTGATGCACTAATACAACGAACACTTCGAACTCAATTCGATAAATGCACCGTACTCACAATTGCTCATCGTCTAAATACTATTATGGACTCCGATAAAGTCATGGTAATCACTCGTAAATTGAATCAATGAAATTCAAATATTCAATTAGGTGTTGAACTGCGGCGAACTGGTGGAATTTGAATCGCCACACGAGTTACTGTTGAATGAGCAGACATTATTCACCCAACTGGCGAAGGAAACTGGCCCAAGTAATTTAGAAATATTGAAACGTCTTGCAAGTGACGCGTACAATAGTCGACAGAATAAACCGCCGATTGTGGATAATGTCAATGATGATTAGTTGTTTATTTGTTTACATATTTATTTATCATAATACCAAGGGCATTTAGCCGACCAAATTATTAGCTTTATTTTACGCTGTTTATTTTCCGTCTCTTCAATTGCAATCTTGCATTTGTGATCAATGACAACTCGGGCATAATTCGTACCTTCTATATTTCCACAGTGCAAATGTTGTTTGTGTTATTCTTTACATTCATTCTGCCATACACACGTACATTTCTCCCAGTAGCTCATCTTTACGTAAAACAATAAAAAGAATGACATTGACACGTTTACATGTAATAATATTGCATTATGGTTAAACAGTCTAAGACAGCAACACCATGGTGTTGGTTTTGCCCCTTCTGGTGTTGACTGATTTGGTATTGTGATCAACACCAACACCAGAAATGTGAGCAAAATAGCATGGTGGTGTGGAATTTTGTTAATATTTTACATAGAGGCTAATTAGAACTGTACATTAACAGCTGCGTAAACACGTTCAAAAATGATTGTGAATGATAGCTAATTTACAAAGATAGTACACATACCAGATATCTGGCAAAATAATTATAACGAGCATTCCGATATTAATATTTGCACACTTTCACACAGTTATAATTAAACGTTTCAGGTAAAAACGTGAAACAATGAATACCAACAGAGAATTGATACATTCAAGTAACGATGACCAATATCAACTGGAGAGACAAATATTGCGCATATTTGATCGCGTATTCCAGCCACGCGTACCAATAGAGTGGTCAGCATCACTGCGATGCTACAATATCACTTGGGATGCATTGATGAACTTTATTGAAACACTAAATAAACAATTCAATATTCGATTGACACAATCATTTGCAGATAAATGTCTAAGTGTCGGTAGTTTGGTGCAAACAATATGCAGTGAAATCATGAATAAATCACCTAGTTCATCATGCGAATCATTTGTATCATTCACTGACAACGGTGAGAATGAGATTGAGAATTCAGACTCACCAATAACATCAACATCTAATGGAAATGGATTTGAAGTCATCGACAACGTCAATGGTACAGCTGAAATGTCTGTCGAAGAAGCAAGTGCAAAGATAAAGCTCATTCTACAAAACATCATTGGCAAAGATCTATCTCAAATGAATGCTCAAACAGGATTTATGTCGCTTGGTCTCAGTTCTATCCAAATAGAAACCTTTCACACCCACATTCAAAAGCTGACAACAACACGTCTACCATCGACAGTGTTATTTGATTACGTGAATCTTGCCTCACTGGCTAGTTATCTCAGCAATGTATCACACGGAATAAGTCAACGTCAAATACTGCAAACTATATCTACAACACGTGATACAGATAATAATGAAAACGTTTATATTATGGGTGCATCATGCACAATGCCGGGTGTGAACTGTACAAGTGTCAACGATTTATGGCAAGCGTACAAATGCTGCAAGAATGGTATATCTTCACTGCCATCAATGCGAGCACAACGACTAATCACAGCGTACAATGTTACAAATGATTATTTGAATACAACGAGTCCCATGAGGCGAGGTGGATATATTCAACAATGTGTTGAACAGTTTGATGCGCCGTTCTTTAATATTTCACCTCGTGAAGCTGTTCTCATGGATCCACAACAACGTCTACTATTACACGAAACATGGAAAGCTATGGAGGTGGCCGGTATTTATCCACAACATACAAACTGTGCCATGTATGTTGGCATATTCACAAACGACTACAATGAGATTGTCAGCGAACAATTGGGTGTCACGTCACCAGACTCATATTATATGTCAGGTAGTAGTAAAGCAATGGCAGCTGGTCGTCTGTCATATGTGTATGACTTACAAGGACCATCAATGATTGTTGATACAGCGTGTTCATCGTCTATGGTTGCATTTCATCTTGCCTGTAAACAATTGCAACAATCTGACACAACAAATATGGCCATTGTTGCCGGTGTGCAGTTGCACTTCTCACCAATTATTGCCGCTAGTTTGCACAAAGCAAATATGTTGTCCGATGATTTTCACTGTAAAACATTCGCTGCATCTGCCAATGGTTTTGTTCGAGCAGAAGGTTGCATTGCCATTGTGTTGCAACGATTGAATGACGATTCCCCACAAATTGCAAATACATGGGCACATGTGCTTGGGTGCAATACAAATCAAGATGGTGCCAGTAGTGGACTGACTGCACCAAATGGCAGAGCACAAACAAATCTGATTCAACAGACGTTCGACAGCACACAATTAAACATTGACGATGTCAGTTATATGGAAGCCCATGGAACTGGTACACCAATTGGTGATCCAATAGAAATGAATTCGTTGCGCACGGTTTACAATTCAAAGATACGAGAAATGATTGTTGGCAGTGGCAAAGCCATCCATGGACACATGGAAGCAGCTGCAGGACTCAGTGGTTTACTCAAATTGTTGCTCACATTAAAACACAATTATATTTCACCGCTGCTACATTTGGACGTTACAAATAAGCGTTTAGATGTGGAATACTTTAACATCGCACTACCACACGTTGGACAAATGAAAATGAAACCGGAACTCGGGTTCATTGGATGCTTGAATTCATTCGGATTTAGTGGAACAAATGTACACGGTTTATTTAGCGTGAAGGACAATTCAAATTACATTCGACGAAAACGTACACAACAAAACTATGTATTGCTGTTAAGCGCAGAATCTAGAGTGTCGTTGAAAATGCAAATTGGGAACTATTTTGAATTCTTGGCTACCACAAATCAACATGTCGGCAATATTTGCTACACAAGTCAAATTCAACGGTACGCGTTTAAGCGAAGGCTTGCAATATATGGACAGTCGCGCGTTGAAATTATACAAAAATTGAAGGAAGCGGCAAGCAGTACATTTCCTTTGATACAAAGCATCAACAACCGTGCACCATTTACGCTGAATTCGTATTACGACATTGACATTCTACTTCTCGTCCAGTTATATTCACAGCATTCAGCCTTTGCCCAGAATGTCGACAAATGTTTGGACATATTTGAAGAATACGACGATACAAACGATTTACGTCAGTATTTTCGTATTGATGAATGTTGTGTTGTGCGCAAGGCTCAACATTTGCAACTTGCATTCATTCATCTATACGCACTTACCAACATGTACATTCAATTGGGTGTCGAACCGGCATCCATTAGTCCAATTGGGATTGTTGCAGAATTTGTTGCTTTGACGATTGCCGGAGTCATTTCTCTCGAAGACGCATGTCGACTCGTTTTAACGGTTGAAAGATTGACACGCGATTTGAACAAAGATTGCGATGAGGATTTCAATAGTGCTTGTGAGGCATTTAAAGATGTCGTCAACACTATCGAAATTCGTAAACTTGCCACATTTCCAATATTTTCTTCAATCGATCACAAGGAATATTTCGAAATAGATTCTGAATATTTGGTAAATGCATTTCTAAACGCACTAACGACAACATTACCATCGGTAACACCATCTGCATATTCAGATATGTGCATTGAAATATCAACAGACAGTAACAATTCCACTGATTGTCTGCGAGGCGAGAATGTGTGTGCAGTGTTATGCCAATTATGGCAAACAGGATTTGAATTAAATTGGAAGGCGAATCACTTTATTGGACAATGGGCGTCCATTCCGTCACATCTGCCAACTTACGAATTTAACACAAAAGGATATTGGATTGCAGAAAAAGCAATTGTTAAGCAAGCACAAATTACGTACAAATATCCTCTTACTGGAGACATAATACAGTTTCCTGGAAAAGAATCAGAATTTATTTGGCGAATTGAAATTGATGTTAAAACAGAAGAATATCAATATTTGTTGGATCACATTATTGACGGCAAGTGTATTCTGCCAGCTGCAGCATATATTGAGATTGCGCTACAATGTGGACAACAGTTGCACAAATACAACAATGATTGTCAAACACTCCAAATACAAGAAATGCAATTTCTTAATGCACTTCAAATAAATGTTGAACAAAACACTAATATTCATATTCACGCCAGTTGTGTACGACAACATGAATATGAATTAAAAATCTACAGCCAAAATAGTCAATCAACATTTACATTACATTCACAAAGTTCGTTGCTATTTCGCAATGAAGCGACAAAACCACACAACGTACCGTTCATCAACGGACAACTAATTTCAAATAAACATATCTACAACACATTATCAAAGTACGGATATCATTACAAGGATACCTTTCAAACGATTGATTCACTGGCATCAGATGACAACGCGTCGAAAGTGACATTAAACTTGCATACCGATGGCGACAGTTACCACTTGCACCCAACAGTCACCGACGGAGCGCTACAATGCCTCGCATTTGCTGCATTGGTTGATGACAAAAGTAGTCAATCATTATTCTATCCATTTTATATTGAAAACATGTCGTATAAACTGGATACAAAATATAATGGAAAACAATACACGGCTGCTATGAATTACTCGTTAACATCACAATTTGTGTTTGGCACATGTTCCATATTTGACAACAGTGGCAACATCTTGTTGCAAATGGATGGAATACGATATAAAAGTGCAGCGAAAGTTGAAGACAAGATACCGCATCAACTTTTGGCAACAATTTGGAAGGAGGCAACGTTTAACAATACTGTTAAATGTGAGCTCAATGAAACAAAGATAGTTCATGTCGACGAACACAAAGCTGTTAATGCATTGATCGCTCTACTCAAGGATAAAAATATCAAATGCACATCTGAGCATATTAATCGTTATTTAAATGCTGGAGACAACACAGGTCACGACAAATTAATATTTCTACCACCAAGCGATACCGAAAACGCCGAAGCAGTTACATGGATGTTAATATCGTTGTTGAAAACATGTAACAACACTGTAAAACAACTAACTGTAATTAGCACATGCGCTTCGAAAATATTTCTAAATGGAGCACAGAGTTTAGCATCAGCTGCAATTGATGGTGTCTTGCGATCGGCAGCTGTTGAATTACGAAATTTAGAGATATCACACATTTACATTGACGGTAGCGAAACTTCATACAATAGACTAATCGAAATTATTGCCCAAGGAAACCGACATTCACATATGTTTATTGACAAAAATGGAAAATGCTATACAGAGCACATTGTCAATATTGAACACATTGAACAAAATGCATATGATGTTAATAAACAAAAATTCATCGAAACAGCTGAAAATTGCACGATCGTAACTGGCGGAACACGCGGAATAGCATTAAGTTTGGTGAATGATTTATGCCAGAACAAATCTATTTCCAATGTTGTACTTCTGTCTCGATCAGAGCCATCTGCAGAAAACAAGGCAACAATCGAAACACTACGTAGAAACGGGAATAATATTCATTGGGTAACAGTAGATGCTGCAAATGCACATGATATGTACAATCTACACCAACACATCAACTGTCGTTACCGCATAACAAAAGTGTTCCATGCTGCTGGAATAGTCAATGATTCCTCCATCTCAAATATGACACAACAGCAAATAGTGAATGTATTCAAACCAAAAGTGGTTGGTGCACAGAATCTACATTCACTAACACAGAGTGCTGCAGTTAACACATTCGTGTTATTCTCATCAATCGCCAGCACAGTTGGATCATCTGGACAGGCTAATTATGCCGCTGCTAATGCGTGTTTGGATGCTCTCAGTTATCATTATGTACAGAATGGATGTATGTCGCTGTCCATTAATTGGGGTAGTTGGGCTGAAGTTGGAATGGCTGTGAAATTACAGAAATGGTTAGAAGACAGAGGAATATTATCGATGAAACCACATGATGCATTTGTTGCATTCGACTATGCTATAAGACAACATTATATCGGTCAATATTCAATCACATCGTTCAATCGAGATCACTTGTTCACATATGCTCCTCACTTAGAAGAACTGTTTGATGGAGTTTCTCAGCGAAAACGAAGTGCAACTTTAACACCCGATACGACACTTCAAATTACAAGCAGTGAATGCAATGATGTAGTGACTGTGTTACAAAGAATAGATGTTATGCAAATTGTGGAGAAAACAGTTCGCGATGTTCTGCAATTTGACGATAATTACGAAATCGACGAAGAGAAAGGATTTATGGAAATGGGAATGGATTCACTCACGTCTGTTGACTTTCGTAATACGTTGCAAAACTATCTTGGCACGGCGGTGAAAGTATCGTCAACAGTTGTATTTGATTATCCAAATGTGGCTGCATTGGTGAAACATATTCAGAGCAAAATGGATACGATGCAACCAACAATTATTCGTGCAACAGCACCAACTGTTAATGTAGAAGCAAAACAACAACAGGAACAAATATCAACCGTAAATGCAATCGAGCACCAATTAATATCATCAATGGGAACAGTGTCTAATGACGATGTAGTTTGTGTTATTGGAATGTCATGTTGTCTCCCAAATACATCAACAAATGTCTCTAACTATTGGGCCATGTTGCGAAGTGGGATCGATGGTATGGTACCAGTACCTCCCAGTCGATGGCACAACAATGATTTCTATGATGCACGAATTGAAGCTGATGACAAATTATACACAACACATAGTGGTTATGTGCGCCAAGGTATTGACATGTTCGATGCAGCCTTCTTCGGTATAGCACCAACTGAAGCACAAACACTCGATCCACAACAACGATTATTGCTCGAACATACTTGGTTTGTTCATGTCACTAGCTCCCATTGCATAATTTCAGGTGTGCATTAGAGTTATCAGGAATTCAGCCATCATCAATACTGGGCACTGACACAAGTGTATATATAGGCTGCATGTATATTGAATATTCACATATTGTACGTGAAGCGAATATTCACAATTCACTCGTCTTCACCGGCACTAGTTACAGGTAACGTTGAGTGATTAAGGAGAGTGATGAATTTTCAGTGTTATGGCGGGGAGAATTGCCTACTATCTAGGCGCCAATGGTGCAACTATGACAGTAGATACAGCCTGTTCGTCATCATTGGTTGCGACTGACGCAGCAAGACGAATGTTATTGAGTCAAAATGATAAAGATGATCGAAAATTGGCGATTGTTGGTGGAGTGGCACTAATGGTTGATCCGATGGCACAAGTAGAACGATGTCGCCAACGTCTCTTATCTGTTGATAATCACTGTCGCACATTTGATCGTTGGGCTAATGGCTATGCACGCGGTGAAGGCTGTGCAGTGGCAGTGTTACGGAGAATGACGCGCGAACAGTTATTACAACAACAACATGGCCATTGTCCACCATTGGCTGTGATTAGTGCATCACATGTTAATCAAGATGGAGCCAGTAGTACACTAGTTGCACCAAATGGGGTTGCACAACAAAAATTGATTCAACAATGTTTAGAACAAACTAATTACACAACAGATGATGTGATTTTAATGGAAACACACGGCACCGGTACACCATTGGGCGATCCAATAGAGTTAAATGCAATTGCTGAAGTGTATGGTCAAAGAAGGGCAGATAATCAATTATTGATAACAACATCGAAGACATCAATTGGACATTGTGAGGCAGTTGCTGGATTGGCTGGTTTAATTAAGACTATATGTACAATGAAATATAACTATGTTCCGCTGCATCGCAACTTCGCATCGCTCAATCCTAAAGTTGACATGGTGGCTGTCAATGGGACTCTGCCAATTGATGGCGTGGCGATTAAATTTGAAAGAAATCAAGTAGCTGCCATTAATTCGTTTGGATTATCAGGAACAAATTCGCACGCGATTATTTTACCATGGAACAACATAGAGCGACACAGTTCTGATGCCAGAACATTGACAACATTTGTGCTGCCATATTCAGCCAAGAATCCCAACGCCTTAGAGTTGTACCGCGAAAAGTATATGGAATATTTGAATGATACATCGGATGAATTGAATATCGCCGACATGTGTGCAACAGCGGCATTGGCTCGAAATCATTTCAAATTCAGGAGTGCTGTTATTGGAAACACGTTGGATGAAATTCAAACAAATCTAATAACAAACAAACTACTAACCCGAACAATAACCACCAATGAACCACGTATCGCATTAATCTTTACAGGGCAAGGATCAGAACAAATAAATATGAGTCGTACATTGTATGAGGAGAATGCGAGTTACAGACACTGTTTGGACAATGTAACATCCGTAATGTTATCTGAAACTGGGATGGACATCCTGAAGTATATATTTAATGATAATCCAAATGGACAAAAGAATCTCCAACGAACGGAGATCTCACAGCCAGCATTATTCTGCATCGAATATGCACTTGCATCAATGTGGAAGATGTTTGGTGTCACAAAACCAATTGCAATGTTGGGACACAGTTTGGGAGAATATGTAGCACTTACATTGAGCGGCATTATCCCAAGCCTACAACACGCTTGTCGAATTGTTGTCGCAAGGGGAAAATGCATGGCTCGTTTATACGGTGAGATTTTATGAATTTGTAAATGTTGCACTTTAAATTGTAATTTCAGGACTGGGACAAATGTTGGCTTTGCCAGTTGGGGAACAAACTGCTGCGGCAATCGTAACGGCAATTGTAGACTCATTAATTGGTGACACGACATTGACAATTGCAACGACAAATAGTCCAATACAAACAGTTGTTGCTGGTACCAAGTCAGTGATTGCTTATGCACAAAATGTATGCAAAGCATTGGGTATTGACGCTAAGCTTGCAAACCGTAATTTCGCATTTCATTCCCCACTAATCGCGCGCGATGTTCTTAACCAAATGAGAGACGAATTTGCATCAATTCATTTATCAAAAGGTGTTTGTGATGTTATATCAAATGTGAGTGGTGCCGCGATGAGAAGTATCACCCACGAATACTTCATCCAACATGCACTGAGTCCCGTTAACTTCCGTAGTTGTGTCGACACTTTAGTTAAAATGGATGTTAATATGTGTATCGAAGTTGGTCCACGATCTATTTTGTCACAGTTTATCAACGACACAACAAATTCCATCGTACCACTTTCATCATTGTCTACACAAAAGACGGACATGTTCAACATTATGAACACACTAGCAGTACTTTATGTGAATGGTGTTAACATTGACTGGAAAGCTGTATATGATTCGTATTCATTTGAATATATTCAAGTTCCGACGTATCCATTTGAACGCAAACGATTCTGGATCACCGATAATATACCAGATGCTAAATCACTCACAAAACCCGTGTCTGTTCCAATGAAACAATTGTTTAATGTAGCGCAGAAAACCATTCTGACGGAAGAAATCTCATTAGAGAAGTCAAAATACGCATTTCTCATCGATCATCAAGTTATCGATAATGTCATATTCCCTGCAGGTGGCATGATATACTTAATCTGCGAAGCGTATTTAAACTTACTCGAAAGTAATGTTAACATTCGACTGCAAAATGTTGAATTGATAACACCATTAATATTAACTTCCGCTGTAACAATTGACGTTATTTTAAATGCAAAGGATGGTGCTCACAAGGTTGAATTTACTTCTACAGGTTTAGACGGTACAAAGGTGGTGCACATGAATTCTACAATTGAAACGTATGAAGGAACTGGTGACGTCTTTCAACTAAACGATACATATTCCGATAATTTAAAGAGAATCTACAATCGATTAAATTTTAACGGTTTACAATACGGAAAAACGTTTCAAACAATTCAACATATTCATTGTGAATCAAAGACTACTTATCGTAGTATGATCGAGATACCAAATGCCAGTACAGCATTCGAGCAGGCTACACGATTTTATGACGGCATTTTGCAAGCAGCAGGCGTCCCTATTTGGATTGAATGTAATGCTCCATTAACAGTGCCATTTCGAATTAAATCAATGACTGTTAGCAAATTGAACAATGAGACTACAAAGTGGCATTGTCGTGGTACTTCGTTTTCAGCAACTTCTAACGATGTCAGGCAATGCAGTGCTATTACGATTGATAGCAACGGTAAATTTGTGGCGGAAGTAGACAATTTGTCCGTAAAACTATTACCAAACCGCGCATCATTGGAAAAGTTGCTGCCATCAATTAATAACACAAATGAATATGAATGTATCTGGTCTCCTGCACCATCATCGGGCGCACAAGATACGAAATTTATTGCAGTGTCAGATCAAATTCTAACTTTCAAATCTGTTATTGCTCAAGCAACACTGACATCAGTGTCAAACATTACTTCATTAATATCAGCAAATTCCAATACTCCAAACCTACTAATTGTTGTCAATTCAAGTAGAACCAATTATGGACAACTCACCGCGAATGTTAACAAAATGATTTTGCTGTTGCAACAGTTACGTCAAACTAAATCAATCAAACGAATTGTATTTGTTATTCTAAAGGAGGATACCTTTAGTCACTTTATTTGTGGACTTACAAAAGTGGCCGCAATCGAACTGACGCATATTCAAATAAAAACGTTGATCGTTGATAAGATTAAAGACATCGAAAGTGCAATCAATGGTACAATGTCTACGACATCTCCCGTAAATTATTATCACAGCAAGCTACTGTTCGAACAAAAGCTGTTGCGTGTGCAAAGTACATCAGCCACATCAAATTATATCCTTCAACCTCCTCAATCAACAGGAATAATGGTGATTAGCGGTGGATTAACCGGTGTTGGATTTGAAACAGCCAAAGTAGCACTAGAATACAATCACGTGAATGGAGTTGTCTTGTGTGGTCGACGCATGCCAAAAGCAGACATTCTAGCAGCAATTAACAATATGCGTGCAGCTAGTGATAGAACAATACGAATTGCACAAGGCGACATTGCAGATTATAACTTCACGTTTAATCTTATGAAACACATCAAAGTACACCAACCTGTTATTGCTTGTGCACATTCCGCCGGGGTATTGAGTGATGCCATGTTGCCAAATATTCGTAGTACAGATGTGGACAATGTTTTTACACCAAAAATCAATGGCGCACTCGCATTACGAAGTGTGTGCATTGATTCAACATTAAATTCATTCATATTATATTCATCAATTGCCGCAACATTAGGCAATCCTGGACAAGCAGTATATGCAGCAGCAAATTCCATTTTGGATGGATTCTCAAATTTGTTATTGTCCCATGGACACGTGAGTCACAGTGTTGCATGGGGTAATTGGGCAGATGTTGGTATGGCAGTGAGTGTGAATGAGTCGTTGAAACAACACGGATTTATACCACTGCCATTACGCACTGGAAGAAGGGCTGTACATAAGCTACTGAATAATAATGATATACGACCACAGTCTGTTGTCGCGGAGGTCAATTGGGATAAATTGGTGACTTCGTTGTCACGTGTCAGTGAGATGATCAGTGAGTTGAGTAGCAAAACAATGGACAGTGTGCCGAAGAAAACTACGGAGAAACCCAAAGTGGAAACGAAGACAACAATAAATAACATTGTTGACAATTTCTATTCATTAACAACAAAAGAGAAGAAGCAGAAGTATGTTGAAAATATGATTGAACAAACATTACGAACAGCGTTGAAATATTCACCAGCCGACTTCGTTGATAAAGAACAAGGTTTCATGGATTTTGGACTCGACTCATTGGCTGCTGTTGACTTTCGAACAAATTTACAGAATCTATTTGGAACGTATGTCAGCATTACTGCTGCAGATATATTCGATCATCCAAATATAATATCATTATCAAGTTTCCTCTTATCACAGCTGCAAGATAATATTGGAAAACATTCAGTTACAAAAGTTGCACATATTGAAACGAGTATTGCAGCAATCAATGAAAGTGCAAAACTTGTTGAAGCTGTTAAGGAAAACAAGGACAACAACTTTATTGCAACACTTCGACAAGCGAATACAATTGAGAAACAACAAAAGCTGATCCAGTCAATGATTGAAAGCACACTAAGGGACATTTTGCATTTCACACCAGCAGATTTTGTCGACACAGAGCAAGGATTTATGGATTTTGGACTTGATTCCTTGGCAGCAGTTGCATTTCGTAACAGTTTATCGTCCAAGTTTGGTGAATTTGTAAATCTGTCAGCATCGGAGCTCTTCGATAATCCAAATATTACATTGCTTTCGAAATTTGTGTTAAATCAAATTCGTTCGCATCCTTCATTTACAGAAACACACGACATTGAGGTAAAAACGGTTCCTGTGCATTTACCGCTACCTCCAACGACTACAAAAGGAGATATTGCAATCATATCAGCCGCTTGTCATATTGCACAAGGTGCGACAACGTTGGACAAATATTGGGCAGTATTAAACTCTGGTCTCGACACAATGTCACCAATCAAATCAGATCGTTGGGACAACAGCTTGTACTACGATCAAACTATGACACGTCCTGGTGCATACTATGTTGACAGATATGGGTTCCTAAGCGAATCAATTCGGCAATTTGATCACAGTTTCTTTAATATGAATGTTGCCGAATGTCAATTCACTGATCCGCAGCAACGACTACTTTTGATGGCATCATGGCGAGCATTTGAAAATGCACAAATCATTCCCAAAACATTAACCGGGAGCAATATGGCCGTGTTTGTTGGGTCAATGGAACCGGAATTCACATTTGTATTACGAATGTACAAAAATGCGTCGAATAATTATCACAATATTGGTATATTATCAGGCACGGCTGCTGGACGCCTGTCATTCTTCTACGGTGTACAAGGTCCAAGTATTCATCTAGATACAGCCTGTTCGTCATCCATTGTAACAACTAAAATGGCCTATGATTATCTGACTCAACGACCAGACACTGCATATGCACTGTCATGCGGTACAAGCTTAATATTGAATGTCGGTGCAGCAATTGATCGAAGTTTGCTAAAAATGGTATCACCTGATGCACATTGCAAGACATTCGATGAAAATGCAAATGGGTATTCACGCGGAGAGGGCATTGGTGTTGTGTTGATGGCAAATTTGGATAGGATAACATTAGCAAAGAATGTGCGTCCACTTGCAATAATCAAAGCAATTGATGTGAATCAAGATGGTGCAAGTCTTCGTCTGTCGGCACCAAGTGGCACAGCACAAGAGAGTTTATTGAAAGCATGTTTGAAGGAATCACAATTGTCAGCAGATACAATCAATTATATTGAAGCACATGGCACTGGAACACCTCTTGGTGATCCTATTGAAGTTAATGCACTACGAAAGGTGTACGGTCGTGATAAAATGTCCACAAAACAATTGCACATTGGCACATCAAAGACAAGTTTAGGCCATTTGGAGGGCGCAGCAGGTGTAGGAGCACTGATAAAGATTGGTTTAATGATGAAACACCGACGCGTGCCAATGCATCGCAATTTCGCCGTACTTAATCATGAGATTAATATGCAGCAGTTTGGTGCTATCATTCCAATTGAAGGTGTCGATGTTGAGGATGTTGATTCAGATATTACAGCAACGATTAGTAGCTTCGGTATTAGTGGTACTAATGCGCATGTTATTGTTCAAGAATACAAAGAGGGGGTGAGAGAGCAAGTGGACGACAAGATGATGTATATACCGGCAATAATACTTCCGATATCTGCGAAAACATTGCCTTCACTTCCACTGATAATGGAACGGTATGCGACAACATTGATGGAGAAGGAAGACACAGATATCGTCAACTTTGCTTACACAGCAGCATGCCATAGAACACATTTTCGACACAGACGAGCGGTAGTTGGCACAAATATCAGTGAAATTTGTGAACAACTAAAAATACAAAAAGACGCAACATCTCGAATTGCAAAACCACAAATTGTATTCCAATTCACAGGACAGGGCAGCGAGTATGACATGATGATGCATGAATTGTATACTCATTTGCCGTATTTTAAGAAAACAATAAATGAATGTGCAATGATCATGATGGAATATGGTATGAAATTCGAATTATACAATTCGAAGTCATCAACAATTACTCACAGAGAGTCGTTACAAGCTGAATTATTTAGTGTTGAATATGCACTGGCAACAACTTTAATTCAACTCGGTATCGAACCAACAGCTGTTATTGGCCACAGTTTCGGTGAATATGTCGCAGCCACAGTTGCTGGTTTAATGACGCTACGTGATGCATTGAGAATCGTGTGTTTAAGAGGCCGACTAACATTCAAAACCATCGGTATTGGTAGAATGATTGCCGTTGCTGCAAACGAAGATATTGTCAAGGATATTATTATGAAAACCAAACAAGATAGCAGATGTGATGTTAATATTGCTGTAGTGAACACAAATAAGAGGACAGTTGTCTCAGGCGATAACGTGTCTATTCATCAATTTGCTCAAATTCTCTCAGCACTTGGATACGAACAGAGATTGGTGAATAAGAACTATGCATATCATTCGCCCATTGTAAAAAGTGTGGTTGAAGATGGTCTACAATATGCGTTAAATAACATACAGTTCTGTGACAGTGAAATACCTCTAATATCGGGAATGAATCAACAACGTATTACAAAATTAACACCAAATTATTTCTGCGATCACATGCTTCAACCTGTCAGCTATGCAGCGTGTATACTCTCAGCGGTGAATGATGGATGCAATGTGTTTGTTGAAATCGGACCACATCAAGTGTTGACAACTCTTACAAACGAATGTGCAGGAAATGTTGTCACAGTACCGACAATCAATCGTGACAAGTCAAGTTATACACAACTGTTGAATGCTATTGCACAGTTGTATGAGTTGGGTGTTGACATTAATTGGTCATGGCTGTACGATCAGTATTCAGCATGGCCAATTGAAATACCGAATTATGAATTTCATTTGGCTGAATATTGGCCACCATTGGTTGATACAAGTATTCCTTGGCCCGGTTTAGCAGTTGCTTTGGGTGTGCAGCACACCGGTTCAGCGAGACTCCAACATGAGTTGCTAAAAATGGATACGGCAAATGATGGCAGCAATATATGGTCGATTAAAGTAGACTTAACAAAGAAAGCCGCATCATACCTAAACGATCACCAAATATTTTCATCGATAGTTTGTCCAGCGGCTGTATTCATCGACAGTTCATTAAAACTGATGCAACATACTTCAAAACAACAAGACCTTATATTAACAAATGTTGAATTACAACAGCCGTGTATATTCACGGACAATGCACCAACAGAAGTTGGGATCACGTTCATAAACGACAGCATTCGATTTAAACAGGGAAATGTAACTTATATGGACGGAGTAACAAAACAGAATGATAATGTGGTTGCAATAGACGTCGCAAAACTGCAATTAACAGATGTCATTGCAACGGATATTAGCGATACACTAGTCAGTGCATTCTATCAAGGAATGCAACAAAATGGACTCTTATACGGCGCATATTTTAGACCAATAACAAATATTCTACAATATAATAGCGCAGAGAAAACCATTGTTACACAGCTAAAATTAGCCGATGATTTGACCACAACTGGATATATGTTACATCCAGTTTTAATTGATGGTCTGCTACAATCTGCTGCAATGCTGCTACAATTATCTCATCCAGCTGATCTATTTTTGCCGATATCGATGAAGCAGATTCATTTCAATTCACGAAATGTGTCACTAAATTGCATATTTGCTCAAGCTAAAATAACCAGTCACATAGATGATGTGGTGACGTTTGATGTTGTGGTGTTTGATGAGAAACACTCGCAAGTGTGCACGATAACACAAGCAGCAGCTAAACGCACACGACGACAACAATTTGAATACATCATTCAACAGTCCTCGCCCGATAGTAAATTGATTTATGCACATGAATGGGAAACAGTAACACCGACAAATGCCGGTCATGACACCAAAAATATTATTTTCATGGTTCCTAAGAAACTTGCAAGCGCATTTGACGTATTTTGGAAGAATAGCCCACATAATGTATTGGTCGTTGCAACAGATCAACAAATTGAAGTTCCAACAGTACCTGCCAATACAAACTTGATCTATTTTGCAACAAAGTCGTCATTCCTTAACACGAAAAACATATTTAAACTATTGCAAATATGCCATGGAAATGCAAAAATCGAACGAATAATTGTGATATCTCTTCACACGGACAGTCGAATTGAAGCAATGCTCAAATGCGTTGCATTGGAAGCACCGAAACGTGCATATGGACATATTGTTATGAATGGATTAAAATCAACATCAAGTGATTTATTAACTGCAATAAATCAATCACTCAGCCATCAATTTGGATGTGTTATATTGCAACTGAACGATACCAATGTGCTACGAGCACAGATATTAATATCCAAAGCTGTTGCAAAGACAACGATAAAACAGAACATTTCGAATATCGAATTGAAATCCAAATCCGGTCAAATGTTAAACTGTTTCGCAATGTGCACACAGAAACGAAACTTGATCTCAATTAACAAACAATTTGATGCAATTGGACTTGCGTACAATAATGAGAATACATGGAATTACTTGCACATGAATTATACTGGTAACAAGTGGACAATGATAAGTCAATGTTCAGCGGGACAATGTACAAACGTTAATTTGCTAAATCAAATGGCCACACGTTACTTTGTCGGTGACAATAAACAAGTGTATTTACCAAAATGTATGTTTAATTGCCATGCTGCATTCATAGATGAACAACAGAGCACAAAACTGGGATTTATTTGTTCATTGATGGCAATGCAAACTGACACTCGTATTAGTGACGATTTTAGTCTTATTAATGATGATGAATTTGTCACAATTACTGAGTTGTCACATCCAATAGAAAAACGGCAAAGTACCGTTATGATAACTGGTGGTTTTGGTGGCATCGGATTAGCAATTGGCGAACAAATGTGTACAACCAACAAGTGTGATTCAGTTCTACTAACCGGACGAAAGAAACCAGATGATGCAATGCGAAAACGTTTATCGGATATGTCAACCTCAGAAACAAAGTGCAGTTACACACAATTCGACACATCATCGCACACGGAAATAACAAAAGCAATTGGTGCATGCCATATATTACCAACAACTGTATACCATTCCGCGGGTATAACAGAATCGAAACTAATTCAAAAGATAGAATGGCAAAATGTTGAAAATGTGTTCACCGCAAAAGTACTGGGTAGCGATGCATTAAAGAGAACGCTGCAAGGATACGCAGCAAAGAATAGGGTGAAACTTGTACTGTTCTCGTCAATAGCATCGTGCACTGGTAATGCAGGACAAACACATTACGCCAGTGCTAATGCATTTATGGACGAAATGGCGCTGCAGAATACATCGTCCAATATAACCATATCAACAATTAACTGGGGACCATGGGCAGATGTTGGTATGGCTGCCAATTTTGGTGAACAACATTGGAAGCAGTCAGGATGGAGAGCGATAAAACCAAAACATGGTGTACAGTTATTGAATATGGTTGAAAACAGTCATCGACGACAGTCGATCATTGCTGACGCGAATTGGAACAGAATTGTTGAGCTACAACCGGCACTCAAAAGTTACTTGCACAAAGTGATTAAACTGAACATTCCTAAAGAGAAGCCGTCTGCAGTGAAATCACCACCGTCAAAACCAAAACTGTATGTAAAGCCAACATTGTCAGCTGTTTCACAAAATATAATGGTGTTATTGCGCGATGCATTACGACTAGACACTTCACAAGTCATAGACCCAATGCAAGGATTCTTTGACATTGGACTTGATTCACTAATTGCGGAAGAATTTAAAACAAAATTGCGCAATGTCTATGGTGAATATGTTACATTTGAAACGACAACCATATTTGAACATTCTAGTGTTCAACAAATGTCAAAGTATGTCTTCGAAAATTTGCCGGAAAGCGATCGTATGCCGGAAGAGACAAAAGAGGAAACAGAAGAAGAAGAAATTCAATTACGAAATGTTGCATCGGTGGTATTAAAATCACTGCGAGACAGTCTACAAATAGCGGCATCTCAACCGATCGATTTAGAGCAAGGATTCAGTGATATGGGATTAGATTCGTTATTATCAACAACACTTCGAAATTCGTTGGCCACATCATTCACACATCTCTCATTCTCGCCAACATTACTGTTCGATTATCCAACACCAAAAACACTAATTGATTACATTACCACTGAGCTGGAAAGTAAAATGAAGATGCACGCAAACGTTGTGAAGCCTTTAGCTCGTCAAATAGAAACCCCGTTACCATTGATAAATAAAGCTATTCATATCATTGGTATCAGCAGCATTCTTCCAGCAGGATCAAACAATTATAGCAGTGTTTGGGATACATTGAAGATTGGAAAGCAAGCCATCACAAATGCTTCACCGTATCGTCAAGATTTAATACAAATCTGGCAAAAGAGTCTGCAATACAACGAGGCGCGACAAATCAAAATCGGCTATTTGGATTATGCAATTGACACGTTTGACACATCATTCTTCCGAATAACACCCGTTGAAGCACGTGTCACCGATCCCCAACAACGACTGTTATTACAACAAACATGGCATGCATTTGAACATGCTAATATCAAACCAGAAACATTAGTCGACACACGTACTGGTGTTTATATGGGCGCATTTCCAGTAGTATCATACACCGATCTACTGGATGTCAGTATTGCAGAACAGGAAAAGACAGCGTATTATGGCAGTGGTGTCGATGCATCAACCATCGCTGGCAGAATATCATACGTGTATGGTCTGCAAGGACCGTCATTCACCCTATCAACAGCGTGTTCAACACATTTGGTGTGCATGAATGAAGCGTATAATGCACTCACTAAAGGTGACATCACACTTGCACTATGTGGAACTGCGAATATCATTGTCTCACCAAAAATCACTAGTCAACTAATTCGTGCGAAGATGTGTTGCACAGATAGAAGTCGAATGTTTTGTAAATCATATGACGCATCGGCAGATGGATATGCGCGAGGTGAAGGTGTCGGAGTAATGATATTAAAGGCTGGCAATTTGGAATACGGAGAACGATCATTAGGTGAAATAGTCGGTATTGGATTGAATCAAGATGGTGCAAGTGCTGGACTTACTGCACCTAATGGTACAGCGCAAAAGAAACTGTATGATCATGTGCTCACGAACAACAATATCAATGCCAATGATATATTCTATGTCGAAGGTCACGGCTCAGGCACTGACCTGGGCGATCCCATTGAAACGAGATCGATTCTATCCACATTTGGAAGAGACAGACAGAAGAATTTTATGATTGGAACAGTGAAGACAAGTTTTGGACATTTGGAGCCAGCTGCATCATTGGCAGGAATGTGTCGTCTATTGCTCGCTATCAGACACAAACACGTTCCACAACATTTGCATTTCTGTTGTCCAAATCCGAAAATACAATTTGCCGAATCAAATTTGAAATTATCGATCATTGGTGAAAATGTAAACACCGAAGATACAAATCGACTAATTGCCATCAATTCTTTCGGTTACGTTGGAACTAACGCGCATGCAGTAATTCGACCAGTTAGGCAATCAACCGTTGCGAAAGTAATTGATTTGCCAAAGGGCCAGATGTTATTACTATCCTGCAAAGATATGGAAATGTTAAAGGGATACACAAATGAAGTTGCAACATTTGTCCAGCAGTCACCATCCCAGTTGGCAGATATTGCGTATACGATGAATATACGCCGGCAACAATTTGCCAATAGATCATTTATAATTGCAGAAACAAACAATTCAAAGGTATCTAGCGGTGACGCACGAGCGGTAATTCCTGCACCGAAAATCGCATTTGTATTTACTGGCCAAGGTTCGCAAGCCTTGGGTGGTGGTCGCGAGTTGGCTATGAAAATGCCATTGTTTAACAAACATTACACGAATATAATGGACAAAATGATAAAATTCGTGCCACACATGAAAGATGCACTTTATGGATTGGATAAGAATTACGACATAAACGAAACACTGTATGCCCAATCAACAATATTCTGTTTTGAATATGCCATGGCCCAAACATGGATTGAAATGGGTGTCAAGCCGGATGTGTTAGTTGGCCATTCACTCGGGGAGTGTGTAGCAGCATGTGTATCTGGTGCACTAAGCCCCGATGATGTGTGTCAATTGGTCATCACACGTGCTACACTCATGCAACAATTGCCATCTAATACAACGGGCATGTTGGCGTTGTCGTTGCCGAGTGATCATTTCATCATTGATATGTTGACAGATAGTACACGCTGCCCGTGGTCACTGGATGTTGCTGGTGTTAATCATACGAAACAAACAACAGTGTCTGGGCCGCTGGCTGATTTGGCAGCGATACAGAGAATGCTGGTGGAAATGGGTTATGTATGTACTTCAGTGCCAGTATCACATGGATTCCACTCAAGACACATGTCACCAATTATACCAAAATTGAAAGAAATCGATGCAACAATTACATATCATTCGCCAAAAATTCCAATCGTGTCGAACTTAACGGGCAAATTACAGAGTGTATTCGATTCAGACTACTTCTGCGAACAAATCCTCAGTCCTGTGTTGTTTGTTCCGTGTGTTGACACGCTATTAAATGAATTAGGAGTAAATATCTTCGTTGAAGTTGGACCACGACCCGTATTGACCAATTTAATTCGGCAATGTAAACTAACACCTCAACAATCACAGTCATTGGTAACAATAGCAAGTAGAGGGTCAAAAGGTGTGAATGGTGATGAATGGATACAATTCCTATACGCTGCTGGTCAACTGTGGTCATGTGGTGTGGAGTTTGATTTGTCAACAATAACGCCAAAAGGAAATCATGTCGACATACCGTCGTATCCATTTAATATGACCAAACATTGGATTACACAAACAGAAGAATATATAAATGAAGTGAACAATAATATGAAACCTGTACAAGCAATTCACCATAAACTGACGTGGGGGAATGATTCTAAACCCATTATTAATTCAATGATCGGCCAACAGTGGCTGTTGGTGTCTCAATATGAGGACATTGGCAAATCAATGCAACATCACTTCAAACAGGCAAATATTAATGTGCATGTTCCTACTGTCAAGAATATTAGTGAATATATCAATGTTAACATGTTGGCACATTTGACAACGTTGAAATGTACAGGCATTCTGCTTGTGTTGCCATCAATTAACAAACAATCGTGTACATGGACGAGAGAATTTACTGCAACACAGAAACTTGCATTACATTTGGCGAAAGTCATTCAAAAAGCAAATCAACCAATTGACATTAAAGTTTTGGTTAATATTTCGGATAATGCAACGACTGGAGTAATTAGCATATATCGTGCATTAATACAAGAAAAGATTGGCAAGAACATTGAAATACTACTGCTAACTGACAATGGACATTTCAAATCATTACTAAAACCAGATATGGGCGATGCAAAATCAGAATCCGGTGTCAAATTAATCAACGTAAATGGTGATGTGCAGTCGAGTAAACTTGCACATATTAACGAAAGATTGCCCGAAAATTACTCGATCAATATATCCAAAATTGGACATACATCAGCGCGAATAACAATAAATGACGATGTTGAGGTCGGCACCAATGTACAAGATGTTCGAATTGAAACAGCAATGTTAAAGGAGCTTCCTGATAGCACCGAGTTAACATTTGCATTCTGCGGAACACTTGCCAATGAGGAGAAGAAAGTTTACGGAATACATAAGGGGAAATTACAGTCAACCATTACCATTTCAAAGAACTCCATAAAACAACTTCCCAAATATCTAAGCACTGTTGCTGCATGTGCAATGATACTCTCCGGTAATGATGTTGAGCACATCACAGACATAATACAAACTACTACTGTCATAAGTATCGATGTGTCTTCACCCATAATAGTTGATTGGAAATCAAATGTTCATTTACTACTGACGCTACCACAAAGCAACATTGTATCCACACGTGGAACTGTGTTAATTACAGGTGGTGTTGGTGGCATTGGCAGTGGTTTAGCAGAGTGGTACGCATCTCATACAGGAGTGCGTGAATTGATCGTGACAAGTCGCAAAACACCACCATCAGACAGTCTGCGACAAGTGTGTGGTGATAAAGTCAAATTGCGCACAGTTCATTGTGATGTTGCCGATTCAAAAGCAATGCATAAAGCATTGCAAGCAAGTCAATATACAATTACAAGCATCATTCACGCCGCTGGTATTCAAAAGTCGGCGTTGGTGTCTAAACAAACATGGGCACTTGCTGAGAATGTCATGGCGCCGAAGATTATTGGCGGACATTACCTGCATGAATATTCAAGACAACATTCTGTTGACACCTTCATATTATTCTCATCAATTGCAAGTGTATTCGGTGTTGCGGGTGAAACAGCATATTGTGCCGCCAATGGTTATTTGGACGACTTAGCACATATGAGACAGAATGGTGGTTTGCCAGCTGTTAGCCTCAATTTGGGACCATGGGCAGAAGTAGGCATGGCAGTTAGTTTAACTGAACAACATGAGAAATTTGGATTACGACCCCTTGCACCCGAAAGAGGAAATAGAGCAATAGTTGATGCGATGTGTATGGGATTCAAACAGTTATGTATCGTTGATATTGACGAACAAGTGTTTGGTAAAGAACCGAATCTTGCCCAAACACGCGAAACGGTCGCTCCGGCTGTTCAAATAACCGCAAAGAAAGGTGTGCCAATTTCACGAAGCAAAATACTTGCTGATTTGGAAAATGCGATCAAGCAAGTGACAAATATCACTGACCGTATATTGCCAAATGAAGGATTTATGAGTATTGGGGTGGATTCATTTGTAGCAGTTGAGCTGCGTAACAAGATTGTACAAATGTTCCCGGATATAACACTGCCAACAACTGTTGTATTCGACTATCCAACACTTAATTCACTCACGGATTTCATTGTCAAACAACAAACTGTAGATGTTCCTGATATTGCAATTATGCCAGTTATTGCACGCAGCCAAGTGATTGCAGATTTAGAAGATGCAATCAAGAAAGTAACAAACATCACTGAACGCATATTGCCCAATGAAGGTTTCATGAGTATTGGCATTGATTCATTTGTTGCAGTCGAGTTAAGAAACAAGATTGCGCAAATGTTTCCAGAAATCAATTTGCCAACAACTGTTGTATTCGACTATCCAACGCTAAATTCATTAACAGATTTCATTATGTCACAATTGAATGTCACAGAAAGCAGCATAGCACCAGCACTGTCACTAAAACAAAGTCACATAGACGACTCAAAACTGGCAATCATTGGAATTAGTTGCGCATTTCCACATTCGGGTAGCACGGTTAATCAATATTGGGAATTGCTACTAACTGGCACAAGTGGCACAAGTGTTATACCACCAAAACGATGGAATTACCTCGACCACTATACTCCAACCATTGATACACCGGGTAAAATGTACATTAACACAGGAGGTTTTGTTGACATCAATGTGTATGATTACGACGCTCAATTCTTTGGTATTAGTGGAAGAGAAGCAAAATATCTCGATCCACAGCAACGATTATTGATGGAGCATACAGTACACGCGCTACATAATGCTCATATGTCGCATACAAGTGTTATTGGCACAAATACTGGTGTTTATGTTGGAGCAATGTCACATAATTATGCGGATTTATTAAACGAACAACTGGCATTGACTAAATTGAACATTTACACGATGACAGGAACAAGTAGCAGTGTATTGGCAGGTCGATTGGCATACACCCTTGGTATGGAAGGACCAACAATATCAATAGACACGGCATGCAGCTCGTCACTGATGGCACTCTACACAGCAGTAAATTCATATGACCACACACGACCACAGTCATACTCTGTTGTTGCTGGTGTTGATATAATGCTTGACCCACGACCGATGATTGCATTATGTCAGGCGCATATGTTGTCACCGGATGGATTGTCTATGACATTTGATCAAGATGCTAATGGCTATGCACGAGCTGAAGGTTGTGGTGTCATGATTGTAACAACGATGCAGAATGCAATACATACAAATGCTAATATCTATGCAATTGTCAATTCGTGTGTTTCTAATCAAGACGGTATGAGTAGCTCGTTGACGGCTCCAAGAGGTGCATCACAACAACGGTTGTTGCAAGATGCATTAGACAAAGCACAGTTTAATGTTAATGATATTGCAATGTTTGAATGCCATGGCACTGGCACATCATTGGGAGATCCAATTGAAATGAATGCTATTGCGAGTATTTATTCGAACGGAAAGAGGAACAGTCTACTACCAATAGTTGCGGTAAAGGCAAGTATTGGTCATTTGGAAGCTGCTGCTGGTGTTGCCAGTCTATTCAAAATATTCCATCAATTAAAATACGGCACCCTACACCAACAACTGCATTTTAAATTGGTCAATCAGCATTTTAATGCAAAAGATTCCGTACAAGTGGTGCCAGTAATTGGTGCACGTCTTGACAATTCTGCTGCTAATTCCTCAGCAGCAATAAGTTCATTTGGATTTAGTGGAACAAACTGTCATGCAATTATTACTGCAGTTGAACAACATGTCGACAAGACGAGGAACATAAACGTCAACATAAAAGGAACATTTGCCGAACTACTTACAATGTCAACGACTGTTGCAAATAATTTAGATGAAGTTCGAAAAGGATATTTGAACTATTTTACAAGCTCGCTGTCTGACTGGCGTTCATCTTGTCGTTCTTTGACGATGGACAGAACCCATATGAAATATCGAAAGGCAATTCGTGCCAATACTAGATCTGACTTATTAAAACAACTTGAAACAAATTTGGAAGCGCCAAGCACAACTGTCGATGTATTCAATGTTTACTTTTTGTACCCTGGTCAAGGATCACAATACCATCACATGGCAAAGGAGTTATATCACGCAAATGACAAATTTCAATTTTGGATTAATAAGTGTCACGAATGTTTCGCCCTCTGCGACGTAACTATCAACATTATGGATATCCTATTCGGAGAGAACCTACAAAACGTGTCCAATTTAGACACGACGTTCTATTCACAGATTGCACTATTCACTGTCGACTATTCATTAGCACAAATGTGGATGGCATACGGTATTACTGCAACATGTTCACTAGGACATAGTTTGGGAGAATTAGTCGCCGCATGTATTGGCGGAGTGTTCACATTGGAAGATGCATGTCGTCTTGTTGCACATCGTGCAAGACTCATGAATGTACTACCACATGGCATGTCGACTATGATTGCTGTCCATCTGCATGCGAGTCAAGTACAAAGAGTGTTGGATGCATTGAAGTCGGATGATGTGGTTGTTGCTGCACAAACACGAACACAAACAACGTTGTCAACTAGTATTGTGTTGGGCAAATTGTTAATAATGTTGTTCAACAAACTTGGTTATGACAGCACACAGCTACATGTTTCGCATGGTTTTCATTCGAAATACGTCCAACCAATGATTGAAGACTTCCGGCAAATCGCCCAATCAATTCAGTACAATCGATCGTCAATACCAATTGTTAGTAATATTGATGGGAATAAGAGATTCGAATTTGATGCAAATTACTGGTGTCAACAGATCTTATCACCAGTCAACTTTGAAGCTTGTGTCAAAACTATAATTGAGAGCACAAAATCAGCAGTATTTATCCACTGTGGTCCGCGATCGTTGTTGCTGAACATGATTTCAGATTCCATGACCACACAACAACGACTACAATGTTTATTCTTGCCATCTCTAACAAATTCTAAATCGGATGTTGATACAATTGGAAACTCCATTGTGCAACTCTATGATCATGGGGCAGATTTAGAATGGGCAAAAATTATACAAAAACCTAAACATCGTGTGGATTTACTTCCGCAATATCCTTTCGTAAAAAGGGAGTACAATTTGTTTGAAAAAGGGAATACTGAAGACTTACGAGTGAAGAGCGTTGTTGCTGAAACGAAGAAAAATATCGTCTACATGCCTGCATGGATAGAACAAGCTATAGCACAAGGAAACAGAAATACGTCTGACAAATTATTTGTGATTGGACTTGAGAGCGCGAATATCGAAGAAATATTACAAGCAGCAAAACTTGCCGCTATTCAAGGCCACCGTCAACTCATTGCAGTAGATGATTCACATCAAGAAGCAGTTAATATAAACAGCGATAATTCAATTACAGACGTAGCAAGAGTCGTGAAACAACTTGCTCCAAGTGTTGTAGTTGTTTGTCTACAACATGTTACTGATGTATATCTACAAACGAAAGTACTACTTTGGGCGGCCAAAGTATGTCACGCAGCAGATATTGCTGCAGAGTTTGCAGTTCTCACGCAAAATAATATGGCCGTTATGACAAACGAAGTAAACATAACTGTGGATATTGTTGCGGGATTCACAAAAACATTATCATTGGAATGCAGTCGACTCAACGTCGTACATATTGATGTTGATGAAACAACCGAATTAAAAACTATGATTCGTGAAATTGCAAATGCACAATTGGGATCATGTGCACACTCAATTGCATTGCGTGGCAGCAAGAGATATATCCAGCGATTAATGCACGACGACGAAACTGAACTGCTATATGGAATATCAAAGCAGTACAAGCCACAATCTGCCATTATTACTGGAGCATTTGGTGGTATTGGCATGCACGTTGCACAACATATACACGACAATGGATGTAATGATATTGTCCTGTGTGGACGTACGATGCACAGTTCTACAACTGCCCCAATTACAAGAATGAGAAAGAATGGTAGCAACATACGAAGTGCATGTGTCGATGTTAGTTGTGCCACCGATATGTATAATTTAATGAAACATGTCAACGTAAGGGCAAGGTCAACTTGCTCTATCATTCACACTGCTGGAACTGTAAATAATGCTGTATTAAAAGACATTACATATGGACATTTTATGAATGTCTATGCTCCTAAGATTACGGGCACGAAATTACTGCATGAACTATCAAAACAAATCAAAACACCGTGTTTTGTTCAATTTTCCTCAATAGCGTCAGCGATGGGATCAGCAGGTCAATTGAATTACGCATCAGCAAATGCATTTATTGATGGCTGTCACTCCCTTCGTCTCTCTGCCGGTCATTCATGCCAAACAATAAATTGGGGTCCTTGGGCTGATGTTGGAATGTTGGCAAAGGCACCAGCTGAAATGCGAATCGTTGAACAATTGAAACGTAAAGGATGGTACCCAATTGACAGCAGAGACGGTCTTGAAGTTATTGACAAAATAATGCTTTCACCACATAAACAACAAATTGTATTCGATGCAAAGTTGTCAACTATTGCGAAAAACCACCCACCTCTGGCAGATTGGTTATCAAATCTTGTAACAGTAGAACATGACGTTACTCCACAGATAACAATCATAGAAGACAATGCATCGACATTATCAACAATGCAACGTTCTTCACGCGCACAAATCGAATCGTTCCTTCGACAACTGTTAGAATTACCGTCAAGCGATGCAATTGATGAAGAACAAGGGTTTATGTCAATGGGAATGGATTCATTAATGATAACAGAACTGAGAAACAAACTCGATGAAGCATATGGACGTCAAGTGGAGATATCCGCGTCCATTGCATTCAACTGTCCCAATCTCAAATCATTGGTGGATTATATCGACACGAATTTGTTTGGAACGAAGAATATGCAACAAGCACACAAGCAATTAACAATGACACACCAAATAAACGACAATCAAATAGCAATAATTGCAATGTGTGGTGCCTTTTCAGACAATTATAATGTTGACCAATTGTGGACATGTGCATTAGAAGGACGTGAATGTGTTCGATATTTAGATAACGAGACACTCAAATCTATGGGTGTTGATGAAACTGTGCTGAAAAATCCGCTTTATGTTCCCGCAAGTGGTAGACTGGACGGGATTGAGGAATTTGATAACGCTTTCTTCAAATTAACAGCACGTGATGCTGCAGTTCTTGATCCACAAATACGCAAATTTTCTGAAATGTGCTACAATTGTTTGGAATTGTCTGGCTATGTTAGACAACGGAAACAATTACAAATCGGTGTCTTTGCTGGTGCTGAAGTGGCCGATTATATGGGCGGTGGCAATATCGATGCAAATGAAACATACGGAAGCTTAAACAATCAATTCTTACTAAATCAACAAGATTTTCTAACAACATGGACAGGTTATTTACTCGGTTTGGAAGGTCCAGCCGTAACAGTGTACACAGCGTGTTCGACGTCAATAGTAGCAGTTGTACAAGCATGTCACAATTTAGCAAACAATAGCAGTGCACTAGCATTGGCAGGTGGCTCGTCACTTGTAATGCCCCATCAACATGGATACATATATCAAGAGGGCATGATGTTCTCACCTGATGGACATTGTCGTCCATTCGATGTCAATTCTAACGGCATAATTCGTGGGTCAGGTCTGGGTGTTGTTGCATTGAAACGATTATCTGATGCACAACGTGACGGGGACATTATTCACGCAGTATTGAGTGGGTATGCGACGAGTAATGATGGTGATAAGAAAGCTAGTTTTACGGCGCCGAGTCAATCTGGGCAAGTGCATTGTATAATTGATGCTCAACGAATGGCTGGTATCGATGCTAGTCAACTGCAATATATCGAAACACATGGAACAGCGACGAAACTTGGTGATGCTATTGAAATACAGGCGCTACAACAGGTATTCAATACAAATTCGAATATAGAAAGAACATCGAAATGTTTGATTGGTTCCATCAAAGCAAACATTGGACATGCATTTGCAGCAAGTGGTATAGCCGGATTAATAAAGATATGTAAAATGATCCAACATCGAACAATCCCCCCACAAATCAATTTCACCGCACCACATCCTAATCTAAATCTGGAACGAACACCGTTTCAAGTGTGTGAGAATACTGTTCAATGGATGGATCAAGTGAAAGCAAGTGGCATTAGTTCATTTGGAGTTGGTGGCACAAATGCACATTTGGTTGTCACAATGAACGACAATTTATTTGTCAATGAAAACGAAGTGACCGATGCACAAAACACTTGCCATACGTTACTGATCACCGGTCAGAGTGCAGAATGTTGTGTTGCAAATGCAAAGGCACTCGCTAATCATTTAAGTGTACATCCGGATACTTCCATCACCAATGTTGCGTACACACTGTTGCATAAACGAGATCACTTCAAACACAGATTGACTGTTGTGGCAAATGATGTCTCTGTGGCGATGATGAAATTACATTCTGTGAAGGCACCGACTGAAGTTCTGTCGACACAATTAACACACGACAATATTGCATTTGTGTATTCACCACAAGGTGTCCAGTATCCGGGCATTGCCAAGTGTCTATATGGTGTTGCTCCAGTATTCACAGAAGAGTTTGATAAATGTTGTCGAATAATCAGCGACAACACAGGTGTGGACTTCAAAAGAATTGTTCACCCAGATGAGAATGACATGAACAAGATGCTAGTATATCGTACTGATTGGACACAACCTGTTGTATTTACAATAGGTTATGCAATTGCACGACAGATGAATGCATGGGGCATACAGTCAAACACTTGTATGGGACATAGTTTGGGTGAGTACATTGCTGCTACGATGGCTGGTGTGTTCAGTTTGGAAGAGATTATTCCGATTGTCATGCAACGTGGACAGTTGATGAATAAAACAGATAAAGCACGAATGGTAGTCATTAATAATGAGAATGTCGACAAATTTGTGAGCGATAAAATAGCCATCACTGCCGTAATTACCCCCAATTTGAAAGTGTTGGCAGGTAGAAAAGAAGATGTGAATAATTTGACAGCTCAACTCGACGAGATGGAAGTAGAATACAACAACGTCTATGCAACACACGCGTTCCACTCATATTTAATGAAACCAATTCTGAACAAATTCAATGATGCACTTAGTATGTTAAAGATAAATAATACAACGAAGCGAATTGCATCAAATGTCTGTGGGAATTACATGCTGAACAGTACAATGAAGGATATTGCATATTGGACTCAACATATACTTGAACCTGTACAATATGGCAAATGCATTGACACAATGTCATCGGATGTGGCAGTATTTGTAGAAATTGGCCCATCAGGTTTCTTGTCAACGTTTGCCAAGGTCCGAAATTGTCCCCTCAATATTATCAAAACCGTGCTTCCACCGAAATTGGTAGTGAATGGCCAGGAAGATTTCGAATTATACGGTGCAGTAGGACAATTATGGCAATATGGACTGAATGTTGACTGGAATGTGATACAACCGATAAGTGGACGACAAGTTTGCATACCAACATATCAGTTCAACAAAACGCGTTGTTGGGTTGATCAAGTGGAGCTCAAGAAGCAGAAAAATATTGCCAAACAGGACACTGAAATGAATTATTTTGTCACGGGATGGCAGCGAAAGCATTTACCCATTGAATTTAAACAGGAGACTCAGAAATGGTTAATATTCATGGATGATTGTGGTGTCGGCGACGCACTCATTAAAACAATATCGGATAACACCTATACGATTGTTAAACACAATGTCCACCAGATTGAGAAGCTCACAGTGGATACAAATAACATAATCACCATTAATCCGTGCTATATAGAAGCATATGAAAGTTTGTATTCACATCTATCCACAAACAATTGTCTACCGACTGCAATATACCATGGCTGGACATTAACATCAAATAAAATGAAATGTTTTACGTCAGTGGAAGATGTCTCCTGTCATCAACTAATTGGAATACATTCGATTAATGGACTACATCAAAATCTTCTACCATACCTCGACAGCGCAAATATAATAGTTCTCACAAATTGGTTAAGCGAAATGCCGGAAAAGTCAACAATCAACGGTGCATTACGTGTGATTGTTCAAGAAGTGGCAAAGATTAAAACATACTGTATTGATATAATGGATAATTATAAACCAACCAAAGTCGATCACTTGATCGATATTGTCCATGGTCTAACATCGACAACAAATTGTATTCAAACTGTCAGCGAATTGTCCCTATATCAAATAGACAAGGCCGGCGTTCTGTACGAGCAAATATATTCACCGGCAGATATGACAACAACATGTGTACGTGTCAGTGTAGGAGATGTGATACTAATTACTGGCGGTACGAGTACCGTTGCACTGGCACACATTCGGGCAATTGTTGATCAGGTCGGAGGGTGTACTTTCATTCTGGCTAACCGTTCTGGTCAATTGCCGAAGAGCAACGAAGGGGACAAAGTTAAAAATAGGATTGATGCGTTTATTAATGCCGGCTGTCGTGTGGAAATTGTTAAAATCGATGTTGTAAATGAACGCGCTGTTGATGCAGCGATACGTGCGATAGTGAAACAATATGGACGCATTGATGGAATAATACACGCTGCCGGTGTTCCAACTATTCATAAGTTGCAGAAGTCAGTTGATGATATTGAACAAGTCATCGCACCGAAGGTGTATGGTTAGTTGCATAAAATAAATGTTCACAAGTGTTTTAACATGTTGCAGGTACTTGGACAATTCTACGAGCATTGCAAAACAACAATGTTACAATCAAATACTTTATTATGACATCATCGTTGCTCTCCCTTGTTGGAATGCAAGGAACAATAGATTATTGTGCAGCAAATATGTATTTGGATGTAGTCAGCGAATGTTGTAACATAACAAATGTAAAACAATTTCTGTCAATCAATTGGCCAGCATGGCGTAATGCTGGCATGATGACAACATATTCGAATAAGAAGAGCATTAATTCATTGCAACAATTGTTGGACACAAACACAATTAGTGAACAAGAAGGAATTGATATCTTTGCTAAATGCATCAAGTCACAATATTGTGGTCAAATCATCGTGTCTGTGCAGCATCCAAAAGAACTACAGATGGGAACACGACGATTCCAACAGGGAGATGCAACTTTAGCCGAAGACAGTGATGCAGATACAATTACAAATCAACCACCTAATAATGTTTCTGATATTGAAATGACATTGTTACGCATATGGAAGGAAGTTCTGATGTCAGAGAACACAACAGTTGAAGATAACTTTTTTGAAATCGGTGGAAATTCGTTAAGTGCCGTTCAAGTTATGACAAAAGTGCGCAAATATTTGGGTCTCAAGTTGCCTGTAAAGTTATTGTTCGAAAATCAGACAATTAAGGAGTTTGCCGGCGAATTGATGGCATTATATACGGAAAAGATGTTGAATGAAGCGAGTAACGAAACTACAAACTAATGATTATACATTTTCTATCAATCTTCAACTGTCTTTCTATGAAATAAACAAGAGATGATTACAGTGAGACATCACAAGCGGAAAATGTAAAGCATTTTCAATTGTTACAATATTTTCAAAACGATTTTTAAAAGACTAAACATTTCGATGAGAAAATTTGCATAAATCTTTTGTTTACAACTATACCTAAACACATCCTTACTTTCTCGTTATCACTTCTGTTTGGGTTCTGTTGTTACTTCTGCTCTCACATACTCCCCAAAATGTCATCAACACCCGTATTACAAAAGGTAGTGATGAAACTGCGCGCAGCCTCACCACTCCGTCATCACTCACCATCATCCATGTCTCCTCGATCACCACACGTTGTATTCTCATACTCACCGCAACGCGCGAATAAGACTGCGTCACCACGTACACTTTGTCCACCGGGAGAGGCGAGAGCCACGCGTGAGTTGGACATGTTGGTGGTGTTGGAATAATTGTTGTTGTTCAGCAATTGCACGCGCTAATAGTTTCCTACATCGTCGTGGACGCGCACTATCAAAGTTGCATTTATTGCATGCAACGGATAATTTCTTCAAACGTCTAACACATTCAACGCGCAGCAAGAGCACAGCAAATGTGCAAAACACACCACCTGAAGTGAATCATGACGAGTCGAGGGATAGTGCTATTTCGGTGTGTTTTTTGGTTCGTTGTATTTTACCGTTATTTCTTCTTCAGCCAGGCAGCACATTATTGTCGCAACGGTGTGAGGATATCATTTCCAGTCCTGCACAAGCACAGCGTTATCGTTTGCAGCGCCGCATACTCTACGCCAATAAAAAGTCAAACACAGCCCCTGATCTCCCAACACCCCCCGTTCGTTAATGTTCCTTGTTCTAATCAACATATTTTAGTCAAACACCAACATTCCAGCAACATGTGTGAATTCACCGAGTGACGACAGCAAGAGTGACTCAGAATGCATGATTGACGATGCCGATGACGCGCTACAATTTATTGCGCCTATTGAGCAGATTGGTGAAATGGAATTGTGCGATTTGGTATCGCAGTTGCAAATACCCGATACACCGATTGTGGCGTGGCGACATGCACATAGTGGCACTGGAGGAAATGAGAAACGACAGACGGCTAGTGATGGAACCAAGAGAGTGTTGTCAATTATTGGTTTGTTTTCCCGTTTCCTACGCATATTCTTTTGTATAGGTAAGGGCGGTTTTGGTTCCGTCTTCATTGCACATTATAACGGACGTAAAGTTGCTATCAAACAATTGTACAATCGTAAAACAGAAGGTGTGTTTGTGCTTTTTGTTTTATTTTCTACATCAAGGCGGTACTACGAAAATCAAGGAGTCCAGTTTTTTGGCCGAATTAAATGCATTTGGTTTGTCGCATCCGAACGTTGTGAAAATATTAACATTTACATGTCTATCGAATGTCACACAGGTATTTCGTTTGTTATATTCACTCATTATTATTGTGCAGGTTGTATATGAATACGTAGGACATCGCACACTTGCACATGTTATACTGAGCAATGATAATAATATGGAGCCATTGCCAATCCAACGGCGAATGCGTATATTGACACAGGTGATTGTTGTGTCCTGTTGAATCAAATAATCCATTTTAGGTGATTGATGCATTGAACTACTGTCACACGCAGCGTATTGTGCATTTAGATGTGAAGCCACACAATGTGTTACTCACTGATTTACCGAATGAAATTTGCAAATTGGCCGATTTTGGATGTTCGAGACGTTTGCAATTAAATGGTGCTGTTGATTTATTTATTTATTTATTGGAAATTCATTCCAGATTCGGAGGTTGTTGTTGATTCGAATCGGTGCGGTACATTGGTTTACACGGCGCCCGAAATACTTCAACATTCAGTTGCTACGGCGCGCGCTGATATTTATTCGTTTGCATTGACAACGTGGCAGGTATGTTGTTGTTGATAATTGTGTTTCTTACATTTTGCAGCTTCTTTCCCGTCAACAAATCCATTGCGGTATGCACGCGCATCAAGTGGTGTTTCTTGTTGTGATGCGACAACTACGACCATCAACAGTTGATTTACTGACACGATTAACAGAGCATGAACGACATGCACATTTTGCATATTCACATTTGATTGCACTTGTTGAACGGGCGTGGAGTGCAGATATTGTGCAACGTCCGAGGGCACGAAGTATTGCCGATCAGTTCCGTGATATTACTGCCAAATTGAATTTATTGTAATCAAGCACGTTTTCATTCCATTTTCCACATTGCTCGATTTTGTATCTTTTACTAACCTTTTCCGATTTTGTGAATTTTGAGTTTTCTACCAACATTTCAGTTGGTGTTTTCAATATATTGTTTGCTTTTCAATTTTCTAATTTATCTTCATTTTTAATTCACTCGTGTTTGGATTGTCTTAACTTTTGTAAATAATTTCGTTTAGTTGCGTTCATTTTTCTACATTTGCTTTCCATTTTGTCTCAAGAGTTTAATTCATGTGAAATAAATCCAGTATTCACAAATCCCAATTGTACTTTCAATGCTTCATTTGCCGGCTGGCTAACTTGTATGTTGCTGAAATTGAATTTGAAGCTAAATCAAAACGTGTGCTTTTTGGTAGCTTGGGTTGTAAATGAAATTTTTAAAGTGCGAATTTCCAATAATTGAGTTATTTTGTATTATTTTCACATAATGTTTTCGTCATTGCGACGTCGGATGGGTGGTTCGACAGATGCGCAACAAGCGTCCACTCCTGCCGGCGTTGTGTGTCTTGACGCAAATTTGCAGAGAAAGTTTGCAAATGGAGTGCGATATAATAGTTAGTTTTCGGATCAGATACTCCTCAATTGATACCAATTTGCAGTGAAAATTATAATCAAAGGAGATAGAAATACCGGCAAAACCTGTATCTGGAAGCGATTACAAGGGCAGCCATTCAAGGACGCGTACGATGTTACTGAAGAGATTCAGGTGTCGAGTATCCAATGGAATTATCGTGCAACAGATGACGTTGTCAAGGTGGATGTGTGGGATGTGGTTGACAAGAGTACTAAGAAGCGTAAACCCGTTGCTGGGTTGAAGATTGGGAATGCTGCTGATTATGAGGTGGGTACAAAGAAATTGTAATTATTAATCGTGTGATAGTACGAAGCTGCGGCATTGGATGCGGAGTTCATAGATGTATATAAAGATGCACACGGTGTGCTGCTTGTGTTTGATATAACCAAAGCTTGGTATGATTACAATTATTATTATTAATTAATCAATAGGACATGGGAGTATGTACAACGTGAAATAGTAAAGGTGCCATCAAATATACCTGTACTGATTGTCGCTAATCGCAGAGATATGGGACATCATAGACAAGTGCGTGCAGATACTTGTCATTATTTTATTGAAGAGCTGCAACGGTATGTTGAGAATATATGTGCGCAACAGTAGTTGTTGTTCTTGTGCAGTCCCAATTGCAAAGATGGAGCACCTGCGGCACCTGTACGATTCGCTGAAACATCTATGAGAAATGGATTTGGATTGAGACTGATATATTTATTCTTTAACATTCCCTTCTTGACCTTACAGGTAAAACATATAAACCTTATACCATATCTAACCTATACAGCGTGAGACGTTGCAAAGACAATTGGAAACGAATCTGCACGATATGCATGTGTCTTGCGATGAGATGGACGCATATGAAGAAACCGGTGAAAATGATTACGATGCGTATGTTGATGTGAAATGTGGACATTTGAATGTGAATTTAGTTTTATTGATAATCTCACAAACCGTCGTCGTGCTGATGCTGATAAAGTAGCACCGAAACCAACAGCTGCATTAAGTGGTCCACAATTGCCACCAACACAATTATTGCCGAATAATGTACGACCACCGACAGTGTCACCAAAACCACAAGAAGTAATCAAGAGCAACAATCACACAACACCAGCAACACCGAACAAATTACCCACTGATGTTAATAACTTTGTTCCGGATGATAATGATCATGAGGGATTTCTGTCGTCGCCCACAACGTTGGAGCCGGTGAACAATAAACAAAGTTCTATGGCTAGGGCTAAAGTGGACTCGGATGAAGAGTATGTTGTTTTATAATTGTTAAATGTGGAGTGCAACATTGTTAAGGGAAAATTCAATGGTGGCAAGATATCAAGAAGATTTCGATTCTGACGCCGAAGAAACACAATTTAGCAAACCAAATTCACCAATAAGTAATGCATCATCGAAAAAATTGAACGACGTACTTCAAGTTTCAGTGCCAACAGGTAAATTTAATTATTGAATTGTTTTACGCATTATATTACGTTCACTGCAGTTCCGGCACACAAGGCAGCCACTGGATACCCTATGGAGCCCATAAAAGGTGTCACAACTGATTCGATGAAGGATGAAACTAACAGTCACTCGCCTACTGAGCAGGAAGCAGCTATTTTAACGCCACCAGCTCCAATTACAGCAGATGATCTTGACGCTTTCTTTGGGTTTGAACAACCGGTGCATGCAACAAAAGTAACACCAAAAGCTAGCGAGAAAAAATCAAAAAAGGTAGTGTCTACCTACAATATGTTTAATTTTCTATTGCAGAAAGACAAATTATCGTCATTCTACAATGATGACGATGATGAACCTACATTAAATGGAGTGAATCCATTAGTTATGAAGGTAGCAGATGACAATGATTCAAGTTCTGATGAAGATAGATCGAAGAGAGGGAAAAATGTATTTGCAAATAATACTTAAATAAAGTAATAATTATTGTAGATAATTGGCAATGCGAAAGTGTGGAATGCAACATCGGCTGGTGACACAGAGTCACCACTTCCAACAGCACCTGGCAGTAGTGCGCAATCACCCGTGAAGAAAGTCAAAGATAAACATGACAAAGAGAAAAAAGTATGTTCCAAATGCTACGTACTGTACAAAGTAATCACTGCACTTAATTGTAGAAAAAGAAGAAAACAACAGAAAATGGCGATGAAAAGGTAAAGAAAACGAAAAAGAAGACGACAAAACCAAAGGTGAACGTGGATGATTTGCTTGGCGGAGATGGTGGAACAGCTGGGGTAGACTATGAAGCGTTTGAATAAGCATCGCATTGTCTAATTTATATCCATTTTGCTTACAACTGGTTGCAGCTCATGTCTGTGATACTTGCCTTTGATGAGTACTATCATTTCTTCATACATATATAATTCTGATGAACATACTTTACAACTATACATTTTTTGGTCTTCTTGGGCAGTATTATTTATTTTTTATTTTACTTCTGCGCTACAATAAAGTTGTGTAAATTATTTATTTTGTATTTGGTGTTTGCATTTTTGTTATAAGCAAGCATTCCTGAATTGAGTTTTCGCTGTTACGCATTTGCTAAGGTATGCAAATTTTACTGAGAGTTTGCTAAGTCCGCGCGAATCAATTTGAAAACGTTGTTTCACAAGGTTACAAAATTTGTTTCGTAAGGGTTACGCAAGGTTTGTGCAGAATCCAAGAAACAGAAAAACTAACAAAATGACGTCGATTGTAAAGCTAGAAGCAATCTCCGGTGCAATGGATGATGGTCCATGTTGCTACTTACTTCAGGTACTTGTCCCTATCTTACTTCGTTCCATTCCCCGCTGCCCTTTCTAGGTTGATCAAATTCACATATTACTTGATTGTGGTTGGGACGAATGTTTTGACATGTCGTACATAGATACACTGAAACGACGTGCTTTCCAGCACAGTGGGATCCGAAGCTTGGAATTCACGTGACTTGAAGTCGCGGC
>JADMIO011246844.1_pt1 | contig 79829 bp, 72 predicted proteins | sample 8958161 | NCBI WGS metagenome assembly JADMIO01 (sample SAMN16585339, study PRJNA669376) | soil metagenome | isolation source: Crop rotation soil | place: USA: Cullars Rotation, Alabama | collected 2011 | reverse complement strand
TCGACCAGGTGAACAAGGCGATCATGTCGATGGACGAAACGACGCAGCAGAACGCTGCTCTCGTCGAACAGACCACCAGTGCTAGCCAGTCCATGAAGGAACAGGCCAAGGGCCTCATCCAGCAAGTTGCCGCGTTCAAGGTGAATGGGACAGGATCCGCCCCTGTCAAGATAGTGGATCGGTCAGCCGTGTCGAGGCCGATGGGCAGTCCGCGCGCCAACCAGCCTGCTGAGAGGCCCCATCGTAGTGAACCTGTCGGCGTCGCACAGGGTAATCATCATGATCGGCCGAAAGACATGGAATTTGAGGAGTTTTAACGCATAGAACAGGAGGAGACGTCCGTTATGTGATGCCTGGTTCATAGCTGATCCGGGCATGACCCCTCCCAATACCCGTGCTTCCCGCCCTGTTACTATTCTCACTCAACGGTCAAGAATTTCGATGAACCGACCGAAAAGAGTCTGAGTTCCTGGTTTCTTGGATACGTGGGTCGTGGCCGATACCCTCTGTGTGTAGTACGGATGTCCAGGGAAAGCTGACAGATGGAGTACGCAATCACAACTGAAGAATTTGAACGCTTTCGCACGCTTATCTATAACGAAAGCGGGATCTCACTCACTGAGCAAAAGCAAACGCTGTTGGCTTCCCGCCTGTCCAAACGCCTGCGCGATCTGAGCCTCCACACCTTTTCGGAATACTATGAGAGTGTGACGAAGGATCCAACTCGCGAAGAGTTCACGCGCATGCTGGATCTGATCTCAACAAATAAGACCGATTTCTTTCGGGAGCCGAAACATTTCGAGTTTCTCCGTGACAGAATTCTTCCCGAAGTGGCGGCCCAAAAACGTATCCGCATCTGGTCGTCCGCCTGCTCGACGGGTGAAGAACCCTATACGATTGCCATGACACTCTTCGAACACGCTCAGAATCCGGCCCAGTGGAACTTCAAGATTCTCGCGTCGGATCTCTCGACACGCGTGTTGACGAAGGCGGCTGCAGGTCTCTATCAGGAAGACCGTTTCCGTGATGTGCCGGAGGAAGTGCTGAAGCGGCATTTCTTACGGGGGCGAGGGGCCAACGCCGGCCTGTTCAAGGTGAAGCCTCACTTGGCCGCGGTGATTCAGTTTCGCCGGCTCAACTTGATGGACAGTCATTTTCCCATCAAAAACCCTCTCGATCTTATTTTTTGCCGGAATGTCATGATCTACTTCGATCGGTCGACTCAGGAAACGCTCGTCAACAAGTTTCATCGCTATCTGAAGCCGGGCGGCTATCTCTTCATTGGGCATTCCGAAAGTCTCCAGTGGGTCGATCACCCATTCAAATCATTGGCCCCAACGATCTATCAAAAGGAGCAGTGACATCGATGGCGCCAAGTCAGACGGACCACTTTTCCCATATTCGCCGAATGCGAGACAGCCGGTTTCCGCATGAAATCGCGGCCATCCTGCCGGGAGAATTCTTTGTCAGCCCGGATCCCATGATCGTGTATACGGTGTTGGGGTCCTGCGTATCGGCTTGCGTACGGGATCCCTTCGCCAGGGTTGGTGGAATGAATCATTTTATGTTGCCGAAGCCGAAGGATGCCGGCACGGACTCATGGGGAGAATCGACCCGATATGGCTCCTACGCGATGGAGTCGCTGATCAATGAGATTCTCAAACGCGGAGGGAACAAGGGCCGCTTGGAAATTAAATTGTTCGGGGCGGGGAAAATCTACGACGGCAATATCGACGTCGGGGCCAGAAATGCGGAATGGGTCATGGACTATCTGAGAGCGGAAGGGCTGAGCGCCTGCAAGACGGACCTCGGAGATGTGTATCCGCGAAAAATATACTACTTCACCGAATCGGGACGTGTGCTGATGAAAAAAATAGAGCGCGTGAAGAATCATACGATTGCCGAACGCGAGAATGAGTATGCTGCCAAGATTCAATCAAAGGAACAGGCGCCGGCGGAAGATGTGACCCTGTTCTGATCGGAGAGGACGTGCCCAGCTTCGCCCTGGTTCTATGAGGCATCGATGAAGAAGATACGGGTGTTGACGGTCGATGATTCTGCTCTCATGCGGCAAGTACTCGCCATGTTGCTTGCCAAGGATCCTGAGATCGAGGTCATCGGCTCAGCTCCAGATCCATACATTGCACGGGAAAAAATCAAAGCTCTGAATCCCGACGTACTCACCCTTGATGTCGAAATGCCCAAGATGGATGGAATCACGTTTCTCGAGAAGTTGATGCGTGGGCATCCGATGCCGGTTGTCATGGTGAGTTCGCTGACTGAAGTCGGCTGTGAAACGACTATGCGGGCTTTGGAACTCGGTGCCGTCGATTTCATCACGAAGCCTAAGATCGATCTTCGGGAAGGCATGGAGGAAGTCGCGCGGGATTTGATCATCAAAGTCAAGACGGCGGCGGTGGCGAATGTCATGCGACGTGTGGCAAGTGAGAAACGCCCTGCGAGTCATGCGGCCGGTGCTTCATCGAGATCAACCGGTTCGCAAGCGATGATCAAGACGACCGATACGATCATCGCGATTGGTGCGTCGACCGGGGGGACCGAGGCGGTGAAACAAGTCTTGGAGATGCTTCCTCCACACACCCCACCGGTGCTCATCACGCAACACATGCCGGAGCGGTTCACGAAAACGTGGGCCGATCGAATGAACAGCCTCTGCCGAATCTCCGTGAAGGAAGCGCAAGACGGAGACAGCGTGTTGCCGGGACATGCGTTGATTGCGCCGGGTAATTTTCACATGACGCTGGTCCGAAGTGGGGCCCGGTACACGGTACGTATCAACCAAGACACGCCGGTGAATCGTCACCGGCCATCGGTGGATGTGATGTTTGCGTCAGTTGCCCGCTATGCCGGAGCCAATGCCGTCGGCGTCATCTTGACCGGAATGGGGGGCGACGGAGCTAAGGAGATGTTGACGATGAAACAGGCCGGTGCGTTCACGATCGCACAAGATGAAGCGACCTGTGTCGTATTTGGTATGCCGAAAGAAGCGATTAAAGCGGGGGCGGTCGACAAAGTGCTGCCGCTGGACGACATCGCTGATGCGATCCTGACCCACGTGAGTCACTGAAACTTCCGGAGATTCTATGCCGATCACTCAACGGGTTTGGCGAGACACCATCGTGATCCATGTCGACGATATATTCACCCATCGCAATCGGAAAGACTTTTCTTCAGCGGTGACGGCGTTTCGAGCGTCCGGCGGCAGACATCTGATCGTCAATCTACAGGAGGCGACGTATATGGACAGTGCGGCGCTGGGCCTCTTGGCCTTGACGTCCCAGCAGCTTTCGGCGGATGAACGGCGGTTCAGCCTGGTGGGTCCGCAAGGCACCGTGAAGCAGGTCTTGGAAATGGCCAATATTGATAAGATGATTGCAGTGTTTCCGACGGAGGAAGCGGCGGCTGAAGCACGGGCCGCGTGAGTAACGGGGATGAACGGCTTGCGACAGGGTTGAAGGAAGGAGGAACTCATGGCGATGCAGACGAAGGAACGTCCCGTGCCGAACGGGGTGGTGCTTGAGATGACGGGAGATCTTACCTACGCGAATCGAGAGCAATTCAAAACGGCCGTGGAGACCATTCGACAGAAAGGTTGCCGCCATCTGATCCTGAACATGGCCGAAGTCCGATTTGTGGACAGCTCGGGGCTCGGCTTGCTGGCGCTCGTCTCACAAAACTTCAAATTGAGCCAGGGGAAAGTCAGCATGCTGAAGCCACAAAGTTACGTGCGGGAGATTATGAGCCTGGCCAATATTCAGAAACTGATTCCTGTCTATGACAATGAACAGGATGCGTTGGCCGGACACCAGCGTGCAGCTTAGGCCGACCATCGACCGATCGGACCGGGAGCCGATGGCCGATTCACACACTCAGGCTTCCTTCCAGTGAGTCCCAGACGATGGCGATGCGTGCCGCAATGACCACCTCGCACAATACCGTCGAGGGGGCAGTCCGTACCGTCCTGATCGTGGACGATGAGCCAACCGCACGGGTGGCCTTGGCGGCTCGCCTCAAACGGCTTGGCTACCGGGTAATTGAAGCCGGTGACGGAAAGGCTGGGTTGGAAGCACTTCAACGAGAGCGGCCCGATCTGACCATCTTGGATTGGATGATGCCAGAAATGGATGGACCGTCCTTCTGCGAGTACGTTCGCCAGGATCCCGAATTGCTGTCGAGTCAAGTTCTCATGATGACCAGCCATGATCAGCCTGAACAGATCGCCGAAGGGCTAGCCAGAGGAGCCGATGATTTTCTCAGCAAGGCTGCCAGCAAGTATGAAATCACAGCCCGTGTTCAGGCCGGCATGCGCACCGCTACCTTGATCCGAAGGCTCGAGGATGTCACCGAGGAAATTCGGAGGAAACAGGAGATTCTCGAACGAGAAATTCTGTCCGCTGCTCGGTATGTGGAGTCGCTGCTTCCGCCGCCGGGGACGCTTGTGCCCGGCGTGCAGATGGTCCATGCCTATCAGCCGTCGCTCGGTTTGGGCGGCGATCTTTTCAACGTGGTGCCGTGGAGTGAGGACGTGTTGGGGCTGTATTTGCTGGATGCATCAGGCCATGGCGTGTCATCGGCATTGCGATCGGCCTCATTTTCAACGTTCTTACGCAGAGAGAATTTGTGGCACCATATCGGATCCACCGATCCGGGGGCGATTTTGACGGAAGCGAATAAGCAGTTCCCGCTGACGGAAGACGGGAATTATTTTACGATCATCTTTGCGAGCCTGGATGTCCGCGCCAGTACGCTGTCGTATGCGACGGCCGGGCACAATGGAGCGTTTCTCCATCGCCGGTCCGGAGAGGTGTGTTGGATGGCCAGACCGAATTTGCCGCTGGGGTTCGACCACTCGACAATCTATGTCACAGATGAATTGCCGATTGGACCGGGCGATCGGTTGTACCTGCTGAGCGACGGACTCTACGAAGTGCCGGCTCCGAACGGCGAGCTCTGGGGACAAGATCGTCTGGAAAAGACGGTATGTATGTGTGGTCATCGCCCCATGAAGGACGTCGTCACCAGCACCATTGCAGCGGCGCGTCACTGGCAGGGACATGAACACTTCCCTGATGATGTGGCGTTGATGGGGGTCGAAGTAGCCGAGCAGGTGTCGCATGAGTGAGCGTTCGAACCTTGATCTTGTCTTCAATCTCGTCGAGGCCCTCGCGCGTGTCGATGACGATCACGAGACGTTCCAGATGATGATCGAATTACTGATGGAGCATGGCCCGAAGGACTTAGCCGACACGCAGGCGGCCCTGAAGGCCGGGAATGCCGTAGGTGTCGCACGGTCGAGCCATCGATTGAAGGGGGCGATCCTTCAATTTTGTGCCCCGGCAGCCTTGCAGGCTTGCAAAGAGCTGGAAGAATCAGCCAAAGCCGGGAACTTGGTGCATGGTGGGCAACTCTATACGACGTTGGAGCAGGAATTCCAACGTCTCCTGGCGGCACTCCGTCAGGTACGCGACAAAGGAATCGCCGCATGAATACGCTTACGAAGGCCGAGCATCTCTTGGTCATCGATCCTTGTCCAGACACCCAGGCGCGTATCGCCGAACAGTTGCAGGGCCGTGGCTTTTCAGTCGTCGCGGCGTCCGACCCGACCGCTGCGTTGACGACGATTGACATGGCGGCACCGGACATTGTGATCACCGATCTGTTTCTACCTGACGCGACGGGTTTGATCTTGATCAAAGAGCTCAAAGCACGGCATGAACTGTGTCCGGTGATCGTCATGGCGAAGGATGCACCGGAATCGATGATCGTCCAGGCGCTTCGAATCGGCGCGGCCGATTATCTGCATAAGCCCGTGGCCGAGGAAGAGCTGGCGCATGCGCTGCAGCGTGCACGGAATCTCATGCCCGGAGACCTTGCGGATATCCCAGGACTCTGCCGATCGGAATATCGCCTGACCATCGATTCTGATCCGACCCATATCCCAGGCCTGATCTCCTGGCTCATTAAGACGACGGCCTCGACCCTGCCGGCTATCCGACGGTTACATCTTCGCGGAGCGCTGCAAGAATTGCTCTTTAACGCCATTGAGCATGGAAATCTCGAGATCGTCTATCAGGAAAAACAGGAAGCGCTCGTCGAAGGCCGCTATGAACAGTTGCTTGTTCGTCGACTCGCTCAAGCTCGGCTGAGGGATCGGCGGGTAATCATTCATGTGCTTCACGACAAGGATGCAAACAGTCTGGTCTATCGGATCACCGATGAAGGAAAGGGCTTCAAGTGGCGAAGCCTCATGGTACGGTCCAAAGACCTGTGTGAGTCGGAAGATGCAAACGGACGTGGAATATTTTTGGCTCGATCGTTCTTCCCCTGCTTAGCGTATAACGAGCGGGGCAATGAAGTGACGATCATGGTGTCGCTCGACTAACTGATGTGTCGAGGCTCGGACGAAGTCTGCTACAGAATCCGCAGGTATTCGACGGAACTCTCGCCCTTACTGGCGTCTCGCTTCAAGATGGCCACTGCGGTCTTGGTCGTTTCATTCACCGTGACGGCAAGGCGCGCGGAGAAATAGTCGGATTTGATATCGTAGTCGCTTCTCAGTGTTCGCCCGATCTCTTGAAAGCTTCCGACTCGATCGAGCTCCACCTTCGTTTTGTAGGGGCGTCCTTGGACGATCTCCATCGCGACCGTTTGGGTGACGCTCGGATCCAGCAGTTGAAGAACGATGGGGTCCGCGGTGTTGATGTTGATCGGCACTCCTCCCTCTTGCGGAAAGACCGTCACGTAGGGAGAAATCCTTTCGATGATCTCCGGCGTGAATCCCTTGATGAGCCGCAGATCTCCCATTCCAGGTAACGGGCTATTGGCCGAACGATACGGCGGTCTCAGCGATTGGTAGTAGAGACTCTCGGCACCGGCCGGCTGAGGCACTTCGTCCTGATCCATCCAATCGATGAGCGCATCGACCAGGTTGGGGTTGATCCGAAGGAGTTCGAACAATCGCTTGGCTCGAAGGATTTTCTTCTTCTGTTCAATGTCGCCTCCCGTCGTCGACGCGAGGTCATTCAAGTTAAACTTCCCCGTCTCATCCTGTATCTGTGCAGTCAGGAACCCGTCTCCAATGGCATAATCCTTGATCGGCATGGCCCAGATATCGGTCGGGCCATCGTATTTCTGCCCCGTCATCCGTTCGCGCATGAGATCCTGCTGGAGCACGGCTCGTGCGGCCTGCACGGCAGCTCGGGTCAGCATGCTCGCCTTGTATTCGTCCCGAAAGGCAGCCGCGGCGCGGTATTCGCGGCGTGCTTCCGCATCGAACTCAAGAATCAGCGCGGTGAGGATCGTCAGGACCAACAGCGCGAGGAGCAGGGCGACGCCTCGTTCGTCAGCTCTTGGCATAGCTCAGGACTCGAACGGTTGCATCGATATTGACCGGATTATCGAATTTCGGGCGGATTTGCAGGTGGCGGACATGAAGATCGTACGGGGCTTGATCGATGGCCACCAGTAATGCCAGCAAGTCCGGCAACTGAATGCCTTCTAATCGGAGATCGACAGCTGTTTCCTCATAGCCTTGCGCCAGTGACTGGACTTGAGGTTGCATTCCGGTAATGCGCTCGCGCACGTTGGCGGTGGTGGCCGCTTCTTCCATGAACGTCAGGAGAGAAAAATGGCTGTCGGTTCCGGGCATGCGGCTTTCGGTTTTGGCTAAACGGTCCCGTTTGACGAGATACGATTGGCCGAGCACCGCCAGCTCCGCCAGGTCTTTTTGCTTCCGAACCTCTTGACGCTCCAGGCGATCGAGGTTGTCCAGCAGAGGGTCGACGAGCACCACAAAGAGAAGGCTCAGTCCAAGTATGATCCCGCCGGTCAGCACGATGGTGCGCTCACGTTTCGACATCTGGCGCCAACGCTCTCGGAAGCTCTGCGTCATGATGGTTCCACCTTGACCGTGATGCGAAAGACGACTTGGTTGGGACCGGCGCCGACTCGGGTTTCGGTGACCGAGACATCCTTTAATTGCGGGCTCGCGGCGAAGGTTTGCTTGAGTCGCTCGACGGCATCGAAGGAGGTCGTCTCACCCTCCATGAGGATGGACCTGCCGTCTACGGTCAGCTCGCGCACCTTGATCGTCGTTCCGGGAGGGAGTTGCTTCACGAACGTAGACAGCGTGTGCAGCACCTTGCCTTCCGCGGTATCGACGACGCCGAGCGCTTTGTCCAGGACGCCAATACGGTACCGAGCCTGATCAAGCTCTTCGCCAGGAGCCGCACCCGGTCCGAAAAATTGCTCATGCTGGCTATTCAGCGCCGCTTTCAGTCGAGTCACTCGCTGGTCGTGCAGCATGAAATGAATGGAGAAATCCACGATCGCCAGGATGACAATGATCAGACCGGCAATCACCGCCAGCCGGCGGTCCTGTTTCGTGGTGCCGGTGTCGGACGACGTTTCGTCCGCGACGCCTTTGAGATCAAGCGCGAGTTCCATGGGCGTCGACTTGAATCGCCATCGAGGCCGGATGATCTTGGGGTGAATCGCCAAGCCGAACGCGATGGAAAATGCCCGCGGGGCGTCAACTCCGAACCCTTGTCGAGGTCCGACCGGATACAGTCCCAATTGTCGCGAGACGTAGCCGCCGATCTCTTGAAGCTTTGCTCCTCCTCCGCATACCCAACAGTGGGTCAACCGGCTTCGTTCGTTTCCCAGATGAGCCTGCATGGTGATATGCAGCTCTTTCAGGACCGGTTCCAACAACCCGCCGACCTGGTCCACAGCCATGGTGCGCTTCAGACGTTCTGCATCGGCGAAGCTGCAGGCGTGACGGACGGCTAAGGCGTGTGTCAGATGGTTGCCGCCCCACAGAATTGTCCGGAGGACCAGAGGACGTCCTCCTTGCACGAGGCAGAACGTGGTTTTCGATGCTCCGATGTCGATGATGGCCAGATCTTGCGGGACGGCTGCCCCTTCGTCCTGCAAATATTGAGTGACCGAGAAGAGGGCCATCGCATCGACATTGATCGCCGACGGTTCCACATCGGCTTGAGCCAGAAAATTGAGATGCTCCGCGACCTTGTCTCTCGGCGCGGCTGTGACCAGGACTTCGGAGCCTTTGCTTTCGAGCGGTGTGCCGTCTGCCGTCTGGCCTGGAGGCAACACCAAGCTTCCGACTGCAAGGTCTTCAAGCGGCATCGGGACGAGATTTTCGACCTCAAAAGGGACGACTTGAGCGAGCTTGGTCGAATCCTTGAAAGGAAAGGACAGGGTTCTGACGAACAGATCCTGGCAAGGAATCGCCGTGACCAACCGGTCTGTGGCATAGAGTCCGTTTTTCCAGAGGAATCCACGCAACGACTGTACCCGTCGAGCCGGTTCAAGATCTTCGGGACGGGAAAACGGCAGGGGATGCTGGAAGTAATCGATCGTTTCGCGTCCGCTCAGGCGGCGGCGGAAACGCACCGCCTTCAAACCGGTTTGTCCGATGTCCAGTCCGACACATTCGTTCACAATCGCCATAGTGGCTCCGGGGACTATTCTTACAAAAGGCCTACTCTACAATGCAATCCTAGCCTGTGCCAAGGTTCCAACGATCTTTACCGTCATGGGCGTTCCAGGAGGTGGCGAAGGGAGGTTGAGTGCTCCGGCTTTCGAAGCAAAACCAGGGCCGGGAATGACCGTCACCGTGAGATTCAATTGGCTGTATTGCACCGGCTGTTGGATGCTGATGTGGCCTTCGCCCGTAAAGGAACCATCAATGCCATCCCCTCGCAGTTGCGTCACATCGCAGCGGAGATCTCGGCATGCCAATCCCGCCGAGACCTTATTGAATGTGAGCGATAAGGTTCGTCCGTTTCCGAGCGGAATCTGATCAATGACCAGGTCTGTCACCTCGGCCGTCCAGGTTCCTTCTCCCTTCATCGTGGCAGAGGCCGTCTGGCCGGAGTCGACTCGATGGGAGAAATCTCCATTGAGCGTGCCGTGCGAGACGTAGCGGCGGAGGAGTTTCGAAAGGTCCACTTGTTGAAGCTGTCCCTTGATCGTGACAGGACTTGCCAAGGACAGAGACGAGGCGGTCAGTGTTCCTTTGGCGAGATCAGTCGGGGAAGCGGTCTCATTCAGCTTTGCGACCACATCGAGCCCGAGCGCACCACCCAAAGCTTGTACGACACCGAACTTGGTCTGCAGGACGGCCAACTGGATCGGGGTCCAGTTCGGTTTCGTCAAGGTGACGTTCCGCCATTCAAGGCCGAGAGGAAGTCCCACGCTCCAATCGGCAACTCGGATTTCCATACCGGTGGCGCGTGTGAGTTCTGCAACGACCCGGGCCTGGAGCATTCCGTACGGGAAGGTTGCGATCACGCAGAAGAGCAAGATGAAGACGCCGCCTGCCGTCCACGCCAACATCTCGCGCCATGCTTCAGGCCATTTGATATTCATGCTGTCCCGCGTATCACTATTTTCGCCTCTGACGTTGAACGAGAGAAGAGAAGTACCACGTCTGCTCACTCCACGCCAACAACTCGCACGATACCTCAGTCCATGTGCTAATCATGATGTCCCGATCATCACCCATTCCCGAACTGTCCACGGTTCGGCATCGGGATACAGAAACGTCACTTCTATCAACAAGGCCTTGGGCATTTTTGGGACCGCCGGCCATTCGTCCATCCAGATCCGGTTCTGATCGTCGTAATATCGAATATTGAAGGCCTGGACACGGTCGGCCAATTCCATCTGTTCCACAGACTCATTGGTATCGGTCAACGTATAGAGATTTCTGCGGACGAACCGAATCAGCCGATCCCGTTCACGTGTGTAGACCACTCGAACGGACTCACTCTCCTTGCTGGTTGACGTACTCAACGTTTGACTCATGGCCAGGAAGGCCAAGATGTCGGCCGGTTGCCCGTCTTGTGTCCCGTTCGTGCCCACCCAGGGATATTGGGTATTTCGCTTACTGAGAGAAATTTCGTCGCTCATGAGACGCAAAATTCTTCTGATCGCTTGTTCCTTCGCGGCATGGTCTCGTCCGGCTTCCACGGCTCTCGTCGTCATAACGAGTGACCCAAAGACCATGGCGCCGATCATACCGAGTAAGGCTACGGCCACCAAGATTTCGATGAGCGTAAAGCCCGCGTGATGTGGACCTCGTTGTGGGCGCGCTCGATGGTTGGAGTTTTTGCGCGGGGCTGACACCGGATTAACCGTCGGATGCCCCAGCAAAGCCGCAGCGAGGTCCCTGAAGCGACGACGAAGGAGCGTCACGTTTGCGGACGGGCGCGAGTGGTGTGCGTCCAGTGTCTTAGGCGAGGCGTAATCTTTCTCACCCACCCACCCCGAGCTGCTCTGAGTAGCTCTCACCCGGTGGTGCGTTGAGGCTCTGAGCGACGCGGGAACGCCGTTGGCAGACTTGTTCAGCATCCTGCTAAAAGGTGAGACGTCCGGCAAAGACATAGGTACTCACCTCGACCGCTTCTTCCAGTTCGCCCCGCAGCCACGAGACCTTGATCCGAATCTCTCGAATCAACTCCAGAGGGGTGGGGGCGATTGTGCGCTTCCATTTGTGCCCGACCGCTCTCGGGACAGCTTGCATAGTGGGTTGTGCTCCAAGCGGGATATTCGGAAAATCTCCGGTGCTTTCGCCGATGGCATATTGTCCGGAGAGTTCGGTTTCCAGTAGTTTTTCCTGGGCCAACAGCGTGGCGGTGGTTAGTTCGGAGGCTCGTTCCTGGAGTTCCAGATCAAAATTTCTGAGGCCGAGGAGAATCGGAAGCGCAATCGCCAGCAAGCCAATGGCCAGCAGCACTTCGAGCAATGTGAATCCGCCTTCGCCGGCCTCGTTGTGGTCTCTCTGTTTGGCCATCGTCATCGATTGTCGAGTTGGACACTATCCTCTCGGCGAGCCGTCTGTTCCTGCTTGTTTGGTCGGTTTCAATAGAAGCTTGACCCGGTCGGGGATGATCTGGTTCAGAGGGGGGTCAAGCCGTTCATCGCTGACCCGGATCCCTCCCGTTAATGAATCGACTGCCAGCCCCAAGAGATTGTTCTTCGTATCCATCAGATACATTGTGACCGGCTCTATCCGCCCGTTGGCGAAGAAGGACACGTCGACTCGCCCGGCAAAACGCTTGTCTGGCCCGATGGAGACCTCCGTAAATCGGATCGATTCAGGCAGTAAACGAGGTGTCTTCCAGGCGGGATCAAGTGGAATCCGCTCTTCCTTGCCTTCCACCAGCATCATCCAGTAGGTTCCCTGATCCATGTCGAGATAGAGCTTCACCGGTTTCTGACTGGTGGCCGCCAGACCTTGAAAAGTTCGAAGAACACCGACAAGTTTCCTTCCGGTAGCACTCAAGTCCTCGTCGAGACTGATCCGAGGCAGGACCACGACCACGACGACGGAGAGGAGAAACAGGACGATCAGCATTTCCAGGATGGTGAATCCGCCGAACCCACGTCCGGCGCGAGGCATCATGGGTGAAGAGAGGTGATGCCGGCACACCGGTCGCTGTCGATCCCATCGTGCATCGTGGGCGATCATGACTCGTTACTCTTTGTCGAGATTCCAATTCGTGATATCAGCGTTCACGCCCTCGCCGCCGACCTCGCCGTCTGTCCCGAGCGAGGCAATTTCATACTCGACCTTGTAGTCTCCTTTTTGAACTGGACTGAGATACTTATAGGGATTGCCCCAGGGATCTTCCGGAAGCTTCGGGAGGTATCCTCCGAGCTTCCATTTTTTCGGGATCACGCCGACGGAGGGCTTTTCAATGAGCGCCCTGAGGCCCTGTTCCGTCGTGGGATAGACGCCGTTATCCAATTTGTAGAGTTGGAGCGCGCCCTCAATGTTTCGAATCTGTACTTTTGCCGCGGTGCGTTTGGCGTCATCCGTCCGGCCCATGATGCGCGGGACGACCAAGGCGGCAAGAATGGCCAAGATGGCCACGACAACCATGATCTCGATGAATGTAAAGCCGGCTGCGTCTCCAGCGGCTCGTGGTGTCAGCCACGCCACGGCGCGGTGGACGTCTATCTGTGTGTCGGCCGGTCTCATCTCCTCGGTCCGTGTTTCCAAATCAGGCATCGTCAGTCCCCCTTTTGTCTCATGCAACGGTGTCTGTCCCCTCTGGTAGAGCGATCGCCTTATCGGATCATCTGCCCCATTTCAAAGATGGGCAAGAGTATCGCGACGACGATGAAGAGTACGATGGTACCCATGGCAAGGATCATGATCGGCTCCATAAGCGAGGTCAAGCGGGCGATGACCCGTTCCACTTCACCATCGTATATTTGACTGACCCGGCGTAACATCTCCTCCATTTCACCGCTTTTTTCCCCGACGGCGATCATGTGCGTGACCAGGGCAGGAAATTCTCCACTCCGTTTCAACGGGTCGGCGATCGTCTCGCCCTCGCGGATATTCTGCCGCGCCATTTCGACGGTTTCTTCGAGCACCCGATTGTTCATGACGCGTTTCGACACATCCATCGCGTCGAGCAGTTGAACTCCGCTGGCCAACATCGTGGCCAGCGTGCTGGTGAGCCTGGAAATCGACACCATCCGCGCGACGTCTCCGATCAATGGAAGTTTCAGAATCACCCGGTCCGCCGTCAGCCGGCCGGATCCGGTCCGGACGAAGCGCCGCGCCATATAGAGGCCGCCGAGTAGAAGCCCGACCAACACCATCCAGTAGTCGGCAAAGAATTGGCTGATCGACATCAAGGCGACCGTCGGCCATGGGAGCGCTTGTTTCTGTTGCGTGAAGACGAGCGTAATCTTGGGGACGACGAACGTAATGAGGAAAAAGAGGATGATGGACCCGATCGCGAGCATGATGAGGGGATAGAGCATCGCATTGGTGACCTTGTTCTTGAGGGCGAGTTGCTTCTCCAAGAACTCTGTGAGTCGGAACAAAATCTGATCCAGTGCCCCGCTGGCTTCCCCGGCCCGTACCATGTGAACATAAATTGGGGAAAAGTCCTTCTCGTAGGTCTCTAAGACGGCACTCAAGGCTTTGCCCCCGCGAATTTGTTCCCGGATATCGGCCAGGAGAGACTTGATGGGTTTCTTCTCGGCTTGGTCCACCAAGACCCCGAGGGCTTCGACCAAGGGGAGTCCGGCTACGAGCAGTGTTGCAAACTGCCGGGTCATCAGGGCCAGGTCGGTTGACGCGAGGGTGGCCGATCGGCCGATGGATCGCTCTGGACGACTGCGGATTTTTTCCTGTGACCGACTCGATGCTTGGCCCTGTTCGACGACATCGATCGGATAGACGCCTTCCTTCCTCAGCTTGAGCCGGGCGACTTTGGCGTTCTCCGCGTCGATGATCCCCGTCGCGGCTCCCCCGTCATTTCGATATCCCTGATATTGATACACCGGCATGATCAGCAGGCTCCGGACGAATCGGGCTGGTCCGATTGGTGTCGGACAGTCCACGTTTGAACGAGATGGAGGAGGCAGTCAGTGCATCGGTGCCGCATTAGTCGATTTCGATTTCCTGCTGAGTGATCCGCATGACTTCCTCCAGCGTGGTATGGCCTTGAATGACTCGCTCAGCCCCTTCTTGCTTTAACGTCACCATGCCTTTGGCGACCGCGGCCTGTTTGATGGCGGTGGAATCGGCTTTGCTTCCGATCAGTCGTCTGATCTCGTCGTCTAGCACCATGAGCTCAAAAATACCCGTACGTCCCCGATACCCGGTCTGGGAACAGGCCGCACAGCCAGCCCCCCGGTAGAGCGTGACGGTGGAATCGGGCGAGAGATCCAAACGACTGAGTTCTTCCTCGTTCGGCGTGTAGGCATGCTTGCAGTTCGGACAGATCCTTCTCAGCAGTCGTTGGGCCAGGACGGCGACGACTGATGAGGCCACGAGAAACGGTTCGATTCCCATATCGATGAGACGCGTCGCGGCACTGGCGGCGTCGTTAGTATGCAGCGTGGAAAACACCAGGTGCCCGGTGAGAGAGGCATGAATGGCGATTTCCGCTGTTTCACGGTCGCGAATCTCGCCGATCATGATGACATCGGGATCTTGCCGGAGAATCGACCGCAGTCCGGCGGCGAACGACAGGTTGATCTTGGGGTTGACTTGCATTTGTCCGATGCCGAGTAGCTGGTATTCGATCGGATCTTCGACGGTAATGATGTTCTTGTCCGGCGCGTTAATGTGGCTCAATGCGGCATACAGTGTGGTGGTCTTTCCACTTCCGGTCGGTCCGGTCACGAGAATGATCCCGTGGGCGAGCTGGATCAGCTGATGAATCACACTGAGCCGTTCTTTCGAAAACCCCATTTCCGTCAGATTCAAGAGGCGATTTTCCTTCTCCAACAACCGTAACACGACCCGCTCGCCGTGGGAGGTGGGCAAGACCGAGACCCGAAGATCGACGTCTTTTCCGGAGGTCCGGATGCCAAACCGTCCGTCTTGCGGCAACCGTTTTTCGGCAATGTTGAGACCTGCCATGATTTTCAAACGGGCGATAATACTGGCTTGCAGGTGTTTCGGTGGAGTGAGGACGGGATAGAGCACACCGTCGATACGATATCTCACCACCAGTCCGCGCTCGAATGATTCAAAATGGATGTCGCTTGCCCGTTGCCGAACGGCCTGAAACAGCACCGAGTTGACCAATCGAATGATCGGTGCCTCGTCGGTGGCGTCCAACAGGTCTTGTGGTTCATCGAGTTCGTGGGCAAGTTGGTCGAGACTCTGGTTTGCCGCAATGTCTTCCATCACCTGTTCCGCACCGGCCGGGTTGGCGATGGTGTCATAGGCTTGGTTTAAACAAGCCAGGAGTGCGACACTGGTGGTCAAGACCGGCTTGATCGGTTTGCCTAACAGTAGGCGAAGATCGTCAAGCGCCACGGTTTCCAGTGGATCGGTCGACGCGGTCAAAATGGCCCCTTCCTCATACCGAAGCGGCAGGACACGGTATCGTCGGCAAAACGCGATGGGGATTTTCTTGATCAGCTCATGGTCGACATGGGTGGTGTCGAGATGGGGCATCCAAGACATCTCGAATTGCTGTGCGAGCGCCTCCAACAGTTGCTCTTCCCTCAGCGAGCGCAAATGCAGCAGGACCTCTCCGAGGAGGCCGCCTTTTTCCTGTTGGTAGGCCAGGGCTTCCTCAAGTTTCGAGTCCAAGAGGCTGAACTTCTCCCCGAGAATACGTCCCAACAGAGGGCGACGAACACTAGAATCGGATGGATCGTTGTCGAGTGGCTCAGACAATTTCCCTTGACCTCTTGTAACGAGAGACACGTGCGATATTTCGCTTCACCAATAGGCGTTCACCGTGGTCGTAAAGATACTCTCCCTTCTGTCGGCCTCGCAAGGACACCTCGAATTCGTTACGTGAAATTGACCTGATGCACGAGTTCGACCAGGGTGTTCCAGCCGGCAGCCGATTCGTCACTCCTGGGGTATCTCTAGCCAGCTTGGGCCGAAGCAAGTCTGATGGATCATGAAGGGGCCGCGAACGCTTAGATCGTACATGGTTAGAGCGGCGAGGAGATCACACAATCGTCGAAATCGTCCCTGCCTCAGGCTCAACGAAGTTCATACGTAATCGTCGAACGCTGGTTGTTCCGAAACACGTCGAGCTTGACGATCTGCTCATTTTTCAATTGTTGCAGCAAATTCAACATGGTACCGGGATCGCGGATATCAACGCCGTTGACCCGCTGCAGGACATCTCCTGTCTGGACCCCGATCTTTTCGTAAAAACTGGCCGGAGCAATGTAGTCGAGGCGAAACCCATTGATGGCTCCGTTCACCATATTCGGTGCGGCTCTGGCTTGGGATAAGAGTTTCGGCAAATCGTTCATGGCCTGCTCCACCTCACGGCGGTCGAGGACTTTTCGTAGAGGAACTCCGGCTGCCTGTGTCTGGTTCGAAGACGAGACGGCACCAGTGGACCCGACGGGACCCGCAGGATTCTCCGATTGCGCCAGCTCCAATAATTCCTCCAGGTTGCCTTGGCGGATCAGGACTCCATTTCGCCGAATCTCACTCACTTCTCCAAGATCGAGAACCTGGTCATGGACGCGATACAACATCTGTTGCTTTGAGGCCGGCTCCTCGACAATCGCAAAGCGCTGATCACCGAATACGATACCGATCAAGCGAATTCTGGCCGCCAGGCCGAGCGAAGCACGAACCGGAGTCCCGGAGGGTCCGCGCCTATCCGAGCTTGTGAATCCGCCTTGAGGTGTCGCGGGGAGAGCGAAGAGGCCGCTCGAACGTACATCCTCCACTGCCTGAGTGGGTGAATAGGAGGTGAGCAGTATAGGGTTCGTCGATCGGTTGTTCTCGGGCCCGACCGGTTGTATAGGGATGACATATAGGGCTTCGGCAACAAAGGCATTGATGGAATGGGCGATGAGAAGCCCGCCTCCAACCAGACAGAGGAAGAGGCCGATGCGGCGTATTCGTTGTGGAGGAATTGCGGCCACGATATTGCCTCTGGTTGTACTCTCAGGCATAGTACCCGGTCGGTGGCCAAAGTCGCAAGAATCTAATGCCAACTGTCCTTGCGTGATGGACAGGCACGATGACTGCCATTGGCGAGTTGATAAGGATTCCATGTCTTTTATACGGGGAGCAGACACGTGCCAAAAGCCTTGATCACAGGGATTACGGGGCAGGATGGGTCGTATTTATCGGAGTTCTTGCTGCGCAAGGGGTACGACGTCTACGGCATTATCCGGCGGTCGAGCTCCTTCAACACGGGGCGGCTCGATCCGATCTATGAAGATCCGCATGTGCCGCAGCGGCGCCTGCACCTAATCTACGGCGACCTGAACGACGCCAGTTCCTTGAATCGGATTCTGCGCACCGTCCAGCCCGACGAAATCTACAACCTGGGGGCCCAGAGCCATGTGCGCGTGAGCTTCGACATTCCGGAATACACGGGGGAGATCACCGGCTTAGGGACCATCCGGCTCTTGGAGGCCATTCGTGAATCGGGGCTCAAGCCGAAGTTTTATCAAGCCTCCTCCAGTGAAATGTTCGGCAAGGTGCTGGAAGTGCCGCAGACGGAAACGACGCCGTTCTACCCCCGGAGCCCGTATGGAGCGGCCAAGGTCTATGCCTATTGGATCACCGTGAACTATCGGGAGGCCTACGAGCTCTTTGCGTGCAACGGCATCCTGTTCAATCATGAATCGCCGCGGCGGGGGGAAACGTTTGTCACGCGGAAGATCACCAAAGCGGCGGCGCGCATCAAGCTCGGCACGCAACAGGAGCTGTTTCTGGGGAACCTCGAGGCGAAGCGGGACTGGGGGTACGCCGGCGACTATGTCGAAGCCATGTGGATGATGCTCCAAGCGCCCCAGCCTGAGGACTATGTCATCGCCACCGGGGAGACCCATACGGTCAAGGAGATGCTGGAGCTGGCATTCGACCGGCTGCACTTGGATTGGAAGCAACATGTGAAGATCGACGAGAAGTATTACCGACCGACCGAAGTCGATCTGCTCATCGGGGACGCCACGAAGGCGAAGACCCAGCTGGGGTGGCAGCCGAAGGTCCGGTTCGAAGAGTTAATCGCCATGATGGTCGATGCGGATGTGGCGGCGGAGCAAGAAAAGTTGGAGGGGACGCGAACGCGACCGTAGCGGAGGGGTGTGCTGACAACGACGACGTCATATTGGGAGAATCAGCGGGTCGTGGTGACGGGCGGGGCCGGGTTCCTCGGGTCGTTCGTCGTCGAGCAGTTGCACGCGAAAGGCTGCCGGCAGATCGTCGTGCCCCGCAGCCGGGACTACGATCTGGTGCAGATGGAGGCCGTCCAGCAACTGTATCAGGACGCGAACCCCGACGTCGTCATTCACTTGGCGGCGCGTGTCGGGGGGATTGGCGCCAACCAAGCCAATCCGGGACGGTTCTTCTACGACAACTTAATGATGGGCACGCAACTGATCGAAGTCGGCCGTCAACGGGGACTGAAGAAATTGGTGGCGATCGGGACCATCTGTGCGTATCCCAAGTTTGCGCCGATTCCGTTCAAAGAAGACGAGATCTGGGCCGGCTATCCGGAAGAAACCAATGCGCCGTATGGGCTGGCCAAGAAGATGCTGCTCGTTCAGGCGCAGGCGTATCGGCAGCAGTATGGCTTCAATGCGATCGTGCTGTTTCCCGTCAATCTCTATGGCCCGCGGGACAACTTCGATTTGGACACCTCGCATGTGATTCCGGCGCTCATCCGGAAATGTGTCGCGGCGAAGGAGGCGGGGCAGGCATCGATTACGCTCTGGGGCGATGGCACGCCGACGCGGGAATTCTTATATGTTGAGGATGCGGCTGAGGGCATTCTCATGGCCGCGGAGCAGTATGATGGAGCACAGCCGATCAACCTAGGCACAGGGGAGGAGATTGCGATTCGTGAGCTGGCGACGCTGATTGCCGCCGAGGTGGGATTTACGGGTCAGATGCAGTGGGATCTAACCAAGCCGAACGGGCAGCCGCGGCGGTGTCTGGATGTGAGCCGCGCCAAGCAGCTCTTTGGCTTTCACGCGCGCCATACCCTGCGGGACGGCGTGACGCACACCGTCCAGTGGTTTCTCGCCCACCGGCAGGCGCTCCGCGAAGTGCATTTTTAGATCTCTCTTGCAGAATCTATCGGTTTCAGTGGGAACACGTGATCATTTCCTCGCTGATAGTGACAGAACCAGTGAGCCTGTCCGTATCATCCACTTGATTGTCCCGCCCGGCGGATGGAGCGGGTGGATCATGACCGGGCGCTCATAAAAAGCAGTTTTGGTTTGCCATGGGTATTGAGAGCCAATACCATGGCGCTACTGGGCATGACTGGATTCGTACTCTCAGATAGACTGCGCAGTTCTATGGTGTTCGTCTAGAACTTGAATCCTTGCACAGGGTTCCACGTCACCAACTATAGGCAAATAGCAACCGTGTCTCGACCTGCAACGTGAGGTGTTGAGTGAAGCGTATCGATGTCATTGCCGGGGCACGGCCAAATTTCATGAAGATCGCTCCGATCATTGAGGCGCTGCAGGCAGCCGAACGCCGTGGCGGTTACCTTCGATACCGGTTGATTCATACTGGCCAACATTATGATCGCGCCATGTCCGGCAGTTTCTTCGAAGAACTAGGAATTCCTGATCCGGATATCAATCTGGAGGTCGGGTCAGGCACTCAGTCTGAACAGACAGCCGGGATCATGGTGGGATATGAAAAGGTCTTACGTAAGGAACGGAGCGAGCTCTGCCTCGTCGTCGGTGATGTGACATCCACGATGGCCTGCTCGATCGCGGCGCGCAAACTTGGCGTGCCGGTGGCTCACGTGGAAGGCGGAATTCGGTCCGGTGATTGGACGATGCCGGAAGAAATCAATCGGGTGGTGACCGACTCCATCACCAATTGGTTTTTTACGACGAGTGACACGGCCAACGACAACTTGCGCCGTGCCGGTATCACCGACGACCGGATCTTTTTTGTCGGCAACACCATGATCGATACGTTACTCAAGAACGTGCCGCGCTTGCGCCCTCCGGCTTGTTGGCATTCCCTCAAGCTCGAACCAGGGCGGTTTTTCGTGGTGACGCTCCACCGGCCGGCAAACGTCGATGGAGAGCAGCAGCTCTTGTCCTTGCTCCGTGCCATCGCCGACGGCACCAAAGGATTGTCGGTGATATTTCCCGTCCATCCGCGGACCGCGAAGAATCTCCGAGAACTCGATAGTGCGATTCCGCAGCTTCATTATGTCGATCCCCTCGGGTACCTGGAATTCAATTATTTGGTGAAACATGCTAAAGGCGTGATTACCGATTCGGGAGGGATCACCGAAGAAACCACGGTTCTTGGAGTGCCGTGTCTGACACTTCGAGACAACACCGAGCGACCGGAAACCATCACCATTGGCACCAACGAATTGATTGGAACGGATCCCAATAAACTTCCACCGGCACTAGCGCGGCTGATGGCCGGGCAGTGGAAGAAAGGGGCTGTCCCGCCGCGTTGGGATGGGAAGGCGGCGGAACGAATCGTCGAGTGCCTGGAGCGGGTGTTGTGATCATCACATGGCAGGTGGTCTATGTTGAACCGCACTCAGTCTGGCCATACCTGTTCTGGTGCTCGATCTATCGAACATATGAAGCTCAGCGTTAAGTAGCGCCCATCTTTCAGCCCGTTCCAATTGGAACGACTCTGTACGGACCTCCCTCCGGAAGATCTACACCGCGCCCCCAGCCTGTATCGTAATGTGATGATTCATCACACTATTTCGATTCTTACCCTCTGGATCAAGACTTGCTGTCATAAAAACCGTTTTAGTTTGTCACTGATGCAAGCAGCGAATATCATCACAACAGTCTTTGCCGCTCAATCGAATGAAATAATCGGAACCGATCCAAGCACATTCACCCACAGTCTTCGCTCATTGAGGAGGCATGCGAGAAAAATGGGGCTTCATTCCTTCACTTTGAAACGAAAAGGCTACGGAGTGGATCGTGCAAATGTTGAAAAGAAAGTTGTTGGGATACATGCCGACGTTTTTATGGCGGCATGACGTGAACAAGGCTGAACCAAAGGTGAAACGTGCGAACATCCGTTAATGTGTTGAAAGTTCCATCTCAGATAGTGGGAGCTCTTGTTTTGGGATTTGGCGCTGCGTTCTATTTCAACTTGCCTGGAAACGCCGAGATGGCAAATCTCGGACCGATTCTCGTGCATGTCGTCAATCCTATCAGTGAGGAACAAATTTTACCTGCCTCATCCTCCCTTCCAGGAAAGCCATCTACCACGATAACGATGTCAGCCTGCCGTGATGAATACGAACCCGTGAGCTTCGTGATCCGGTCTGCAGTTCGCGACCTGGACAACCTCCGGTTTTCCATAAGCGACTTGGTTGGCAGTAACGGGGTCATTCCAAGTTCTCGCGTGGATCTTCGGTTCGTCAAAGTATGGTTTCAAGCAGGCGGAGCGTGGAGAAACGTCGGCCTCTCACATATGGGGAAGACCAGAGTATTGGTGCCTGAGCTCCTTCTTAAAGATGACGGCTTGGTTCAACTCGATGAGGCGTCACAAACCAACTTTCTCAAACTGAAGTTTGCCTCAGCTACCCGACTCGTGTCAGTCAGCGAATCGGCTTCGCTCAGGGGGCGCATTGTGGCCTCTGTTGATGAGTTTCCGATTCGCGATGCTGCTGAAGTTCAGCCGATAACGATCTCTCGTGGTGAAGCCAAACAGATCTGGATCACGGCACACGTTCCGCCAGATGCCAAAGACGGAATGTATACGGGACGCATTACTCTGACGGATGACCATGGTCAATTGGGTCACTTGGAATTCAATCTCCAAGTACTTCCCATCGATCTTCGTCCTTCAAGGATTCAATACAGTATCTACTATCGGGGAACGCTTTCGGATACTCCAAGTATTTCCTCAGAACGAAAAGACCCCGTCCAATTTCTTGCTGAGATGAACAACTTGCTTGCCCACGGGGTCAACAATCCGACGGTCTATCATCGCTTGAATAAAATGGAGCTGAGCAAGACATTGGAGATCAGAAAACAAGTCGGAATGGATTCTTCAGCCTTGTTTTATCTTGGTACCGGTACCGGAAACCCTGAGACTCTCGAACAACTTGCTGACTTACGACGTCGGTTGAGGACGATCAAGGAATTGGCCGGTGAGCAGCGTATCGAGCAGGTCTATCTTTATGGCATCGATGAAGCGAAAGGAGAAAAGCTCGTTTCTCAAAGGAGAGCCTGGCAACTCGTTCGAGATGAGGGAATCATGGTCTTTACTGCTGGATATGCGGAAGCATTTCCGGTGATTGGAGATTTGCTGGATCTGCTTGTGATGGCTGGCAAGCTACAAAAGGCACAAGCAGAGAACTTTCATCGCATAGGCCATCGGATCTTTTCATATGCGAACCCGCCCACGGGGCCCGAGAATCCTGAAATATTTAGACGAAACTATGGGCTTGAATTATGGAGAAGCAACTATGATGGAGCTATGCCCTATGCCTATCAGGATTCCATGGGATTTACGTGGAATGATTTTGATCATGCACTGTATCGGGATCATAATTTTACCTATCCGACGGCGAATGGTGTGATTGATACACTTGCGTGGGAAGGCTTTCGCGAGGGTGTTGATGATGTCCGATATGTGACGACCTTGGAAGATCTACTGGAACGCGCTCCAAAACCGTACACAGCTGTTGCAGCAGAAGCCGGCGGGTACGTCGAGAGTTTGCGAGCGGCACTTCCCTCCAACTTACCTGAAGTGCGGGCAAAGCTCGTGTCTTACATTCTTCAATTATCTTCACCGAACGGAACGAAAGTGTCCTTGGTTCCGCACCAAGTTCGATAGCAATAGCTCAGCAATCGTGTGGGAGTCATGTAGGGGTACGCCAAATTGGCTGTCAGATCAGACATCAAGACAGGGATCAAGACCGTTCTGCCAATATTTCTCAGCATGGCAGGGTCAGGGTTTCTCGCATTTCTCACCCAAATCCTGCTCGGGCACAGTCTTACGGTCGAGGAGTTTGGGATCGTCATCACCGCCGTCTCAGTCGGTGTCATTATGGCTGCGGTCATCGGATTCGGTATGCCGAGTGTGTGGTTGCTCATCTTCGGTCAGAAGGGGTGGCATGCCTTTCCTTGGATACGTCGATCGCTCATGTTTTTGCTGATCTGGGGACCGATCGTGGTAGCCCTCTCCTGGATAGGACTTCTCTGGCTCTTCGATGATCCCCGTCTCTTGAACACGATCGGATGGCTGCAGGCGATGGTTATTATGCAGGTGTTGGTGGAGTTGCTGTCGGCCAAATTGCAACTCGAAGCGAGATATCTGGCCCTTTCCATCTGGCAAATACTGCCTCACTTGGGCCGGTTGATCGTAGCCTCGGCCATCTATGTTTCAGCTGCATCGAGCGTCGACCTAGTCGCCAAGGGCTATTGTGCTGTTTCAGTGGCGCTTATTGTCGCGTCGGGGATCGGTTTGCTCTCTCTAACCCCTTCGAGGATGCGGCTGTCCGGGCATGCGATCGATACCCGTCCCTCCAATGAAATGCCACACAACAGTCCAAGCTGTAAGGACCTTCTCGAACTCGCATGGCCGTATGCAGGTACTGCGGCACTGGTCATGCTGTATGGTCGCGTTGATATTGTGTTCTTGGGAAGTATGGTGAGCCCCACAGCTGCCGGTCAATTTTCCATAGCGGCGGCGTTCTTATTGGTGGCATTCCTCGTGCCTCAGGCGATCTATCAGAAATTTCTCCTGCCAAAAATTCATCGTTGGTTTTACTGTGACTGGCAGAAGTTTTTGTCCGTCTATCGGGTGGGTTGTGCCGTCATGACCATATTGGGTATTGCATGCACAGCCGCGATCTATTGGGGAGGGCAGCCGCTCGTGAGTCTGTTTTTTGGCGAGAAATACAAAGAGTCAGGTGAAATCCTCTCGCTGATGTCCGTTTGTATCGTACTCCGTTTCATTGCGAGTAGCTTTGAAAGTGCCCTGATGTCAGGGGAATATAGAAAACACCGACTCTATTGCCAAGCTGTGTCGACCGGCATTGGCGTCTCATCGGCCTACGTTCTCATCGTTCATTCCGGAATCAATGGAGCGATCGTCAGTAGAATCATAACGGAATTGACGTTGCTCATCGGATACGCCTATGCCGCATCGCGGTATGTGCTTGGTACCAAAGCCTGGTCGGGTTGGTCACTGAAGTTGAATCATGGATAACGTATGAATAATTCCGCACCGTACACATGAACCATTGGTGGCTGCTGTTCTTGCTCAATGTGCCGCTTCTGCAAGAGGCTGTCAGGAAGTACCTGATCCATTCAGATCTCGTGTTCCTGATGGGAGATGCTCTCGTCTTGACCGCGGCGCTGGTGATCGGATTTCAAGGTCGCTTGCCTCTTAGAAATCTACCGCCTACGTTCGTTTGGCTGAGCGCCGTATTTATTGCGGTCACCGCTATCAATCATGCCGCTACTGGTAACCACATTGGAGTGTATGGGGTCGGGCTACGAGCCACCTTTTTGCCGTTGGTGTACATACTTGTGTCGGCTCGATACGTGTCGGCACAAAAGAACGGCTATGAGGTAATTTTCCGCTGTGTCAATGCGTGGATTATGATCATCGGTATCATGGCCGTGTTGCAAGTCATTCTTGGCAAGAGTCATCCGATCAACGCAGTGTGGGGAACTTCGGCATTGGGGGTGGGGGACTTTGCCACCATGGATAAAGGAGTGCTCATTCCAGGTATGTTTCGCCCCACATCGATTTTTACTCATACCGGCAAGTTCGGTCAGGTCATTTTCACCCTTGTGCTCTTCAAGTGGTGCTATCTCCTGTTTTCGAATGTAAGGCGGTCTGTCTGGCCATATGGACTGATGCTGTTTGACTTGGCCGTTATATTGATTTCTGGCCAGCGGGCCGCACTGATGTTTCTCATTCTATCCTTGGGTATCGTTATCTTCTATTCTCGACAACAGGGGGTTCGCGCGAGAAACATCGTAGCGCCAGGTTTGCTTCTTGCGGCAGGATTGTCCGGAACGTGGGTCGTCCAACCAGATATCACGACGGCCGTATATGATCGATTTGCCAGCGTGATCAATGCCATTCCAAATCGTCTGGAAGGAAATCTCTGGCTTCCTATTCAAACGGTCCTTGAAGACTATCTCATCTCCGGAGACGGCCTCGGATATTTTACGTTTGGAGCTCGAAGTTTTGGCGGCACGCTCGTTTATGAGGGGATTGAGATGGAGGGATTGGGCGAAAGCTCGCTGATTAGGCTCTGTGGAGAGGTAGGACTGTTGGTTGCCATGACCATGGTATTGGCGTATCTGACGATCGTTGCTCGAGCATGGTCGCTCTTTCGTTCCGAATATGGAACCCCGAGAGCTTGCGGCGCCCTATTTTTCTGTATGTGGGTAGTATGTCTAATATTGTGGTCGAATACCGCCGACGTGTTTGCGAATTCGATCGTCACGACATTTGGTTTTGGCTTAGGGGGAGCGAGTTTATGCAGCCTAGAGAATGAACAGGCGAATGAGGGACCGCTCGGAGGTGGTGACACCCATTCGATATCTGCTCACTCTTCCTTCGATGCTCATAGGAGCCACCCCAACCTGTGTCATCTGCAAAATTGACAGATGAATTGCCTCATACGGCCAGTTGAAGCCAGGAAGTTGCCTACAGAGGTGTGTGGTTAACGAGGGAGATGGTATGAGTATATCGCGTGACAAAACAATCGGAGATGCCTTTGACAAACTGCAACGCATGTTTCCTTTCCCTGGCTATTGTGATCGTGCGATGCTGGAAGAAATTGCGGTGATCGTTGAAGAACTGCGCAAGTATCTCCCGACATTCGATCAAAAGTGTCTGCTAGATATTGGGAGTGGTCCAATGGACAAGACCGCCATGTTTAAGTTTCTTGGTTTTGAGTGCTGGGCTGCAGACGATCTCACTGATCCATGGCATCAAAGATATGACAATGCGTGGAAGATCAAGGAATTTGCCCAACAGGCAGGAATTTCATTTTTTAAACAAACCCCGAGTGAATACGCCGTACCATTTGAGCCAGAATCTTTCGATGTCGTGTGCGCACTCGGAGTTATAGAACACCTCCATGAATCACCGCGAGCCCTACTGAACACAATGGGTAGATTCGTTCGTCAGGATGGCCTACTTATTATCGCAATGCCGAACTCAGTGAACCTTCGAAAACGGTTGTCGGTCTTAATGGGGCGGACCAACTATCCATCGGTCGATGCGTTCTACCACTCTGCAGGGCAGTGGCGAGGACACGTGCGCGAATACACCTTGAGTGAGGCGGCATTTATATGTAAAGCAGCAGGTTTTGAAGTTTTAACGCAGCGCACTTTTGAACATCTTGCCTTCACAAAACTGTCATTTCCTTTACGTGACATCTATCTGATGTTAACGTCGATTATTCCCACTTTAGGAAGCGGCCTGCTGGTGATATGCAAGAAGCCAGCATCATGGAAACCTCAGTCAGAAGATCCTGAAGCATTTAGAGTCGCGATATCCAACGCGGTGCCGCAGGCTGTTGCATAGCTGACTTCAAACTGAGACCGTAAGTTCTGTCTGTGGACTTCTCGTTATTCTGAACCATGGGGGACTGACACCACTATTGTAGGCAGATAGGGTATCTGCCAGAGTCTATTCGCATCATGTCACAATAGAGCATATCCAATCAGAACATGGTACTCCTGCGTATCACATGATGAGTGGGTGTCGATACAAAGCGATTGAGTGATTGTTCATTCTTAAGAGCTTGTGGACTTCAGAGGTATAGAACCGTTCGGCACGCCATGTGTTGAGTGATGTATCCGGATCACTATCCGAAGAGAATTCGAATCTTTGTCACACGTGACGAGCGCGTGAGATAGATACCGTCCATCTACTCGGACTAGTTGCGGCAACAGCCCAGGATCTACCCAGAACATGTGAACGGACCAATACTGTGCAAGTCCTGCTTAATTGTTCAACCCTGATAAAAGGAGGAGCATTACAAGCCGCGGTCGCGTTCATTGGCAGTAGCCTCAAACAAATGGATCACATCAGATGGAATTTTGTGGTTTCAAGGAATGTATTGGAGGCCCTTCAGGAATCTGGCCACATGCCTCGATCTCAATCAATTGCTGTACTAGAAGAGTCACCTGCCAGAAGCCATCGAAGCCGAAAGATGCTTCAAGTATTGGCGAAAGAGGGTCATGCGGATCTTGTGTTTACGTTTTTTGGTCCAGCTTATGTGGACTTTGACATTCCACATCTTTGTGGAGTCGCAGATGGGTGGGTGACGCATGGTGATCGATGGGCATGGCGAACAGTACGCAGCCCCATCGATGCCACGAAGCTATTGGGGACGATCCTGTATAAAGCTGCGATGTTCAAAAAGGCGGATGCATGGGTCACGGAATCAGAAACCGCTAAAAACGGATTGGCCAAAAGACTGAGAATCCCAGAAAGCAATATAGCGGTCGTTCCAAACAATTGTGCGGAGCACTACTTGCGCTGTGAAACAATTGCGGAAATGCCATCAAGCCATGACACGGTAAGAATTCTATGCTTATCTGCCTACTATCGGCACAAGAATCTAGAAATTATTCCAGCTGTCGCGAAAGAACTTCAGCGGCTCCTCCCGAACCGGCACATCGAGTTTGTCGTGACATTGCCGGTTGATAGTGATGATCTCAAGAGAATTCTCATCAAAGCTGCTGCGCTCGGTGTGACCGATCGAATAGTGAATGTGGGACCTGTTCCAATCAGTCGTGGCCCAGAAGTGTATCGAACGTGCCATATGCTGTTTCTTCCTTCGGTGTTGGAAACATTTTCCGCCAATTATCCTGAAGCTATGGCCATGGGTATGCCCATCATCACCACCGATCTGAGTTTTGCACGGGATGCGTGTGGAGATGCGGCGTGCTATTTTGAGCCCATGAATCCGCGGGATGCTGCTGGTACGATCAGCCATCTCTGTGGAGATGAGACCTTATGGATGTCGTGTGTGCAAAAAGGAAAGCGTGTGCTTCAATCGTTACCGACTCAACAGATGAAGTATGAGCTGTACAGGAATTGTATCGACGATTTGCATCGTCGGCATCGAGCAGAACCGGAAACGTCTTGCAGATGATGGATCTATAACGAGGGGCTATTCAATCGGCACATGATTTTTGTAGGCGACATTGCGGTTCCAAGGGAGGCCTCGGGAGTTCTACCTTCGATCGAACGCCATTTCGGCTCGAGCACGATGGTGGCAAATCTTGAAGGCGCGATCCTCCAGGAAGGCAGTGAATCTCGAGGCAGGAGCTTATACAACGATCGAACCGTATTGACGTATCTCCAAAAAAACAATGTCCGCTTGGTGTCGCTTGCGAACAATCATATGTTTGACATTGCGCGCTCTCCTGGGGACACGATTCGAACGCTGCGCGCACACGGGATACTATCATGCGGTGCGGGAGATTCATTGGAGGAGGCGTCGCGCCCTGTGCTGCTGGAGGAAGCTGAAGGCGATGTCGTATTTTTAGGTTTTGGTTGGGACATCATCGGATGTCGGATAGCATCTCGTCATGGAGCTGGCGTCAATCCGCTTCGCCTCGACACGGTCCTTGGGGGCATCGAGAAGGCCAAAAAGACGTTCCCGGGGAAGCCAATCGTACTGCTCATGCACTGGGATTATGAGCTGGAGATCTATCCACAACCCATGCATCGTCAAATTGCCCATACGGCGATAGATCATGGTGCTGCTGGAGTGGTTGGTTGCCATAGCCATTGTGTTCAGGGAATTGAAGTATACAAGGAACGTCCAATTGTGTACGGACTGGGTAATTGGTTTTTCCCAGAAGGACGCGTATTCGGTCGGAACGTTAGATTTCCCAATTTTGCTCTGCGGCAGCTGGCATTCGAATGGGTTCTCGCGACGAAAGAAATGAAATGCCATTGGTTTTCGTACAACCGAGGGACCGGAGCTGTGGACTATGAGAAGTCAGAGACATGTGGAGAGTCATCTGACATAACGACACTGACCCCCTTTGCTGGTATGGAGCATCGGGAATATGTGAACTGGTTTAAGGAGCATCGACGAAAGAAGATTCTCCTTCCTGTGTATCGGGATTCTCAGTCGTATCTCAGCAATTCGTTCAAAGATGTGTGGGTGAAGGGCCGAGATCTCTTGATCAACATTGCTTCGGCGGCCCATTTGAAAGGTGGCCTGCGTTGATGAATGATCAATAGGGCCGTCAGATTTTACATATTCCTAAAGTAGACTTCTCCATGAATGTTGAGGATGCATATAAGCGCCTTCCGGTCTCGCTTCAAAATGTGGCCTGTTCCATTGAGGGGTGGAGACTTTCAAGACGGAGATACAACGAAGCGTTCCGTGAGATTCGCAAAGAATTGGACAGGCAATCGTCTTTTTCCTTGAACGATCTGGAACAGCTCAGAAGTGCCCGTAGTCGCGCCCATATTCAATCTGCCTTGCGAAGCCCTTTCTGGGAAAAACAATTCAAGCAGTATGGAATCAATTCTTCGGCAAAAAATATAGAGGCAGAACTCAACAAGCTTCCAATTTTAACCAAAGCAGAAGTCCAAAAGCAGGCCGATGAGATTCGGAGTCTGGCTTTCGAGAAAAAGGATCTTCTTTCGTGCCATACCAGTGGAACCACCGGGTCGGGACTTGTCTTTTGGGAGACCCAGGCTGCTGAGAAGGAACGATGGGCGGTGTGGTGGAGGTATCGTGGTTGGCACCAGATCTCCCACGATATGTTGTGCGGATATTTTGGCGGTCGGTCAGTCGTTCCTCTGACGCAGACCGCTCCGCCGTTCTGGAGATTGAATCATCCAGGCCGGCAAATCCTATTCAGTGGATACCATCTCTCTCCAACCACTGCTCCAGACTATCTGGTCGGTCTTGAGGAATATGCACCTTCCTGGCTGCACGGCTATCCGTCACTATTGGCGCTCGTTGCCAGTTATCTTCTGGAAAGAGGAAGACCGCTACGAAAAAGTCCGAGCGTGGTGACAATCGGTGCTGAAAGCTTGCTCCCGCAGCAAAAAGATTTCATGCAAAAGGCTTTTGGATGCCCCGTTCGCCAGCATTATGGTCAGGCCGAATCGGTCGCCAATATTTCAGAATGTCCCAGCGGTCACTTACATGTCGACGAAGACTTTTCCTTCGTCGAATTTGTGCCCGTGGAAGATCAACCGGATGTGTACAGAATTGTGGGAACTAATTGGAGTAATCCAGCTTTCCCATTGTTCCGGTATGACACGGGGGATCGTGTCCGTCTTCCTGCAGAACATCCAACATGCCATAGGCCCGGTCGTGTCGTCGAATCGATCGACGGGAGGAGAGAGGACTATGTCGTTTTGCCATCGGGTGTTCGGTTAGGCAGACTGGATCATATTTTCAAAGATTTGACCCAAGTCAGAGAGGCTCAAATTTATCAACCAGACCGTGACACCCTCATTTTTAGAATCGTCAAGCGGGAAGGATATAACCAAGCTGACGAACGGCGCCTCCTGGATGAAGCGCAGAAGCGAGTCGGTCGCGAGGTATCAATCAAGGTTGACTATGTTTCAAGCCTAGAACGCAGTCACACAGGAAAGCTTCGATTTGTTGTGAGCAAGGTCTAAAGATATAAATGAAACAAATATTGCAAAATCTTTCATCTGGCGAAACGCGTTTAACCGATATACCTAGTCCAAAAGTCAGGGAGAATCACGTTTTGATTCGAACCACACGATCGCTTGTGTCGGTAGGCACTGAGCGCATGCTGGTAGAATTCGGCAAGGCCAACCTGTTTGATAAAGCGCGTCAGCAGCCAGACAAAGTGCGAATGGTGCTCGATAAAGTCAAGACGGATGGAGTCCGACCTACGCTCGATGCGGTCCGCAACAAGCTCGATCAACCATTACCGATGGGCTACTGCAACGTCGGGACGGTGCTTGAGGTGGGTCATGGAGTGACAGGTGTTTCAGTCGGAGATCGAGTGGCATCGAACGGCAAGCATGCTGAGATCGTCTGCGTTCCCAAGAACCTGTGCACGAGAGTTCCAGATGCTGTGAGTAATGAAGCGGCTGCGTTCACCGTGATCGGTGCGATCGGATTACAGGGAATCCGGCTTATCCAGCCAAGTCTTGGTGAAGCGGTGGTCGTCACGGGGCTTGGATTGATCGGGTTGATGACGGTTCAGCTGCTGAGAACACATGGATGTCGAGTGCTCGGATTAGATTATGACGTGAATAAGCTCGCGCTTGCACAAAAACTTGGAGCAGAAACGGTCGATCTCAATCTGAACGCCGATCCCCTGGGAGCGGCTATGGCCTTCTCCCGCGGGCGTGGCGTGGATGCCGTCATCATCACTGCGTCCACGAAGAGCAATGAGCCGGTTCACCAAGCGGCCCAAATGTGTCGAAAGCGCGGGCGAATCGTGCTCGTTGGTGTCACCGGATTAGAGCTTTCTCGGGCTGATTTCTACGAGAAAGAGCTGTCGTTCCAAGTGTCCTGTTCCTACGGACCGGGACGCTACGATACGCACTATGAAGATCATGGACAAGATTATCCTGTTGGTTATGTTCGTTGGACGGAACAACGAAATTTTGAGGCGGTCCTCGATATGTTGGCAGACAGTCGTCTCCAGACAGACCTGCTTATATCGCATCGCATCCCTTTTGAGCAGGCGACAACCGCCTATGACATCGTTTCTAGCCGAGAAGCATCACTGGGAATTATTTTGCAATATCCTGAACCCGATGCGTTTTCCAACGGTCGATTGCTGAGACGGACGATCGTACGATCGGAGGAATTACTCCCAGGAGATCGTTCTCCCACGACACCGGTGGTAGGGTGTATCGGCGCAGGAAACTATGCCACCCAAGTTCTTTTACCGGCATTTAAGAGCACGGGAGTCATCCTTCGGACGGTGGCGAGCAGCACCGGCGTGAGTGCTGCTCACGCGGGTAGCAAGTATGGATTTTGTGAAATTACGAGTGATAGTCGCGAGGTCATCGACTCTCCTGACATCAATACGGTCATCATCGCAACGAGGCATGACAGCCATGCAAAACTCGCGGGGGAAGCCCTAACGGCCGGCAAACATGTATTTCTTGAAAAGCCGTTGGCAATCACGAGGGAAGAACTGACGGCACTGGTTCATGTCTATGAAGGCTGTCTCAAACAGCAGACCTCGCCTCCGCTCTTGATGGTGGGCTTTAACCGCCGTTTTGCCCCACAGATTCAACGGATGAAGCAATTACTCGTCGGAATCCAGGAGCCCAAGACGTTTGTCATGACCGTGAACGCGGGACATATCCCCACTGAACACTGGACGCAGGACCGGCTCATTGGAGGCGGGCGGATGATCGGCGAAGGCTGCCATTTTGTCGATCTCCTCCGCTTTCTGGCGAGTTCGCCGATCGTGGCAGTTCAGGCTATGAGGACACACGCGTCTCGTTCAGTGGTCTGCGAGGACAAAGTGACTGCAACCTTAGGATTCGCAGATGGATCCATTGGAACCGTACATTATTTTTCCAACGGCCATAAATCATTTCCCAAAGAGCAGTTAGAAGTGTTTTGTGGCGGCAAAGTGTTGCAGCTGAATAATTTTAGGAAGCTTCATGGGTATGGTTGGGCAGGGTTTCGGAAGATGGACCTATGGAGCCAGGATAAAGGAAATGCGGCTTGCGTCGCCGCATTTGTTGATGCCATTCGTCAAGGCGAATGTTCACCGATTCCATGGAACGACCTTGTAGAAGTGACTCAAGCCACCTTCGACATAATGGACGCACTCACATAAGCTCCTTCCACGCATGAAGCCGTTGTGCCTCTATGCCAGGACGCTCGCCTATCTCCGTCCTTCACAAGTTGTCTATTTTCTGTATCGACGAATCCTTCCGCAATTCCGAGCCGTAGGCAAAACGGATAATCCAAAACTTCGCTCAGGTATTGCAATGGCTCCAGGCATCTCCGCACCGAACTCTGGAGAGGAGGACTCGCAGTTCTGTTTCTTGAGACAGTCAAAACATGTTCACGCTCACCATGTCGATTGGATGTGCGGGGATATGCCGAAACTCTGGCGATATAACCTCCATTATTTTGACTACCTACACGACTCACAACGTTCTTTTGAAAATAAATGTTGGCTCATTTCGGACTGGATTAGATGCAACCCTCCCGGAACAGAAGACGCCTGGGAACCATATACGGTTTCGCTCAGGATCGTGAACTGGATCAAGTTCTTTCTATTGGTCAACGAGCGTGAGGCACGAGGCGAGAAGCTCCCACAGCCTGAATGGATCGAAAGCCTCTATCATCAAGCCCTGTGGCTCGAACGGCACATCGAATACCATATCCTGGCGAATCACTATCTCAAAAATGGCGTGGCCCTATTTTTTGCCGGCATGTACTTCGAAGGGGTTGATGCGGACAGGTGGCTCAAAAAAGGCCGTGGAATCGTGCACAGTGAACTCGATGAACAATTTCTCCCCGATGGAGGCCACTTTGAACGAAGCCCCATGTATCACTCCATCTGTGTGGTCGATTATCTCGATGTATTGAACCTGACGAGGAGTTCGCCTGCCGCGATATCAGGTGATATTGCGGATGAATGTACGACCAAGACGATGAGGGCCCTCGATTTCCTGAACGGCATCCGCATGCCGGACGGAGCTATTCCCTTATTCAATGATTCGGCGTTCGGCATCGCTCCGACTCCTCATCAAATCTTCGCCTATGCTGAGACAGTGATGAGGTACAAGACTCCGAGTCTCTCAGACGGTGTGGTCGTTCGATCCTTTCCGGCAAGCGGGTATTATGTCTGCCAGAAGGCGGGCGATATGATCATCGTCGATTGTGGGGCGATCGGTCCCGATTATCAGCCCGGACATGCGCATTGCGATACGCTCAGTTACGAACTCGCCATTGACGGCAGGCCAATGGTGGTCGACAGTGGAGTGTTTGATTATGAGCCGAGTCAAGAACGAGCGTATGCGCGAAGCACGAGGGCTCATAATACCGTTGTCGTCGATGGGATGGAGCAATCGGAGATCTGGGGCGTGTTTCGTGTGGCGCGTCGCGCGAGACCGATCCTGGGGCATATCGACAAGACGGAATCTGAATCGGTCCTTTTTGAAGGCGCTCATGATGGATATAGAAGATTAAATGGGAGTCCGATCCACAGGAGGACAATCGCTTATGATGGGCAGGGCAGTTGGATCATTACGGATAGGGTGGAGGGATCTGGAACACATCACATAGAAAGCCTTGTTCACATTCATCCGGATTTCACGGTTGTGGAGGCGGGAGCGTGTCGTGTCAGTCTTGAACGATGCGGGGAAGCCATTGCCACCATCGAATCATTGAGTCCCTGTCAGATCACGATAGAGATGGGATGCTATTTTTCTGAGTTTGGTTTGAGCCAGAAGAACCCTGTGATAGCCTTTTCTTGTTCTGGGGAAGTTCCTCTCCAGCTGAGTTATCGAATCCAAAAAGTAACAGACGACAACTCGAAGGTACACAGGCATGCGAATCCTCTTTCTCTCACATTATTTCCCTCCCGAGGTAAATGCGCCAGCGACGAGGACCTATGAGCATTGCCGGCAATGGGTGAAAGATGGCCACACGGTCACGGTCATTACCTGTGCCCCCAATCATCCTCAGGGAAAAGTTTATGACGGATATCGAAACCGATGGTATCAATCTGAAACCACGGATGGCATCAAGGTCGTTCGAGTGTGGACGTTCATTACGGCGAACGAAGGGTTCTTTAAAAGAACGCTGAACTACATCTCCTACATGTGTTCCGCGGTCATCGCCTCGCTCTTCTTACCAAAAGCGGATATCGTTCTTTCTACCTCTCCTCAATTCTTCAATGGACTCGCAGGATACTTCGTCAGCAAGTTGAAGCGAATCCCATGGGTATTGGAGATTCGTGACCTATGGCCCGAATCGATCGTCGCCGTCGGCGCGATCAAAAACGCCGCCATCATTGCCATGTTGGAATGGGTCGAGCGGTTCGCGTATCGACATGCTGATCGGATTGTGCCGGTGACCGACTCATTCAAGACCTACATGATGAGTAAAGGCATTGAGGCTGAGAAAATCGTCGTCGTCAAGAACGGAGTTGATCTAGCTCAATATACACCGTGTGAGGGTGCGAGCAAGCTTGCCGAAGACCTGGGCGTGAAGGGACGGTTCGTGGTGTCGTATTTCGGAACTCACGGCATGGCTCACCATTTGGAGACGATCTTTCATGCCGCCAACCGATTGAGTAGTGCAAAGCATATCGTCTTCTTAATGGTCGGCGATGGAGCGGAGCGTCAGGCGCTTGTCAAAATGCGAGACAAGATGGCGCTTGGCAATGTGCTGATGCTCGATCAGCAACCGAAGAGCCGTATGCGCGAGCTCTGGGCATTGTCTGATATCAGTCTCGTGCTCTTGAAAAAGTCCGACCTGTTCAAGACCGTCATCCCCTCGAAAATCTTTGAAAGTCTGGCGATGGCGAAGCCGATCATTCTTGGAGTGGAAGGGGAGAGTGCGGATCTTCTCCGAGCGGCTCAGGCAGGTATATGTATTGAGCCGGAACACGCCGACGCGCTGGCGGCCTGTGTTCTGGAACTTTCTCAAAACCCTGAACAAGGTCGCCAACTGGGTAGAAACGGGCGTCATTATGTCAGGGAACATTTCGATCGCATCGTGCTCGCAAGAAAACTCTCCAGCATGCTCGAGATGTTAGATCGCAACGCAGCCTCGGAGCCTGCCGAGGTATCGATGTCTATGCGAGAGCTCCAACAAAATAATGCGGATCACCGGGACATCGCTGCATAGTCTCATTCGCACAAATACGTACAGCTGAGGCGGAGCATGACCAGAAGCCCAACCTATGGAGAGGGCAGAAAGGAGCTGAGAATAGGCGATGAGTGTCTTACAGATGGACGATCGGATCAATATGGATGGTTTGTCCCGAGTGGCACGGACAGCCTATAGGACTGTATTGCTCCGTTGTACGAGGCCTTTACATAAATGAACACTGTCGCAGGAACATGCACACAGGTACTGAGGGAAGTCTCAATTGCATGTCTTAGTTTTCAAGGACATCCACATTTCACCTAGTGGTCTAGGATTTGCTGAGGCATACCTCAACCATACGTGTCCCTAATGTACCAACCTTTAGTTTAGAAGGAGCAGTGATATGCAGATGATGAAACGATGGCTGAGGAGAGGGTTCATGCTGCCGGCAGCCGCAGTCTGCGTCCTCTCGGTTTCCAATCCAGCTGCGCACGCAGCTCTCGTGAACTACTCGTTCGCCGGCAGCATTGATGGCCTGCCCTCTGTTTTGGTCCCCTTGAGCGGATCATTTCAGTTTGACAACGCGACCAGCGGTAGCGGTGGCGTTTACAATGGGGCCGTCACGGGCTTCACCGTGAATCTTGGTTCCCTCTATACCTCATCCTTCGTCGCGGGTGCTAACGCCGTTACGATTTCTCAAAATGTCCCACTGCCGGGTGGTGGTATGGGTGATCGTTGGGCTTTGGTGTCTGCCGCGACTGGTCCTAGTCTGAGTGGTTTCACACCATTGAGCTTTGATCTTCGCCTCAGCCGAGCAGGGGGGGGATTATTTACAGATACGAGCCTTCAGAATCCGCCGAGTTTGGGCGGACTCGGTAATACGACCATAGGAAGATGGCGACTTATTTTCGAGGATGTAAACGGAAATCCGATTGCCTTACTCGGATCGATCACGAGTCTGACAGCCGTGCCGTTGCCGGCTGCGGTGCTTCTATTTGGCGCCGGGCTGATCTCATTGGTCGGTTTGGGTGCTGGTGGGTTGAGAAATCTCCGGAAAGTCCAGGCGTAGTCGAGGAGCACGTGTCTGACCTTAGGGCTTGATACTTCGCGAGAGGTATCAAGCCCGCTCTTTCTCAGGAGTCGATCGACAGGCAGCAGGTTACCGTAGACGTGCTCGCCCCGCTCATCAGTACGGTCATTGCGCGCTCATCCAATTCCCGACATTGTGTATATGAGTTTGTTCGTATGACGACCAACACCCGCAATCTTCTCATAAGTGCGGTCCCGGTTGTGGCGGTACTGGGGTGTCTCTATTGGGACAGTCTTGGTGTCTTGTTCACGTACTGGCTCGAGAGTGAAGACTATAGCCATGGCATCTTTGTTCCGTTGATCAGCGGATTTTTGATATGGCGCTCCAGACATCGTCTTCTTCAATTACCGAAAGAGCAGCGATGGTGGGGCCCTGCCGTCATCGTATCCGGTCTCGTGCTCTATTGCGTCGGCGAATTGTCCACACTTTTTGTCATTCATCATGTTTCTCTCTGGATGGTGATCGTTGGGTTCGTGGTCGCCTGGATCGGGGTTCGCGGCGCGAAGGCGGTTGCCTTCCCGCTCTGCTATCTGCTGACCGCCATTCCTCTTCCGGTCTTTTTATATGCGGGACTGTCGAGCCAGCTTCAATTATGGTCCTCTTCCCTCGGCGTCAGCTGGCTCCAGCTGGTCGGAGTGATGGCGTTTCGGGATGGAAACGTCATCGATCTTGGACCGGTTCAACTCCAAGTCGTCGAAGCCTGCAGTGGTATCCGCTACTTGCTTCCTCTGACGTCCCTGGCACTCCTGTGCGCCTATCTGTTTAAGGACGCGCTGTGGAAACGGGTGGTGCTTGTGTTGTCCTCCATCCCAATTTCCATCCTTATTAACGGGTTTCGCATCGGCATGATCGGCGTATTAGTCGAATTCTACGGTAAGGGAGCCGCCGAAGGGTTTTACCATCTCTTCGAGGGGTGGGTGATCTTTATGGCGAGCCTTGGGCTCTTGATCATTGAAATGGGGTTGTTGGGACGAGTGCGTGCCTCCATACCCGAGAAACCATTTCGTGAACGATTCACCTGGAGCGATCACGACGTCGAGGCCGTCCGCGAACAACAGCCCACGATGTCACGCAGCACCATGATTGCTAGCCCCGCCTATTTGTGCAGTGTCGCGATTCTGGTGCCCTTCAGTGTGCTCTCGACGGCAATCGTGAACCGCGGGGAAGCCCCGCCTCCACGGGCCGCGTTCGTCGATTTCCCGATGCAGATCGACGGCTGGCACGGTGCCCCGTTTGCATTGGAGCAACACTATATCGATGCCTTGCGATTCGACGACTACCTGTTGGCCGATTATCGATCCGACACAGAACAGCCTGTCAATTTCTATGCGGCTTACTACCGATCACAGCGGAAGGGGCAATCGGCACATTCGCCTCAGAGCTGCCTGCCGGGTGGCGGATGGGAGATCGCTTCTTTGACCCAAGCCGAATTATCGAGCGTGGAGCCGGCGATGAATCCGTTCAGGGCCAATCGCGCCGTCATTCAGAAGGGAGATCAAAAGCAAATCGTCTTGTACTGGTTTAAGCAACGGGAACGACATCTTACGAACGAATACCTGGTCAAGGTGTACTTGCTCTGGGATGCTTTTTCACGACACCGGACGGACGGCGCATTGGTGCGGCTTGCGGCACTCGTTCGCCCTGGCGAATCTGAAGCGGCGGTCGATCAGCGTCTCCAGCAATTCGCCCTTGTGGTGGGACGAGAATTGAACCGGTTCGTACCTGATTAGGTGATGGGAACGGTGAATCAGCGAGTCTATCTATGATGAATGAACTGTTCTTTAGTTCTATGACCGCGTTACTGGTGTGTATGGCACTGATTCCCCCCTTGCGGCTGGCGGCGGAACGGTTTCAGGTGATGGACGTGCCCGGCGGACGAAAAGTGCATGAACACCCGGTTCCGCGAGTGGGTGGACTCGCGTTTGCCGTCGGAGCCTGCGCGTCGATCGCCTGGTGGGGAGCTCGAGATGCAACGACATTTTCAGTGCTCGCGGGGTGCGTGATTATCGTGGCGTTCGGAGTATGGGACGACCGTGTCGATCTCAGCTATCGCAGCAAACTGGTTGGACAACTGCTCGCCTCCCTTGCCGTTGTGGTCGGGGGAGACATCTGGTTCACCACGCTTCCGTTTCTGCCAGATGTGGAGGTGCCGGCATGGGCTGGAATGTGTGTGACCGTGATATTTCTCATCGGTGTGTCCAATGCGGTCAACCTGACGGACGGGTTGGATGGGTTAGCCGGTGGTCTCTCGTTCTTGACGCTGTCCGGAATCGCATATTTGGCCTACCTCTCCGATAATTCAACGGTCCTGCTGTTGACGGTTCCATTCTTGGGAGGGCTGTTGGGATTTTTACGCTACAACACCTATCCGGCTCGAATCTTCATGGGAGATGGTGGCAGCCAGTTGTTGGGATTTATTATGGGGGTGCTGGCCATTCTCTTGACCGACTCGTCGCGTGGTCCGTTCAGTCCAGGTCTGGCACTCTTTCTGTTGGGGCTGCCGTTTCTGGATACGCTTGGTGTGACAGGACAACGGCTGGCGGAAGGCCGTTCTCCGTTCATCGGTGACCGAGCACACATTCACCATAAACTGCTTCGCTTCGGCTTCACGCATTATGAGGCGGTGACGGTCATCTACGTCATCCAGGCTGGTCTGTTGGGTTTGGCCTATGTCCTACGATGGCAGTCCGACACCTTGATTCTGCCGCTCTATCTTCTAATCGCGACCTCGGTCTTGATGCTGTTTGTTGCCGCGGGGCGAGGACTGCTTCCCAATCTCACCGCACAGGGGGGGCATTTTCTCTCCAATGTGACGATGAAGCGGCTGATGCATGGTCCGTGGCTGACGGATCTGCCGATGCGGTTTCTGGCCGTGACCGTTCCCTGTTTTCTGATTGTGCTGGTGTTTGTCCCGTCGAATGTGCCGACCGATGTCGGATACTTCTCGATGATCATCTTTGGAATTGTCCTACTCGGTCTCTCCTTCTCTCCTCGGGTCGCACCGTACTTTGTGCGTGGTGGGCTCTATGTCGGGACGACCTTCTTACTGTATCTGTGCGAAGCCTCCCGGTATCGTTCGTGGTCCGCCGTCGCGATGACTCACAATGTAATTTTCGTCGTGGTCGCCGTCATGGTGGTATTGAGTCTTCGGTTCAATGAAGAAAACCGCTTTCAGACCACTCCGCTCGATTATCTGATGATATTCCTGGCGGTGACCTTCCCTCTGCTGCCCGAAGTGAGCGCCGATATTGCGCAGTTGGGTGTCTTCGCAGTCAAACTGATGGTGCTGTTCTTTTCGTTTGAGCTGCTGCTCCATGCCTTCGCCAACCGTGTCCGGCAACTCGGCCTGGTGTCGCTCTGGATTCTGTTCGGACTCGGAATTCGGATTTTGTTGTAGCGAAACCGGTTACGTAATAACCTAGGTCCATGTCTGCACCGTTCCTGCACACCAGAAGTGGGGAGAATTCCAGCATGCGTGTGATGATCGGCATCGTTGTTCTCACGGCCGCCACGGTCGCGGCGTGCGGCGGTCCCGAAGAGAGAAAAGCGAAGTACATCGCTCGGGCAAATGAGTATATCGAGGCGGCCAACTATCCTAAGGCACGAGTCGCCCTGAGAAATGTGCTGAAAATCGATCCCAAAGATGCAGAAGCCTACTACTTGTTCGCTCAGGTCGAAGAGAAAGAGAAAAACTGGCGCAATGCCGTTCAGCTGTACCAGGAGGCGATCCGTCTGGTTCCCGATCATACGGCCGCCCTCATTACCTTGGCCAAGTACTATCTTGAAGCGAGGCTGACGGACCAAGTCGTGCAGGCAGTCGACACGGTGCTGAAAAAAGATCCTCGCCATCCTCAGGCCAATGCCCTGAAGATTGCGGCACAGGCTGGGACTGAAAAAGCCATTCCCGCTGTTCTTCCCAGCGCTGAGGCGCTCGCGAAGGAATTTCCTGCGGAACCGGATGTGGCCATCCTGCTCGCGACGTTGTACAGCCAGCAACGGCACTATCGTGAGGCGGAGACCACGTTGAGGCGTGCTCTTGAGGCCCATCCGAGAGATTTGGATCTCTTGAACAATTTGAACAGAATCTTGATCCAATCAAACCATTTCGCGGAGGCCGAAACCGTCTTGCGCCGGATGGTTGAGGCTGAACCGTCATCGTTTGATCATCGGGTGAGGCTTGCCCGTTTCTATGTCGAACGGGGAGCGCAGAATACTGCGGAAGCGGTGTTGCGAGAAGCGATCGGGTTGGACCCGGACAGCGAACAGCGTCGGTTGATGCTCGCAGAGTTTTTTGTAAACAAGAAAGATGTGCCGTCTGCCGAACAGGTTCTGCTTGACGCGGCGGTACACCTCCCGCATTCAACGCACATTCAGCTCGGGCTCGGTGCGCTGTACAGAAAAAGTGGACAGGACACCAAAGCTCGTCAGCGCTACGCTCTGTTAGTCGAGGAATACAAGGATAAGCCTGTCGGCCTGGAAGCCAAGGTCAAATTAGCCGAGATGGATTTTGCCGAAGGGAAGCCCGCTGACGCTGAACGCCAAGCGCAGGAGGTGTTGAAGGAGAATCCGCGCTCCTCGGAAGGATTGATTCTGACCGGGCGAATGGCATTGGCCAGAAGAAACGGAAAAGATGCGGTGCAGGCATTTCGAACCGTGTTGCATGATCAGCCGGAGTTAGCCACCGTTTATTATCTCCTGGGTCAAGCGTATCAGTTAACCGGCGATACCAACCTTGCAAAAGAAAGTTTCGAGCGTGCAGTGGCGCTCTATCCGGATCAGGTGGAGGCAAAGCGGTCCCTCGCCGTGCTCGAAAGTAAGATTGGCCGCTATCAGCAGGCTCGTGCGCGGCTCGACGAGTTGCTGAAACAGCGCCCTGACGACGTCACCGCGCTCGACATGCTGATGACATTGGATCTGATGACGAAAAACTGGCCAGGAGCCCAACATACGCTCGAGCGGCTTCGGCAGGTCTCACCCGGCAATAATTATATCGCGCTGATGGCCGAGGGACGGTTTTACGAAGCGCAGCACCGTTTGCGTGACGCGAGTCGAGTCTACGAACGTGCGACGACATTGGTGCCGAATGAACCGGAGGCGCTGTTGGCGCTCGTGAAGATGGATGTGGCACTGGATCAAGCAATCCAGTCCAGAACTCGCCTTGAATCCCTTCTTGCCTCCCACAAGGAACATCCATTTGCGCATGGATTACTGGGAGAGGTCTTGTCGTTCATGAAAGAGTATGACGAGGCCTCACGTCATTATCGTGAAGCTGTGCAAGTGAATCCTAAGTGGATGACGCCTTGGCTCAACTGGGCGACGTTGTCATTGTCCCGGCAACAGTCGGATCGAGCCGTCGAGGTTCTGCAAGAGGGGCTCAAAGCCAACCCGGACAGTGAGGAGTTGTACTTGCTGTTAGCCTCCGCACATTCCCAACAAGGACAGATCGATCTGGCTATGGCCGCTTATGAGACGACCTTGCGTCTGAATCCTCGCAATCTTCTGGCGGCAAATAACCTGGCCGTTCTCCTCGTGGATCACAAGCGTGATTCGTCAAGCTTGCAACGAGCGTTCTCGCTGAGCCGAGATTTTGAAAAGGACGCACCGCACCCTCTCTTTATCGATACCCTCGGGTGGGTGCGATTCAAAATGGGGCAACAGGACGAGGCCATTCGGTTGATGAAAGATGCCGTCGCCAAATCTCCGGACATGTCTGTCCTGAATTATCATCTTGGGATTGCATTCTTTCAGTCCGGTCAACGCGCCGAAGCTCGTACCTATCTTTCAAAAGCGCTTAAGAATCCGGATCCGTTTGATGGACGGCGAGAGGCCGAGCTGGTCCTCGCGCAGATAAGGGGGTAAAGGGATTCCATGGTTGGTTCTGTTCGATCCATGATCCGTATGATGGTGATCGGAGCGGCGATCACGCTCTCTGGTTCACTGGCTCATGCCAATGATCCCGTGACGGCTGGGCTTGTGTCGCAAGTCGACCCGGGGTATCGCCTCGGAGCCGAAGATATGGTGCTGGTCTCGGTGTGGAAAGATGAACAACTGACGAGGGAAGTCGTCGTCCGTCCGGACGGGATGTTTTCGTTCCCCCTCGTCGGTGACATTCAAGCAGAAGATCGAACCGTCGAGGAGATTCGCAGCGACATTGTGAAGCGTCTGACGAAGTATATTCCGAATCCCAATGTCTCTGTGTCGGTCACCAAAGTCATCAGTTACAAAGTGTACGTCGTGGGGAGAGTGAATAAGCCTGGTGAGTACTTGATCGGTCATTACACCGACGTGCTGCAAGCGCTTAGCCTTGCCGGTGGACTCACTCCGTTTGCAGCGGAAAACGATATCAAAGTCATGCGTCGAACGAGAGGAGAACAATATGCCATTCCGTTCCGGTATGGCGATGTTCGGAAAGGCAGGGATCTGGAACAGAATATCGTTCTCCAGCGTGGGGATGTGGTCATGGTGCCGTGACCATCGCCGCGGCTATGTCACCAAACTACACGGAGAGGGGTGTTCGTGGCGCTTGCTGGACTATCGCGCACATCGTGCTCGTGGGGATCATGGCAGCGGTTCTCACACCCTCGAGAAGCGACGCCGCTGAATGGTCGCTCGCACCGTCCGTGAGTGTCAAAGGGGTCTACAACAGCAACTTGCTCCTGACTCCGCAGGCACATGATGAAACCTATGGGTACTGGGTCACGCCGTCGGCGGTGGTGGCAGGCAAGACCGAGCGTCTAGAGGTGAGCAGCAAGATCGCTGCAGATTTCGTCGGATACTATGGCGGAGAAGAAAGGCGATTCGACAATGTCTTTGCACCATTATCGGTCCAGTATCGAACCGAGCAGGATCTCATCGGTTTCACGGGGGGCTTAACTCGTGATAACACGCTGCTCAGCGAGTTGCAGGCAACCGGAGTCGTGTTGCAGTTCGCGCAACGAAACCAATGGACCGTCAATCCAACGTGGACAAGAAAACTGACTGAGACGGTATCATTTCAATCAGGCGTGCAATTTAACCATACCACGTACGAGACGCCCAGGTTGATCGATTATCGAGTGGTGGGCTGGTCCGGTGGGGTGTTGTATCAACTGAACGAACGGGATCAACTCCAGTTGCTCGGGTCGTTTATGCACTTTCGGACGGCTGACGCGGGGTTTCGAGCCAGTTTCCCTGGAATCAATATGAGCCTGACACATGTATTCACCGAATCGCTCACGGGGACCGTGTATGGCGGTCCAAAATTCTTGTCTTCCACGTCACAGGCGGGGGCTCTGGATATCACGGCTCATGAAACGGTGTGGTTGGCGGGAGCCAGTATGACACAAAGGTTTGAACGAGCGTCCCTGCAGGTGTCATTTGCCAGGGATCTGCTCCCGAGCGGTTTTGGATTGCTCATTCAGACCAATCGAGGAGAACTCACCGGTTCGTATGACATCTCGGAAACCCTGGCCTGTTCTCTTAACATCGTCGGTGTCCTGACGTCGGCAAAGGCCACGGCGGCGTTTGGCGGAGGGTTTCCGGACACCAACTATCTCAGCCTGATGCCGAAGCTCTCATGGAAGTTTCTCGAATGGTGGCAGGCAGACGTGTCGTATATGTATCGAAGACGAGATGTTGACGCGGCCGAAGATTCCGCTCATTCCCATGCGACGACGTTCATGGTGACCTATTATCCACCGAAGTTTTCATTTTCCTACTAAGCTATGGCACACACACACGGAACACTCCAGACATCCGGATCCTCCATGAGTTTGAAAGACTACGTCGCGGCCTTTCATCGCCGTCGCACACGTATTCTGCTGACCGGTTTGAGTTTATTGATCGTGTCTCTGACCTTGGCGTTTCTCTGGCCACCGACCTACAAATCGACGGCCACTATCTTGATCGAAGAGCAGGAGATCCCCTCCGATCTCGTACGCTCGACCATCACGAGCTATGCCGATCAGCGGATTGAAACCATCAAGCAACAGGTCATGAGCCGGACCACCCTCTGGAAGGTGGTCGAGCAATTCAATCTGTATCAAGAGCAGCGGAAGAACAGCCCTGCTGAGGAAATCATTAAACGCTTCATCAAGGACATCGAAGTGGAGGTGATCAGTGCCGACGTCGTGGATAAACGTACCCAGCATGCGACGAAGGCCACCATTGCGTTTACAGTGGCGTATCAAAATCAATCTCCCGAATTGGCTCAGAAGGTGGCGAATGAACTGACCAGCCTGTTTTTAGGGGAAAATCTGAAGAGCCGCGAACGTCAGGCGCAGGAAGCCACCTCGTTTCTCCAGCAAGAAGCGGAAAATCTCGCCCGGCACATCAGCGAGATCGATGAAAAGATCGCCACGTTTAAACATCGGGCCAAGGGGGCGCTACCCGAGCTGATGCCGCTGAATCAGCAGATGATGAACCAAGCCGAGCGTGAATTGATTGATGTCGACCAGCAGGTCCGAAGTCTGGAAGAACGCAAAACGTATCTGGAAGGGGAATTGGCGACCATTAAGCCGAATACGCCGATCTTATCCGTGACAGGCGAACGCATTTTGGATTCGACGGAGCGCGTACGAGCGCTTCGTGCCCAATATGCCGGCGCCGCCGCCAATCTCTCGGCGGACCATCCCGATATGGTTAAAATGAAACAGGAAATCGAGGCGTTGGAAAGAGAGACCGGACAACTCCCTGATGCGGAGGAAGCGTCGAAACGACTCATTGACGCGCGGATGGCATTGGCAGCCGACTTAGAACGGTTGGGGAGCGAGCATCCCGACGTTCTGCAGGCCAGAAGAACCATCGCTGGACTCGAGAAAGAGGTTCATCGACTCAGATCCGCTCCGAGCAAGATCATCACGCAACGGCCGGAAAACCCCGCCTATATCAATCTCCAGGCGCAGTTGAATTCTGCGACATCGTCATTGGAGGCCTTGCGAAAGACCCGTCAGGACATCAAACGTCGGCTACAAGAATATGCCACACGCTTGGAAAAGGGGCCAGAGATTGAACCGGCGTATTTGGTTCTGACACGGGATCGCGATACGTCCGGACAAAAGTATCAGGACATTCGATCTCGATTGTTGGAAGCGAAAGTCGCGGAAGGGTTGGAGGTCCAGCGAAAAGGCGAACGATTTTCCCTGATCGATCCGCCGAGTCTTCCCGAAAAGCCGTTTAAACCGAATCGTCTGGCCATTGTACTCCTTGGTTTCATTATCGCCGTTGGCGGCGGCGTCGGATTAGGAGCGGCGTCCGAATCATTCGACCATTCGATCAGGACACCCGATCAGCTAGTGGCCTTGACGCAGCATTTCCCCTTAGCGGTGGTCCCGTTTATGCCGAATGAGGACGATGTGTCCTCCGCGAAGCTGCGGCGGAGAGTCGTTCAGTCCGCGGGAATCGGGGCTTTTGCCACCGTTCTCGTATTATTACACGTGTTTGTCACTCCTTTAGATGTGCTGTGGTTTGCCGCCCTGAGGCGGTTCGGCATGGAGTAATGGAAAAGGGGGATTATGGATCGCATTCGTACAGCGCTTAAATTCTATCGAGATGGTCAAGGCGCCTCCACTCATGAGGAATCCTCTAGACGGGCCGCCACGCAATCGGTGCCGCCGTCGATCACCTATACCCGAACCAGATCGCTGAGTGTTCCGCACGCGGTGCTGCACCAACACCGAGTCATGGCGGCACACAAGAAAGGGCCGTTCGTCGATGCGTACAAAATTCTTCGCACGCAGGTCATGCAGCGATTAAGAGAAAACGAGTGGAATGTGGTCGGAGTGACGAGCCCGGGTTACGGTGAGGGGAAGACGCTGACCGCCGTCAATTTGGCGGTCAGTCTTGCGATGGAAACCACCCAGACCGTGCTTCTGGTTGATTCGGATCTGCAGGATCCCACGGTGCATCGGGTCTTCGGCTTAGGAGACTGTCTGGGGCTTGCCGATTATTTACTGGATGACCAGCCTGTCGAGGACCTGCTCCTTCATCCGGGAATCGGACGGTTCGTATTGTTACCGGGGGGACGGGCGATTTCCAACTCGACCGAGATTTTAACCTCACCCAAAATGGTGGCTTTGGTTGAAGAGTTGAAGCATCGCTATCCGTCCCGAATCGTCATCTTTGATCTCCCTCCCTTGCTTCATACCGCGGATGTCTTGGCCTTCTCTCCGTACACGGATGCCCTGCTTATGGTGGTGGAAGAGGGAAAGACGACCGGCGAAGAACTGCAGCGGGCGCTGGGCCTGGTCAAAAATTCACGTCCTATTCTGGGAACGGTGTTAAACAAGGCGGGTCGATCGTCTCTGACACTCGCGGCGATGAAAGCCATGTTGGCCACCTAGCGCGTCGAGATTGCCCGTCGAGTAGCCGTCTATGTACGAAAGATTCTACCAGTTTAAATCGAAGCCATTCGCGCTCTTGCCGGACAGCGGCTTTCTCTACCCCGGCTCCGAGCATCAGGCCGCCTACAGCCTTTTGGAATATGGGATTCTGAGTCAGGCTCCGTTTATGGTGCTGACGGGTGATCCCGGTATGGGAAAAACATCCTTGCTCCAGAAGCTGATTGCGGAACATGGCAGCAAGTACAAAATTGGGCTCGTCACCAATGCTCGGTATGATATTGACCAGCTCTTGCCGTGGATTCTCTTGTCGCTTGGGCTGTGCACCAAGCGGCTTGATCCAATCGAGGCCTACCATATCTTTTCGGAGTTTCTGTCCCTCGAATCGAAACGTTCGAGGCGGGTCATTCTGATCGTTGACGAGGCTCAAAGCTTGGGGGCTGCGCTGCTCGAGGAATTGAGACTGCTGTCCAACATGAACGATGGCAAGACCTTGAAGCTGCAGATCATCCTTTCGGGTCAACCTGATCTGCATACGTTGCTCAAACGCATCGATATGACTCAATTCGCACAGCGGATCGTCGTCGACTATCATCTGAAACCGCTTTCCCAACTCGATACCGCCAATTGTATCCGCCACCGAATACGGATTGCCGGAGGGCAGCGTTCCCTCTTTACCGACAAAGCGTGTGCCTTGGTGCATCGATTGAGCGGAGGGAATCCTCGATTGATCAACCAAGTTTGCGATATCGCCTTGCTCTATGGGTATGCCGAACAAGCGAGCATTATCACGGCCAAATTGGTGGCGCAGGCAGCGCTCGATCGAAGCAAAGGAGGAATCCTTCCCCTGGCCGCGAAAGAGGAGTTGACGGGACTAGCGGAGGCTCCGGAGGATGTCTTGGACTGTGAGGATCCTATTCGGAACCCAGCGCCGAACACGATGGCAGAAGAGCAGGTCGAAGCCTTCTCGACGAGTTCGCCGGAAGAAGACTATACGCGGGCAACGGAGCTGAAAGAAGAAGGACGATTACAAGAAGCCGTGGAGCTGTTTCATGTGGCGGCCAGGGACAAGACATTGTGGTTCAAGGCCTATTCTCAAATCGGATCATGTTACGTCAAGATGAAAGAGCACCATGCTGCCATACAGGCATTCCGCACCGCCCTCGACGATCCCACGGCTCCCGAACACGATATCCCGGACGTGCTCTATGTATTGGGACGCTGTCTCGAGTCCATCGGCAAGGTTGATCATGCGCTGGAGGTCTATCACCGTCTCCATCACTCAATCCCGGAATTTAAAGACGTGGCGAATCGAGTGCGAGAGTTGCAGCAGACCGTGAAGCAGACGAGCCGCACGGAGAAATCTGCTACGGACAAGCGCTCGTGGTTCAGTGGTGTGATGGGAAGTGTCCAACGTCTTCTCATCAGCAACAGGAAGTAGACATTTCTCTACACTCCCGTATGTCCACCCTTGAGTGGGAATGGCCAGCCTGGAGAAGATGGAGTAGATCGTCACGGTATCGATCTGATCCGTTTCGATTCGAGCGTTGTCAGGAGTGCAAGACGATCATGCCGGATTCGACTCAGGACTCGTCCGATGCCGAAGTGAGCCCTGCGGAGCGTTACGAACGGGGACTTGCGCTCAAAAATGCCAGGCTGCACAAGGCTGCCATCGATCAGTTCGAAATGGCGGCCGTAGATCTCTCCTTGATCGTCAAAGCCTATGCGCAGATCGGACTCTGTTACAAATTGTCCGGTTGCTACGAGGAAGCCGTGACGGCATTTCACAAAGCGCTCAAGGCGACACCGGCGTCGCCGAAGGAAACCGTTCAAATTCTCTATGTCCTGGGCCGTACACTGGAATCATTGGGCCGGATCGCGGACACGCTGGAAGCCTATCGCTGGATCAGACGGGAAGATGCGACGTATCGGGACGTCGGCGAACGTATTGAGCGACTCAGCGCTCGCCGCCCGACCGTGGTGACGAAAAAGTGTTAGCGTGAGCCGCTGTCATACAGGCCACGAAGAGGCCCTCAACTCGTAGTCGAATCCTCGCCGCCGCAAGCAAATTAATTCTTGCCGACTGAGTTCATCCACCAACGAAAACACCTGATTCCAGGTGAATTCAGGAAGATACGACAGCAGCTCCTCCAGGTGGATCTGTTGTCGTTCCTGAACGATCGCCAGTAGTTTCGCCGATGCGTGTTGGCTCATTGTTATCCTCCCTGGTCATCGAGACCATTGTGAGTAATAGGCTGTGCCCCCATCTTCAAAGTCGGACTCCACTGGACGGCCATGACGCGAACAATTGCTAACACCAACAACACGCCGCAGAGAACCATCAGCGCATGCCAGTCCCCTCCTTTAAACCACTGGGAAATCACTTCCGTCAGCATGACGACGAGAATCGTATCGACAATGAACGTCACCTTGACGCGACCTTCTCGGAAATAGGTGACCGTCGTTTTGAAGACTTCGACAAGAGCGAGCAAGATGAGTGTATTGACGATGATCTGTCGCAACACCACTTCGGCTGAGTGGTCAATGAGTAAGCGGATATCCCAACATGTTTTGAGCGTGCCGCCGGTGAGGGCGGCCAGGAGCGTCAGCATCACCAGGCTGAGTACGCATTTGATGCCCCACGCCCAGATCTCCAGAAGATCGAGTTGCGAGAGCCGCCGACGGAGCGTCTCGCCATCAGGGAGCGGAAGTGATTCGAGTGCTGGCATAGATGGGTGGCTTCCTGTTTGTCTCGAAGGAATCGTATCGAGCCATAATTCCGCGGCCGTCACGTTCGGGTAAATAGTGTGTTAACTGCCGTGTCCCTCTGTGGTAGGCTCGTGCCAAAGGTGTGGAGGGAATGTGTATGAATTGTATTCTCGTTCGCCATGGGATCGCGGTCGCTCCTCATGAATGGGGAGGGGCAGAAGAGAATCGGCCGCTCACGGAGAAGGGAAAACGGCGGGCACGGCAGGCCGCCGAAGGGTTGGCTGCACTGGACTGTAAGCCCACCCATTTGTTCTCGAGCCCGTTCGTACGAGCCTACGATACGGCGAGACTGCTACGCGCGGTGATCTGTCCGACGCTCAAAGTCGAGACGCGGGAAGAATTGGTGGTTGGAGCGAAGCCTGAGCAATTCATAGCATTTCTCCACACGCTTCCATCCGACGCCGTGGTGGTTAGTGTGGGACATGAACCTCAGCTTGGCGAAGTGGTGAGCCTGTTGCTCTGTGGGAAAGCGCTGCCGAACTTTCCTCTGAAGAAAGCCGGGGCGGTGGGTCTCGAATCGGAGGGTGTTTTCAAGCCGGGCCACGGTCGGCTGTGCTGGTGGTTTCAGCCGATACAACTGCGGGCGTTCGGAAAACGAGCCCATGCCAAGCCACGTGAGGAGGCTTAAGAGGCGGCCGTTTGGGTGACGATCCTCTGCTTGTGGTTCTGGAGTACTGGGAGAATATGTCCGCGGAGCTCGTCCTGGATCTCCTCCGGGGATTTCCTCGCGTCGACGACATCGAAGTGAAATTCCATTGCCATCTTGTCGAATTCTTCAATCAAGAGAGATTGGTATTTCTTGAAACTGTCGTAGAGGTCGACCCCGAGGCGCAGGTCCATTCCGGATTCCCAGTAGTTCATTCCAGTGGTCTCGATGACCCGAAGGGCTAGGGTTTCGACGTCGATCCGGAGATAACAGACCAGGTCTGGAATCAATGCAAATCCAAATACGTCACGGATCCATGTTCGGTCGGTGCTCCGCACGAAGTCGCGCGCGAATGCCGTGTAGATATAGCGATCCGCCAGGACGACGAATCCGGATCGGAGCGCCGGAATGATCTGGTGCTCGAGGCGATCGGCGAAATCAGTCGCATAGAGCAGACTGAGGGACCAACGATCGAGAATATTCCCGGCCTTCGCCATTTCGATGGTCTTGGACATGAGATTGGATCGGGTCCATCCGGTCGTGATCACTCCGTACCCCTGGACCTCCAGCCACTCTTGCAGCATCTCGATGTGAGTCGATCGGCCGACTCCGTCGGTTCCTTCAATCGCGATCAACTTGCCTTTCAGCTCACTCGGATTTAGGTACTTCAAACCGTCGCCAAAAAAGCGTGCGTCGGCCATAGGTGCCTCGTCTTGGTTTATACCCGCGGAGCGCCTCTTCGACCAGCGCCCGCATGTGCTCCTGCTGGGTTTCGATATCTTGGGTCGCATCCATCGTCAGGAGACCGCATTCATCGACGATCGTGTCGTAGGCGGCGAGAATCCGGGATTGGAAAAGACGAAAACTCTCGGTGACGTCCGGGCTCAGATTCATGTCCATGCCGGCTTCGTAGTACTTGAACTGGCCGCGTGTGCCTCGCAGAAGTCGCGAGATGGCCACTTCAATCGGGACTTGGAAATAAAACGCCATGTCTGGTCTGATCGCAAACGCGTAGAGTTTCCGAATCCACTCATTCTCGACACCGCGCACCACATCGCGTGCGAACGCCGTGTACATATACCGATCGGCCAAGACGATCATCCCCGCTTTCAGAGGCGGGAGAATCTGATGATAGAGCCGACTGGCAAAATCCGTGGCGTGCAGCAAGCTGAATGTTGTGGGGGTGAGGCTCTTCGATTTTTTCCCTCGCTTGGTGGTGTCCTTCACAAGTTCAGAAGAATTCCACTCGGTAAAGAATACCTTGTGTCCCTTGGACTCAAGCCACTTATGCAACAGCTGCAGTTGGGTGCTTTTGCCGGACCCATCGATGCCTTCAACGATAATCAGTTTGCCTGGGTATGGATGGGGTGCGGATTTGATCGTCTGCGGATCGGTCATGCTTGTCCGGTTTCCATCAGGATGCCGGAGAACTGAGTCCGTCGATGGAACACCTGTTCGAACAGATCAGCTCTGCTCTTCGCCGCCCACAACTCCATTTCGGCGTCACCGGTCAGTTGAAGCTCGATCGTAATCTGTTTCCCAAACTTGACGCGGACGGCCTGGACAAGCGAGAAATGCGTCCGATCGAGCCCGTCGGCGATCCGAAGCAACGAGGCCAGAATCTTGACCACGCGTTGCGAGCGGGGTGTCAGGAGGTCGAATCCTTCATGCTTCAACGACGGCAATGCCCGCCGGTGGTAGCGCGCGATGTTGGCCACCATATCGATATCCTCGGCCCTCAATCCACCTAAATCACCATGTTTGATCAAGTAGTAGGCGTGTTTGTGATGTTGCCGTGGATTGATGAGATACCCGACATCGTGCAGAATGGCGGCGTACTCAAGCCAGGTACGCTCCTGCTCCCCGAGGCGATGTGCTTTCTTGGTTTGATCGAACAGGCTCAGTGCCAAGTTGGCCACATGCAGCGAATGAACTTCGGGTGCCTGACAGCGCCGTGCGAGGCCGATCACATTGCGACGGCGAACGTCGGGAATATCATTTTCGGCTTTCAACCCCTCGCGATGCCGTACGATAAAATCATAAATCACACCCTCACGAATCGCCTTGTCGCAGAGAGTCACTTCATTGAGTCCCGATAGCTCCGACAGACACCGAAGCACCACGGCTGCCGGAAGCAGCGTGTCGATTCGCTTGGGATCCAAGCCTGGAATAGCCAAGCGAGCTTTCACGGATGACCGTGCCAGCTCCGCTTCAAGGCTACGGATATCCTTTAACAACACGGTGGCAAGGTTATGCTGGGGCAATGGTCGTCCGGTTTGACGGAGGTGCACGACCTCACCGACATTCCCTGCCATCCCAGAGGTCGCGACCAGGGTGTGGAATTTCTTGATCTTGAACGAGCTGAGCGCATCCCGCAGGTGTGTCAGCACGACCATCTCGAGGTCACGCATCATCGATTCCGACGGGGGAGTCTTGGGCAGGCATTGTTCAGCCAAGCGAATCGCACCGAGTTTGAGACTCTTGCCGTGGATCAGGCCGTCACGGTTCCCCACGACCAATTCGACGGAACCACCGCCGATGTCGACGACAAGCGTCGGTCCATCCGGGAGGGCGATACTGTTCTTCACCCCCAAAAAAATCAGCCGGGCTTCTTCCGTCCCACTGATCACCCGTACCCGTAGGCCGGTCTGCTCCATGATCAAGGCGACGAAATCGCCGCCGTTTTGGGCTTCGCGCACGGCACTGGTCGCAACGGCGACGATCCGTTCGAATCCTTTGTTGCGGGCAAGCGTGACCAACGTTTTCAGGACTTCCAGCGCGCGAGTCATCGTGTCGTCGGAGAGTCGCTTGGTCGCGAACACGCCGTTGCCGAGTCGCGTCACATCTTTAAAACGATCGAGAATCTTGAAACTGGCATCGGGGAGAATCTCAGCCAGTACCATATGAATGGAGTTTGTCCCGATATCGATGACGGCGAGCTTGGACACGCAGTTCCCTACGAGTGGATAATCGACGGACCTTAATGAAAGAGCGGGTAATCTGTCAACAATCCGCGTGTAAACTCTGTATTACGGACGCGCAAGAGCCGAAGCGTCTTGTGTAAGGAAGAGAGGAGTATTATTTGACGACGAAATGGACGCTTCGGTTTCTCTGTCTACAATCGCCGGAACGCTCGAAACACAGTGGGCGATCTTTCCCATAGCTGGTTGTCTTGACGTCGATCAGAAGTCCCAGCTCACGAAGGTAGGAGTTCACATTTCGTGCGCGGCGTTCTCCCAGCACGAGATTGTAGGCCGTGGTGCCCAATTCATCGCCGCGCCCTTCCAGGACGAGGTGGGTCACCTTGTCCTGTTGGAGCTCCTTTACATTGGATTCCAAGGCACGCATCGCGTCCACCCGGAGTGTGTCTTGATCGAAATCGAACAAGGCATCACCTAATGTTCCAGGCGCAAGCCCGGTGGAATTTCGAGATGAGAGCTCAGATTGCATGGCTGGGCTTGTTCGCGAGTCGGTCAGTTGCCCATCGTCAGGAGGAATCTCTTTGATCGCGGGTTCTTTGATCAGTTCTGCTTGTGCGAGCTCTTCTTCCCCTGCTTCCGATCCCAGCCACCATCGCCCTGCACAACCCTGAACGACCAGGAGGATGGCAATGGCGCATAGGCTCGACGCGATGGCACTGCGCGCCTGTCTCATAGGTCTTCCTCCGCTTGAAGGACAGGCCGATCGTTATTGAAGCAGCGTCCGTGCCTCTTCATAGATCGGCCGAGTATCCGGGATCGGTGTCCATTTCAAGATTGCCAATGAATCCTCGACGTATTTCGACGTCCGCATGCCGTTCAACACGCAGGTGACTCCGGGTGTACTCGTGAGGAGCCACAACATTTTTTGTGACAGCGACGCGGTCCGGTGTGAGGTCGGTAAAAACGGATCGATCGTTCTCGCGACCCGCTCTGTCTGAACTCGGCTTTTGAGAATGGCGTTGTGCCGGAGTCCGCGCAGCAGCGTCAACAGCTCCGGAATGTAGCGCTGACGCCAGCGCTCCCATTGTTCGGCGAGGTCTCCGGAAAGCTGGTGTGTGAGTAGCTGCAAGACCTGGTTGATTTGTGGAGCGATCATGCGATGCTCGATTTGTTCCCAATGTTCAAGCCCCTGAATCTTCGGATGAATACGGCGCAGCTCTGAGGACCAATTGAAATAGTCGGCCGGTGCCGTCCCGGTTTCAGACGATGGGAGAGCCGGTGCGAACGCAGTCCGGTATTCCTGTTCGAGTGCGCTCACCGTGTTCAGCTGTCGATCGATGTCGATGGGGGAATCTTCGAGCGGAAGATCGGCCAACCGTAACATCCTGTTCGGAGCCACCATGGCATTCAAAGGCCGGTTCACTACCACCGCGATATGGTTCTGCCGGGCAGAGTCGAGAACGGTCTGAGACAGAGGGCTTCCGGTGTTGGCGGTCCGGACGGCACCGGCTTCGAACAAATTCATCGGACATTGAATGACTCGGAAATGATGCCCAGATGTGCCGACGGATTGGGCTGCGGATTCGGCGGCCCGCACCAGACGCGCGAGCGACGTCGCTTCCGGATCGTCAGCAACAGAGGTGACGGTGTTGGACGACACGCCATAGAACTGGAGTCGTCCCGCCGACACCTGAGTTTCCAGATACAGGAAAGCGCGTTCCACTCGCGCATAGAATTCCTCCCGAAGCGCGGTGAGATCGGTTGTACCACGATGCATCGATGCTGAGAAAAAATATTCAGGATTATGGAGAAAACAGATATCGAGCGTTGCCAGTCCCAGCCGGTCCAAGGACAGTGTCAGCTGGTCCGCCAAGAATTCAGGATGAATGCAATGCCAGATTCCCTCCCCATACTTCACCACTTCTGGGTACGGCCGGCCGGCCTTTTCTCTCGCTTCTGCGAGTTTGAGGTTCTGCCCCTGAACATACCCGATTTTGGAGGCGACGATGATTTCGTCTCGTCGGATCTCCTCCGAAGCCACAAGCTCGGCCAGTACGGATCCCACTAACCGTTCGCTGTCGCCGTCGGTGTAATTCGTCGAGGTATCAATGAGATTGCACGATTCTCGCAGCGCCTTTTTCAACGCGTCCCGGAATTCACGATTGTGCATGTCGACGCGGTAGGTCCCAAACCCTAACCGTGTTGTGGTCAAGCCGGTCGCACCGAGAACGGTAAAACCGTGTGCCAAGCCGGCTTCGCCGTCCCGTGCCATGATGCGGGAGGCATAAGCCGCCGTGCCTCGAACGGTTGCGATTCCTGTGAGACTCCCACCGTGCAGGAGCTTTGGTTCAGCGTGAGGATTCGTCGATTCCGCTTGGTCGCTCCGTAAGGCGTCTGCGACGGAATGGGCATCGGTGATCGGTTGCCGGCATGTGTAATTCCGACAGATGTACAGTGTCGGCTTGCCTGAAACGGCTGGCCTGTCTCGTAAGAGTGGTAGAGAAGATGGGTGCACGGAAGTACCGGTCGCCACGATGCGGTTGGGAAGATAGCAGTCCGCCACCGCTTCACGAAGTGGGCGAAGATTCTCTCGCACCTCATCGCCGACGAGGGCCAGTTCCACCGGTCCTTCGGTCAGAAAATCGACCACGGCAAGGCTCTTCGCGAATGCGCGCGGGTACCGGGTGATTTGCCGACCGTAGGCGCGGACGGCAGCAACCGCGGCGCGGCGCCACTCTTCACGATCAAAATGGAACGACAGTCGGGCCAGTGCCGAAGCGGCGACGGCGTTGGCACTGGGAGTCGCTCCGTCCACGCCTTCCCGATGCCGCAGGATGAGGGATTCATGGTGTGTGGCGGTCGTGAAAAATCCCCCCTGTTCCTGATCCATAAAGTCGCTGATCACGTACTCCGCGAGTTGTGCCGCGGCGTGGAGGTATGATTCATCGGCCCCGGCTTCGTAGAGATCCACCAATCCCTCTGTGAGGTACGCATAGTCTTCAAGATAGGCATCGAGGTGCGCACGATCACCCCGCGATGTACGCAGTAAGCGGCCATCCGGTTTGGCGTGACGGCGGAGCAGAAAGTCGGCGGTCCGTTGAGCGCTCTCGAGATAGGCGGTGTCCCCGAAGACCCGGGCAGCCTCGGCCATCGCCGACAGCATCATCCCGTTCCACGCGGTGACCACCTTGTCATCCAGGCCTGGAGGGATGCGATGTCGGCGTGCGTCGTACAGCTGGTGCTTCGCACGAGATGCGGTCTCCACCAACTCGTCCGTTGTCAGATTGAGTTCCCTGGCCACGTCTTCGAGGGGCCGCAGCCGATTCGGAATGTTCGTCCGTTCCCAATTCCCCGACTCCGTGATGTCGTACAGAGCACAAAAACGTCGCGCGTCCTCATCGTGTTTGAGCACGTGTTTCACATCGGCGGGAGTCCACACAAAGAACTTTCCTTCGATCCCTTCGGAATCGGCGTCCGTCGATGAGTAAAAGCCGCCTTCCGGGCCGGTCATTTCCCGGCACACATAGTCGAGAATTTCGGTGGCGACTTGCCGATAGAGCCGATTCTTCGTGACTTGATATGCTTCGACATACACGCGTGCGAGGAGCGCATTGTCATACAGCATTTTCTCAAAATGCGGCACCAGCCATCGTGCGTCGGTCGAATAGCGGGCAAAGCCACCGCCGATGTGGTCGTAGATTCCTCCGGCAGCCATCATGTCGAGAGTCTTGGTTACCATCCTAAGCGTATGCGGATCGCCTGTGCGTCGGTAACTCCGGAGGAGGCACGACAATCCCGTCGCCGGGGGAAACTTGGGAGCCGTTCCGAACCCGCCGTGGGTTTCATCGAACTCGTCCTTGAACTGGGCAACCGCTTCTTCCAGCACCGATGCGCTGACGGAGATGGGGGAGGGGAGTTGTCTCGAACCTTGTAATTGGGCGGTCAGCTCTTTCGCCTGATCCTGAACATCCGATGGGCGTGTGTCCCAATAGTCGGCGATCTTTTTCAGGACGGAGCCGAAACCGGGCCGTCCCCACCGGTCTTCAGGAGGGAAATAGGTGCCGGCAAAAAATGGTTCTTGGGCCGGCGTCAGAAACACCGTCATCGGCCAACCACCCTGACCATGGTTCATGGTGACCGTCGCGGCCATGTAGATCTCATCGAGATCGGGCCGCTCCTCGCGATCGACCTTGATACAGATAAACCACCGATTCATGAGCGCCGCAATCGCCTCGTTCTCAAAGGATTCCCGTTCCATGACATGACACCAATGGCAGGCGGAATAGCCGATCGAGAGCAAGATCGGGCGATTCTGTTCTTTGGCGGCCTGCAAGGCTTCAGGTCCCCAGGGGTACCACTCCACGGGGTTGTAGGCATGTTGAAGCAAGTAGGGACTCGTTTCATGAACGAGTCGATTGGGAGGTCGTGTCTCGGAAGCGGATGACATGGGGGTCAACCTAGCATCGCGACAAGAACAGCGTCAACGGAGATGGGCCGGGTGTTGAAAAAGTCCTCCAGCATCGTTCTCGCATCGCTCAAGGCCTCAACGTACCAACCGCGTACGCGTCGGCCTTTCGCTCGGTGCGGCCTTGTCCGTGGAGAGGCGCGTCTCGGCGCGCCGGGGTTGGGCGGGTGAGATCAGCAGCCTTGGTGAACATCCTACTGGCTCAGATAATGCGTTGCGTATTAAGATTCCTATGCTAGCCGTCGGTATAAGTTGTGATAGGCTAGACACAGCATGAATCGGATGAGAGACATCGGCCCCTACTCCAATTACCGTCTGACTGTTCGGCTGGAACTTGCCAATAAACCCGGCATCTTTGCCAGAGTGGCGGCTCTGTTGGCGGAAGAACAGACCAATCTGGGCGCCGTCGATCTCGTATCAGCGACCAAGACGCGCATGGTTCGGGATATTACCTTCGACGTGCAGAACGAGGAGCATGGCGAACATGTTCTCGCTCGGTTGGGCGAATTGCCGGATGTCACCGTGCTCTCGGCGTCCGACCGCATTTTTCTTCTCCATCTTGGAGGCAAAATTCGGGTGGGGAGCAAGTTTCCGATTAGCACGAGAAATGTCCTATCCATGGTGTATACCCCGGGAGTCGGTCGTGTCTCTCAGGCGATCGCGAAAGACAAATCGAAAGTCTACACATTCACGAGCAAGAGCAACAGCGTCGCGGTCGTCTCGGACGGGTCTGCCATATTGGGGTTGGGCAATCTTGGCCCGGAAGCCGCTCTCCCGGTCATGGAAGGCAAGGTCATGCTGTTTAAAGAACTCGCCGGTATCGACGCATGGCCGATCTGTGTCAATACGCAAGAGCCGGACGAGATCGTGCGAATCGTGCAAGGGATTGCGCCAGGATTCGGCGGCATCAATTTGGAAGATATCAGCGCGCCACGCTGCTTTGAAATCGAGCGGACACTGAAACAGGTGCTGGATATTCCCGTGATGCATGACGACCAGCATGGCACGGCCGTGGTTCTCCTGGCGGCATTAACGAATGCGCTCAGGGTCCTCGGCAAACAGCTCCCAGAAGTTCGCATCGTCGTCAATGGCCTCGGTGCTGCGGGAACAGCCTGCTGTCGAATCTTGCTGGCTGCCGGTGCGGCCCATGTGTTGGGATGCGACAAGGAGGGCATTATCCTCTACGGGGAAGCCGAGGAACTCCGAGCCTGCCGAAGCGATCTTCGTGCCTGTTTGACGAGAGATCGTCCACGGGGAACTTTGCGTGATGCGCTGAAAGACGCCGATGTCTTTATCGGGTTGTCGGTCGGTAATGTGCTGACTGCCGATGATCTCGATCTGATGACGCCACATCGAATCGTCTTTGCCTTGGCGAACCCGGATCCGGAGATTCCGCCGGAATTGGGGACTGCTCACGCCACGATCTTTGCGACCGGGCGATCGGATTATCCGAATCAAATCAATAATGCCCTCGCGTTCCCCGGCATCTTTCGAGGCGCGCTTGATGTTCAGGCCACTGAGATCAACGAGGCCATGAAGTTGGCTGCCGCGCAGGCGATTGCTCAGGTGATTCCGGAGGAGGCGTTGAGCGAGGATTACATTATTCCCAGCGTCTTTGATAAGGAAGTCGTCCCGCGGGTTGCGCGGGCGGTCGCTGCCGCGGCCCGCGCCAGCGGAGTGGCCAGAAGGAGAGCCAAGACAGACGATCCCTCCTATCCTGAGTAGCCCCACCTATCATTTTCGTGTGACATACACCGTCCATTCTAGCCTTCAGCCTGTCGTGGTGGCTGTGGTACAATGCCCTTTTCTGGACGTCCGAGGGAGGCCATGCCGTTCTCGACCGCGAAATTTCTGAAGTTCCGAACCGGGATGCAGAAGCGCATCGGCTCGCTCCGTGTGAAGACGGAAGATAGCCTGGAATGTGCCGTCGATACGATGATGGAAGAACGTGTCGACGGATTCTTTCAGGTGGAGCAGGGACTCGAGGAAATCATCAAGTCGCTCCTCGAAATTGAGGAAGAACTGGAAGCGATTCGAGATATCGCCGGTGCCATGCGGTTGGAATCACGGCTGGAGTTCGTCGAAGAGCGGTGGGACGAATTCGACAGCGAAATTCGAGAACGCCCACGCCGCCGCCGCAAGCGAGTCAGCCTCGCCGACATGCTCAAAGCCGCCAGCGGGTCAGGACAGCTCTCGGAGAGTCCCCATGCCGTGAACAATGCCGTGGATGCCTATGCGATTATGGGCGTGGAGTTCGGCAGCTCGCTGGCCGATGTCACCGCCGCGTTCCGAACCAAGGCGAAGCAGCTTCATCCCGATGCCAACAACGGCGATCGCAGCTCCGAACCGGAACTCCGTCGCATGCTGGAAGCGTATCAATTTCTCAAGGAATATCTGAGCCTCAGCAATACGGAACCTATGGCACCGCCCGACCGTCCATACAGCCCAGCTGAATAATGCACCGATGATGCCCGTCCCACATCAATACATTACGAGCGCAACGGCACTCAACGATTTATGCGAGCAACTGCGGGACAGCCCGCGGCTGGCGCTCGACACGGAATTCGTGGGGGAAGAGAGTTTTGTGCCGAGGCTTGAGCTCATCCAAGTCGCTACCGAACATACCGCGGCCATTATCGATTTTCCGGCCGTCTTGTCGGGGGGCGCCATCGAGGGGTTCTGGAAGATCGTTTGCGATTCGAGGATTCAGAAGGTCGTGCATGCAGGGCGGCAGGATCTGGATCTGTTCGCCGTCCACGCCGGGCAAATCCCAAAGCCGTTCTTCGATACCCAAATTGCCGCGGCGATGGTCGGCTTCGGTCCCCAAGTGGCCTATGCCAACCTCGTTCAACGGGTGCATGGCAAAAAGCTGGACAAAGCCCACACCTTTACGAATTGGAGTGCCCGCCCGTTGTCCCAGGATCAACTGGCCTATGCGCTGGAGGATGTGACGTTTTTGTTGGCCATCCATGACCATCTGCACACCCGCTTATCGAAACTGGGAAGACTTCAATGGGCGGAGGAAGAGTTTGTTCGCCTGGAAGGTGCTGTCGGTGAGACTCGCCGAGATCCGCAAGAACGCTACCAACGCATTCGAGGATGGGATCAGCTCAAGCCGAAATCGGCCGCGGTTCTGAGAGAACTCGCCGCATGGCGCGAAGGCGAAGCGAAACGGAGAAACGTACCGCGAAGCCGTGTGGTCCGCGACGAAGTCCTGCTTCAGCTGGCGCGGCACCCGCCGCGAGGCCAGGACGATTTACGCACCGTCAGAGGACTCCATGCGTCAGAAGTTGACCGCAATGGAGAGTCGATTTTCGACGTGATTCACGCGGCGCTTGCGCTTCCATCCTCGGCGTGGCCGGTACTGACCAAAGAGCGAAAACTTGAGCCGGAATCGAACGGATTCGTCGAACTCCTGCAGGCGATCGTCAAGGCACGGGCTCTGGACGAGGAAATTGCCCCGACCATATTGGCGACCACGGCCGACCTTCAGGAGTTAGTCGAGGCCAAAACCAATCGGTCTGCGCTGGATCTTCCGCTCCTCAAAGGGTGGAGGCGAACGTTAGTGGGTGAGCTTCTGCTCGACGCGCTAGACGGAAAGGTCGCCTTCACCATTGATCAACGCACACGGACGATTCAGTGGTCGTCTTCCGAGCAGATCACCGGCTGCTGAGCGCGTGCGTGTTAGCGCCCACACCTACAAGAGTTTCTTGATCGAGTCCGCGGGCCTTGCCAGAATTGCGTGGTCGCCCTTCTCTACGATCGGCCGCTGAATAAGGTCCGGGTGTTTCACCATCAGGTCGAGGAGCTCATCGTCGGAGAGCTGTTTCTTCGCGAGACCGAGTTCATGGTACACGTCTTCTTTGGTTCGAAGCACGTCTTTGGGAGAGAGGCCGGCCTTCTTCAAGAGCGCGCTCAGCTGGGTTTTGGTAAACGACCGCTCGTAATAGTTGATGGCGGTAAACGGCGTCCCGCTGTCCTTGAGCAGCTGGACGGCTTGTCGACAGGTCGTACAGGTCGGTTTGTGATAAATAGTGACATTCGGCATGATAACTCCTTGGTGAAAAGATGAGTCTTGACGGGTTTTTTCGGTCTATGTTTAGATCTCAGCCGGTGATGGTCCTGTAATAAAGGCGCGCTATGCCGTGGGTTGGAACAAGCTCTGCCGGTCAATTTGCCTGTGTCCGTCCATCTCAACGAACGCTGAAAGATCTCCGCATCAAACGGAAGGGCCAGCCGGTATATGTGCTCGGTCATGTGCTCACCCGAAAAGGTCAGGAAGCAATGTTTGAAGCCTTCAACGACCGGCTTGCCGTGGTGAAGTTCAGTGATGAAGGACTCGTGGGCTATGACCCTCGAGAACTCCTGCTTCCCACCGACATCGATGAACAGGGTGTTCCCTATTTTGAAATCAGACCCTGCCGATCCTGCAGGATTCTTTTTCCTCTTACCATCGATGAATGCGAGTCTGACCACGAACCGGAACAGTGCTCAGATTGCGCAGCCTAATTGGTCTGATCTCCACTAGCCTGCACCTGATAAAAAACCATTCGTCACCACGCGAGGCGACGCATCACGTCTTCGGCCATACGAGCAACCTCAAAGCGACGTGAGCGCGAAACTGGCTAGGATCGTTTCACCATCCTGTACAAAGATTAATCGACGAGGGGGGCGACTTCCAAGGCTTTTTTCAGCAGGCAATCACCCGCAAAACCCTGTAATACCATCGGTAACATGGCCCCGTCGATGGCGCGTACCGTATGGATCCGGAATCCCTCTGAAGACTTTTGCCCTTCGAGTTTTAGCGCGTGACAGATTTCCAATTTCTTCCAGACCAAATTCGAGAGGATGTGATCGGAGGCGAGCAGTTTCATATCGGTGACCGATCCGTCGAGTGCCACCTTCGCGGGAACCCGGGCCTTGTCCTTAGGAAGCTCGCTCACGACGGCAAACGCGACGACATCTTCGTCCGCTCCGGCGGGTCCAGTTTGTACGATTCCTGCCATTACACTGAGAACACCGACAATGAGGATGGCCGTTCGTATCATTCACGTCTCTGGCCCAGGCGCCGTCCGATTTCGAAGATTCCGATGCCACGGATCACGTTCTTGACCATCAGTATGCCAAGCACGATTTTCCATTTCAAGAATGACGCAGAGCCATGGTAGGGTAAGAGGAGTCGTACAATGAATTCGTTGGGACTGAGGGTCGGATATGCCCCATGATTTCATGCCGGGATTAGCCGGTGTTCCAGCCGCAACTTCATCCATCAGCGATGTCGACGGTCAACGCGGTGTTCTGGAGTACCGCGGAATTCGAGTCGAAACACTCTGTTCGCATTCATCGTATCTGGAAACGGCGTATCTCCTCCTCTTTGGACATCTCCCTTCGGCAAGCGAATTTCAACGATGGACCGCGGATATCGTTCATCATCGGCGTATCAAGTTCCGCATCATCGATTTGTTGAAGTGTTTGCCGGAGCAGGGGCATCCCATGGATGCTCTCCAAGCAGCGGTGGCGGCACTCGGCATGTTTTATCCGGGCCGCAACGTGAAGGACGTGGAGAATAATTATTGGAGCGCCGTACGATTGGTGGCCAAATTGCCGACGATTGTCGCGGCCTGGGCCAGGCTTCGCCACGGTGATGATCCGATACCCCCGCGTGATGATCTCGGGTTCAGCGAGAACTTCCTCTACATGCTGACTGAATCCGTGGCTCCGCCGGTGTGGGCTGAAATCTTCGATGATTGCCTGATCCTCCATGCCGAGCACACGATGAACGCCTCGACCTTTACAGGATTGGTGACCGCGTCAACCCTGGCTGATCCGTATACGGTGGTGGCGTCGTCGATCGGTGCGTTGAAAGGTCCTTTGCATGGTGGCGCAAACGAAGAAGTGGTCGTCATGCTCAGAGAGATCGGCACGCGAGAGCGGGCCCGATCCTATGTCGAGCGATCCCTGCAAGGGAAGCAAAAGCTGATGGGGTTCGGGCACCGTGTGTATAAGGTCAAAGACCCACGCGCGACGGTTCTTCAGGAGCTCTGTCGACGATTGTTTCAAGAATATGGGAGTTCGCCGATGTATGACGTGGCGCTTGATGTGGAAGCGGCTGCGGGCGAGTTATTGCACAATAAGGGTATCTATCCCAACGTCGATTTCTACTCTGGGATCATTTATGACAAGATGGGTATCGATCTCGATCTCTTTACGCCATTGTTTGCCATGGCGCGGGTATCGGGCTGGTTGGCCCATTGGCTGGAGCAGTTGCGGGAAAACAAACTGTTCAGGCCAGACCAAATCTATTCCGGCGAACACGATCGACCTTATGTGCCGATCAATCAACGATAACGCCCTGTATCGATAGGCGTTCCTTCCCCCTCTTGACTTGCGGATCGTTCGATTTATCTTCCACTCAGACAGTTGAAATCGGCGCAGCGCCAGCGCAGTAAACCCGGTCGTCACATCGACATCGCACCAAGGAGGTTACCATGGCACTCGTACGATGGGATCCGTTTCGAGAATTGGAAGAAGTGTCAGATCGCTTGAATCGCATGTTCGCGCGTCCTGCGGTGACGCGAACCAATGGGAAGGAAACCATGATCGTCGCGGATTGGACTCCGTCGGTTGATATCAGTGAGACCGAAGGGGAGTATCAGATCAAAGCCGAGATTCCGGATGTCAAGAAGGAGGATGTGAAGGTAATACTCGAGGATGGTGTGCTCACCATTCAGGGGGAACGCAAATATGAGAAAGAAGAGAAGGGAAAAAAGTTCCATCGGATCGAACGATCCTATGGCAGCTTCGTGCGAACCTTCTCCTTACCCGATGTCATCGAAGAAGAGAAGGTGAAAGCCGAGTTCAAGGATGGGGTGCTCAATCTCCATCTGCCGAAATCAGAGAAGGCGAAACCCAGGGCCATCGACGTCAAGGTCGCATAACCTTCTCTCGATCGCTGCGCGAATAAAGGCCCGCCTCATCAGGCGGGCCTTTCTCCTGCGAGATCCCCTAACCGACCGCCTAAGAATACCAGTGCATGTCCGGTCCCCGTGCCCCTCAGAACACCACGGTCCGATTGGATCTACCCGACAGGGACATCTTGCCGGATTGCGTCTTTGAGGAAAACAAGTACATTCCCGCCTGGAGTTTCATAACGTGTACTGTCAGTCAGTTGTGTCCGTTGACAACGGAGGTGCCATAACTGGCGAGTCAACATAGGGTCGAGTTGTTTGACTCCACATAGCTGCCGAACCTGTTCAAACACCTACACATGTTTGAGGAGGCGAAGATGAAAACTCTCAGCTATTCGTTGATGACGGTTGGAATGGTGTTGGTGATCGTGGGGGTCGTGGCCGTCTTCAACTTTGACCTGCCCTCGAACGTGTTTTCCTCGGCCTGGTGGATGATCGTAGGAGGATGGTGCTTTGCCTTAACAGGGATGGGGATAGACATCTTGCTTTTGTTCAGGATCGCCCAACACGAACCGGTGTATGTATTTGAACCGACGACACAGAGGGCTGAAGGAATCGAGGAAGAAATCACTCGGGCTTCATGACCTGAGGGGCATCTTCCCCCGTCCCCCCTCGTGCACACTTGAAACGGTGTGCGTCATTCCACGGGTGCTGCCCAGGCTCGCCATGAAGCGAGTCTTTCATGTGTCTGTCACAACCCCATTGTTGTTTCCAATTCTCCTGTCCCATACTCGTGCTCGCTCGTCAACAATGCTCAGCCACTGATCATCTGCCAGTGAGTCGTACGTAGTGCGCCTCTCTGTCACCCTCATAGAGCTGCAGAGGAGGCAGACGGCCGTCTAGAGGGAAATCATCGTGAGCTGCACTTGTGAAAGGGAGTGAGCTGAGTTTATCATGACGCCCGCAAGAAGTTGGTACCTCTTACCCATGGAGCACTGTGCATGAAAAAGGATCACAACCAGCCGTCAACATCCACTCGAATTGAACGAGATACCATGGGGGAACTGGCTGTTCCCGCCGAAGCCTATTATGGAGTGCAGACTGCCCGCGCGATCGAGAATTTCCCGATCAGCTCGCTACGTATGCCGCGTGCCGTGATACGGGCGATGGGAATGATCAAGCGCGCCGCCGCGACGGTGAATCATTCGCTTGGTTTGTTGGACAAAAAGCCGGCTGAGGCCATCAAGCAGGCGGCGACCGAAGTGGTCGATGGTCATCTGGATGCCGAGTTTCCCGTGGATATTTTTCAGACGGGTTCCGGGACGTCCACCAATATGAATACGAACGAGGTGATCTCCAACCGCGCGACCGAATTGCTCGGTGGCGCACGCGGAAGCAAGCTCGTCCATCCGAACGACCACGTGAATCTTGGCCAATCGAGCAATGATGTGATTCCCACGGCCATTCACATCGCCGCATCGGAGATGATGCAGCAGCAGCTGCTCCCCGCATTGACGCGGCTGCACAAAGCATTGAAGGGGAAGGCCAAAGAGTTCGATTCGATCGTGAAGATCGGCCGTACTCATTTGCAGGATGCCACGCCTGTTCGTCTCGGACAGGAATTCAGCGGCTATGCCAGGCAAATCGAGCTCGGCATCCAGCGGGTCAAGTTGGCGCAGGACGCATTGAGCGAAGTCGCATTGGGGGGAACGGCCGTGGGGACGGGGCTGAACTGCCATCCGAAGTTTTCCGCCAAGGTGATGGGAATTATTTCCAAGGAAACCGGCTGCGCGTTCAAAGAAGCCAAGAACCATTTTGAAGCCCAGTCGGCACAGGACTCCCTTGTTGAGGCCAGCGGACAGTTACGAACCCTCGCGGTGAGTCTGATGAAGATCGCCAACGATATTCGTTGGCTGGGGTCCGGACCACGCTGCGGGCTTGGCGAAATCAATTTGCCGGAAACGCAGCCTGGTTCGTCCATTATGCCGGGGAAAGTCAATCCGGTCATCGCAGAATCGGTAACCATGGTCTGTGCGCAGGTGATCGGCAACGATGTCACGGTGACAGTCGGCGGCCAGGCGGCGAATTTTGAGCTCATCGTCATGCTGCCGGTCATGGCGTATAACCTGCTCCAGTCCGTCGAGCTGTTGGCCACGGCCTCCAATAACTTCGCGGCCAAGTGTATCGTGGGAATCAAGGCGAATGCGGAACGCTGTCAGAGCCTGATTGAAGAAAGTTTGGCGATGTGTACCGCGTTGGCACCGGAAATCGGATACGAAGCCGCGGCAAAATTGGCCAAGGATGCCTACAAGTCCGGCAAGACCGTGCGGCAAGTGGCGAGAGAACAGAACGTGTTATCCGACAAGAAACTCGCCGATCTCCTCGACCCATGGCGTATGACTGAACCAGGCGGGCCGGTGGGGAGTGCGGGAGGATAAGCGGGCGGTCAGCAGGGGTGTTGTCTTAGGCTACCGGTTCTGTATAGTAAGGCCATGGGTTCCTCAGACCCCACGCGCTCCTTCACGATCGGACTGCTGGTCTTGCTGGTGTCAGAAACACTCGGATGCACTGCGGTCAGGCATCAGGCGGTACGAGAAGACGTGAACGTCGCCCCCACCATGGGTACAAGGGGGGCACCGTGCTGCGCCATGGCCAAAGGAGTTCCACAGCAGACGGCGCTGGCGAAGACGGCGGTGAGATTTGTCGGACAGTCCCGCATTCAAGTGGGAGGACGGAACTATACTCCGGATTGCTCCGGCTTTGTACGAGGCGTCTATGCCTCGCAGCGTGTCGATTTGTATGATGGACTGGGCGAGCTCGATGGTGGCAACGGCGTCGGGCGCATCTTTACCCACGTCGTCCAACACGGGCGGATTCATTATGGCCCGGCCGTCCATCCCGGGGATCTGGTCTTTTTCCACAACACCTGGGATTTCAACCGCGATGGATTGCCGAACGACCCGCTCACTCACGTCGGTGTCGTCGAGAAGGTGGAACATGATGGGACCGTGGTGTTCGTCAGTTCGGTTTCAGCCGGGATTGAACGGTATCGAATGAACCTCAAGCACCCCGACACACACAAGGCCGCGGATGGGCGAGTTCTGAACGACTTTCTGCGGCGCAAGCACGCGGGCGACAGCCGGGGTACCTATTACCTTGCAGGACGATTGTTCGCCGCGTTTGGAACCCTTGCGCACTAACTCAACGTCCAGTTTCCGAATTATGCCGTTCAGCGCTCGAACGCTCTTCTTGTCAACATGATGGTTGCTTCACTCTCTCAGAGAACGCGGGGTGGATGACGCGTTCGGAAATGTAGGGTACAGAGATCGATGACGGACGTAACGACTCAGGTTTCATCGGATGCCGTACAGCGTACGATCGTTCCAATCATTGCACAGGAACTCGGTGTTGGGGCCTCTCAGGTGGCTGCCGCCGTGGCGCTGCTTGATGAAGGGGCGACGGTCCCATTCATCGCACGTTACCGGAAAGAAGCGACCGGCAATCTGGACGATACACACCTGCGCACACTGGAAGATCGCCTGCGCTATCTAAGGGAACTGGAAGAGCGACGCGCCGCCGTTTTAGCTTCGATTGAGGAGCAAGGCAAGCTGACCGATGCGTTGCGTGCGAGCATCGAAGCCGCCATGACCAAGCAAACCGTTGAAGATCTGTACCTGCCGTACAAACCGAAGCGACGCACACGCGCACAGATCGCACGTGAGGCGGGGTTGGAACCGTTGGCCGATAGCCTGCTGGCCGATCCGACGTTGCATCCTGATCAAGAAGCACTCACATATATTCGCGTGGTGCCGGCTGCTGAAGGAGTGGAAGCGATCAATGTTCCCGATGCCAAAACCGCATTGGAAGGGGCACGGGACATTCTGATGGAGCGGTTTGCTGAAACGGCGGACCTGCTCGCGTCATTGCGGATGCGATTGTGGGACCAAGGCGTCTTGGCCTCGACGGTGATGAAAGACAAGGAAACAGCCGAAGAAGAGAAATTCCGTGATTACTATGCCTATGCCGAGCCGATCAAGACGATCCCTTCGCATCGAGCGCTCGCGCTATTCAGAGGTCGTACACTGGGCGTGCTCAGACTGGAGTTGGGTTTGGGAGAAGCCCTTGAGGCAATCGTGCCTCATCCCTGCGTCTCGATGATCGCGGCCCACGCGGGTATCGAGGATCGCGGTCGCTCCGCGGATAAATGGCTCATCGGTGTTTGCGAATGGAGTTGGCGTGTCAAGATTCATCTACAGCTCAGCACGGAACTCTTAGTGCAATTGCGCGAGGCAGCCGAATCCGAGGCAATCAAGATTTTTGCCAGGAACCTTCATGAATTGTTGTTGGCGGCTCCTGCCGGACCCAAGGTCATCCTCGGTCTGGATCCCGGGATCCGCACCGGGTGCAAAGTGGCGGTGGTGGATGTCACCGGAAAACTTTTGCAAACAGAGACGATCTATCCCCACCAGCCGCGCAATGATTGGCAGGGGGCATTAGCGACACTGGTGCGCTTGGTCGCTCTCCATCGAGTGGAATTGTTGGCGATCGGCAACGGAACGGCGAGTCGGGAGACGGACAAACTGGCGAGCGAGGTGATCAAGTTGATCGCGACGCAGACGCCTGAGCACCGGCTGACGAAAATCGTGGTAAGTGAAGCGGGAGCTTCGGTGTATTCGGCCTCGGCCTTTGCAGCGGCGGAGTTTCCCGAGTTGGATGTCAGTTTACGGGGGGCGGTGTCGATTGCTCGACGTCTGCAGGATCCGCTGGCCGAGCTGGTCAAAATTGAGCCGAAGGCGATCGGAGTCGGTCAATATCAGCACGATGTCGATCAGCGTGCGTTGGCGCGATCACTCGATGGGACGGTCGAAGATTGTGTGAACGCCGTCGGCGTAAACGTCAATACGGCCTCCATGCCGTTGCTGGAACGAGTGTCAGGTCTGAATAAGGCACTGGCCCGGAATATTGTGGAGTATCGGAATGCGAATGGGGCGTTTTCGAACCGGATGGCGATTCGCAACGTCCCGCGTCTTGGCGAGAAAACCTTTGAGCAGGCGGCTGGTTTTCTCCGCATTCCCGACGGCGACAATCCCTTGGATCGATCGGCGGTTCACCCCGAGGCCTATCCCGTGGTCGAACGTATTCTCACGAAACTTGGAACCGGGATCGCTGAGCTGATGCGTCAACCGGCTGTCTTGAAAGGCTTGTCACCGGCTGACTTTACCGATGCGCAATTTGGATTGCCGACCGTGCAAGATATTTTTACAGAGCTTGAAAAACCTGGGCGCGACCCTCGTCCTGAATTTACAACGGCGACGTTCCGTGAGGGAGTCGAGTCGCTTAGTGATTTGCAGCCCGGCATGGTGTTGGAAGGCGTGGTCACGAATGTGGCCGCATTCGGGGCCTTCGTGGACATCGGCGTGCATCAGGACGGATTGGTGCATGTGTCGGTCCTGGCCAATCGATTCATCAAAGATCCTCACGAGGTGGTCAAACCGGGACAGGTCGTCAAAGTCAAGGTGCTTGATGTCGATCTGAAACGTCAGCGAATTGCCTTGACGATGCGCCTTGACGATACGGCGAGCCGTCCGGCGGGGGCGACGCAGGCCGGAAGCGGAGGCGTCCGTGATGCGCGCGGTCGTGGGCCGGTGGCGTCCAACCAGGCGGCGCGAGCCCCTCAGCCGATCGGGGCCATGGCATTGGCCTTAGCAAAGGCCCGGCAAAAGTCATGACCACGCTCATCGGCATCGTCGGCGACAGTCGCGTTTTCTTAGCGGGAAGGCCTGAATCATTCACCATTCCAAACGGCGGCCAGGCTTGTTCCCTGTATGGCGTGACGACCGGTTGCAAGTGAGAATGTATTCGGACTTCCTGAGTGTCTTGCGTGACCAGATTCCGAAAGGGAACGGAGAGAGCGAATGGTCCGTTTGGACAGATCGATTTGATTGTTGGGTGGCTATCCGTATTTGATTTTCAGTGAGATGATGCCGATTTGAAACAGAAGGGTCACGGCATTCGCCAGCATGACGGGCAGTGAATCGATCCAGATTCCGTAGAAGAACCAGAGCAGCACCCCTGTACTGAAGGTCGTCACCATCCCCCACGACAGGTCACCGGTCGATTTTGATCGCCACGCTTTTACGAGTTGGGGAATGAAGGCAATTGTCGTCAGCGTTCCGGCCGTCAACCCGAGCGTCGTAACCCCGTCCATTGGCTCCGTCCGTCAATCTACGCGTGAGCGGGCATGTACGGAAACATTCGGTCCATGGAACATTCGCTCTATGAAGGTGAAGTTATCATCGAATTGAGAGGACAGCAGGTGCATTGTTTTACACCGGCCACGTCTCTTCGTTCCAGGCCATCTCCCAGAACATCCATTCATATCGGGAGCTGACGATGAAGGATTCTTCCATCCGTTGTTTCTCTTCTCTACCGGCCGTCTTCGCCCAGAGATCGACCTTCTTACGCATCCAGAGCTGCACGGCGGCAAACTCCGGCGAGGCATAGAGCATCAGCCAGTCGCGGTAGGGATGGCTCTTGGGTGGCTGGCCTTTCTTGAGGAGATGCTGTCCGACCACGCAGTAGACCCAGGCACAGGGGAGAGCGACCACGGTGATCTCTGCCGCGGTTCCCGAAGCGGCAACGGCCAGCATGTGCCTCGTATACGCATGGTTCGTCGGCGCCATCGGGACGGCCGTCATGTGTTTTGCAGCCATGTTCCAGCGCTTCCCATAATTTTCATGGAGGCTCCGCTCGACCGTGATGGTTTCCTCGGCTAGTTTGGTGAACCGCAAGGCGCTCTCCGAATCAGGAGCTTTGGACGCTCCGGCAGAAAAGACACGTGCGAGATCGCCGAGGAACCGTGCATCCTGCAAGATGTAATATTTGAATTTCCGTTCAGGCAACGTTCCATCGCCGAGTGCGACGACGAAGGGATGACTCAGTTGAGCGTCCCAGATCGACGTGGCGAGTTTTCGAAGATGACTTGAGAATGACATAGGGCCCTCCTAAAGACGCCGAAGATATATTCGTATGGATGAGTGCGCTTGAGATGGCATTCAATCTTCCATGCACACAACCGACGATGAGTGCCGGCCGCACAGGGCATTACACGTAGGGCACCCACGGCCTGGGGAGACGATTCATGCCGTCGAGGGCGGCGACCCTGTAGCATTCCGCCAGCGTCGGATAGTTGAAGACGGTATCGATGAAGTAATCGACTTTCCCGTGAAAGGCCATGACGGCTTGGCCGATATGGATCAGCTCCGTGGCTCCTTCGCCGATCGCATGCACACCGAGCAGGTGTCTCGTGTGCCGATGGAACAGCAGCTTGAGCATGCCAGTTTCGTCACCGATCAGCTGTCCACGGGCGATTTCTTTGTACCTGGCGATGCCGACTCCATAGGGAACTTCGGCCTGAGTCAGTTCTTCCTCGTTCCGTCCGACCATGGAAATCTCAGGGATGGCATAGATGCCGTACGGGAGGAGCGAGGTGTCGGTACGATCTGGACAGCCAAAGGCATGGCACGCGGCATGGCGACCCTGTTGCATCGACGTGGACGCCAGCGCGGGAAATCCGATGATGTCACCTGCGGCATAAATGTGGGGAAACGCCGTTTGAAAATGTTCATTAACGGTGAGACGGCCGCGACTATCGGGCTGTAACCCGATCGCTTGGAGATTCAGCGATTGCGTCGCTCCGACCCGCCCGATCGCGTACATCAGCATCGACGTGTGAACCGGGCGATTGTGTCGGAGGGACACATGGATGGAATGGTCCCGCACCTTCTTGATCTCCAGGACTTCTTCATCGTGATAGAGCGTGACGCCCAGATCCTTCATCTGATGCTGAAGGGTTTCAATGATTTCGGTGTCGACGAATTCCAGCAGGCGCGGCCGTTTATCGACGAGGGTGACGGGGATTCCCAAGGCGGCGAGAATGGACGCGTACTCCGTGCCGATCACGCCGCCTCCGACGATGACGATGGATTCAGGAATATGCTTCAGTGACAAGAGCCCGTCCGTATCGATGATGGTTTGGTCGTCGAATGGAATATCCGATGGCCGAGCCGGCTCGGTCCCGACCGCGATGACGATGACGTCCGCCGTCAGTTCCAGCTCTCCTCGGTCGCGCTGAATGCGGAGACGATGTGGATCAAGAAAACTGGCCGAGCCGAAAAACATGTCGACTCGATTGCGCGCCATTTGGTTTTGCACGATCTGAATCTCATTTTTGATGACATGATTGGCGCGGAAGGCCAAGTCTTCGATCGTGACCGATTTCTTCAAGCGGTACTGAGCCCCGTAGAGGCTGCGCTGACGAAATCCGGATAGATACAGCACGGCTTCACGGAGGGATTTGCTGGGAATGGTGCCGGTGTTGATACAGACGCCGCCGACGACCATCTTGCGTTCGATGATCCCGACTTTCTTGTTGAGCTTGGCTGCCTGCACGGCGGCTTTTTGGCCGGCAGGGCCCGTGCCGATGACGAGGAGATCGTAATGAGCCATCAGAGCCTCTGGACTCTCGAGATGACGGTCAAGCCAGCCGCGTGACAGGCGGCATGTCCGTCACGTCTGCCTCAACCGTCTCGCGCGCTTAACTTTCCGTCACTAGCCGACGGGCGAACTGGAAGGCGGCTTCCATGTCCGGAAGTTGGGCGAGCTCCGGGGTAATTTGAAGATACCGAATGGTATTGGTCGTATCGACCACCATGACCGCTCTCGTCAAGAGATGGGGGCCTTCTAAGAAGAGCCCGTGTGCCTTGCCGAATTCGGCTCCCTGGTAGTCGGACAGAAAGGTCACATTGGCGATGCGGGATTCTTCGGCAAACCGTTTCTGCGCGAAGGGCGTATCGACACTCACCGTGATGAGTTCCACCAGCCGATCGAGGCCTTTGTTCAGCTCGCTCAAATGATGGGTTTGTTGCTCGCACACCGGAGTGTCGAGTGACGGGACCACGCTGATGATACGGACCTTTCCCGCGCCCTTGGTCTGTGCGATATTCACGAGCGATAAGTCGTTCTGCGAGACCATCACGTCGCGAAGGGGGTCACCGACTTTCACTCCTGGGCCGGCAAGGGGCAGTGCCTTGCCTTTGAACTGCACATTATTGCCTTGGCCTGCGGCCGCGCTTCCGTCGGCGACCGGCCGATTCTTGTAGGAAAATCCGGTACCTTTCGATCCTCCCATGTGACATCCGGCCAGGCTTAGGGCCAGACACAGCACGGTGCCGATGCAACCCACATATCTCGTCCGCATCGCAAACTCCTTTCTCAAGAATTGAGTGGAGATGATTGTTCTGGGATTTGTGTTCAGGGTGATGATTGAATATACGCGATCAGAGATCGGTTGACCAGGTCCGGGCGTTCCCATTGTGGCATATGACCGGCACCGGGAATTCTGACGAATTGCGATCCATGAATTCTGTGATGGAGTTCTTCACCGACGGTAAGAGGGAATATTCGGTCGTGTTCACCCCAGATGATCAGAGTCGGGTGCGTGATGCTGCTGAGGTGTGGGGCGAAATCGGTTTCCCAGGAGGGGAGCGCGTTTCTGACGGCCATAATGGGTTTAATGATGCCGGGTCGTCGACGGTTGTCGTTGGATCGTTCAATGACGGCCGGTGTGAGGAGCGTATGGTCGTGGACGATCTCCTTCAGAACTGATTCGGTGACCATGCCGCCGAAGAGCCAGTTGCCGAATGAGACCAGCCAGGACGGGGCACGAGATTCCAGCGCCTGCCTGAACGATCGGCTGGTGAGTTTGGCCAGGACGTCGGAGGGAAGTCCGCTAATGAGCACGAGTTTGTCGACACGGGTGGGGTGGGTTAATGTCATGCCAATGGCCAACCCGGCGCCCATGGAATTGCCGACCAGCGTGGCGTGAGGAATCTGGAGCGCGTCCATGAATCCGATACAGAAGTCCAACATCTGATCCGGGCGGTACTCGATGTCCGGCTTGTCGGACAATCCGGAACCGGGGAGGTCAAGCGTCACGATCCGGAAATGCTGAGACAGGAGATGTTGTTGATGTTCCCATTGCCACATTGATCCGCCGAACCCATGGATCAAGATGACCGGCGGGCCGTGACCGATGTCGAGATACGCAATCCGTTGATCCTGGACAAGCACGGTCTTGATCTGGATGGGCTCGAGCGGTGGCCGTTCGAGCGGTTCAAAATAGGGCGGAATCTGTGACGGTGGCGCACAGGCGGTCATGAGGTACAAGACGAGGCACAGGATGAGTTGTGCACCTCGCCGGGCTCTGCTTGGGCGGACGATCAGACCGGTGATGGGATTACTCCAGTTGAATGACCGTTTCATCCGTTTTCACATTGTCACCTTCGGCGGTCAGGATCGCGGCCACTCGTCCATCCATCGGGGCAGGCACTCGGCTTTCCATCTTCATCGCTTCGATAATCAAGAGAGGATCGCCGGCCTTGACGTGATCATCGACGGCAACCAGGACTTTCACCACTCTGCCGGGCATGGGCGGAGCCACATCTCCGGGCTTCGAGGGTCTGGGACGCTTCGGCTTGCCTCCCGAATCGGCTTCCGGTGATTCCGGTACGCCAGCCAAGACTTCTTGGATGGTTTCGAGCGATACCTCTTCGAGCTTGTCGTTGACGCGGATGTAGTACGGCTTGCGACCATCGATCTTTCGACCGGAGCCCGACACCTTCACGTGATAGGTTTCGCCATGCACCGTGACGTTGAATTCCACTGGGGCCAAGTGGAGTTCGTGAGCGGTGGCGGGACCTTTTGTCGACCCCAGGTCCAAAGGCTCCGGCGTCAGCTCGCCTTTTTCGCGCGCCTCAAAAAAGTCGCGCGCAATGGCGGGGAAGAGTACGAACGACAACTGGTCTTCGATGGTCTGAGCTGACTCAGGCAGCTCTTTCTTGGCCTCATCCAATTCCGGCTCCAGCCGGTCGGCCGGCCTGGTTTTGATCGGCGTGTCATCGCCGGTCGCGCGCGCCATGATATCAAGATCGACCTGTCCGGGTGCGCGGCCATACAATCCCAAGAAATAATTCTTGGTTTCCGTCGTGATCACTTTGTATCGTTCACCGGTCAGCACATTGAGCGTCGCCTGCGTGCCGACAATTTGGCTGGTCGGGGTGACGAGCGGAGGATAGCCCATTTCTTTTCGCACACGCGGGACTTCGTCAAGGACTTCTTTCATCCGGTCCAGGGCGTTCTGCTCGGTCAATTGAGCCGCCAGATTGGACAGCATGCCTCCGGGGATCTGCGACGTGAGAATCTCCGCATCGACGCCGGTAAAGTCGCTCTCGAACTGGCGATATTTTCGGCGCACCGATCGGAAGTGTTCGGTGATCGGCTGGAACGATGCAAGTTCCAGCCCCGTATCGTACGGGGTGTTCTGGAGCGACGCGACCAGCGTTTCCGTCGCCGGGTGGGAGGTGCCCCCTGCCAGCGGAGAAATGGAGGTATCCAGCATATCGAGGCCTCCGAGGATCGCCATCAATGACGCCATGGAGGCCATGCCGGAGGTGTAATGTGAATGGAGGTGAAGCGGGACCTTGACGGCTGCTTTCAACCGACGCACCAAATGATAGGCGTCGAGCGGAGCCAAGAGTCCGGCCATGTCCTTGATACAAATCGTATCCGTCCCCAGGTCTTCCAGCTTCTTCGCAAGTTCGACAAACCGATCGATACTATGGACGGGGCTGACGGTGTAACAGATCGTAGCTTCGGCATGTTTACCGCAGGCTTTCACTTCGCTCACGGCCCGATCGAGATTCCGCACGTCGTTGAGGGCATCGAAGATGCGGAAGACATCGATGCCGTTCGTCGCCGAACGTTCGATGAACCGCTCCACCACGTCATCGGCATAATGGCGATAGCCGACGAGGTTTTGCCCGCGCACCAGCATTTGAAGCTTGGTGTTGGGCATGGCCGCCCGCAGGGCCCGGAGCCGTTCCCACGGATCTTCTTTCAAGAAGCGCAGACAGGTGTCGAAGGTGGCGCCACCCCAGACCTCCAGCGACCAATAGCCGATCGCATCGAGCTTCTGCGCGATCGGCAGCATGTCCTCGGTGCGCATGCGCGTCGCCAGCAACGACTGATGGCCGTCTCGTAATGCGACATCCGTGATCAGGACCGGTTTGCCGACGGCCGGTGTGATGGTGAACTCGCTGGGTCTGGACGTCACGCGTTTTGACGTCTTGATCGCCTGAGCGGACGATCTGGGCTTCTTGGGCGATTTCTTGGCTGATGGTCGTTTTTTTACCATGAGGTCTCGTCTATTTCGCTAGGAGTCAGTGTGTGGGTAGTCGGATTACAGTCCTTCGTAGGCGGCGATTGCAGCAGCCAGCGCCAACACCAGATCTTCCGGTTGTTGGATTTCGTCATACGAATACAACACAGGATGAGTGTCCAAATACGAGGTGTCGAACCGGCCGGCGATAAAGTCCGGCTCCTGCATGATCGCCTCCATGAAAGGAATGGTGGTTTTCACTCCACGAAGTACGAACTCTTCCAGAGAACGTCTCATGCGGCTCACGGCTTCCTCCCAGGTGCGGCCGCGAACGGTCAGCTTGGCCAGCAGGGCATCATAATAGGGCGGCACGGTGTAATCCTTGTAGACCGCACTGTCCATCCGGACGCCGATTCCACCGGGAGAATGGTAGGCCGTCACGGTTCCGGTACAGGGGAGAAAATTGTTTTTGGGATCCTCCGCATTGATCCGGCATTGGATGGCGTGGCCTTGCAGAATGACATCCTTTTGCTGAACGCTGAGCGGCAGGCCCGCTGCGCTCTTAATCTGATTGCGCACGATATCGATGGCCGTAATCTGCTCCGTCACCGTATGCTCCACTTGGAGGCGAGGATTCATTTCGATGAAGTAGAACTTTCCTTCTTGATCGAGCAGAAACTCAACGGTTCCGGCGTTGTCGTAATTGACCGCCCGCGCGATGGCGATGGCGGCGTTGCCCATCTCCTCGCGAAGCTCCTGTGTCAGAATCAGCGAGGGGGCGATCTCAATCAGCTTCTGGTGTCGCCGCTGGACCGAACAATCTCGTTCTCCGAGATGGATGAGATTCCCGTGCCGATCTCCCAAGATCTGAAACTCAATATGGTGTGGCCGTTCGATGTACCGTTCGATGAAGACACTGCCGTCACCGAAGGACGCGTGAGCCTCACGCGCCGCGACTTCCATATTCTCGCGCAGTTCATGGTCGGACCGAACTACGCGCAGCCCTCTCCCGCCGCCTCCGGCGCTCGCTTTGATCATGACGGGATAGCCGGATGCTTTGGTGAACGCCAAGGCTTCTTTCACATTGGAAATGGCGCCATCCGTACCGGGCACGATCGGAACCCCCGCCGATTCGGCGATCTCGCGCGCCTTGACCTTGCTGCCCATCAGGGTAATGGCCTGCGTGGACGGCCCAATGAACGTGATGCCGGAAGCCTGACAGAGCTCGGCAAATTCCGCATTTTCAGACAGAAACCCGTACCCGGGATGGACGGCATCGGCGCCGATCCGTTTGGCGAGGTCGACAATCTGTTTGCTATCCAGGAATCCTTTCACCGGACCAGGCCCGACTAAGTAGGATTCGTCCGCTTTTTTGACGTAGATCCCCGTCGAATCCGCTTCGGAATAGATCGCGGCGGTGGCGATATTCAATTCGCGGCAGGCGCGGATGATGCGCATGGCAATTTCACCGCGATTGGCGATTAAGATTTTTTTAAACATGTCGACGCCTGCACGTTCGCATGCGGAAAGATCAACGCAGAAAAACGAAAGCGTAAGCTAGCATAGCATCGGAAGCTGTGTCGAGGGAGAAGCCGCTCGCGAAACGGCCTCGCTCATTCAACGAACACGGTGTTGTGTTTTGCGGAGCGGCAAACATTTGAATCGCCATGTCTCGTCGCATTGTGTAGAATACCTAAGTTTTCTGGCAGCGGAGCCTGCAGTGCCGGACAGCGACAGGGCTGACGGATCGCAGCTCGACTCAATGTTTCACTCAAGGAGTACACGGTGCTGATCACGAAGGCCTTGTCGACAGTCACGAAATATTGGTTTGGGCGGAGGGGATCGACCGTGATCCTTGTCGCTCTTTTGCTCCTCGGAATCAATCGCGGACCGGCATGGAGCGAAGCCCCCGCGCCGTCAGTCCATTGGGGAAGCATGGCGTTCCCCGATCAATATTCCACGTTCACGGGGGGACTGACGCTCAATCGGTTTACCCCGACCGATGGCTTGGGGAACAAATATGATTCCACGGTGGGGAATACGCTCGGCTTCAACTTAATCACGATGAGCTGGACTAAACATTGGGATTTCTCTAACTCAAGTTATTGGTTGCAAGACTGGAGCACCAATCTCACAGTCGGAATCAGCCCCACAGGCGACGAACCCAGCCAACTTTCCAGCACATTGGGATCCTAAGCTTAGAATTCCACGTGGACAAGTTGTCG